>Ga0209647_1001757_pt1 | contig 18046 bp, 19 predicted proteins | sample GraSoi_2013_60cm_FD_185827 | JGI IMG/M metagenome (GOLD analysis project Ga0209647, IMG submission 185827) | Grasslands soil microbial communities from the Angelo Coastal Reserve, California, USA - Sample 9_17_2013_60cm (SPAdes) (version 2) | ecosystem: Environmental > Terrestrial > Soil >...
AATACTCGACCCACACGCCATCCGGCGTCATGCCGAAGAGTTCGATACCCAGCGATTCCTGCGCCGCTTTTCGCAGTTCGTTGAGGCCAAGATCGCGACGCACCCCGTCCTGGCGCGCCGGGCCGGGCTGGAGTATCGTGGCGCTGCAGCCACCTGGGTGCCCGGCCCCTTCGACTACACCATCGCGAGCGAGCGAGCGGAGAAACCGCGCTCGACGCTACCGCCCGCCGGACTTGGTGGCCGCGACTCGAAGTGACACCCCTCCCGCGCGCACCTGGCGCGTTGCGCCACGGATCGCCGAAGTTCGCGCAGCCGTGAGAGTTCAGATCTGGCTCGCTGTCGCCAGCGCACCGGCGTTGCAAGAGCAGGCGACCTGAAGTTGGCGCATAAAATTCGCGGCCACCGGCGCAGCGCGCACGGAGACCGCGAGTCTCAGAATTCGTCCGGGGCGATGTGGGAGGTTATTGGTAGAGCAGCTCGAAGTTGATTTGCGGCTCGCGGCGGCGCACGAAGCTCTCGACAACACGACGGGCGGCGGAAACCCGTTCGTTGCCCACTTGAAACGCGATCAAGGAGCCGAGCACGACACCACACAAGCCGCCGAACAAGATGCCCTCAACAAAGAACCGGTTGCGTACCGTCGCCATCGCCGTTACCCTTCTGTGTGCTGTCACTGCAAATAGACGACCGTCGGAGCCTCGCTCCACAGGCGTTCGAGACGATAGAAATCGCGCTCCATCGGCCCAAAGATGTGTACGATGACATCACCAAAATCCATCAGCAGCCAACCGCTATCCGCGTTTCCCTCGTGACCGCGAGAGTGTATGCCCAGCTCGGCCATCGTGTCTCCAATCGCCGCAGCGATTGCCTGAATCTGCCGCGCATTATTGCCAGTGCAGATCACAAAATAGTCGGCAATGACGGACAGCTCGCGGATGTCCAGCAGGGCAATGTCGCCGGCCTTCTTATCGGCGGCGGCATCGACGATGGTCTTCGCAATCTCAGCAGGCTCCAGAACGCAGCCCTCCTTCGCGGATATAGTCGGTGCGCTCCACCTCTCCAGTGAGTGAGCGCATTGCACACTGCTCACAGTATATCATGCGAGATCGCACCGACAAAATCGCTCAACCATTGCGCGCCGTCTGCCTCTTGATATATAGACCACTAACGATGCTTGCGCGTCACATCTGCATAGGACCGGTTGGTACTACACAGGCGCGGACAGAAGTCCTGCCCGTCCGGACAGGCGTCATGCATGGTCCATGCGCGCGAGAACAGGCATGCCGCATCAAATGATTCCCAGCGGCTCCGCCGTGCAGTATACTTCGCGCAGTGGCGTCGGGATGGCGGACCTGCCATGCTGCGTCGCCTGTGCCCCAATTCCCCGCGGGCCCGTGGGCGCGTCCACTCCACGTCGCCGCGGCTGGGCGAAGAACCATGCGCCCGCTCTATCGTGATGAGCCAGTGTCTTTGTAGAAATCGAGCTGTTCATGCGTTATGCAATTCTGTCTGATGTCCATGGCAATGATGTAGCCCTGCGCGCCGTCTTCGAGGATCTCGACCACTGGAGCGAGGAACGTGGCACGCGCGTCGATCAGATTTGGTGTCTTGGCGATGTGGTCGGCTATGGTCCAGAGCCGGGCGACTGCGTGCGGCGCATCCGGGCCCGGACCGACATTACTATCTCCGGCAATCATGACTGGGCGGTGGTGGGAAAGCTGGATCTTGGCGACTTCAGTGAGAGCGCCGCGCAATCCGCCGAATGGACGCGGGCACGCTTGCAGCCGGACGAGCGGCTCTACCTGAGGTCACTGCCGGAGCTGACACGCGTCGGCGACTTTACCCTGGCCCATGCCAGTCCGCTCAATCCAATTTGGGAATACCTGATCTCCGCGCGTGAGGCAGCGCCCAATTTCTCCGCATTCGAAACGCTGTTCTGCGTCGTCGGCCACACGCATGTGCCTACTATCTTCCTCCAGCCGGCGTCGCGCCAGGTCGTTGCCGCCGCGGCCGTGGCTGCTCGCGCGAACATCCGCGAGCAGGCGATGCTGGCCATGGCGACGCCTGGCGGCCCCTCTTGGGGCGCCATCGACCGCGGGAACGGCGAGCAGACTACGGACAAGCGCTGGGCGCACTGCGAGCGGTTGATGCCTGCTCCTGGCTTGTGGATGCTACCTCGCGGCTATCGCGCCATCATCAATCCGGGGAGCGTCGGCCAGCCGCGCGACGGCGATGCGCGCGCGTCTTACGTCATCTACGACAGCGCGCTTGGCTTCGAGTTTCGCCGGGTGCCCTACGACATTGGCGCCACCCAGCGCAAGATCGCCAGCTACGGACTCTCGGAGAAGCTGGCGCAGCGGCTCGCAAACGGCGTCTGACACCGATTGCATACCACGGTGTCGTGATATATGTCGGACAGCCAGCGCACGGCGCCTTCCCCCTCCACGCGGCGGCGCCGTCTCCTGCTCTGCGCAATTTGGGAAGGGAGCTGGCGGTGAGCGGGCCAGCAGTCTGACGCTCGGGGCATGGCGCGCGAGCGGGACTCCATATCTCTTCAGAGGCTACGGAGTCTCGTGACGACGAAGGAGGACTAGCCGCGGGCGTTCTTTTCCCTCACGTAGTACTCGACACTGTCGAGCTCTGCACCCGTGACGGGGAACTCGATGAAGGAGATTTGGGAGAGCGGAAAGAGATAGCCGTTGGTGTAGCCTTGTGCCCAGGGGACCGGACGCCCCTCGCGGGTTTGTGGATTCTTCACGAAGATGATGGTGGCGTTTTCTTTCGGCATCGACTCCATGTCGGCGACGAATGGATCGGAATTTCTGACATGCACCACGACGCGGATGGCCACGGGTGACCCGACCTTTCGATGTGGGCAGCGCTCCGGCGGACGCCCGTCTGCCCCTAGGAGATGACGACCAGCAACATGAGGGTGCCAAGACGCAGCTCGTCACCGTCCTTCAACGGATACAGTTGTCGCGGGAGCAGCCGAAAGTCATTGCGAATCGTCTCGTTCAGGCTCTCTCGGTCCTCGATGAAGACGCCGTCCGGACCGACGTAGATGGCGGCGTGCGTCCGTGAGACCCCGCTCGCCGCGCCATTCCAATCCGCCAGATCAACATCCGGCAGCGTGTTTGTGCCAGGATCGCGGCGGCCAATCAGGTATTCTGCCTTCCCGCTCAGCTCGAAGGTCTTGCCATTGCTGAGCCGCAAGCGTACGCGCCGCGGCGTACCTTCCATGTCGGCGAACGACACCGCGTCGCCGGTGCGTGGAGCGCGAAATGGGTGCGGCATGATCTGCGGTGGCATCGACGGCGTGAGCGCATCGCTATCTGACAGGACTGGCGGCAAGACAGGTGGCCGCGCTGGGGCCGCTGCTGGCGTTTGAGGCGCGACCGCGACCGGCGCCAGAGGCGGCGCTACGCTCACGTGCACTGCCTCTGGGATAAGCGATGTGCCGCACAGGTCGCAGAATATCGTTCCGTCCGGCAGCTCATGATAGCATTGTTGACAGAAGATCATGTCTGCTCGTTTCCCATGACGACCGTGACGCAGCCCCACCCCGCGGCGCGGTTGGGGCTTCTCGGAGGGCACCGAGCGTGTCTGCCCTGCCTACGGTCCTGTCCTGCTGTGGGGTGGGCCTGGCGATTCGCTTCGGCGTACGCAGGCATCATAGCGGCGGCCATCGGCCCTGTCAAGCGGAATGGGACGCTGCTGTGCTCCGCGTCGCGTCACGCCGTTTCCATGTCTCGGCGCGATGCAACAGCTCTTGTGCGTTGGCGCGCGATGCGGCGGTGCTGGCGCCGCCCAGCATTTGCGCGAGCTCGCCGGTACGCGAGTCGTCGCGTAGGGGCTCCACGTGCGTGGTGGTGCGCTCGGCGCTCACCGACTTGGCGACGCGGAAGTGGCAATCGGCGGCGGCGGCGATCTGCGGCAGGTGCGTCACGCACAGCACCTGATGAGCGCGGGCGAGCTGCCACAGCTTCTCGCCGACAGTCTGACCGGTGCGGCCACTGATCCCCGCGTCTATTTCGTCGAAGATAAGGATGGGAATGACATCGGCGCGCGAGAGAATGGACTTGAGCGCCAGCATGAGGCGTGAGGTCTCGCCGCCCGACGCGATGCGGGCCAACGGCTTGAATGGCTCGCCCTGGTTTGGCGCGATGAGGAACTCCACCTGATCGATGCCGGTGGGGCCGAAGGCATACGTGCCTCCCGGGGTGAGGTCGGAACCGGTGGTGAGCTTGCCGGCATCCTCGGGCACCGGCGCCCCATCAGGATCAGCGCGCTGCGCCAGGTGCACCTGGAAGCGTGCGCGGCGCATGTTCAGCTCATCCAGCTCGCGCTCCATGGCGGCAGAGAGCTGCCCGGCAGCCGTGCGCCGCCGCGCCGCTAGCTGCGTGGAGAGCCGCCCGATCGTCCGCTTGAGCTCAAGCTCGCGCTCCGTCAATGCGCTGGCGCGCTCCTCGCGGTGCAGCAGCTCGTCAAGCTCGTTGGCCGCTTCCGTGCCGTACGCTAGGATCTCTTCGACGGTCGCGCCATATTTGCGCCGCAGCTTCGCCAGCAGATCCAGCCGCTCCTCCACCTCCGCCTGCCGTGCTGGGTCGGCGGCAATCTCATCTTGATAGGCGCGTATGGCCGAGGCAACGTCTTGCAAGAGGAACATGCCTTGCTCTAGCGTCTCTTCTTGCGCGCGCAGCGAATCGTCCAGCCGCAGCAGCTCGCCGAAGGCATGTTGCGCCCCGCCGAGAGTGTCGAGGGCGCCAACGCTCTCGCCCGCGTCGTCGCCGGCGAGCGCGGCGTGAATCGTCGCCGCTAGCACGCCCAGTCGCTCGGCATTCGCCAGCCGGCGGCGCTCCATTTCGAGCTGATCCAGCTCGCCGGGCACGAGCCGGGCGGCTTCGATCTCGTCCACCTGAAAGCGCAACAATTCGACGCGCCGAGCGATCTCGCGCTCGTCCTGGCGCATGCGATCAAGCTCGCGCCGCGCCGCGCGCCACTGCGACACCAGCGCCGCAACCTGTGCTTGCAGCTCTTCGACGCCGGCATAGCGGTCCAGGTAGAACACATGCTGTTCGGGACGTAAGAGGGCGAGGTGCGCGCTCTGGCCGTGGATGTCGATCAAGAATCGCGCGATGCGCTGCAGGGCGGAGAGCGGGACAGCGCGCCGGTTGACACGGGCGATGCCGCGGCCGTTCTGCTGAATCTCGCGCGTCAAGATCAGGGTCCCGTCCTCAGACTCGATGCCGAGCTCGGCCAGCACAGCGGCCAGTGAGCTACTCTCCGCCGTCTCGCTCGCCCCGTCCGCGCCATCCATGGATGGTGGCGCCATGTCTGCCGCGCCGCGGTTCAGCAGACTGGCAATGTCGAAAACGCCTTCCACGATGGCGCGCTCGGCACCGGCGCGCACCACGTCGCCGCCCGCTCGCTCGCCAACGAGCGCCGACAGCGCGTCCACGATGATAGACTTTCCGGCGCCGGTCTCGCCGGTGAAGACGTTGAGATGCGGGCCGAAGCTCACGTGCAGCTCGTCGATGATGGCAAAGTTGGTGATGGAGAGCTCGTCTAACATTTACAAGTTTTCCCGCAGCTTGGCTGTCAGCACGCGGTAGAAGTAGGTGGGCGGGCGGCGGCGCAGAAACGTCGTCACGTGCGTGTTGCTGCGCACCACCACCTTGGTGCCGGCAGTGACGGTGCGGTTGCTCTGGCCGTCCGCGGAGAGCACGGCGGGCGCTGATGCGGCGTGCAGCTCGAGCGTGATGACGGCGTTCGACTCCAGGATGAGCGCGCGGTCGGCGGCCAGGTGCGGCGCAACTGGCGTGAGCACGGCACTGCGCACCTGCGGATGCAGGATGGGCCCGCCCGCGGCCAGATTGTAGGCGGTCGAGCCGGTGGCGGTGGAGACGATGATGCCGTCGGCGACCGTTGTGTTGTAGTGATGCCCGTCGATCAGCACGTGAATCTGGATCACGCGCGGCTCCGCGCCGCGCACGAGCACGATGTCGTTGAGCGCGATATACCGCGCGTAGACATCCTTGGCGGCCACCTCAGCCTCCAGCATCGAGCGCTCATCCAGCCAGCAATCGCCGCTAAAATACAGCGGCAGTTTCTCGTCGACTTCTTGCGGCTCGAGCTCCGTGAGGAAGCCGACCCGCCCAAAGTTGACGCCCAGGAGCGGCACATGCAGGGGCGCGCAGAGCCGCGCGACGGAGAGAATCGTACCATCACCGCCGAGCACGAGCAGCAGGTCGGTCGCGGGCAGGTGATCGCTGATGGTGGCGTCGTCATCCCGCCGTGCGCACCAGGCAACACGGCCATCCTTCTTGATGCGGTCCACCAGTCTGAGTGCCAGCTCTTCCGCCTCGACCGACCGCACGCGGTAGACGATACCGACCGTGTGAATCTCCGGGCGCTCGTGCTCGCTCATCCCACCTCCGGCGTGTGGCCCTTTCCGGCGCCGCTGCCGGCCCACAGGGCCGCAGGGCTGAGAGATTGCCGTCGCGTACATGGTACGAGAGGCGCGAAGCGTGTGTCAACGCAGCCGCTGGCGGCCAACTAGGGCCCGTGCTCCAGCGCGTTGCTGTAGCCCGCGCCGAGTCCCAGCACGGCGCCACACGAATGGCAGCGCAGGTGTGCACGCCCGTCTCTGCACGCTCGCCAGACGCCCATCTCCTAGGGGATAGACTGTCGCGGCATCTGACGGAGATTGGCAAAGGCTGTAGGGGCGTGACGGCCGACGAAGGTCTGAATCTGCTCGGCACACGCCTCTGGGCTGGTGTGGGTTGTATCGACTTCCACGTCATACAGGTTGTGGCGATGGACCCGCGGGAACGGTCGTTCCGCCGTGCCAGTGAACCGATCGCTTCGGGCTTGCTCGCGACGCTTCGCCTCCTCCAGTGAGCAGTGCACGTGGGTGGCCGAGGTGCCGCCGAAGACGCGCTCCGGAGCGAGCGAGTTCGCGACGAAGAACAGGCCTACCAGCGCCGCCACGGCCCCGGTGCCGGCGCTGAAAAAGCCGGTGAGCTGATCGGGGATCATGCGTCTCTCCTCAAAGTACAGAAGCCAGCTCCCGCGCTGCTGCCAGGTGAGCGCATCCACAGGAACGCGCGCCTCGCGGCGACCGCGTGCCTGCATGAAGACAAACCTCATGTTGCCTGGATACCTGACCGGACGCGTCGTGGCGGCGCCCGCTAGCCGGCGAAGCGCGCGAGGCGAAAGCGCTCCAGCGGGACCGGCGGCGTCTCGTGGAGTGCGAGCGCGGCCAGCAGCTCGCCGATCAGGATGCCGAACTTGAAGCCGTGGCCGGAGAAGCCCGAGGCGATGACGACGCCCTCGCCGCCAGGGTGGTGGTCCAGGATGAAGTCCTCATCGGGCGTCACATCGTACATGCAGCGATCTACCAGCGCCAGCCGCCCCTCGGCCGCGCCGGGTATCACGCGTCGCAGGAAGCCGCGCACCGCCTGCACCTCCTGCATGTCCGGCGGGTAGCCCGCGCTGGGATCGACGGTGTCGCCGAAGACGTGCGAGCCGACCTTGAACCAGCCGGCACCTTGCAACGGGAAGCCATAGTATTCCATGCTCGCCAGGAACACCGGGAACGTGCCCACCGCGAAGCGCTCCGGCGAGAGACCTTCGAGGTAGCACACCTGCTGGCGCGTGACACGGATCGGCACCGGGACCTCCGGCAGCACATCGGCGACCCATGCGCCCGCCGCGACGATCACCGTGTCGGCATGGAGCGCCGAGCCGTCGGCCAGCACGACCCGCCCGCCGTCCGCCACCGTCTCGACGCGCCGCACCTGGATGCCTTCGCGGATCGTGCCGCCGCGCGCCCGCAGCCGCGCGGCCAGCGCTCGCACGCACTCTGACGCGTGCAGCATGCCGCCGGTTGGATTGTACGTGATGACGTCGTAGTCCTCCGGCCGGAACTGGGGGAAGCGCGCCGCGCACTCCTCGGCGCTCAGCCGCTGGATTGGCAAGCCCGCCGCCTGCATGACCTCGAAACCGGGCAGTGTATGGCCGTCGTCGGCGCGCCCGAGCGAGAGTACCCCGGTTTCGGTGTAGAGCTGGCGCGCGGTCTCTCGCGCCAGCTCATCCCACAGTGGCAGGCTGCGCGCCACCATGTCGGTGTAGAGTGCGGCGGCGCCATATTCGTGGCGAATCGCGCGGGTAAGCCCGTGGGAAGCAGCCCAGTCGTGCCCGATCTCGTGCCGTTCCAACAGGGTCACCCCAACGCCGCGGCCCGCCAGCGCACAGCCCGCCGCCAGGCCCATCACACCGCCGCCGACTACGATCGCCGTTTCCCGCGCCATGCTCGTCGCCCCCCCCGTTTTCCGCTGCCAGTGCCGCATGCGCTGCCATTTTACTACGCCTGCGCGGCTGGCGGCGCTCTCTTCCCAATCCACCAGGCCGTCACTGCGGCGCGGGCACGTGTTCTATACTTGCATGCAGACCCAAGTTGCTGTGTGACCGTGGCGATGAGCGTCGATCCGAGTTGGCCCGAAGGAGACATTCACCCGTATGAGACCGACACTTTCCGACGAGCAGAAGGTCCAGAAGATTCGCGAGGACGTGCCAGCGGTGCAGGCCGTCGCCTATTTTAACGCCGGGACCAACGGACCGGTGCCGCGTGCCAGCCACAATGCCATACTGGACGAGGCGGAACGCGAGCTGGTCGAGGGACGCATTGCCATGGAAGGCTTCAAGCGGTACCTGGCCGCGATGGACGAGTCGCGCGCTGTCTTCGCGAGCATGCTGGGCTGCTCGGCGGACGAAGTGGCGCTGACCCACAACACCACGGAGGGGATGAACATCGCGCTGATGGGCATCGACTGGCAGCCACGCGACGAGATTGTCACAGCGGCGTCGGAGCATCCCGGTGGGCTGTATCCATGCCTGCTCTTGCATCAGCGGTACGGCGTCACGGTTCGCACGACACAGATCGGTGCCCCCGATGTCGACCCAATCGAAGCGTTGCAGCGGGCGCTGACGCCGCGGACACGGGCGGTCGTGCTCTCGCACGTGTCGTGGTCCTCGGGGCGCGTGCTGCCGATGCGCGAGATCGCGGACCTGACACACGCGGCGGGCGCGCTGCTCATCTGTGACGCGGCGCAGTCCTGTGGGATGGTGCCTTCGGCTGTCTACGATCTCGGCGTGGACGCGTATGCGTGCTCGGGCCAGAAGTGGCTCTGCGGTCCGCAGGGAACGGGCGGGCTGTTCGTGCGGCGCGACCGCTTCAGCACGTTCGGCCAGACTTTCATGGGCTATTTTGGCGCCGAGCATCATGACCTGGAAGGCCACTTCGTTCCGCCGGCCGCCGCGCGCCGCTATGAATACGCGATGAACTCTGCCCCTACGGTCGCCGGCCTGCTAGCGAGTCTGCGCTGGCTGAGCGACGAGGTTGGCTGGGACTGGATCTTCACTCGCATCGCAGCGCTCGGACGCTACTGTTACGATCGCCTGGAGGAGATACCAGGGGTAAGCGTGCACACCCCGCACGACGCGATGGCCGGACTGGTCCACTTTACGGTCGAGGGCGTGGATCCTGCCGAGGTCACGAAGCAGCTGAGCGAGCGCGACATCCTGATTCGCGACCTCCACGACTTCGGCGTAAATCGGGTATCCACCGGCTTCTACAACACGCATGCGGAGATCGACCGGCTGACCGAGGCGGTGGCCGCGCTTGCCCTGGCCTGACCTTTTCTTGCGGCGCGCAGGCCCCCGGCTTAAGCCGGGGGGAGCGCGCCGTCCCCTTTGCCAGTTGTGCTCGCTTGTGCGAGAATGCTTGGTAGGACATCTTGCACCTTGCCAACTCACTGATGTTTGCGCGTTCCACGGTAAATCGTTCCCGTGGGTAAAAGCATCAACGTGCCTTGGACATGGTGCGCTCCGCTTGAGCCAGAGTTGATTGAGCCTCGCTCGCCTGGTGATGGAGTCAACGTCCTCATGGGGCCGGGCAGGCCCTTCAGGCGCTAACGTGACGGGTTACCGTGTGCGTAGTCTGAGAATCCCTTGGCTTCAGCCATGGGGGAGTGTCAACTTTCCCACGTGCACCCGCGCGGATTCACCTGCTACGACCGCCTAACAAAATCGCTGGGCTAAAGTAGGCTTGGTATGCCTCGGCAGTGCCCCTGCCGTAGCATCAACGGTGAGGGTGAGGGTGGCTATTCTCACATGACTGGACACCCAGATGGTTTCTCTCCCCGACGAGATCGCTGCCGCCGTGCGGTCTCTCGGGTTTTCCGCTGCCGACTTTCGCCTTGTGGTTGCTGACGAGCACGCACACGTGCTAGAGGAAGTTGTGCGGCGGTATGTCCAGCATCCGAACCATCGTTGGTGGTGGGAAGTCTTCCGCTGTCGCAGCTTCAGTGTCGCCTTCGCTGGTGACGCGTGCAGGCACTGGCTCAGTCACCTCGTCGATGCGCCCGACGTTGGTCACGTGTGGTTTGTAGCGGGTGTGGACGAGGATAATCCCGCACTGGTCTACGAGGGGACGGTGGCCACTGTAGAAGCGGTGCTGGATGCGTGCTATCTCTTCGAGTACTATGTGGTGGCGCACGACTACTCCTGGTTAGCCTGCGAGAATCACCACAACGCGTGCTTCGCAGTCGGTTTGCGGCTCATCCGTCGGCTGCGTAACTACGTCCGTGAACACCCTGAGCACATCTTCGCCCAGTACACGACGCCTCGCCGCCCACCGGATGCACAGCAACGGGCTGCTGCTGACACAGACGCGCCCAACGACGAAAGGCTCTAGCGTTTCGCATACGCTCCCCTCCATTCCCCTCGTCTCCCCGGTCGCTCGCGCCCAGGCCTCATGCGGCCCGTCCCCATCGCGGCGCGACGACCGCCCACAACTCGTCGGTGACCAACCGCTGACTCATGCCAGCACTCTAGCACACGGTGTGGGGTCAAGTTAGGCGCACCAAGTCAGAGTAGGTGACCGCAGCGGGGCGTGGAGGCGCTGATCCGCTGAACAGCGCCCTCGTGCAACTATGCGCCGTTGACGTTGCCTCGTCTCGTGCAGCATACTTCGAATGGGTGCGCCACGCAGCAGTGAGGGTTGCGCGCCGCGCGCCGGCACGAGGAGGTGCCCTCTCAATGACCGATCCAGATGGCGGCGTGAGCCGCAGCGGAGACTATCAGCACCTGCGGCTCGTGCGGCGCGGTATTGCTGCCTATATCATGCTCGCTCGCCCCGAGGTCCACAACGCGTTCAACGAGCGGCTCATCGCCGAGTTGCGCGATGTCTTCACGCTGCTGGATGCGGACGACAGCGTGCGCGCGGTGGTGCTGCGCGGCGACGGCCCGAGCTTCTGCGCCGGGGCCGACCTCCACTGGATGCGCGCCAGTCTGGACTTCAGCCACGACGACAACGTCAACGACGCGCTGCGCATGGCCGACATGTTCCGCGCCATAGATAACTGCCGGCATCCCGTCATCGGCCGCATTCACGGCGCCGCTCTGGGTGGCGGCTCGGGCCTTGTCGCGGTCTGCGATATCGCCATCGCCGCCGACAACGTGCGCTTAGGCTTTACCGAGGCGCGCCTGGGCATCGCGCCGGCTGTCATCTCGCCCTTCGTGGTGCGCAAGATCGGCCAGAGCCATGCCCGCGCCCTCTTCGTAACGGCCGAGCGCTTCGGCGCCGAGCGAGCGCTCGCGATCGGTCTCGTGCATCACGTCGTCGCCGAGCCAGCACTGGATGCGGCCGTCGAGAAGGCTCTGCTGCACATCGGGCAGAGCGGACCGGCAGGCGTGCGCGCGGCCAAGCTGATGGCCAAGACCGTGGGGGCGCTGCCCGATACCGACGCACGCGAGATGACGGCGGCGACCATTGCCAGCCTGCGCGTGGGACCCGAGGGGCAGGAGGGCATCCGCGCCTTCCTGGAAAAGCGGCCGGCCTCATGGGTGCGCGACGATGTTTGAGTCCGTGCTGATCGCCAATCGTGGCGAGATCGCCGTGCGCATCATCACGGCCTGCCAGGAGCTCGGCATCCGCGCGGTCGCCGTCTATTCGGAGGTCGACCGCGACGCGCTGCATGTTCGCCTGGCCGACGCGGCGTACTGTATCGGACCCGCCGCGGCGCGCGAGAGCTACCTCAATAGTGCCGCGATTGCGGTGGCGGCGCAGGCCAGTGGCGCGCAGGCCATCCACCCCGGCTATGGGTTCCTCTCCGAGAATGCCGAGTTCGCTGAGGCCTGTGCGCAGGCCGGTATCGTTTTCGTCGGGCCACCCGCGAGCGTGATCCGCTTGATGGGGTCCAAGATCGCGGCCAAGCGCACCGCCGAGGCGGCGGACGTGCCAACAGTGCCCGGCTATTCTGGTGAGAAGCGCGACGCGCGCACGCTCGAGCGCGAAGCTGCCCACATCGGCTATCCCGTAATGCTCAAGGCGGCGGTCGGCGGCGGCGGTAAGGGAATGCGCGTCGTCGAGCGCCCCGACACGTTTCGCGAGGCGCTGGCGGCGGCGCAGCGCGAGGCGCTGGCGGCCTTTGGCGATGACGCCGTCTTCATCGAAAAGCTGATCGTCGCGCCGCGCCACATCGAGTTCCAGATTCTGGCCGACCAGTATGGCAACGTCGTGCATCTGGGCGAGCGCGAGTGCTCGATCCAGCGCCGCCACCAGAAGATTATCGAAGAAAGCCCCAGCGTCGCCCTCTCTCCCGAGCTGCGCGCCGAGATGGGCGCGGCCGCCGTGCGCGCTGCGCGCCAGGCGGGCTACGTCAACGCCGGTACATGCGAGTTTCTGCTCGACGCGAACGGACGCTACTACTTTCTCGAAATGAACACACGCTTGCAGGTCGAGCATCCCGTCACCGAGCTGGTGACGGGGCGTGATCTGGTGCACTTGCAGCTTGCCGTCGCGGCGGGAGAGCGACTGCCCATCGCCCAGGAGGCCATCGGCCCGCGTGGGCACGCCATTGAGGCGCGGCTCTACGCCGAAGACCCCGCCAGCGATTTTCTGCCTTCGACCGGCACCGTGCTGACCTTCGCGCCTCCTCGCGGGCCAGGCGTGCGCGTGGATGCCGGCATCACGACGGGTGACGAGGTGACGATGCACTACGATCCGATGCTGGCCAAGCTGATCGTCTCCGGCACGGATCGCCTCCAGGCGCTCGACCGGCTCCTGTGGGCGCTCGACCACACCGCCGTGCTCGGCGTCGCCACCAATCTTCCGCTCTTGCGAGCCATCGCCGCCGAGCCGGATTTCCGCGCCGGCCAGACGACCACCGCCTATCTGGAGACACACGAGCTCGCCATCACTGGCGCGGCAGGCACGCCGCCGCCACAGGCCGTGCTCGTGCTCGCTGCCTGCTGGGAAGCGCTGACGCGCGAGGCGGGCGCACCGGCACGGGGGGCAGCGCCGTACAACCCGTGGACGAGCCAGGGGTCGGCGTTGCAGGGCGGCGAGCGGCGCTTTCGCTACAGCGCGCTAGACGGCGAGCACAGCGTCGTGCTCATGCCGCAGCTGGGCGGCGCGGAGGGATTCTCGGTGACGGTGGACGGAGCACCGTTCTGCGCCCCTGGCGCGGCGGATACACCCGTGTCGGCGGCGCTATATGCCGATGGCGCGGTCACGCTCAGCATCGGTGCACGCCGCGTTGCGGGCTGGGCCGCGCGCCGTGAACATGACGTCCTGGTGAGCCTGCACGGTGAGAGTTACACCTTGCGCAAGCCGCGCCCGCTGGACGTGGAGACGACGTCGCACGCGCACCAGGCTGTCGCCGGACGCGTGGAGCTCGTCGCGCCGATGGCGGGCACGGTCATCAAGGTATACGTCGCGGAGGGCGATGCCGTTGCCGCGCGCCAGACGCTAGTGGTGCTCGGCGCGATGAAAATGGAGCATGCGATCGTTGCGCCACATGCCGGCCGTGTCGTCGCGCTGCCGCACGTCGCTGGCGATGTGGTGCCTGGCGGCGCGCTGCTGGTCGAGCTGGCCGCGGACGACGACGCGGGCTAAGTGCAGGGAGCAGACGACGATGGATGCGGATACGCGGAAAGCGCTTCTTGCGCGCTACAAGCTGGGATACCAGGAAGTTGCGGCTACGGTCCAGGGTCTCTCGGAGGCCGCGCTGGACGCAAGGCCACCGGCGGGCGACGGCTGGACGCCGCGCCAGATCGTGCACCATCTGGCCGATAGCGAGATGACGTCCGCGCTGCGGTTGCGCCAGCTGCTGGCGGAGGAGCAGCCTGTGCTCGCCAGCTACGACGAGGAAGCGTTTGCCCGACGGCTCTACTATGACCGGCCCATCGCCGCCTCACTCGATGCGTTGCGCGCCGCGCGCGCGACGAGCGCCGAGATTTTGGAGCGCCTCTCGGAAGCGGAGTGGGGTCGCGCCGGGACGCACGAAGAGAGCGGGCGGTACACCGTCGAGACGTGGCTTGAAATCTACGCGGCACACTCCCACGACCATGCGGTGCAGATACGCGCGGCGCTCGCCGGTCGGGCGCCGGTTTCATTCGCTGAGCCGCTGGGGGAGGAGCCGTAGCATGTCGGATTCAGTGCTCGCCGGGCTGCCCCGGCGCGTCACGGTGGTGGAGGTGGGCCCGCGCGACGGGCTGCAGAACGAGTCCGGTGTCGTCTCAACCACTGACAAGATCCACTTCATCGATCTCTTGAGCGCCGCCGGCTACTCCGCGATTGAAGCGACGTCGTTCGTCAGGCCGCGGGCGGTGCCGCAGCTGGCCGACGCCACCGACGTGATGGCGGGCATCGCGCGGGCGCCGGGCACGCGCTACGCCGCGCTCGTGCCCAATCGCAAAGGCATGGAGCGCGCACTGGCGGCGGGTGTGGGCGAGGTGGCCGTCTTTACCGGCGCCTCAGAGACGTTCGTCCAGCACAACATCAATACGACCATCGCCGGCAGCATCGAGAATTTTCGTCCGGTGGTGGAGATGGCGCGGGCGGCGGGGCTGCGCGTGCGCGGCTACATCTCGACGGTCTTCGGCTGCCCGTATGAGGGTGAGGTGAAACCAGCCGCCGTGCTGGACGTGGCGCTGCGCCTGCGCGCACTCGGCGTGGACGAGGTCTCGCTCGGTGACACCATCGGCGTCGCCACGCCCAACCAGGTGGTGGAGGTCACGACACTGCTGGCCGGTCACATGCCCATCGAGCAGCTTGCCATGCACTTCCACGACACGCGGGGCACGGCGCTGGCAAACGTGCTCGCGGCGCTCCAGCTCGGCATCAGCGTCTTCGATAGCTCGGCGGGCGGCCTAGGCGGTTGCCCGTATGCCCCTGGCGCCTCGGGCAACCTCGCGACCGAGGATTTGCTGTACATGCTGCATGGACTGGGCATCGCAACCGGTGTCAAGCTGGATGCCGTGGTGGAAGCCAGCCGCTTCCTGGCGGGCGTACGCGCGCAGGCGCCAGCCAGCCGATACTATGCCGCCGCGATCGCCGCGCAGGTCGGCACGGGCGACACGGTTCCCTAATTCGCGCCGCAAGCGCAGTCGAGTGCGAGCTGGGGCGTATCAGGCAGCCGCAGCGGCGCGCCAGATGCACGGCGCAGGCGGCGAATGTCCAGCGCCGAGATTTCATACGTGTCACCGTCGCGCACGAACGGGACCGCCCTGGCTTCGATTGCCTGGCAGAGATCGGCGATGGTGAGGTGGGGGCGCTTGCGTGTGGTACGTGTGGCGCGGGTGTCGGTAGCCATGCTGGTCTCTCTCTATTCGAAACTGACGCCGGTGGTACGGCGCCAGGGACGGACTTGTGGTACATGCTCTCGGTGGAGGGAGGCTGTTCCGCGATCTCCAGTAGCAACTGCCATGCCGAGTCGTCGGCGCACGCTCACCTCACTCTGCCGCTTCCATATCTCCCGCGGCCGACGGCCCCTCTCGCTCGGAGGCTGCCAGCGTATCCACCGCCTGGCGCATGGCGCGTATGCCCGCACCGCGATCCTTTGCCAGCGATTCGATGCACGCCTGACGTCGCTCCAGCGCGGCCAGGAAGTCTTCCTCAGTCATGCCTGTGATGCCGGCGAGCGTGCGGAGGTCCGCGGCGGTGGCGGGAAGGAAGGTGTCGGCGGCGCTGTCCCAGGTGGCCAGCGGCAGCAGCCGGACACTGGCGCTACCCGCTTTCCTGTTCCCTTTCGGCTCAGGTAGCTCCGGACTGACGAAGTTGACCGTGAGGAAGCGACGACGCGGCGGCCAGGCGCGGCCAACCAGGCCGATATTCACGATGACGCCGAGCTGTGCGACGTCGGCGGTCGCCAGTCGCAGGTCGCGCGTGAGCATGTCCAGCACGTCGTCGATGGCATCGGCATGGCACGAGGTCGCGACGGCGTAGCCTTCCTGCGGCAGCCGCAGCAGCGTGCGCGCGACGCGCCCCCACATATAGATGGACAGGTGGTCGCTTACTTCGTTGGCCAGCACGCAGGTCGTCTCCGGCGTCACCTGGTCCTTGAAGTCGAAGTCCTCGTACATGCCCGTGGTGTACACGAGCGTCGAGCCCAGCGGCAAGAACCCCAGCAGGGCGTTGAGTGTCGTCGTCTTGCCCACCCCGGGCATCGGATCGGTGGGGCCGGACACGATCAGCGAGTGATGCCGCTCGACCAGCAGCCAGAGCAACGCGGCCGTGCGCGCATCCAGGCTGCCGAGCGCGACCAGCTGTGCCGCGGAGAGCGGCCGGTCGGAATCGTAGTGCCACATGCGGCGATGATAGGGGCTATGTGGGTCGAACATCGCGGGTCTCGCTCTCTTCAAGGCGCCGCAAGATGCCCGCCTCGTCGGGCAGTTGCGGAGAGTCGCACTGATGTTACGTTTCGGACGAAGGTGCGGTAGCAGGCTCGGCGCTGGTCGGCGCCGCGGCGCCGTTCGCGGGTGTCGCCGCGGGCGGCTCCGCCGGCTTGGGCAGAGGCGGGACCAACCAGCCGGGTGCCGGTGTCCAGTTCAGGGCCAGCACGTGCGGCGGCTCGTCGCCGGTAAAGGCCAGCGCCGTAATCGAGGCGTTGGCAATGTGCAGATAGCGCACGCCGTGCAGCGCGATGCCCGCATAGTGCGCCACGATCAGCTTCACCACGTCCGCGTGTGCCACGATCGCGATGTAGTTGCCAAGCTCGGGCGCGCGTAGCACGTCCCCGACAACGGCCACGGAGCGCGCCTGCACGTCGGCAAGACTCTCCGCGCCATCCTGCGGCTCGGTTGGCCGCTCCACGAATGCCTTCCACAGCGGATCGTCCCGCGCGACATCGGCGATCTTTTGGCCCGCCCACCGCTGGACGTCAGTGTCCTTCAGCCGGTCGTCCAGCCGGACGCTGACACCCCAGCCTCGCGCGAGGATCTCGGCGGTGTCGCGCGCACGATCGAGCGGACTGGAGATCACCGCGCTGAGCGGCATGGCCGCAAGGGCCACCGCCGCCTGGTGCGCCTGCCGCCGCCCCTCGTCGGTCAACGGCACGCCGGGTAATTGCCCCGGCAGGCGCCCTTCCACGTTGAAGGTCGTTTCGCCGTGGCGCACGAGCAAGATGAGCCGCGTCGGCGGCTGCGGCTTCGCACCGTCCGCTCCCGCGACCGAAACGTCCGTCGCAGTGAGTTGTCCGTCGAGTTCGTCCGCTTGATGCTGATGGTCTACAGTGTCCATGAGTCGCTTTGCCAGGTTATGTCCGGCGAGTGGATGCCGCACGGCAACCCACCCACAGCGGACGTGCAACGCCATGATTCGCAGGGTGCAGCGAGCGCACATGTCGTGACGCACCGCCCTTCGCAACGCCAGCGGCGCGACACCAGCACGGCGCCGCGCCTGCGCCTATTGTAGCAGCAGCCCCGCCAAAGGGCTAGCGCAGCTGCGTGCGAGCTGGCGGCCGGTCGCCCATCCCTCTCGCGGCCGCCGCCCGCCTCGACGCTGGGAACGCGGCGGTGCCAACTTCCGGCGTCGAACGTGTTGCCGTCGCCGTGAATGTGATAGGCTCATTGAGTGTTACAGAAGTGGGGCCAGAAAGCCCCAGCTTTCAAGCGGGGGCTGAATGGCCCTCGCTTTGACAAACGGGTGTTCTAGAGGGTAGTATAGCCTTGGTTGGTGTTCCTGTGCAACGACGGCAACGCG
>Ga0209647_1001758_pt1 | contig 18037 bp, 19 predicted proteins | sample GraSoi_2013_60cm_FD_185827 | JGI IMG/M metagenome (GOLD analysis project Ga0209647, IMG submission 185827) | Grasslands soil microbial communities from the Angelo Coastal Reserve, California, USA - Sample 9_17_2013_60cm (SPAdes) (version 2) | ecosystem: Environmental > Terrestrial > Soil >...
CAGAGGTTAGAACCCCAGGGATATGCAATGGTTTTACCTCTGCAATCTCACCTCTCACCTCTGACATTGAACTATGCGCTTACCAACGAGCCGATCTTTTCTCCGAGCACTACACGCCGGATATTGCCGCGCTGGTTCAGGCTGAAAACGATGATGGGCAGATTGTTGTCCTTGCACAACGAAATGGCGGTCGAGTCCATCACCTTGAGGCCCTGTTTCAGAACGTCCATGTAGGTGATGGTGGAAAACTTCTTGGCATCCTTCACTTTCATCGGGTCGGCGTCGTAGATGCCGTCCACTTTGGTAGCTTTCAGAATGGCATCGGCCTTGATTTCCATAGCGCGCAGCGAGGCGGCCGTATCGGTCGAAAAATAAGGGTTGCCGGTGCCGCCGGCGAAGATCACGACGCGCCCTTTTTCAAGATGCCGGATGGCGCGGCGCCGGATGAAGGGCTCGGCTACCTGGTTCATCTCAATCGCCGTCTGTACGCGGGTGAAGACGTTCTGTTTTTCGAGCGCGTCCTGCAGCGCAAGCGCGTTGATGACTGTAGCCAGCATTCCCATGTGGTCGGCGGAGACGCGATCCATGTTTTTAGCCTGGTCCGCAACCCCACGAAAAAAATTGCCCCCGCCTACAACAATCGCCATCTGGATGCCGAGAGTGTTTACATCGGCAAGTTCAGCCGCGATTTCATGAATGCGTTTGGTATCGACGCCGAAGCCTTGATCGGCGGCAAGGGCTTCGCCTGAGATTTTCAGCAGGATGCGCTTGAAGATCGGAGTAGACATGGCGGGCGGGTCCTTCACTTCGCACAGGATGACTAGCTTTTGTTAACTAGTGATGCTAACTAACCATGATGAGTAGCCGTGGAGAAGCATAAACGAAAAGGGGCGCCGCAGCGCCCCTGAATTATTCGAAATGCTACTTGGCAACCGGCGCAGATGCCGGGCTACCCTCATCCGGCTGGTTGTCCGGCTTGGTGCCGGCGAAAGCGACTGTAGCGGTAGCATCTCCGACTTTGAACCGGGCAAAGCGCCGCACGGCGATGTTCTCGCCGAGCTTGCCGACCTTGGCTGCGATAAGCTGCGAGATGCTGACGGTCTGGTCTTTGATGAAGGGCTGCTCGAGCAGGCAAACCTCTTCGTAGAACTTTTCCATCATGCCAGCCACCATCTTTTCCGCTATGTTTGCGGGCTTGCCGCTGGCGATCGCCTTCGCAAGATAAATGTCCTTCTCGCGAGCGTAGTCTTCCGGCGTGACGTCCTCTTTCCGGACGAACTTCGGGTCGCTCGCCGCAATGTGCATGGCAATGTCGTGGACCAGCTCCTTGAAGTCTTCGGTGCGCGCCACGAAATCGCTTTCGCAGTTGACCTCAACCAGTACGCCAATCTTGCCCCCGGCGTGAATGTAGTGCGCCACCGAGCCTTCACTGGTGACGCGAGCCGCTTTCTTCGCGGCGACCGACACACCTTTTTTGCGCAGCAGGACGATGGCCTGTTCCAGGTCGCCTTTGGCTTCGGTCAGTGCGTGCTTGCAGTCCATCATGGGCGCGCCGGTTTTGTCGCGGAGATCTTTAACCTGGGCTGCGGAAATATTTGCCATAGTGGTGCTCATTCGGAATTCATTCCTTCGGTTGCAACTTGCGGTTATAAAACTCGACCCGCGCACAGACCAGCTGCGCGGGTCAGATCTGGTGCTTGCGAATCGCTGGAAACTGGCAGCCGATGCTAGAACCGGCGCGTTTCCGCCTGTAGCTCGTCGACGTCTTCCGTGGCGGGGGAGGGACGCTTGCGTGTGCCCTTGCCCAGCACGTCTTCCATGCGGATTTCTTCGCCTTCCGGGGCCGCGCCTTCAGGTCCCGCAGCGGGAGCGGCAGTTTCGCCTGCGGCTGCAACCTCCGCATACAGTTCTTCAGCCGCCGGAGCTGTGGCTGCGGCGACCGGTTCGGGCTCTGCTACCGCCTGAATGTCCGCCATCCGCTTATCGTCCCTGGCATGAACGCCCTCGGCAATCGACTCCGAAATCTTGGAGGTAAACAGCCGGATCGCGCGCAGTGCGTCGTCATTGCCCGGGATCACGTAATCCACTTCGCTCGGATCGCAGTTCGTGTCGACCACGGCGACCACGGGAATGCCCAACTTGCGCGATTCGCGCACCGCGATCTGCTCTTTATTCGAATCGACGACGAAGATTGCATCCGGCAACCGTGTCATGTTTTTGATGCCGGCGAGATTCGCCTGCAAGTGCTTGCGCTCGCGCTCGAGCTTGATCACTTCCTTCTTCGGAAGCAGATCGTAACGGCCATCGGTGGCCATTTCGTCGAGTTCCTTGAGCCGCTTCACGGACTTCTGTACCGTGATCCAATTGGTCAGCAGGCCACCCAGCCAGCGCTGATTCACGTAGAACATCGAGCAGCGCTGCGCCTCTTCAGCAATGGCGTCCTGCGCCTGGCGCTTGGTGCCTACGAAAAGGATAATCCGCCCATCGGCGGCGAGGTCCTGCACAAATTTCGACGCTTCCTTGAACATCTTCAGCGTCTTCTGCAGATCAATAATGTAGATACCATTGCGCTCGCCAAAGATGTACTCCTTCATCTTTGGGTTCCACCGTTTCGTCTGGTGCCCGAAGTGAACGCCTGCTTCGAGCAACTCCTTCATTGTGATATTCGCCAATCAACCTCCTCAGTTAGTCTGCATCCGGACGCTAAGAGGCCCCGGATTGCCATTCCCGTCCACCCCGCCTCAGGGGAGGTGGGGGGATGAATTTGAACATCTAAAACCAGTCGTTTGTCGTCCGTCGCTAGTCGTTCGCAAACGACCATCGACTAACGACCACCGACTATCTCTTCGAGAACTGGAAGCGCTTGCGTGCGCCCTTCTGTCCATACTTCTTACGCTCTTTGGCGCGCGGATCGCGCGTAACCATGCCCTCGGCCTTCAGCTTGGCGCGGAATTCCGCGTTGAACAGCATCAGCGCGCGCGTAATACCCAGGCGCACCGCATCCGCCTGTCCAGCGACTCCGCCGCCACACACGTTTGCCAGGACATTGAAGTTCGCCGCGGTATCGGTCGAGACCAGCGGTAGCTTCGCGGCGATGCGTTGCGAGGGCGTCACAAAGTATTCATCGCACGCTTTGCCGTTGACCTTGAATTCGCCGCTGCCAGGACGAAGAAAAACTCGCGCGATCGCCGTCTTGCGGCGTCCGGTTCCGTAATATTGCACTAATTCTGCCATTTAAGCCCTCAGCACTCAGCCGTCAGCATTCAGCTAACCCAGGTGCTTATTACCTTTCCAAAGTTTTTCTCGTGCCCGTCTTCCCGAGACCTGACACCTGTAACCTGAGGCCTTGTTTACTACGCGAATGCCTTCGCTTGCGGCTTCTGCGCCTCGTGCGGGTGCTTGTCGCCCCGGTAAACCTTCAGCTTCGTAAACATTTGCTTGCCCAGCTTGTTCTTGGGAAGCATGCGCGATACGGCGTCTTGAATCACCAGCTCCGGCTTGCGGACCATGCGCTTCTTCATTTCTTCCGAGCGCAGTCCACCGGGATACCCGGTATAGCGGTGATAGACCTTCTGATCAGCCTTCATGCCGGTGATCTTGATCTTCTCGGCGTTGATGATGACCACGTGGTCGCCGGTATCGATAAACGGTGTGTACTGCGGATTCTCTTTGCCCATCAGAATGCGGGCTACGCGCGAAGCGAGGCGTCCAAGCGGAAGTCCGCTCGCATCCACCACAAACCACTTACGCGCAATATCTCCCTCTTTCGGGAAATAGGTTGACATCGGAAATCTCCCAGGAACGAAACGCTATTATTATGAAGACCGCTGAGTGCCCTAATCAATATTACTGATCTATCCACGCAGAACGCGCGCTAGGTCTTCCAGGCGGGCAGCCGCAGGACTTCCAAAGAGGTTTAGGATAGCCCAGCAGCGAGGCGCTTGTCAACGAAGAGGTTTAAAGGCAAGGGGTTACCTCAGCGATTGCCTCCATCGGCCGAGTTCTTTACCACAGAGGACACGGAGGAACACAGGGGCCCACTGGGACACCGATTGAGAAATGGGTTTGCTCTGCGGTCCTCTTGTGCTCCCTGTGGTTGAGACGTTGACTTATTTCCCGGATACCGAGTGCAAACAACGTCCGTAGAGTTCCAGCAGATGCGCAGCATATTCCTCGGGCTTGTCGGCCGCGCCACCGCCCTGGAAGCCGACTCCGGCCCCGGTGGTCTTGCCGTATCCGGTCGTCATGGCGATGAATTTCATGAGGTCAAGCGCGATGTCTTCGTTGCGGCGGGAGCCCAGGGGAAGAGCGGGCATTTCCATGATGAAAACTCCTGATAAAGGGTGTAATCCGCCGGTTTTCCCGGCCCAGCCGCGATGATAGCAGAACCATCAGAATGGTCATGCTGTCCCTCCCGGGGCTGAAATTCCTTGCCCTCACACAACCGCCCTCAAGCTGCGTCTTAACCGGAGCAAGACCGCCCCGAGCATCGCAATCCCCGCAAGCCAGACGGCCAGCACCGTATCCACCACCCAGCCCGGCGCCGCTCCCACGCGGCGCAGCAGAAACGGCAGGAAATTCCACGTCGTGACGTGAACATAATCCCATTGGTCCTGGGTCATAGTGTCGTTGGTCAATCCCCAGGCATCCATCTTCCCGAAAGCGAAGGCGACGATGTTCTTGAAACGCAGGGCAATCACAAACGTCGGATGCCCAAGCGTATCCATCTGGTAAATTTCCAGCGGGAGCCAGAAAGCCACCGACGCCAGCTGAATCATCAGGCTGACTGCGATCAGCACGCATCCCGCGCGCCAGATCTTTTTTCCCAGATGCTCTCGATAGCGCATCAGCAGAGGCACGGCAATGAGCGTCACCAGCTCCACGGCGGTCGAAACATAGCGGTCACCCCAGGCAAAGTCGCCGCTCCAGTACGTGTATCGCGCGTAAAAGCAGATATAGGCCAGCAATAGGAGAACAGAGGTCGCCCCATAAGCGCGTACCTCCGGCGTCAGGCGCTTCCACAGATATGCCAGGAGAAAAATTACCAGCACCAGAAGAGGATCGAAGAGAAAAATAGACTTCTCCGGCTGGAACAGCGCGCCGAGAACGCCAACATGAAATGGCGTACTCCAGGGAAAGTTCGCCGGCAGCGAAGGGTCGCGTTGGCGATATTCACGGGCAAATATCGCTACATAGGTATTGGTAAAGGATCCGAAGCGGTAAAACTGGTAGGCACGATCGACCAGGAAAAAGAATATGTAAACCGGTGCGGCGACTTTGCAGTAAGCGAGGAGACGCCGCCACAACAGCCGGCCGCGCGCTCCCTCGGCCCGCGCGCCTTCAAATTCTGCTCCTTCGAACCAAAGGACGAAGAGGATAAAGACTCCGCCGGCAATAAGATCTAACCCGGTGGTGAGGCGGGTCAGCAGGTTCAGCCCCAGCGCGCAGGAGCCGATGAAGAGCGCTCGCCGGCTATTCGTGCGCAGCCACTCGTACTGGAATGAAAATCCGGTAAGCGTCAGCAGCATGATGTAATTGTTCTCCATCATGTTCTGTACGTAATGAAGATGAGTGGTGCAGAACATCAATGCCAGCACGCCCGCCACCGACTCGTTCACGCTAAAGCGCAACTGGCGCAGCAACCGGAATGCGATCAGCGCGGTGAGAACACTCACCAAAATGCTGGTGATGTAGCTGACCACAATGCTCCGCACTTCGGGGTCATCGCGGTAATCCGAGAAGATGGTCCAGCGCTCCATCCAGGTCCCCAGAAGATCGGAGGGCAGCATGAGCAGAGACTGGCCAATGCCATACCAGCTATAAAGACGCCCGCCGCGGCCGCGCAGGCCAAACTCCGGATACTCGTTCGGGAGAACCTGCGGCTCCGAAGTCCAGAGCCAATGCGTGGTTTGCAGCCGGTGCATCGTGTCGGACGTCCCTAGCTCGCCGGATTGCACGACGAAAGCTAGCAGGCCTGCCGTCAGACATAAGAGGAAGAGCGGATCGCGCAGGCGGTGTTTGAGGGGAGAAGGCATCGACTGGATGGTAATTCGGAAGGGATGATTTAAGAAAGTACGGTGCGTAAATTCGGTGTTCGCGTAATCAGTCTTATCGTCAATATCCATTACCCAGCAATCCCCGGCCACATATTGTTCCGGACCGTCGTTGTAAAATGAAACACCTTGCGTCGCACAGGAGATATCATGCGCGTCTGTTCGTTTGTGTTATGTCATGGACTCGCGGTCATTATTCTCGTCGGCACTCTGGTACCCATCGGACTCGGGCAAGACTGCCCCGTCAGTACCATCCTTCGCGTGCTCGATAAACAGGCTCAGCCTGTTATGAATGCCACGGCTGGCCAGTTGAAAGCCGAAATCAACGGCAGTCGGGCGAACATTAGCTCACTTTTTCCAGCGGCTAAGACGGGAGTAATTTTGATGCTCGATGCGAGCGGCAGCATGAAAGGCACTTGGAATCAATCCATCGCCGCCGCCAAGGAGTTAGTGGGGCTGGCGGGGGAAGACATCGCGACATTCATATTTGATGAAAGAATTCGCGGCCACGCAATCGGTCGCACCGAGAGTGAAAAGTTGTTACATCAGTGGGCGGCTCAGACCCCTACGCTTGGATCAGCCGTGTACGACGCGATGATTGACATCGCGAGCCGGGTTACCACCCGCAATGCTGCGATTGTTGTAATCAGCGATGGCGATGACGATATCAGCTGGCATACGAACGAAGAGACCAAGTCGCTATTCCTGCGTTCCTCATGGCCGCCTGTGTTCGGTCTGATCCTGGACAATGGCCAATCAAAACGTCGGGACTATTTCAAAAAGATTTCTGCGGCTACAGGTGGTCTCGCCATATATCCGTCGTCCGCCTCGAAGATTCCAGCAGCAACAGAGGAACTGGCGGCCATGGTCCTCAATTCGTTCGACATTACGCTACAGTCGTCTCGACCGATTACTGCAGGGGCCAAACTAAAGTTGCAGGTTCTCGAAGCAGATGGTGCAGATGGCAAGCTGCGCCGCGACGTACACGCCCTTTACCCTGTCGAGGTTGCAGGTTGCGACAGTCGCCCCGGTACACCAGCAGCGCAGAGGTGAACGTGCGATCACTGGGAACATCGCCATCACCCTAGCCCTAACCATCGAGCCGACCTGTTCGCGCTTCTACCCCACCTCCACCAGCCCATAATTCATCGCCCAGCGCGATCGCATCTCCCGAAGCGCCCGATCAATCTCTTCTTTCGATATTTCCGTATTCGGCCCGGAGATCACAAACGCGGCCTCGCGTTTAGCCGCCTCCAGCAGCTGCCGGTCGCGGATGATATTGGCCACGCGGAAGCTCGGAATGCCCGCCTGCTTCGTCCCGAAAAATTCGCCGGGGCCGCGCAGTTCGAGATCGAGTTCGGCGATCTGGAAGCCGTCGTTCGAGCGCACCATGGCGTCAAGGCGCCGCTCGCCTTCTTCGGAAACCTTGCCGCCGCGCATCAGCACACAGTAAGACTTCGCCGCGCCGCGGCCGATGCGTCCGCGCAACTGGTGGAGCTGCGCTAATCCAAAGCGGTCGGCGTGCTCGATCACCATGACGGTCGCGTTGGGGACATCGACGCCGACTTCGATCACCGTCGTTGCGACAAGAATTTCGATCTTGCCCTGCTGGAATTCGCGCATTACACGTTCTTTTTCGTCGGCATCAAGACGGCCGTGCAGCAAACCGACATGAAGGTTAGGGAAAATCTTTTCCCGCAACTGCCGGTGCATCTGCTGCGCCGCTTTCAGTTCGCGCTCCTCATTCTCCTCGATCACCGGATACACGACGTAGGCCTGATGCCCGGCGCCGATCTGCTTGCGGACAAAGTCCCAGACTTCGGGCGCGCGCTCGTCAGGCACGGAGCGGGTGACAACCGGAGTGCGTCCCGGGGGAAGCTCGTCGAGCACCGAGACGTCAAGGTCGCCGTAGAGAGTGAGGGCAAGCGTGCGCGGGATGGGCGTCGCCGTCATCACCAGCACGTCGGGCTCAGGATCGGATTCAGTGGAGCGCCGGGCGTCCCCGCCCGGCTGCCCAGCCATCCCCGGGACGGGCGGGACGCCCGTCGCTCCACGATCGTCTGATTTCCTCATCAGCTTCAGACGCTGCATCACGCCGAAGCGGTGCTGTTCATCTACTACGACCAGCCCCAGATTCCCAAACTCCACGCGATCCTGAATCAGCGCGTGCGTTCCGATGACGAGTTGCGCGTTCCCTTGCGCGATGTGGCGGCGGACGTCGCGTTTGCGGTCCTGCTCGAGCGAGCCGGTCAGAAGCACGATGCGGTATCCGGCTCGTTCGAGAATCTGGCGGGCGGAAAAATAATGTTGCTGCGCCAGAATTTCTGTAGGCGCCATTAGCGCGACCTGGTATCCGTTTTCAATGGCAATGATCGCGGCTTGGAATGCCACGATGGTCTTGCCTGATCCCACATCGCCCTGCAGCAAACGCCGCATGGGGCACGGCATCTGCATGTCGGTGGCGATTTCTTTCAGCACCCGCTTCTGGGCAGCCGTCGGATGAAACGGCAGTATCTTCTTAATGGCCTCGCGAACGCCGCCGTCCAGACGAAAGACGATTCCGGTTTGCGCCTTCTGTTCCCGGCGCTTGAGTTCGAGGCCAAGCTCGATAAAAAACAGTTCATCAAAAATCAGCCGGATGTGCGCCGCTGTGCGCGACGATTGGAGATCGCTGAAACTTTCTCCGGCATCGGGCCAGTGAACCTTCCACCACGCTTCGCGCGGAGACACCAGGCTCAGATGCGCGCGCACCGCGGCGGGGATGGGATCGGGCAGATTGGGATTCAGATTTTCAAGCGTCCACCGGATAATGCGCCGGAACCAGCGCGGCGTGAGTTTGCCCTGACCGGTCGATTCGTAAATTGGAACAATGCGTCCGATCTCGAGCGACGCGGCTGCCTTTTTCTCGGCCTCGTCGGCGCCGCCCTCTTCGTTGATGTCGCCCAGAACCTCGAATTGCGGCTGCACGATCTGTAGTTGACCGTCGCGGTCTTCTTCGACCTTGCCATAGAGCGCGAGCATCTGTCCGGGCTGGAAGCGATCCTGAAGATACGCAGCGTTGAACCACAGGCACTTCAACTTGGTGCGGCCCTGGCCGACCGTAAGTTGAAAAATCGGCATACGGCGAGTGCGAAACAGTCCCGAGTTGCGGACTTCGGCGATCACCGTAGCCATCTCTCCGGCGCGCAGTTCGGCGACCGAACGCGGGTTCAGCCGGTCTTCGTAGCGGAAGGGCAGGTAGTGCAGCAGGTCGTCGACGGTCGCAAGACCCTTGGCAGCCAGGATCTCGGCCAGGCGCGGGCCAATACCCTTCACATACTGCACTGGAGTGGACGGTTCCAGCATCTTAAGCGATGTTAGCAGGACTAATGCTGGCAGGAGCGGAGGCCGGCTTGGGCAAGACACTGACGAAGAGGACCGTGAAGAATTTTCTGGATGCGCTTGTGGCCGTGCTCGCGGGCAACGCGATCTATTTCCTGCTCATGCCACATCTGCCGATGGTGGCGCGGCACTCACTTTTCAAGGAAGACTGGGGCCTCCTGGCGGATTTCGCAATCTGCACTGCGATCTTCGTCGCGGTGAAGTATGCGAGGCGGGATGAAAAGCACTAGTAGAGACGCGGCTTGCCGCATCTTAGACGACGCTGAACGCAGGCGAATATACGGTTAAGAACGAGCGGGATTGTCAGCAAGTATCGATTTTTTCCACGTCCACACCCCGTAAGCAACGCCGACAATTGTCGCAGCCACTAGAGTCCACCAGAGGTGTCCCAGAATAACTCCATGAAATGAGCGTGTGAGGTATTTGTCGACAATGTAGTCGTAGGTTTCCAACCCGAAACCAATAGGCAGGCCGAACAACAATACTCCGGAGATGAGAACGTACCGAAACTTTCCTAGGCGCTGGAGTGCAGCATTCGTCTCTTGCCGCCTTCTAAAATGTAGGGGGAGCGGCACCTTCATACCAAAGAGACCGAAGACAAGCAACACTGCGAAATCCCAAAGGAGCATGACTCCAATGAAAGCTCCCATGGCAGCGACCCAAATCGACAGATGCCAGATCATTGCCGCATCTCCGCGGTGATTATAGCGCTGAGTGAGCGCGTGGGCGAGCGCCATTTGCAAAGGAATAAACGCCAATCCGCTGGCGGATTTTGAGATCGGCAGCGGTGTCGTGGACTCATCGCGTAAACTCATCGCGTGATGTTTACGCGCATTTCACTTACGCGCATTCCATGCTGAAACCGCGGGAATCGATTGCCAGACTGAGTCCGTATCAATCGCCCATCGTGAGCCGCGATGGGCTGAGCCTCGATCTCAACGAGAGCATGGCCGGATGCTCGCCGCGTGTGCTGGCGCGGCTGCGCTCGCTCTCGGCGGCGGACGTGGCGCTGTATCCGCAGCGCGAGGTTGGCGAGCGGCTGGTCGCGAATTTCCTGGGGATCGCGCCCGAGCAAGTGCTGCTCACCAACGGAATGGATGAGGCTCTGTCGCTGGTCTTTACAACTTACCTCGGCCCGGGCGACGAACTGCTTTTTGCCGACCCGACCTTCGTGATGTATCCGATGCTCGGTGAGGCGCTTGGGGCGCAGGTGGTGCGCCTGCCGTCGGGCGAAGACCTCGCGCTCCCCGTCGCCGATTTTCTGGCTCGCATTTCGCCACGCACCCGGGTGATCGCGATTGCGAATCCCAACAATCCTACCGGCCTCGCGGTTTCGCGCGCCGACCTGTTAAAGATTGCGGAATCAGCGCCGGATGCGGCGGTGCTGATCGACGAAGCCTACTTCGAGTTTTGCGGCGCGGCACTGACCTGCAGGACAATGATCCCGGACCTGGCGCGTCATCCAAACCTGTTTGTAGCACGTACGTTTTCGAAAGCCTACGGGCTCGCCGGCCTGCGCCTTGGGGTGCTCACCGGTGCGGCCGAGCAGATCGACTACCTGCGGCGGCTCAGTTTGCCGTTCAATGTGAATTCCGTGGTGCTGGCTTGTCTCGAAGAGGCTCTGGCGGATCGGGCGTTCGTAAGCGAGCACGTGGCACAGGTAAAGCGCGGCCGCGATCGACTGGCGCAATTGTTCGAGGAGCTGAGCCTGCGCTTCTGGCCGAGCCAAACCAACTTTGTTTTGGTGCGAATAGGTGCCAAGGTGAAGGCATTCGTCGAATCGATGCAACGGCGAGGCGTCCTGGTCCGCGATTCAACCGCCAACCCCGGCTGCGACGGATGTGTTCGCATCACGGTTGGGACGCCCCAACAGATGGATGGAGTGTTGCAGGCCATTCGCGAGGCGATCGCGGAAATCCGACGCTCTTGATGGTGGAGAGCCGGACGTTCCCGCCCGGCCTCCTATGCTGCCGCCACCTATGTGGACGGGCGAGACGCCCGTCGCTCCACTGCTGGGTGGTGTGCAAACGAAGCCCCGAATCAGGCAACATATCCGCATGACCACGATCCTGCTCCTGACCCTCTCCAACATCTTCATGACGTTCGCCTGGTATGGCCATCTGAAGTATCGCCACGCACCGCTGTTCAAGGTCATCGTTATCAGTTGGATAATCGCCTTTGCGGAGTACTGTTTTCAGGTGCCGGCCAACCGCATCGGATCCTACGAGTTCACGACGGCGCAGTTGAAGACCATACAGGAGGTCATCACCCTAACCGTGTTTTCGATCTTCTCCGTTCTATATCTACGTGAACCGCTGAAGTGGAATTACCTCGTGGGTTTCGCCATGATGATCGGCGCCGTCGCAGTGATTTTCAAGAAGTGGTGAGGCCAACGGACCGAAACTGATCGTCGTACAATGGCTTCATGCCAAGAGGATCCAAGCGCGCCGCCCGTGACCTTGCAAAGTGTAAAGCGAGTCAGGCGAAATCCTCACAACCGACTCGTGACTTGGTCGCGCAAATTCGCAAGCGTCGCGAGAAGATTCGTCGGAGGGTGGGTATTCTTTCAGATAGCGCCTTTCTTATTAGCGATGACTGGAACCGTTCGCGGTCCTTCGTGGTCGGCGATTTTTCTGGGTTGCATCGTGAAACTGAGCCACTACCCGTCTTCCCGCCTGATGGCTCGATCTCTCCGGCCGTACCTGCACCTCCTGAGCAAAAGAAAGACAAACACATGTTGGTTCCATCGTCATTGCTTCTTATTGTTGTTGCGATGTTTATGGGGTGTGTTGATTTAAAACATGCAGAAAATGCTGATCTCCAACAGGTGAAGGAATATGTGAATGGCTCAATGGGTCATTACTCGACACGCTTTTCCGGCATTTTTTATGTCGGAAGTGACAACGAGTTTGACTATGTTGCTATCAAATATGTCGCTCTCAAATACAGTAAGAACACGGTGAAGGTGTTCAAGATAAAACGAGGTGAGCTGGGCATCAAACATCAAATGAAAATCGATGCTAATAATAAAAAATGGGTGGACATCACAGGGATGTTCCCATTGCCTCAATAGACCCAACCCGGCGCCGGCGGTAACGGACGCTTGTCAACAAACTACGAGGCTGTTTCCATTTATCATTCACCTTTTGCCATTAAACCATGACACTCGTCTTCCGCAAGCCTCTCCCCAACGTCGAGCATCCCGAAATGCCGGCCGATGTCGTCATCGTCGGCGGCGGGCCGGCTGGCATGGCCTGCGCGCTGCGGCTTTCGCAGTTGATCGACGATCACAACGCGCGCCATCCCAAATCCGCGCTCAGCAAGGAAAATATCTACGTGCTCGAAAAAGCGCGCGAAGCCGGACAGCACTGTCTTTCCGGCGCGCTCCTCGATCCGCGCTCCATGAAAGAACTGCTGCCCGGATTCGAAAACGAAGCCCCGCTCGATGCCGTAGTTCACAAAGATGCTGTTTACTTCCTGACGCGCACCGGCCATTACCAGCTTCCCCTCACGCCTCCGCCGCTGCAGGATCACGGCAACTACGTGATCTCGATCAACCGTTTCGTGAAGTGGTTGGCGGGAAAAGTCGAAGCCGCGGGGATCACGATTTTCACGGGCTTCGCCGGCTCGGAACTTCTGTACGACGGCGATCGCGTCACCGGCGTACGCACCGACGACAAGGGCGTCGACAAACAGAACCAGCCAAAATCAAACTTCGAGCCCGGCTACGACGTGAAGGCAAAGGTCGTCGTGCTCGCGGAAGGCACTCGCGGATCGCTTACCAAACAACTCATCCAGAAGTTTGACCTGATGAAAGATCGCAACCCGCAGACTTATGGCGTGGGCGTGAAAGAGTTGTGGGAAGTGCCGCCGGGCCGGATCCAGGCGGGCGAAGTCATCTACACCATGGGCTATCCGCTAACCACGAAAGAATACGGCGGCGCGTGGATTTATGGCTCGCAAAACCCGGGCTCGAAAGGCAACATCGTCTCGCTCGGCTTCGTTACCGGCCTGGATTATCGCGATCCGCGTCTCGACCCGCAGCACGTGCTGCAAACGTTCAAACAACATCCTTTTATTGCCAAGTTGCTCGACGGCGGCAAAATGATCCGCTATGGCGCCAAGTCGCTTCCTTACGGCGGATGGTGGTCGCTGCCGCCGCTCGCCGGCGAGGGATGGATGATCATTGGCGACTCCGCCGGCTTCCTGAATTCCGCGCGCCTCAAAGGGATTCATCTCGCGATTAAGAGCGGCATGCTGGCAGCCGAGACAGCATTCGAAGCGCTGGTGAAATCCGACACGTCAACTGCAACGCTCGGTAAGTTCCAGCGCCGCGTTGAAACCAGCTGGATTCACGATGAGCTGTGGCCGGTGCGCAACTTCCATCAGGGATTCAAAAATGGCATGGTCGCCGGCATGTTCAACACCGTGCTCCAGGAAGTTTTCGATGGCGGCATTCGCCAGCGCGTGCCGTCGCATGCGGGGCACGAGAACCTGAAGCCGCTCGCCACTCTCCCCGCCGACGGCGGCCCGGAAGCACACATGCTTGGTCCCGCAAAAGGCGACAGCAAGCTCACCTTCGACAAACTCACCGACCTTTATCATTCCGGCACCAAGCATGAAGAAGATCAGCCGGCGCATTTGCTGATTCACGACACCAATATCTGTAACGACCGGTGCGTGAAAGAGTTTGGCAGCCCCTGCCAGAACTTCTGCCCCGCAAACGTCTACGAGATGGTGGACGACGCAACCGCGCCCCATGGCAAGCGCATCAGCCTGAATCCCGCGAACTGCGTGCACTGCAAGACCTGCGACATTCAGGACCCCTACCAGATCATTACCTGGGTTCCACCCGAGGGCGGCGGCGGCCCGAACTATGATGGGATGTAGGGGGCACTTAGCAACTAGCCGGTCGCACAGTTAAGTGGAGGAACCAACGCCATTAAGTGCCAAACGAAAGGCTGGTTCCCGTTCTCAACCAGGTATATACTTCTTCCGGTACTTATCGCAGTAACCCGGCTTAAACCGGGCGCGGGGCACGTTCTCATTATTATTCATACCGCTCCGCGAATAGAACGTCGGACGCAGGGATCTTAATATCATTCGCCCTGGGCGACCGGCGGGGGCAGGGATCGCTCGAGCGGTGCCTTCCCCGAGAGAGGTCTTACTCGTGGACGTCGTCCTTATACGCCTTCTGTTTGTCCTCATTGTCGGTGTCATCTGCGCTCTGATTCATCCGTTTAACCTGCCCTCGAGACTGGATGCCGTCGTCGGTCTGTTGATCGGCGTCGCCATCATTGTATTCGAGTGGAGATTGCGCACGATGAGCCTGAAGCGGCTGATCGGAGCCGCCATCGGCAGCGTGCTCGGTATCTTCGGCGCTTATCTGTTCGCAATCGTCATTCGGAACAGTATCCCTGCAAGCCCCATCCAAAGTTTTCTGCAGATCATGGTGATGCTGGTCATGGCATACGTGGGATTAGCGGTCGGGGCCAACAAGGGCGACCTGCTCAATCTGGCGGCGCTCGGCGGTGTGTTCGGCGGCGAAAGGTCGGGCAAGAAGAGTTACAAGATCCTCGACACCAGTGTCATTATCGACGGGCGGATCGCCGACATCGCCGAGACCGGCTTCCTCGACGGCCTGATTGTGATCCCGCAGTTCGTGCTGCGAGAGTTGCAACTGGTGGCCGATTCCGCCGACTCGCTCAAACGCAATCGCGGCCGCCGCGGCCTCGATATCCTGCAGCGTCTCCAGAAAACCGCTTCGGTCCAGATCCAGATCGTGGAAGACGACTTCCCCAGCGTCCGCGAAGTCGATATGAAGCTCATCGAACTGGCCAAACTCTATGAAGGCAAGATCATCACCAACGACTTCAATCTCAACAAAGTCGCGCAGTTACAGGGCGTGGCCGTGCTCAACATCAACGAACTCGCCAACTCGCTGAAGCCCATCGTCCTACCCGGCGAAATTATGCGGGTGTTCATCCTGAAGGAAGGGAAAGAGTACAACCAGGGCGTTGCCTATCTGGATGACGGCACCATGGTGGTCATCGATAATGCGCGCAAGATGATCGGCAAGACCATCGACATCTCTGTGACCTCGGTGTTGCAAACCACCGCGGGCAAGATGATCTTCGGCAAATGGGATGAGCGCGCGACGGGCCGGCACGACTCAAAAGCGCCGCCTTTGGTGGCCGGGCCTCCGGTGCCAGGACCCAGCGGACTGCCGTCCGATCCGGCGAAAAAGACCACGTCAGTGGCCGACCGGGCAGCCGACTAGGCGCTTCATGTAGAGACCGGGCTTGCCCCGTTTTACTCCGCGGCACGGGACGCGACGAACCGCTCACCCACGCGCAAAAGCCTAAACCCTGTACTATACTGATCGCCCCTATGAAGGTTTTTGTCATCATTCCGGCCGCCGGACTGGGCACACGCATGGCCGTGCACTCGGCGGCGAAATCGAAAAAGAGAGCTCCGACCAAGCAGTTCAAGGAACTGGGCGGCGTGCCCATTCTCGTCCACACGCTGCGTAAGTTCGCCGCCACCGCCGCCGTCTATGAAATCATTGTCGCTCTACGCCAGGACGAAATCGCAGCTTTTCGCGCCCAGCTTGAAAAGCAGTACCCGGAAATTTTGAGCAAGCGCCTGCAGATGGTCGAAGGCGGCGAGCATCGTCAGGACTCGGTGGCAAGCGCTCTAGCGCGTATAACAGCCGATGCCGAAGACATCGTCCTGGTGCACGATGCCGTTCGGCCGCTGGTTACGCCGGAAGTCATTGGCCACGTGATCGAAGCGGCGCACAAACATGGAGCCGCCATCGCGGGCTGGCCCGCCGTGGATACGGTGAAACAGGTGGAACGAACCGCGGAAGGCGCACTGATCAAAGCCACCATCCCGCGCGCGAGCGTGGTGATGGCGCAAACTCCGCAGGGCTTTCGCTACGACATCCTGAAGAAGGCCTTCGATGGCGCCGTCGCTGACGGCTTCCTTGGCACCGACGAAGCTTCCCTGATCGAGCGCGCCGGTCTGCCGGTCGTAGTCGTAATGGGTTCGCCGCGCAATATAAAAATCACAACGCCAGCCGATATGGAGCTGGCGGAGTTCTATCTGGAACACGAGGGCGGGAACAAATCTTGAAGCCCGAAATGCGCATTGGCTACGGTTGGGACTCGCATGAATTTAAGCCCGGAATTCCGCTCAAGATCGGCGGCGTGACTTTGCCGCACGATAAAGGTCTCGGCGGCCATTCCGACGGCGACGTCCTGCTGCACGCGATCACCGATGCGCTGCTCGGCGCCATCGCCGGTCCCGACATTGGATCGCTGTTTTCGCCTTCCGACCCGCAGTGGAAAAACGCCGACTCCTCCTTGTTTCTCCGCGAGGCGTTGGAGCGGGTCAAGACCGCAGGCTACGAACTCGTGAACCTGGATTCCACCCTGATCCTGTCCACTCCGAAAATCGGTCCCCACGCCGACGCGATTCGCAAACACGTAGCCGAGTTGTGCGGAATTCCTGCGGACTGTGTCGGGATCAAGGCAAAAACGCCGGAAGGCATGGGCACCGACAATGCCGCGATTGCGCACGCGGCTGTCCTGCTGAAACGTGCTAAGAGTTAGTGGAGTGACGGGCGTCCTCGCCCGTCCTTCCGAAACCATCAGCAGCGTCGTGGCCGGGCGGGGACGCCCAGCGCTCCACTAACCGCTGGCGGCCTCAACCTCTCTCGCCAACTCCGTATGCTTCGCTCGCGCCGCCTCGATGAACGCCCGGAAAATCGCCGTCGCCGGCTCCGCCAGCTCCGGCCCATCGTTCACACTTCGCTCTGGATGCCACTGCACCGCCAGCACAAAATGTCCGGGAGTGGTCCCTTCGAGGGCTTCGATGATTCCATCTTCAGCAGCGCACGCCACCACTCGCAACCCATCGCCCACTGCGTCGGCTGATTGGTGATGCGAAGAATTCACAGCCACGGTCATACCGGAGCCGAGAGAAGACCCCACAATCTCCGCCAACTTCGATTCCGGCTCGATCTTTACCGTGTGCGCCTTCGGTACCGCGCGTCCCGCGCTGTGATCGATCTTCGAACCAACGATCTTCGAATCGACGATCGCCGACTCGATGTGCTGCACCAGCGTCCCGGTCCGGTACACATTCAACGACTGCAATCCGTAACAAATGCCGAGCACGGGCTTACGCAGGTTGTAGGCGTCCTGTAGCAGCAGGTCATCCACGAGCTCTCGTTTGGTATCGGCAGATGCGGTCTTCTCATGGCGAACGGCGCCGTACTTCTGCGGATCCACATCCGCCCGGCTGCCCGGCAGCAGCACGGCGTCGCAGCGCTCGATCTGTTTCTTCACCTGAACCGGTGTCTGATGCAGTTCGATGCGCACCGGCTCTCCACCAGCTCCGCGCACCGCTTCTTCATAGGGTGGCAGTGAGCGCTCGGCATATTCCCGATCACCGGAATGCGGCACCGGAATGGCGATCCGTGGTGGCGTGGTTTTCAATGCGCTCATCCTCAACTCACCAATGCTTGTTGATGGAGAGCCGGGCGTCCCCGCCCGGCCACTCCGAAATGGACGGGCGAGACGCCCGTCACTCCATCG
>Ga0209647_1001759_pt1 | contig 18027 bp, 17 predicted proteins | sample GraSoi_2013_60cm_FD_185827 | JGI IMG/M metagenome (GOLD analysis project Ga0209647, IMG submission 185827) | Grasslands soil microbial communities from the Angelo Coastal Reserve, California, USA - Sample 9_17_2013_60cm (SPAdes) (version 2) | ecosystem: Environmental > Terrestrial > Soil >...
AGATCGGGTACCAATCCGTACCCAAGCCTTGATCAGACTTGTTCTGGAGTCAACGCTGGCTGTTGTGCCCCATCCTTTTGTGGAGACGGTATTTGTAACAATGGAGAGACAAATGCAACGTGCCCCCATGACTGCCCGTCATCAGGCGGCGGAGGCTCTTGTACATTTCAAAACTACAACCAGTGCGGCCAACAAAATATAAATACTGCACAGTGTCCCTATGTTGGTGATACCTCGCATCTTGTGAATGTTACCCACAATACTAACTGCAGTTATGCATGTACTGACCAAGGACGGGTGGCTGGACAGTGTGGTGTCCCTGCATACACAACAATTAGTGGTACTGTAACAGATAGAACAACCGGCACAGGGCTCAATAATATCCAGGTAAATATTTATGATTCTTCAAAAAATGCCACGGTCACTACCACAACCAATAGTAGCGGCAATTGGACAGTTAGTAATTTTGTCCAGGGCACAGAAGGCTATGCAGTAAGACCAGGCAATTGGTATTCTCTCGCAAATTGCCCATCAGGGTATAGCTGCACACAAGCAAGCAACCCAAATAGCCCCAATCCCTGGTCCTATGAATTCCAGACATCAGGAAATGGCGACTGTGCCGGAGGGTGTAATTTTACCTATCTTCCTTTTGCAACAATTGGCGGGACTATTACGAGTAGCGCTGGTGGTGGAGTGAGCAATGAGCAAGTTACTTTGACTGATACCACGCTCAACCAAACACTCACTCTTACCACAGATGGCAACGGGAATTTTAGCACCAATACTTTTGTCAGAAAGACAGATAGCTATTCTGTCGCACCATTTACCAATCCCTGCCCTCCCGGATACATTTGTGGTAATTCTTTCTCTCCTTCTTCACCAAATCCCTTTACAATTTCCAATCAGACTGCAGGAGGTGGAGACTGCGGAGCAAATTGTAATTTCACTTTCACTCCAGGGACAATTTCAGGAACAGTTTTTGTAGATTACAATCATAATGCTGTGAAAGATGCAGAAGATATAGGATATGCTAATGCAACAGTGACTGCCAAAAATACAGGGACCGGAGTATCGGTAAGTACATCAAGCATCGCAGGTGGTGGTTATACTCTTACCAATCTCTCTCAGGGCACATATCAAGTTACTATCACAGTACCTATTGGCTATCAGACAGTGTCAGCTAATCCACAGACAGTCACCATTGGCCCTAACAATACTACTTTCAATATTCCTCTTACTCCTTTGTATAACATTTCCGGAAGAGTGTATAACGATGTGAATAAATCAGAATCCTACGATACTCCTCCAGATACAAATTACAGCACAACACAAAGTACTATTACCATTACTCCACAAGGCGGAGGAACAACAACTACACTCAACACTAACACGGGCATTTATACATCAGGTGTCACACTTCCCTCAGGTACCTATATCGTCTCTTATGTTGCGCTTCCCAATAGCGCTTATACACTCACCTATCCGCTCAATGGTCCCCCACCATCATTTACTGTAGCAGTTGGGAAGCCAGGGACTTCTGTCCCGTGCAATACCAATAGCTATACCAATGTTACCTGTGACGCGAGTGGAAATCTCACAGAAGTCGATTATGGTATTACCAATGAAAATTCATTTCATTGGTTTTTCTGTATGGATGACAGAGAAGATGGCGGCGTTACCAATCAAGTCCCTGCGACAGCAAATTGCGGTGGATATTCAGGTGCATATGCCTTGCAGGCCAATCCAAATTACTGCTCTGTACCATCAGGTATAGTCTTCTCAGGAGATAATTCTGCGAATTTTGGCGCTGGACAAGCAGGCCCCAACCCCTACAATTGGGTCGTGAGCGGAAGTACCTATGGTGAAAATTTTTCACCAGTTAGTCCAACTATTATTCGTACCTCTTACAATTATTTGCTTACCACTGCGCAGGAATCTAGCATAACGCCCGTTGATTTACAAACAATCTGTCCCGACCTCACAAATTGCGTATTACCACCAAGTGCCGTTACATTTCCAGACGCTGTCTATACAACTACCCAAGCCGAAGGAGATGTAACACTTAACACCACAACACTCCCAGGTGGCAAAAATTATGTCCTTCTTGTGTACGGCAATTTGCACATTAACGGCAATATCATTGTTCCATCAAATAGTACACTCACTGTCACAGTAAAGGGAAATATTTTGGTTGATAAAAGTGTGGGAGAGTCTGATGTAACTTCAAACAATCCTAATATAGAAGGGAATTACTCTACCGACCAATCATTTATCGTTGGCACAGCAACGACTCCTGGCAATTTATGTGACAAAAATACAGGAAATAGTATAGATAAAAGACTTAATATATTTGGATCTGTCGTAGTGAATGCAGGTCTTCAAGGCGGCACATTCCAGAATTATCGGGATTTGTGTCTCCAGGACCTTGTCTGCCCGGCATTTACCATAACAGCCAATCCTTCATATGTCTTGAATGTACCGCAATTTACCAAACACAAAAATACCCTCTGGACAGAAGTAGCGCCGTAATAGTAGACGATAGATGATTGAAAGTCGAAAATAGTAGTAGAAAGTAGATAATTGAAGATAGAATTAAAATGTTTTCCAACGATCTCGCAAATTCACTAACTTCCCCCCTAAATAAATATATCTCTTAATAAGAGTTTGACAAAAATCCTTCTGCCAGTATCTTAAATCCATTGCTAAATTAATATGAACCTCCATCTCATTAGCCGATCCAATTGCATCATCAAGATGTTGCTTGAATATTTTCTCAAATCGTCTTTTCGCCCACCCTTCAGCAATATTTGCAGGACAGGATTTGGATGCTCTTCTCATTTGCGAACCCATATCTCTTTTCTCAAAAAGTGGTAACTTATTTGCCTCTTGATTTACTATTAATGCTAGCTCATAAGCTTCCTTATAAACTTCTAAGTCTTTAAAGGATGTGATCATAAATTCTGTATGCCCATACTATTATCTACCTTCAATCTTCAAAATACTATCTTCTACAATCTATTATCTATCGTCAAACCAATAATACAATTTATTGGATTATTGACAACTATTGCAATATATTGTTATAGTTGTCATGCTCTTTGGAATTTGAAATCGTTGGAGTATTTTTCCTCGACAACATACGAAGTGAGGTACCCCGCCAAGGCGGAGAACAAGGACTTTTATGCACGACTGCGGTCTTGTATGATTCCTTTCCTATATCTAACTTTGGGGAAATTTTCAACGCTTTCGGTCCTAAAGAGTGCATTTATTTTTCGTTTGCCATTTGGTTGTCCAGAATCCTCTTCAGTATCGCCTCTTCTCAGGCAGCTCAAAGTTTGATAAAATAAACCTGTGTTGCCGACATAGCTCAGTGGTAGAGCAATACTTTTGTAAAGTATGGGTCGGGGGTTCAAGTCCCTCTGTCGGCTCCAGTGCTGAGTTGGCAGAGTAGTCAATTGCTCGTGACTGTAGATCACGCGGTCGAAAGGCCTACGGGAGTGCAAATCTCTCACTCAGCACACAGGCCGGCTTGGCTCAGTGGTAGAGCAAGTCATTGGTAATGACTAGATCGTGAGTCCGATTCTCACAGCCGGCTCAGTCTTTTCTTTAGAATGTTTTTGTGATAAAATATACAAGATATGGCAAAAAAGGGAGATCATCGCATTAAATTAGGATTTACTTGTACGATTTGTAAAAATCGCAATTATGTTAGTGAAAAGAATAAATTAAATACCACTGACAAGCTTTTACTCAATAAATTTTGCAAATTCTGCAAAAAAGTCACTACTCACAAAGAAACAGAGAGACTAAAGTAAGCTTGGTCCCAGGGGGACACCAGGCAAGCTTTTCGTAGAAGAATTGGCCTCTGCCAATACTACTGAATACCCGCCTAGCGGCGTCACGATAATCGTTTACGCTAAAATCCTTTCATGATATACTATTCATTGGATTATTTGATTATTAAATTAGGGGTGTGGTGAAATGGCTATCACAGCAGTCTCCAAAACTGCTTTTCGCGGTTCGAGTCCGCGCACCCCTGCCAGGCACAAGTTTCGTTGACTTTTGACCTTGGTTTTACTAGACTACATATATGTCAGAACGCATCTCGCCAGAAGAACAACAACGTGAATTTGCAATAAAACTCGTTGAAGATTGGAAAGCATTTTCTGATACGCGCGCCCAGTCAAGAATAGCAAGAAGAAGAAATATCTCGATTTCTGCTTACCGAATGGCGTCAAAAAGAAATTCCAAACAAGAATTAGTCGATAAATTTGAGAAATTGCAGGAAGCTATGAAAGAAGAATTTGCTCAAGCTACCCAAGCATTAGATAAAGACTTTACTTCTGGAATAGAATTATTTAATCAAGTTAATTGGCAGAGCATTCAAAAATTATCTACATATTACGATTCTCCTCAAGAATTTTTAGAAGGCTTTGATTCAGGAATATTTACATTGACTCGTCATAAGACACGTAGACAAGCACATACCATGGGCATTGGTGATCCTGAAGTAGCATTTTTACGCATGGCAGTAAAAGAAGCCGCAGTAAGAAATCCCCAACCAAATCAGTAGTCCAGAAATACCTTCCAACAATGTTACTCAGAGTCTGCAAAAATGTATTGACAATTAATGTACAATCTGCTACAGTGTGTACATGGCTTTTCCAATCAAATTTAATGAAGAAAAGAATCAATTGTTAAAAGCCACGAGAAACATAAGTTTTGAGGATGTTGTGAAAGCACTACAAGAAAAAAAGCTGTTAGCAGATATTACTCATCCTACTCAAAAACATCCTCGTCAAAGAGTCTATGTTATACAAATAAAGGAATATGCGTATGTTGTTCCCTATATTTTGAACGCAGAAAAACAAGAGATATTTCTGAAAACTATTTATCCAAGTAGAATTCTTACTAAGAAATATTTGAAAGGAGGTAAATATGAAGAAAAGAAAAAATAATAATCCGTTTGACAGCTTAGTCTTAGATGAAGAAGAAAAAAGCTTGGAAGAGGCTTTTGAACGAGGTGAATTTGAAGAGAGCTCTCATCTTGAAGATACAAAAAAAATGTTACAAGATGCAGCATCTCGATACTTAGTATTACATAATTCTAAACCGGTTACTCTAAGAATTAACCAGCTTGATTTAATCAAAATTAAAGCGAAGGCAAAGTTGAAAAATATTCCGTATCAGACACTTTTAGGAGCGCTCCTGCATAATTTTGCAGAGGGAGAAACAAAGTTAAGTATTTAAATATAGTTGTAGTAATACATTCTGACAAAGTTACTCAAGGCTTGCCGGCCTTCGCTAAAGCTTCGGCTGGCAACGCGCTTACATAGATTCTCCTTTTCCCTCATCTCTGCTATAATAGAAAGTTATATGAAATTCAAACTTACATCCAATTTCAAGCCTGCTGGGGACCAACCACAGGCAATAGAAAAAATTTCAAAAAATCTTGATAACAATGTAAAAAATCAGGTCTTGCTGGGTGTCACTGGCAGTGGCAAAACCTACACCATGGCCAGTGTTATAGAAAAGGTCCAGCGTCCAACATTAGTCATCTCTCATAACAAAACGCTTGCCGGACAACTCTATCAGGAATTTCGTGAGTTTTTTCCCAACAACGCTGTCTGTTATTTTGTCTCGTATTATGACTACTACCAACCAGAAGCATACATTCCAACAACGGATACCTATATTGAAAAAGAGGCAGAGATCAATGAAGAGATCGACAAATTGCGACTTGCAGCAACAACCAATTTACTCACCAGAAAAGATGTCATTGTTGTTGCATCAGTAAGCTGTATTTACAATATTGGCTCTCCTGTTGAATATGGAAAATTTGTATTAGAGCTGAGAGCTGGCATGAAAATAACACAAAGAGACGTTATGGTGAGATTAGCAGACTTACAATACGAGCGCTATGAATACGGATTCAAAAGAGGGACTTTCAGGGTCAGAGGAGAGAGTGTTGATCTCTTCCCAGCCTATTCAGATTTTGGTATGAATATAAAAATTGAGAATAATATGCTTCTCTCCATTACTGAATTTGACCCAACAACAGGAGATACAATTACCGACCACAAAGCAACAGTTATTTACCCGTCCAAGCATTACATGACCGATCCACAAAGCTATGATGCTGTCTTCCCACAAATTCAAAAAGATCTTGATAAAAGAGTTGAGCAGCTCACAAGTGCCGGCAAATTAGTCGAGGCACAAAGGCTTCGACAACGGACAAAATATGACTTGGAAATGATACGAGAAGTAGGATTTGTGAACGGTATAGAAAATTACTCCAGATATTTTGATGGAAGAAAGCCTGGTGAGGCACCTTATTCACTTTTAAATTATTTTGAACATAACGCCAAAGACTGGCTCCTTATGGTAGATGAATCTCATATGACAATTCCCCAAATTAGAGGCATGTACAATGGCGACAGAGCTCGAAAAGAGACGCTGATAGATTATGGATTTCGCCTCCCATCAGCACTCGACAATAGACCACTCAAATTTGAAGAATTTATGAGCAAAACACATCAAATTGTGTATGTTTCAGCAACGCCAAATGAATATGAGCTTTCTTTGGCAAAAACAGAAAGTGACAATGGTGTTGTTGAGCAGCTTATCCGCCCAACAGGCATTATCGATCCTGAAGTTGTTGTCAAGCCGACAACCGGTCAAATTCAGGATTTAATACAAGAAATAGAAAAAAGAGTAAAAAAACACCAACGAGTACTTGTTACAACACTTACTAAAAGAATGTCTGAAGAATTGGCAAGTTATCTTGAAGAAAGAGAAATAAAAGTTGCCTATCTTCATTCAGATATTGTGACCCTTGAGAGACAAGATGTTTTGGATACACTTAGACGTGGCGACGTTGACGTCTTAGTTGGCATAAATCTTCTTCGAGAGGGATTGGACTTACCAGAAGTTGCTTTAGTTGCTATTTTAGACGCAGATAAAGAGGGATTTTTACGATCCCGCACGTCTCTTATTCAGACCATGGGAAGAGCGGCGAGAAATATTGATAGCGAAGTTATTTTATATGCAGATACTATTACTAAATCTATGGATGCTGCAATGAAAGAAGTCAAAAGACGCCGGGCAGTACAACTTGCATATAATAAAAAGCACGGCATTACTCCACAAAAAATAGAAAAAAGTATCAGAGCGAGACTTATTGAAGAAGAACAGGAAAATACCTATATCAATCACTCTAGTGAAGCAGAAGTCTTAAAACTTGCTGAAAAAGAAGTTATTCTACCAGATGAAAGGGAAGCTGTAATAAAAAAGTTGCGAGTACATATGCGGGAAGCTGCCAAAAATTTGGATTTTGAACGTGCTGCACAAATTCGAGACAGAATTAAGACATTACAGAATAATGAATAAAGAATTAGGAATTATGGACGAATTTTTTGCATAACTCATTATTCATACTTCGTAATTCATTTTCAGAAGCCGCTAATATTTTCCATATGCTCGATTTTCTCTGCATGCATATTTGCGTCTAGTAAAATAGCAATTGCATCAATTCTCATAGCATCTGGAAGATTTTTGTGTGACATTTTATACAACTCTGCAGTCTTCATAAGTGATTTCAATTTAAAATACGTGACTGCTTCAAAAGGAGTTCCATATTTTATTGATGTTCTTGTCTTTACCTCAATGAATACTAAAACTCCATTTTGTAAAGCGACTATGTCTATTTCCCCATTTCTCTTTCTAAAATTCCTCTCAAGTATTTTGTACCCTTTTTCTATTAAATATTGCACAGCCAAATCCTCACCCTTTTTCCCAACGGGATTTACTATCTTCATAAAATAAGATTAGCACGAATTCATGTAAATATATATGCGGCCGAAGGACGTTCATTTTGAAGACGAATGACTGCTGTGACTTGGTAATATAACAGAGAGAAGGTAATTATGGAGTACCTAAAAGTAGCCGTAGAACTTCATAAGGTAGGATGAGCGGAAAAATGAATGTCTGAGGGAGCCACCAAGGCAATAAAATTAATTAACTATTGGTCGAGGCTTTTGCAGATTGAATAACTTTGCTCTTTTGACCCTTTTCTTTGCATGTGCTTTTACTTCTACTTTTTCTACAAGTGGTGAGCTTATTGGCCAAATTCTTTCAACAGCAATGTCTCCTACCATTTTTTGTACCATAAAAGTCTTATTTTCATCTCGTCCTCTTATAGAAAGCACAACACCCTCAAAAATCTGTGTACGTGTCTTATCTCCTTCTTGAATTTTCTGATAAACCTTTACAATATCTCCTGGAGCAAAGGTTATAGCTGTTATCATGGGTATATTATAGCGCAAATCATATGAATTCTCAATAAGGAAGTGATTTTGATTTAAGAAGCGAAGCACATAAAATTTTTTTGTTTTACATCTGAGCTAGAAACGGCAAGGTTGTCTTAATTAGTATTTATCGAGGTACGGTAGTCAGGAAGAAAAGAACCTATTCATCCGGTATTAGCGCAACTGGAAAACACTAAAAAATTTCTGTGTGCGAGCGAATTATACTATCGTGACTTCATTGCTTCAAGGAATGCCACAAAAAGTGGATGTGGATGAAGTGGTCTACTTTTATACTCAGGATGTCCCTGTGTGCCTAAATAGAATGGATGGACACTTTCTGGAAGCTCTATTATTTCTGCCAATTTCTCCTTCACAGATCGTGCGCTTATGATAAGTCCTGCTTTTTCAAAGTCTTTGGAAAATTTATCATTGAATTCATATCTGTGTCTATGCCTCTCGCTTGTGAGACCGGTCTTTTCATCAATTGGTCCACCATATTTTTTGTAGAATTCAAAAGCTCTGGTGCCTTTTTTGACAATTGCATCCCAATTCCCAAGACGCATTGTCCCGCCGTATGCCCGATTTTTCATGAATTTTTCCTGGGCCGGCATAAGGTGGATTACGTCATGAGGAGTCTTTGGATCGTTTTCCGTCGTATTTCCATCCTTCCAACCAATAACCCACCTCGCATATGCAACACAGGCAAGTTGCATACCATAGCATAGTCCCAAATAAGGAATTTTCATTTCCCTGGCATAATTTGCAGCAGTTATCATGCCCTCCGCACCTCGCTCACCCCATCCAATCGGCACGATAATGCCATCGGGTGTCCCTATAATTTTTGCAGGGCCTTCTAATTCTACTTTTTGCGCACTCACCCAACGTGTTTTTACGTGTACTCCCACTTTCCAACTTGCATGGTCAATTGCATCAAAAAGTGCTGCGTAGCTATCTCGCAGTTGATAGTCTCCTGTACCAAAATACTTCCCGACAATGGCAATTTCGATTGTCTTGCTTTTGGGTGCTTTTATTTTTTCGACTAAATGCCTCCATTCAGTAAGCTTTGCTTGTTTTACCGGCAATCCTAATTTATGAAGAATTTTTTCTTCCACTTTCTGGTCATGAAGCACCAGTGGAATTTCATAGGCACTCCCAAGGTCTGGATTGGAAATAATATCCCCTTCATGCATGTTACAAAAGAGCGCAAATCTATCTCGTCGTCTTTGGTCTAAGAATTTCTCAGACCTGGCAACAATTAAATCTGGCTGAATTCCCATGGAATTTAAAGTCCTCACAGAAAGCTGAGTTGGTTTGGTCTTTGGCTCTCCTAAATGCGCTGGTGTTGGGACATAACTGACATGAATATGAATAACATCTCCTGGATTCTTGAGTGTCATTATGCGGGATGCTTCGTAGTAAAAAATATTTTGATACTCTCCTGCTGTCCCGCCAAGCTCAACAATGACAATATCTGCTTTTCTCACTTTCGCAACATGCTTTATTCTCTTTGCTATTTCATCGGTTATGTGTGGGATTGCTTCGACATCCTCACCGTTATATTCAAATCGTCTTTCTTTATCGATAACTGTTTGGTAAATTCTCCCCATGGTGACGAAGTTCTCTTTTCCCATGTCTTTATTGAGGAATTTTTCATAGGTACCAATGTCCATGTCACCTTCAGTACCATCTTCACAAAGAAATGGATCTCCATGCTCAATGGGATTTATAGTACCTGCATCTAAATTAAGATAGTTTTCAAATTTTATAGGGGCAATAGTATATCCTGCTGATTGAAGAAGGAGGGCGATGGAAGAGGCGGTAGTCCCTTTTCCTATTCCGGAAATAAGACCCCCACTTACAAATATATATTTAACTTTTTTAGATTTTGCTCGGGGCACGATTTATACTATCACTTAAATTTTTATAAGTCAACAGGACAATTTACAGTAAAGGAGCTGAATCAGAAACGTCTTGCTGGCCCGGAAAATCTTGGTCTAATTTTTCAACGTCCTCCTTTTCCATTTCCCAACCAATTGCTCCTAAATTTTCTTCTAAATGCTCTTCGCTTCCCATTTTAGAAAGTGTGACCACATTTTTCTGAGAAGTAAGCCAATTTATTGCAATTTGAGAAGGAATCTTTTGATATTTTTTGCACAGCTCATTCATTAATTCATTATTTGAACTTGTCAGCAAACCTTTCTGCACAGGACGATAAGCAACAAGCATGATGTCATTTTCTTGACAATATTTGAGCACTCCCTTTCTTTCTGGTTCTCGAAAAATAAGATTGTAATGCACTTGTGTTGCTACAATTTTATTTTTTGTATGCGTTTGTGCTTCTTTCATTCGCTCCACTGTAAAATTACTTACCGCGATATTTTTTATGAGTCCCTCTTCAAGAAGCTTATCCATTGCCTTCATTGTTTCTGCAATTGGAATATCTGGATTTGCTGAATGAATATAATAGAGATCAAGATAGGTTGTTTGTAAACGTTTGAGCGTTGCATCTAAGGATGTTAACACATCATCATAGCGCAAATGATACGGAGCAACTTTTGATGCGAGAAAAAGTTTTTCTCTTGGATATTTTTGCATTGCAACGCCAGCCAATGTTTCGGCATAGCCACCTGCATATCTCTCAGCTGTGTCTATGTGCGTGATTCCTGCTTCGATTGCTTGCTGAATTGCAAGAATATCAGCCTCATCATTATTTTCAGGATTACGGTCTTCTTTTCCACCCATCTGCCACGTCCCAAATCCAAAAACAGGCATTGAAAACCCAGTTGAAAGTGTTTTATTTGAAATGATCATACTGATGAGCGATGGACCGGATTTGAACCGGCGACCTCTTCCTTGGGAAGGAAGCATTCTACCACTGAACTACCATCGCAATTCCTTTAGATAATTCTCCATTCTTCTTTTGATATAACCTCTCCCAAATCCTGTTTTAAGTTGCATTTCTCTTATTAACGCATCTTTTTTGTTTAAACAAGCTTCATAATATACTAGCTCAATTTTATCAAATTTTTTAGTTGTCTTAACGCTTTTTGTGCCATGATCGATTGTTCTTTGGTCTAAATTTTTTGAAGAGCCGGTATAAAATTCAAAAATCTCGCTTTGTGAATTTGAACAAAGTAAAACATAAACATAATACATAACTGCTTCTCTACCTTGCCCGCCAAAAACAAGTATTTTTGCGGGTCCGCCATATTGCAAACATAGTTTGCTTTAGGCGGAGGAAGGAGGTATTCTACCAATGAACTACTCCCGCAGCAAAGAGATTATAACATGAAATATTCTGTTCAGCGAGGAATTATGAGGACGTTGCCTGAGAAAATAAGTCCTGGATTTGCAAGACTATTTGCTTTTGCAATGTCTACCCATCTATATCCATCTCCATATGCTCTCACAGAAATATCCCACAGACTATCACCATGGACAATTGTATAGGAATTACCGGTAATTGCATTTGTTGGCGGTGCATGTTGCATAGCTGTAGTAATTGTCGCTACTTTTGCTGTAACAGTTGGTATAGTCAGTTGCTGACCAGTAAAAAGCAGTCCAGGATTATCTAACTTATTTACAGCTGCAATATCTACCCAGTTATAGCCAGATTTATAAAACTTCTCAGCTATATGCCACAAATCATCTCCTTGTTGCACGATATAGGTCTTTGTTGCGTTTTTAAATTCTGAAGGCTGCTCTTGAGATGGTGTGACAGTCTTTACAGCCGTTGTTGGTGACGTACTCACAGATGATGTTTGTTGCAGTGGCTGGTGCTGCTGTCTTAAAAGAGACCCTATAAAAAGCGCTGCAATAATGACAGCAACGACTCCCATGAGAAGACTTGTGTAGGATTCTCCCCATTTAAAACTAGGAAAAGAAAAACGCTTCACAGGCTGAGTAACAATCTTTGTTTTTCTAATAGCTTTAACTCTTGTTTTCTTTACTTTCTTTCGCGGCATAAAAATATGGGGCAGGAGTGCATGGAGTATAGCAAAGCATTGATCAGAATACAAATATCTGTTAAAATGAACAAGCTCTGGGGTTGTAGCTCAGTTGGTTAGAGCGTCTCCCTGTCACGGAGAAGGTCGCGGGTTCGAGTCCCGTCAATCCCGCAAGGTACAATACTGCACCTTACTTTGCATGACAAATTCTGACATCGCTCATCTTCTTCGCCAGGTTGCTGCTGCCTATTCTATAAAAGATGAGAAGAAGCATTATTTCCAGATTGTTGCTTACCAAAAAGCAGCTGATGCCATAGAAAAATCCACAACTCAGGCAATTGATTTATATAACGAAGGAAAATTAGAAGACCTTCCGGGAGTTGGCCCATCGATAAAAGAGCATTTAGATGAGCTATTTAAAAAAGGGAAAGTTAAACATTTTGAGGCTGTTTTAAAAGGTATTTCTCCTGCAGTATTCCCGCTTTTAGACATTCCAAGCTTTGGCCCTAAAAAAGCAAATAGATTGGTAACTCATTTTCATTTGGAAAATCCTAAGACTGTCATTGCAGATGTTGCCAAGCTTGCAACCACGGGAAAAATTGCAGACCTTGAAGGATTTGGCGAAAAATCAGAGTCTGATATTCTCAGAGCAACAGAAGAATTTGCAAAAGGTGCTGGCAAAACAACCAGAATGCTTCTTCCCTTTGCCAATGATCTCGCACAAAAGCTCGTGGAATATCTTAAAAAATCTCCAGCAGTCAAAGAAGCGGAGCCTTTAGGGAGTCTGAGACGAAAAGTAGTCACAATTGGAGACATCGATATTGCAGTAAGTAGCAATAATCCAAAAGAAGTTATCGAACATTTTGTGAAGTATCCCTATATAAATAGAATTATAGAAAAAGGGCCTGTTTCAGCCTCGATTTTGGCCAATGGAGACAGACAAGTCGACCTTATGGTACAACCCGTTGCAGGATTTGGATCACTTCTCCAACACTTCACAGGGAGCAAACATCACAATGTACATCTGAGAGAATACGCTCTTAAAAAAGGACTTTCACTTTCAGAAAGAGGCATTAAAAAAGCAAAAAGTCCTGGAGAAGAAGGACGAGTGCAATACTCTACAGAAGAAAAATTCTATAATGCACTTGGTATGGACCTCATTGCGCCTGAAATGCGAGAAGATACTGGAGAGATAGAAAGAGCTCTTAAGCATGATTTGCCAAGATTAGTTGAGCTCAAAGATATCAAAGGCGACCTTCATATCCACTCAAGCTACGAAATACAGCCAAGTCATGATGCAGGACAACAACCAATGGAAGATATGTTAAAGAGAGCAAACGAATTAGGATATGAATACTTGGGATTTTCCGAGCACAACCCCAGTACTGGCAATCACACCTCATCACAAATTTATTCTATCTTAAAAAAGAGACAAGAAAAAATTGAACAATTAAAATCCAGCAATAAAAGTGTTCGAGTAATAAATTTACTTGAAACAGATATTTTACCAAGCGGTAATTTAGCAATCGATGAGAAAGCTCTTGAATTTCTCGATGCAACACTCGTTTCTGTACATAGTAGCTTTGCTATGAGTAAAGATGAGATGACCAAAAGAGTTTTGAAAGGGCTTTCCCATCCAAAAGCAAAAATTCTCACTCATCCAACAGGAAGACTTCTTAACCAAAGACAAGGATACCAACTTGACTGGGAAAAAATCTTTGCATTTTGTAAAGACAACAATAAAGCCTTGGAAATTAATGCCTGGCCTGAAAGAGCAGACTTGCCAGACAATCTTATTAGACAAGCAATTACATACGGTGTCAAGCTTGTTATTGATACTGACAGTCATGCGACATCACAAATGGATATTATGGAATATGGAGTCTATCAAGCTCGTCGCGGATGGGCCACAAAAGGTGACATCCTCAATACACTCAGCTATAATGAGTTTATAAAATGGATAAAGAGTTAGGAGAATATATTTTTATTTTATGATTATGTATATTATTTTAGGAGCTGTCGCATTAATCCTATTAGTTATCTGGACAACGTATAATTCCCTTATAACCGCAAAGGTCAGAATTGGCGAGGCTTTCTCACAAATCGATGTACAACTTAAGAGAAGAGCAGATCTTATTCCCAATCTTGTTGAGACAGTTAAAGGCTATGCAAAGCATGAGAAGACATTACTTGAAAATGTCACAAAAGCACGAAGTGCTCTCATGAATGCAAATGGACCAGAAGACAAAGCAAAAGCGAACAGCCAACTTGCACAAACTCTAAAATCTCTTTTTGCAATCTCAGAAAATTATCCCAAACTTCGAGCAAATGAGAATTTTCTAAGTCTACAGGAAGCACTAGCTGACACAGAAAATAAGATTGCGTATGCAAGACAGTTTTACAACAGCACGGTAATGGATTACAATACCAAATTGCAAGTTTTCCCAACTCTTGGTTTTGGGCAAATGTTACACTTTCAGCCAGCAGAATTCTTTGCCGCGTCAGAAGAGGAAAAGCGCGAAGTTAAAGTTAAATTTTAATTTCGTCATTGCGAGAACTCGAAGAGTTCGTGGCAATCTCGTATCAAATTGTCATATTGCTTCATTGACTCATTGTTAACAATGGAACCATGGAACTGTGAGACAATTACGTATATGAATATATATAATCAAATATCATCAAATAAATGGCGTACATGGCTTATCATGACGCTTTTTATTGTATTCATTACTACCATCGGCTTTGTCTTTGGAAAAGCTTCCGGCTATGGTCTTTCTTTTGCTGGTCTTGCTCTCATCCTTGCAGGCTTTATGAGCTTTTTTAGCTATTACTATTCTGACAAGTTAGTCTTAGCAAGTGTACGTGCGAAAGAAATTCACAAAAAAGATAACCCGCAACTTTTTAATATTGTCCAAAATCTTACCATTGGCGACGGACTTCCAATGCCAAAAATTTACATCATGGATACAGATGCTCCCAATGCTTTTGCAACTGGTAGAGATCCACAACACGGCATTGTGTGTGTCACCCGTGGACTTTTGGACAGACTAAATAAAGCAGAGCTTGAAGGGGTTTTGGCTCATGAATTATCTCATGTCAAAAATTTTGATACTAGACTTATGGGAATTGTAGCGATTCTTGTAGGATTTGTTGCAATCTTAGCCAATATATTCATGCAGCAATTATGGTGGGGTGGATTTAGGAGTCGGGATGAGAGAGATAATGGCGGAAATATTCAAGCAATATTTCTCGTAATTGGTGTTGTTTTTGCGATTCTCTCCCCTATTATTGCAACACTTATTCAGCTTGCCATTTCAAGAAAAAGAGAATTTTTGGCAGATGCATCAGGAGCACTTCTCACCCGCTATCCTGAAGGACTTGCTGAAGCTTTGGAAAAAATTGCAAAATACAAAGCGCCAATGCCACAAGTCAGTAATGCTACCGCACAACTATTTATTGAAAACCCTTTTACAGGAAAAGATTTTGGCGGATGGTTTAGCTCATTATTTGACACCCACCCTCCGATAGCAGAAAGGATAAAGATACTTCGATCAATGTAAGAAAAGTGCTATCATAGAGTTGTCACTGACAACAAAGATAAATTCCAACCAACAAGAAACAATCAACAAATATGTTTTGAGATTTGTTATTTTGAAAATTGTTTGTATCTTGTGATTTGTATCTTGTGATTTTCAACATATGTTTACAATATCTCTCATTCTCTTAGGCAAATTAATTTCTTATGTGAGCAAACTCACTAATCACGGTGCTGGGAGCACCTGGCCTGGACATATTGCGCTCTCAATACAGCCTAACTTTGTCAGAAATATTCTCAAGAATTCTCCAACAAAAGTCATTCTTGTCGTTGGCACCAATGGCAAGACAACAACCTCGAGAATGCTTGCGACAATTCTGAAAGAAAACCTGCCTGCCGGCAGGCAGGTTGGCAATACTGTTATGCAAAATGAATCTGGAGCAAATCTCCTCAATGGTATTGCATCGACATTATTACTCAACACGAATGCCCGTGGGAAAGTAACCGTTGATTTTGCAATCTTTGAAGTTGATGAAAATAATTTACCACTGGTCCTCAAACAAATAACTCCAACAACAATTATTGCTCTTGATTTATTTCGTGACCAATTAGATAGATATGGAGAATTGGATAGCATAGCAAAGAAATGGCAACATGCTTTCTCCGTCATTGCGAGGGAGCAGAGCCAAGTACCGTCCGGTACCTGGCAGAGCGACCGTGACAATCTTACTACCAAGCTGATTCTTAATGCCGATGACCCACTTATGGCATATTTAGGAATTATGTTAAAAAATGCACATGTTTTCTATTTTGGTCTCAATGACAAAAATAAAACTACTCTTGAACACGCTGCTGATTCTATTTACTGCCCACGCTGCAACCATCCTCTTTCATATACTTCCATTTCCTATTCCCATCTTGGTATCTGGCATTGTCCACACTGTAAATTGCAAAGACCCAGACCAAATATTTCAGAAAGCATGTATCCACTTCCCGGTACCTACAATAAATATAATACACTCGCTGCTGTTTTAGCAGCTTTGCAACTTGGTGTTGAGAATAATATAATTCAACATGCACTTCAAAAAGTTACTCCTGCTTTTGGCAGACAAGAAAAATTAAAAATAAACAATAAACATGTCCAGATTTTTCTTGCCAAAAATCCAACAGGTTTTAATGAAAATCTTCGGACAATTGCCGAGCTTGGAGCAAAAAATGTTTTATTTGTTTTAAATGATAGAATTCCAGATGGACGGGATATAAGCTGGATATGGGATATGGACATTGAGCAATTCATTAGCAAATTTAAAAAAATTACTGTCAGCGGGGACAGAAGTTATGATATGGCACTAAGAATGCAATATGCTCAAAACCTACAAGATACAACCAACAAGAAACAAACAAATAACAATTTTCAAATTTACGAAAAACTCGAGGATGGAATAAGAGAATGTTTAAAAGAATTACCGGATAATGAAACACTTTATATTCTCCCAACCTACACGGCCATGCTTGAAGTACGAAAAATTCTAACTGGGAGAAAAATTTTGTAAATTGTGGTTTGGGATTTATTTAGAAATTAGATATTAGAAATTTGCAGAGTAAATTTAAGAGATGAATAATTCGATGATGTAAACATTTATGAAAAAACCAAACTTTAAGCTTGTCTTGGGCTGGCTCTATCCAGACCTCATGAGTATTTATGGGGACAGAGGAAATATTATTGTCCTTCAGAGGCGTTGCGAATGGCGTGGAATCGATGTTGAGATTCGACGAATCGATCAAACTACTAGCTACAAACTACTAGCAATGTGTGACTTACTCTTTATGGGAGGCGCTCAGGACAGACAGCAGACAATCGTCGCAGAAGATTTACAAAAAAAGAAAGCAACACTTTCAGAAATGATTGAAGATGGTATTCCAGGACTTTATATTTGTGGTGGATTCCAATTCCTGGGCAAATATTACAAGGAGGCAGATGGCACGATTATAAAACAACTTGGAGTTTTAGATGTCTACACAGAAAATCCAGGAGGAAAAAGATTAATAGGCAATATTGCCATTAAACTGAATAAAGAATTAGGAATAAAGAATTATGCATTAAGCAACGACAAAAAAGCTGCCCATAATTCCAAATTCATAATTCATAATTCTGACGAAGTCTTTGTCGGTTTTGAGAATCACGGTGGTCGTACTCGTTTGGGTCCAGGAGTCCATCCTCTTGGCAAAGTCCTTAAAG
>Ga0209647_1001760_pt1 | contig 18025 bp, 12 predicted proteins | sample GraSoi_2013_60cm_FD_185827 | JGI IMG/M metagenome (GOLD analysis project Ga0209647, IMG submission 185827) | Grasslands soil microbial communities from the Angelo Coastal Reserve, California, USA - Sample 9_17_2013_60cm (SPAdes) (version 2) | ecosystem: Environmental > Terrestrial > Soil >...
TACCCTCCACCGTCTCTGCCAGGTAGTCACGCATAGATGCTATGATTCCCGGCAACCTGCTTGAGAAGAGAGCTTCTTCACTAGCATCATCGCTACCAGCGCTCAATAGCAGGAGGTTGTTGACAAATGTTTTACGCAAACATTGCTGAAACTGTTGGGGGGTAATCACATCTGCTTGCAACAGGTCGCGTAAGCCAGCCCCTTTCTCCAGGCCAAAACGTTGCTCAAGGCCCGGTTTGCGTAAATCCGCGTCGACAAGGATAGTAGGTGTGCCGCTTTGCGCTGCTATAATCGCTACATTGGCCGCAAGCACTACCCGTGGAGAAGAGGCAGATATCATAGTGAGCAGTAGGGTGTGAGGCTTCTCCTGTGCTTTGTCCAAATTAAAACAAATGTTGGCATATATTGTACGATAAGCTTCGCTATAAGCGGAACCTATATCATAATCAGTAAGCAGTTCAAACTGCTCTTGTGAGGGTATACTCACGGACATTACTCCTCTAATTCGTTTTATAGACGCCGGATATGATCGGACATCCTTGAGAGGTGCCGCTACAATTTACCCTGATCAGCCTATATGTTGAAAGGGCTTTTAGAGACACCCCTCATAAGTGTAGAGCCTCTTCGCTATTTATATCGATCAATTTTACTATAGTAGTTGTGTTTGAAACTGTCAATGCTCTGTTTGACACAAAACTTTATGCTTTGGCCACCTTCTTACTCACCGGTCCCAGTCCTGGTGTATGGGGAACTTCTCCGACGATGGGAAGCTGGAGTAAGTTTGCGGCTTCTTCTTTAGTATAAATGCGATCATCGAGATAATCGGCAAGGAATGTCAGTGCCAGACCGACAATAAGCGCGACAAAAAGCAAGATATATAAAAGGGTCAATTTATTTACAGATGAGCCAGGCACAGTACCTGGATCATCAGCGCTGCTGATGACTTGCGCCGCCACCGCTGGCTGGACACTACTTGTGGTAGTGGTACATGCACTCTTTTGGGTAATAATATAGCCATATCCCAGGTATTGGCATAAGTGAGATGAACTGACTTCACCAACCGCATTCGCGATAGCCCACGCTCCTGCTGCCGTGTTCCAGGTTGAACTGATAGTAACCAGGTTATGCGTATGATTTGCGCTTAAGGACCCTCCTATGGCACTGGCATTCTGCCAGTCGCCCAGGTCTACGCCAGGCCCATATTTTTGGCTGATCTGGCTCATATCAGCGCCGATTTGCTGCGAGACCCGGCTATCAAACTCTTTAGATGTGAGTATTGGACCTGATGTCAGGGCATCGGCGAGATTCTCCGAGATAGTAGCGTTATCTGCGCTGCTGGTGCTTATTCCATTAGAATCTGCTCGCAAACCTACCTGGATGGTAATATCTGAGCGGTATGCCGTCAAGGCACCCTGTGTTTTCCTGAGATGATAATATTGATAACCGACGTATAAGGCGACTATCCCGACTATTAAAGCCACGATCCAGATACGTCGCCAAATAATCATCCAATAAGCTCGTAGTTCCACAAATGTTAAGCCTTTCTTGCTTTTTATATTTATCTTACCAGATTACTGGTTGGTGTTCGTAGTTCTTGCACTTTCCTGGTACTCATTTTGGCTTCAATGAATTGTTGAATGCGACGGTGGAAACGGGGCGTGTCAAATTCAAGGGCGTGGTTGCGTATGGTTTGAGGATCGAAGGCACGCTCATCGAACGTAGCAAGTACGTTTGCCATACTCTCAACTGTTTGTTGCTTAAAGAAGATGCCTGTTACACCATCAACTACAGATGCCAGCGCTCCGCCAGCCCCATAAGCAATAACGGGACGACCTGAAGCCTGGGCTTCCAGGGGGGTAATGCCAAAATCTTCTTCCCCTGGGAAGAGGAAGGCTCGGCAATGAGCATAGTAATGGAGTACCTCTGCGTCGGAGAGCCGACCCAAAAAGCGTATGGTTGGGCCTGCCATCTTTTTGAGTCGCTCTTCATCTCGTCCCCCACCTATGATGACGAGGGGCAAATGGAGTTTATTGCAAGCCTGAATTGCCAGGTCAATACGTTTATAAGGTATTAAGCGGCTGAGGATGAGAAAGTAATCTTCGGGCTGTGTGGTAGAGTCAAAACTGAAACGCTGTGCGTCAACAGGCGGCGGTATGAAGACAGCTTCACGCCTATAATACTTCTGAATGCGTTCCGCAATTACTGGTGAATTCGCAATAAAGTGGTCTACGCGCATTGAGTTCGTCTGATCCCAGATGCGCAGTCCTGTAATTAAAAATGGGAGCACGCGACGTGCCATGCCACCCAATTGCTCGCGTTCAACATATTCATCATAGTTCCAGCACCAGCGCATGGGGGTATGGCAATAACAAATGTGCATGGTTTCAGGCCGGGTAATTACACCTTTGGCAAAGGCGCTGGAACTGCTTAACACAAGGTCATAGCCACGCAAATTCAGGCTCTCCATAGCAAATGGATAAAAGGGCAGGTATGGTTGATGATGTTTGGTGACCAGCGGAAACTTTTGCATGAAAGAGGTGCGAATATCCATCTTTTGAAAAGCCGGGTCAACACGCTGCGGATCATAAATAGAGGTATAAATGGGCGCGTCAGGGAATATCTCATGAAATGCCATAAGTACGCGCTCTGCCCCACCCATTTGATTAAGGTAATCGTGAACCAACGCCACTTTCATATACTTAATAAGCTCCTAGTCTGAACACGACCGCTGGAATAGTCCGGAAGAGAATTTGGAAGTACAGGCGTAAGGACCAGTTTTCGATGTAGTAGAGATCCATCAGTACGCCTTCATCAAAGCTTAGATTACTGCGACCACGCACCTGCCACAATCCGGTCAGACCTGGCTTGATAGCTAAACGGCCCTTTTGCCACTCCTCATACTGTGCGACCTCGTCGGGAAGAGGCGGACGGGGTCCTACCAGGCTCATTTCACCCTTGAGCACATTGATAAGCTGGGGGAACTCATCCAGGCTGGTGCGCCGCAAAAGTTTCCCGGTAGCTGTAACGCGCGGGTCCTCTTTCATTTTGAAAATTGGACCTTGCGCTTCGTTTTTTGTCCACAATGCAGCCAGCATTTGATCCGCATTTTCGTACATTGAGCGGAACTTATAAAACTGAAAGGGACGTCCATTCAAGCCTATACGTTTCTGTTTGTATATAATCACTCCGGGTGAATTGATACGTACGGCCAGGGCAATGCATAACCAGAGGGGAGAGCCTACAATCATTAAGAATAACGATACGGTGATATCTACAGCGCGTGTAATCATGCGTTGGATAGTATTTAGTGAGACTTGTTTGATACCGATAAGAGGTATACCTTCTATGGCTTCCATATCAATACGCGAAAGGCTTAGCTCATAGAGGTCTGGTACAAGTTTAAAAGAGGCACCCAGGCGCTCACACAGGCGTACGCTTTTAATTGACTGCTGGTGCATATTGGATGGCAGGGCAATGATAACTTCATCTACCTGCATAGAGCGAATGACTAAACCCAGGTCTTCCAGCGTGCCGAGCATCTTGAAACGCCCAAAGTCACTTGGCGGCTCGTTCATATCATGCAAGAAACCGACGATGGAATAACCCAGGTTGGGATTCGCCGCGATGTGCTGCATAATCATCTTGCCCAGTCGTCCTGAGCCAACCACGAGCAGCCGCGTTTCACCGAGACCAAGCCGATAAAGCATGCCCATAGCCGCCGAAACAATCAAACGTCCACTCGAAAGGACGACAATGGCCATGATCCATATAAACGGCACGAGCAAGCGCGAACTTGAAGGAGGTTGAAAGACAAAGAAATACGTGACTAAGAAGGCCAGGCCGACTGTCGCGGAACTGGCAATTGTCCAGGCCTGGCGAAACCAGCTGCCAGTAAGGCGAATATTGTAAAGGCCACGAAATGCAAATATAACGACAAGTCCAACTACAACACCGATTTCAAGTCCTGTAAAGCTGCTCAGCGATGCATAGATATCTTTCGTAGGATTGTTGTTTTCGATATTGTTGCGAAAGAATGTCAGCAGGCTATTTCTAAATAAAACGTTATAGCGCATAAAGTGCGCAAGGCGGAACGAAGCATCAATTAATGTGGCATCTAAAAGGAGCATAGCAATACACTCGAAGATGCGCCATTGGTGGCGATGAGACCGCCGCCTGGAGATGGCCTTCATGATTGGCCCAGTTGCTCCCACCGTCATATCCAGGACTCCCGTCCTATCCGTATCTGGACTGATATCGGTTGTTTGTGATAATTTACTACTGTTCATCACGATTTGAGTTCTATCCTACATCCTACACTATCGAACGAACGAAATATCTTGAGTACGTCCTTGCGAGGCAGTATGTAATGTTGTGGCTCGCTCATACGCGTGAATAGTTTGCTCGACCATTCTCTGCGTTGAGAATTGTTGGGCCACGGAAGGTGCCATGTTACGACATGTTTGCCGCAATTCCTCGTCGGTCAATGCTTTATATAGTGCTCCTGCCAGCTTTTCTACATTGTGTGGATCGATACACAATGCGAGGCCAGAACCCGCTTCTGGCAAGCTGGAAATATTTGATGTGACTACCGGTACGCCACATGCCAGGGCTTCCGCGACAGGTATACCAAAACCTTCGTAGAGTGATGGATAGACAAAGGCCGCAGCGGCGCTATACCACAATGCTTGTTCGGTGTCTGCAACAAAACCGGGGAAGATCACCTCGGCTTCTAATCCTAACTGTTGTACTCGCTCGAAAATTGCATCATAGAGCCAGCCCTTGCCACCGGCTAGCACAAGTTTTTCGCGTATAGTATGAGTTTTTCGTAACTGAGCATATGCTTCAATCAGTGTAATGATATTCTTGCGCGGCTCTAACGTACCAAGGTAGAGTAAATAACCATCCACCAGGCCTTGTTTCTGACGGAATACCTGTATTTCTTCTAATGTTAGGACGTTTGAGAACCGCGAATCGATACAGGGATAAACTGTTTGTAGACGTTCTTCAGGTATGCCTATCAGCTCGATTACATCGCGCTTGGTACTATCTGATACGGTAATAATGCTCGTTGCCTGGCGGATGCTGCGTACTGTAAATGTACGATGATACAGGCGTTTAGCCCGCGTTAAGACGCTCGGAAAACGTAAGAACGCCAGGTCATGCAATGTGATTACCCCGGTGCACTGCTGTGGCAGTAAGCGCGGCAATACATTCACCGGCGAATGTAAGAGATCAATATGTTTTTGTCGTATGAGTGACGGGAGTGTTAATTGCTCCCAGGCCACTCTTGCCGCTGGATGCGACTCAGACCAGGGCGCTGGAATATAGGTAATTTGTGGATGCTGAGCTGCAAGTCGTTCTACTACATCCTGCCCATTTACAAAAACTGTATATTCGTGCTTGCCAGGGTTCTTGGCTAGCCCCGTCAGCAGATATCTTATGTAACGACTCACGCCGCCATTGCGATAATTCTGGCTGAAGGACAGCAACTGAGCATTAATACCGATATGCATTCAGACAGTCTCCTCATGGCTGTATAACGTCCTTGCGATTGGCAAGGTAACAGGCATAGGCTATTCATATTATGCTATAAACTATACCCGTGTTCTGAATTTGGGTTACTGCACGCAGTGTTTCGCAGTGGGGTGGGCTTTGTTATTAGCAAGCAGTACATGTTCTAGTATACACCCCAGCCATTCACTGGCATCATCAATGTTCCGCCTGGCTTTTGCTAGCGATATATTACATTCGGCCATGGCCTGGCTACTACGTGTTTAAACGCTGGTGTTCTCGTTTTCAGAGTACTGAGTGTCTCTAATCCTGTATCAGTATATTAGGAAGGAGATAGCTCATTAATAAATGTAAAAAGAGTTGCCTGATCTGAAGGCATCGTCTTTTTTAGCCTCATTTTGATGATTAGCCTAGTACCGCTTAGTAAATCTCTTGCGTGCTCTGTAATGAGAGAGTATACTCAGATTTATACAGGTAAAAGGTAGGGGATTACGCGCAGAATCGACAATCCATTGCGTTTTTCTCTGCATCGGTGTATTATAGCCTAAAGTTCCAGCAAGTGACTAGTGTGCATATCGCACCAATTATGACTTACTAAATACGGGAGAAAAGTGCGTTGGCTAACAACAAACAACTCCGTCTCGATGTTGCACAGCTAACAGACGTTGGTCGCAAGCGTGAACATAACGAAGATAATATGGCCTACGTTATCCCTAAAGATCAACAGGTGATGGCGAAGAAAGGCGCGTTGTTCATTGTGGCCGATGGTATGGGGGGTCATGCAGCGGGAGAGGTGGCAAGTGAAATTGCTGTAGATACTGTTAGCTACGTGTATTACCAGGATGAAAGTGATGATGTGTCTGTCTCACTTCTGCATGCTATTAAACGCGCGAATGCGCTGATTCATCAGCGGGCCGCTGAAAATATGCTGCGTAGTGGGATGGGAACAACCTGTGTGGCGGCTGTATTGCGTGGCAATATGGCTTATATCGCCAATGTGGGCGATAGCCGTGCGTATCTTGTGCGTAATGGTCAGGTCAAGCAGGTGTCACAGGACCATTCCTGGGTGGCTGAGCAGGTCCGCGCTGGTTTATTAACCGAGGATCAGGCACGTACTCATGCCCAACGCAACGTTATTACTCGTTCTCTAGGCACACAAGCTGATGTCGAGATAGATGTCTTTCATGAACCGTTGGAAGAAAAAGACTCGCTAGTGTTGTGTAGCGACGGCCTTTCAGGCCTTGTGAGCGATGATGAGATACGGAGAATTGTCGATCAATCGGCACCGCAGGAGAGCGTCTATCATCTGGTAGAAAGCGCAAATGCAAATGGTGGCCCTGATAACATTACTGCCATCGTCGTATCAGTTCTGGAGGTTGGCTTAGAACCACCGAGTGTGAGGCATCCGGCTTTTGTCGGGGGGCGTGAAAGCGGTGAAAATACGGCTGTGCTGGGGTTGCCTCCTACGACATCTGGCGCTCTGGTGCCTGGCATGTATAGCGATAATCGTGTCCCTTCTAGCCCTTCACACTATTCTAGTGGTCCTCTCCCTTTCTCGGAAAGTATAACTGCACCACAACCTATTTCAAAGGCTGCTCCTAGTAAACGTGGCCGTTTATTTTATACAACCCTGGTATTACTCCTGCTCATGCTCGTTGTTTTGGCAACTGGTGGAACATATTTCTATTTACATAATACTATAGGGGCAAACGCTGACCAAAGCATCAGTCAGTCGCAGGCTTTAATTAGGCGGGCCAAGAGCGAAGTGGCTACCAACCCTGCCCTGGCCTTAAGCCATTTGGCGGCTGCTCAGAGTAATTTACGTGGTTTGCAACAAAATGGCTCATTGACCGCTAATCAACGTCAGCAAGTTCATAATCTTCTGCAAGGTGATGTTACAACAACCACGCAGGCTGCAATCGCAAGCTATAATGGACGTTCATCGATTACTTCATTACCCTGTACGGATACACCACCGGTGGCTCGACTGAATGTGGGTACAACGGATACGCAGACCAAAGCTACCACTATAGTGCAAGTGCCAGGGAAAAATAGTATATTGTACACCCTGGGAGTAGAGAATAAACTGTACCGGGTTGAGAACAATAGCTTGATCCCTGTAAGCTTACCCGCGTCTCTGAAATCTGCGAAAGTTGTAGATATCACCGGCAATGGCACGCAATTAGTGCTGCTCGTTGCCCAATCAAGTAGCTCTGGTGTAACGACCTATAGCCTGGTTCTCTTGACTCCTGAGCTGAATACGAAGGTAGATACCATTCCTATTACGTCTCCTTTTATCAAATCTGGTCTGGCTCCGACTTTGATCAGCGCGGTGTCGCCTGATATCTACGTCTTGCTGGCCTCCAATTCGACGCAGAACTCGACCACGGCAATCCTGGACTACACTCCACCGGCGAAGGGTGCACGTGCGCCCACCCCTCTGGTTTTAGGACTGCAGGGAACGCTCTCTTTCTCTCAGATTGTTGAAAGTATGGCAGCCTTTCCGAATCACCAACTGTTCTTTTTGAGTGCAGCTGGTCTGGTACAGAGCGTTACCCTGACAAATGCTAGCAATCAGGAGGCAACCAACGTCCTGCTACAGAAAGAGATTGCGCAGCCGCTGCCGGTCAGTGCAAAAGATTTCACCTCGACAACCCCTGTACCAACGGTAACCCCCGGAGGGACCAATGCGCTGTCTATTCCTGGGACGACGCTATCAGACGCGCTGGCTGTAGGGATGGTGAACAATGTGTCACACCTCTATATAATGGATGTGGGTCTGCATCGTGTACTCGACTTAGTCGTTGCTGACAATGCGGCTGGAACATCGACTCCAACCACTGGAGCAACGCCCCCATCTACTTCGACGACCACGGTTGGCGGTGGAGTGACTGGCTCTGTCATGCTGCTCCTGGCAAGGCAGTATACCTCATCTACCCTGTTTGCCCAGGTGAAGAGTATAGCGTTTGATGCTCAAAGTGTACAGGTCGATGTCGTCACGCAAAATGCGTCTCAAATGAATTTAATTTCTTTCAGCGCCAGTTCACAAATTGGCTGTGCATAATAGTGAAGTACCTTTCCATCAAATAGGTGGGATTTTTCCCATCTATTTTTGGTGTCATTTCTAAGGAGCAAGTAAAATCGTGGCTTTCGAAGCACATTATCGTACACATACATGTGGCGATCTAAATACAGATGCTATTGGTCAGCAGGTAACTCTGGCTGGCTGGGTCAATCGGCGGCGAGATCATGGTGGTTTAGTCTTCCTGGATATCCGTGATCGCTATGGTATAACACAGGTTATTTGTGACCCTGAACGTTCTCCAGAGGCCCATCGCGTTGCTTCGGAACTACGTTCAGAGTATGTAGTACAGGTGACCGGGAAGGTTGTACCACGCCTGGCTGGTACTGAGAATCCCAATTTGAGTACCGGGGCGATAGAGGTCTCTGCTGAGCGCATTGAGATCTTGAACCCTGCGCGAACCACGCCCTTCCCAATTATGGACAATATCTCAGTTGATGAAGCACTACGCCTCAAGTATCGCTACCTGGATCTGCGCCGTCCAACCATGCGCGAAAACATGGTATTACGCCATCGCGTGGTGAAGACTATGCGCGATTACCTGGATGAACGTGGTTTCCTGGAGATCGAGACCCCTATTCTCATGAAGAGCACGCCGGAAGGTGCGCGTGACTACCTGGTACCCAGTCGTCTTTATGCAGGCGAATTCTATGCTCTACCGCAATCACCCCAACAGTTGAAGCAATTGTTGATGGTGGCCGGCTTAGATCGGTACTTCCAGATTGCGCGTTGTTTCCGCGATGAAGATCAGCGTTCAGATCGTCAACCAGAGTTTACGCAGCTTGATGTGGAGATGGCGTTTGTGGCTGAGGAAGATGTAATGAACTTGATCGAAGGATTGTTAATCTATCTGATTGAGAAAACGACGCAGAAACACATCAAGGAACGACCTTTCCCGCGCCTTAGCTATGCGGAAGCGATGGATCGCTACGGTACAGATCACCCCGACCTGCGCTTTGACTTACCCCTTGTAGAGATATCGGACCTGGCTCGGGCAGGGACTTTTGGCGTTTTCCAGCATGCCCTGGCGGCTGATGGTTTGGTCAAAGGTATCCGCGTGCCTGGTGCATCTAATTATACGCGCAAGGAGATCGAGGAACTTACTGAATTCGCTCGTATGCTGGGGGCGAAAGGACTTGTAACCCTGGCTATTGCTGCCACAGGTGAAGTGAAATCTCCCTTGATCAAGTTTATGACGGGTGAGGAGGTGCAGGCGATTATTGAGCGCCTGCAAGGCCAGCCCGGCGATCTGTTGCTCTTTGTTGCTGATAGCGCCAAGATATGCAACGATGTTTTGTTTAGACTGCGTGTGAAGCTGGCTGAGCGCTTGCAACTCATTGATCCTGATGAACTGGCATTGTGCTGGGTGGTTGATTTCCCTCTGCTGCATTTTGATGAAGAAGGTCAGAGATATGAAGCTGAGCACAATCCGTTCTCCGGTATGGACGAGGCGCATATTGAGCGCCTTGATACAGACCCCTTGCATATTCGTGCGAAGCAGTACGATATCATTTGCAATGGCTATGAGATTGGCGGCGGTAGTGTTCGTATTAATGTAGCTGAGATCCAGCGTAAAGTCTTTGCGTTGATGAAGATGGATGATGAGCAGATCAAGGAGCAGTTTGGGCATATGCTGGAGGCCTTTGAGTACGGCGCACCTCCCCACGGAGGTATAGCGCTTGGTGTGGACCGCCTCGTCATGTTGTTAGCGAATGAAGATAGTATTCGTGAGGTCATTGCCTTCCCTAAGACACAGAGCGCCCTGGATTTATTGATGGGAGCCCCCTCTCCGGTTGATGATAAACAACTGCAGGAACTCCACTTGCGCCTTAGAACAGAGGAAAAACGCTAAGTTCGTCTCACTCAGGATTTGACAAGAGACCCTCATCAATAAAGGTGGCGCATGTGACACCTTTATTGATGAGGGTCTCTTGTCAAGATATATTTACCTCTAGATTTGGATAGACCAGTATACTGGACTTAGAGGTTCTCTCAAAAACATATTCGTTTTGAGGTTTGAGGTTTGAAGTTAGGTTGGGAGGATGAAGGAGAAGACAATGACATCAATAAATCAAGTAAATTCAGTACGCAATGCACCTGTATCTACTGGTTCAGCAACTTCGTTAAGTGTTCTAAATCGCCAGGCGAGTATTGGAAGCACAACAGTTAGCACAGCACCAAAATTCGCGCCAACACTAACTGAGGATGACGCAGTTGGTCAGGCTCGTTTGCTGAAAGCGCTAGCTGATCCAACACGCTTGCGTATACTCAGCTTGTTGAGCAGGCATGAGGGGGAAGTGTGTGTCTTTGAGATTGTAGAGAGCTTTACACTCGAGCAGCCGACAATTTCTCACCACTTGCGTATTTTGCGTGATGCTGGACTGGTAGACTGCCGCAAGAAGGGTCTGTGGGCATACTACTATGTTCGCCGTGAAGCCCTGTCTCGTGCAGGCGAGGTCATCAATGGCCTCGCGTAGCGCATACTGAAAGTGATTTATTTATAGGTGTTGCTGTAACTCATCATGGGGAGGGCGAGAGAGTTATAGAAAGCAACCCACTATCGGACAGAAATAAGTCCTTGATAGTGGGTATTTTTTTGTTGTGCGACTTGCAGCCGATGAACGTTTTTTTGTGTGGTGCACCAGTATGTTTGGTAATATCATTGACACGCAAGTTATAGAGTTCGTATACTCCAGAATAGGCAATGTATATGCTGCTATTTTTAGATCCTGCAATTTGATATACCATAATCATATTGAAATTTGAAATGGCGGATAAGTTTGCCTTGAGTGGGAGAACAACGCATGTTTGCTCGAAAAATACATATTCGTATTTCTGTACTTATCGCTCTGCTACTGCTAGTCAGCACTATTTTTATACTCTGGCAATTCTCTTCCTCCGGTGATGGGCCGGCTTCCTGTACAGCAGCAGCAGCCTCTGCAGGCAGCAATAGCTCCCAACCACCGCTCTATCTCGGCCTGGATGCGTATCGCAATTTGGATAAACTCTCTTATCTTGAATTAGGTGACCGGGTAAGTGAGCAGTCTACGGCTGATCCTGGCGGCAGCAATTTTGATAGTTCTCACAATTTACGTGTGCTGCCAGGCGGTAAGTATGTGCTGTTTGACCAGCTTGGCCCGGCTATGGTCACTTTTATGCGCATGCAGGAGAACTATGGCGGACCATGGAAGCTCACCCTGGATGGTAATGCAGGGACGACAATAGGCCCAGGTGATCTGGGACAGATGCATCCTACGAATATGCCCGCTCAGGCTTTCCCCTATCCCCTTTCGCTTAATCAACAGGAGAGCCAGGGCAGTAGTATTATTGCTTCAGCCATTCCTTTCCAGAAGAGCATGCAATGGACATCGAGCCGACAAAACGGCAACTTCTATGCACTCTATCGTAAGCTGCCCTATGGGACGCCGCTGTCCACGTGGGACGGCTCCGCACCTGCCAGTGACGTGGTGAATCTGTTACGCTGTGCCGGTAGTGATATTGCGCCCGGCAGCGGCGTGGCCAGGCAAAGTGGGAGTGTGAACCTGGTTGGGGGAAGTGAAACACCGGTAACAACGTTATCAGGCCCAGGTCAGATACGCGCGCTCTCATTTCATGTGCCCCTGGGAGAGCAAGTACGCTTTGGCAATACGCGTTTGCGTATTTATTGGGATGGAGCGAGTGAACCCGCTGTTGATGCGCCTATTAAATTTCTCGTAGGTGATGGCGCTGGTGTCTATCAACCAGCTGGACGTCCGTTAGTGCAGGGCTTGCTGGCTGGTGCTAAGGGAGATGGCAAAACAGGGCTCGACTATAATCTCTACTGGCCCATGCCATTTGCTAGTAGTGCTCGCCTGGTACTATCTTCCGACAACACTCTGAAAGACATTACCTGGAGTGTACGCTATGAACCGTTTTCTGACCCTCGTAACTGGTGGGGAACGTTTCACGCCACCTATAAAAGTATACCGCAGCCTGTTCCAGGACAGGATATGACATTCCTGGATGTCAAGGGGAGTGGCAAATTAGTTGGTACGGTAATCAACTTTACAAAACCCGGTCCTACTCTTGAAGGTGATCCACATATCTACCTGGATGATAATCAGACAGCCCAGGTGTCGGTGACAGGCACGGAAGAATGGGGCCTGGGGGGAAACTATTGGAATGGGGGTAATCAGACGAGTTTAGCGCTGGGAGGCCTACCAAGCAGCGTCAATAATCCTCCTGGCACAAATCACGATGGGGCAGCGCTCTATCGCTTCCTTGTAGCTGACAGCATTCCATTTAATCGTCACCTGATTGTACGTTGGGAGCATGGGGGTGTTGACCAGAGCACTCTGCCCTATCGCTCAGTAGTTATGTGGTATGGAACCCCTGCACAGACGGCTAAACTTAGTGATACAGTGTTACCTGCGTCTGATAACAGCCGCTTGAGTCATGCTTATCAGGCGCCGGGCGAGCAAATGTATCAACTCAGTGCAGCGTATGAATACCTGGTACATAATCCACTGATTACCATGGACGGCAGCTCTACGAGCACAGATGCGAGTTTTACTATGGCGCTTGATCCCAACAATGTGGGCGCTTTTCTGCGACGTACCTTCGATTACTGCATACCTAACCAGCGAGCCAATATCTATGTCGATGGACATTTCGCTGGTACCTGGTATAGCGCGGGCAGTTCGAATAGCATTGATATTGACGGTCAACGGCGCTGCTGGCGCGACGAGGAATTTCCTCTACCATCTACACTTACGCAGGGTAAGGCATCGGTCAGCATACGGGTACAATTTGTGCCAACGAGCGATCCACAAAATAGCGCATGGACAGCATTTCGCTACCAGGTGTATAGCTTTGTGCTGCCGTCCTCCTCTCCCTCGGCAAGCGCTCCTGGCAATTTCCTGATAGGTCATGCGCCATCGTCACAGGCTATGGCTCTGGAAATGGTTTTTATAGGCGGACTTGTGCCCGCAACCTTGCGACAAAGACGTTTGAATATGGTGTGTTGTCAAACGCGCTATATTTTGATACATTGTTATGTGGCGTACTCCACAAGAGCCAGGAGTACATAACGTTGCAAGAACGTCTGTGTTCGTAGAGGAGGAACAAATACTTTTATGACGGTAGACACACATAAAGAAACACTGGGGTTTCAAGCTGAAGTCCGGCAGTTGCTTGACTTGATGATTCACTCGCTGTATAGCAACAAGGAGATATTTCTCCGTGAATTGATCTCGAACGCATCGGATGCCGTTGACAGGCTGCGTTTTGCAGCCCTCTCGGATGAAAAGCTTTACGAGAATGATACTGATTTTAAAATCCGCGTGTCTTATGATAAGGAAGCCCGGACGATCACAGTGATCGATAATGGTATTGGTATGACGCGCGCGGAAGTAGTGGAGAACATCGGCACTATAGCCAAGTCGGGAACCCAGGAATTCTTCCAGTCGTTGACGGGTGACCAGCAAAAAGATGCCAGTCTGATCGGTCAGTTTGGTGTAGGTTTCTACTCGGCCTTTGTGGTTGCCGAGAAGGTGACGCTGATAACACGCCAGGCGGGATTGTCACAAGCAGATGGTGTGCGCTGGGAATCGGATGGGCAGGGCTCGTACAGTATCGAAACTGTGGATAAGCCTGGCCGGGGGACAGAGGTTGTTTTGCACCTGCGCGAGGATGAAGATGATCTGCTCAGCGGCTATCGCTTGCGCTCAATCATTCGCAAGTACTCCGATCACATCACGCTGCCAATCGTGATGAAGGTAGAGCAGGAAGACAAGGATGAAGATGAGGTGGTCAACAAGGCTTCTGCTTTGTGGACCCGTCCCAAGAGCGAGATCAGCGAAGAAGAATACAACCAGTTTTATAAAGACATCGGCCATGACTTTAGCGACCCCCTGGCCTACGTACATAGTCGTATGGAGGGCACATATGAGTATATTTTATTGCTCTATATTCCCGCTCGAGCTCCATTTGATCTGTGGACGCGTGAGCATCATCACGGGGTCAAACTCTATGTACGCCGCGTCTTTATCATGGATGATGCTGAGAAACTGATGCCGCGCTACTTGCGCTTTGTGCGCGGTATCGTCGATTCAAGCGATCTGCCTTTAAATGTTTCACGTGAGCTCTTACAGCAGAACCGCTTGATCGATACAATCCGTAACAATGCGGTCAAGAAGGTCCTCGGTTTATTAGGAGACCTCGCAGAAAACAACAAGGAAAAGTATGCGACGTTCTGGCAGGAGTTCGGTCGTGTGCTGAAAGAAGGCATCTTAGAAGACCATGCCAATCGTGAGACAATCGCGAAACTGCTGCGTTTTGCGACCACTACCTCTGATGGTCAAACTCAGGATGTCTCGTTGGAGGATTATGTTGGCCGTATGAAACAGGGCCAGGATAAGATTTACTATATCGTAGCTGATAGTTTCGAGGCTGCTAAAGATAGTCCTCTCCTGGAGATCTTCAAAAAGAAGGGCATCGAGGTTCTGCTGCTATCCGATCCTGTAGATCACCTGGCGGGGCCTGAACTTTCCGAGTTCAAGGGCTTCCAGTTGCAATCCGTCTCGAAGGGCGAGGTTGACCTGACGAAACTAGAAGATGAGCAGGAGAAAGAGGAGTATCAGAAGACGGCTGATGAGGCGAAAGATTTGCTCGAGCGAATCAAAGGCGTTTTGAACGATAAGGTCAAAGATGTACGAGCCACAAATCGCTTGACAAGTTCGCCCTCCTGCCTGGTTGTCGATGAATACGGCATCGACCCGAGCTTAAGGCGTCTGCTGCAATCGGCGGGACAGACAATCCCTAATGACAAGCCGATCCTGGAGATTAATCCTCAGCACCCGATTATTCTTAAGCTGAAGAACGAGGCCGATGGCAAGCGCTTCACCAACTGGGCCTATATTCTCTTTGATCAAGCTGTGCTCAGCGGCGGTGAGGCACTGGAGAATCCTGTAAGTTTCGTGAACAGGATCAATGACTTGCTTGGTCAACTGTAGGAACCATCTCAGCGCATCCTGAGTTACCCCGGATTTTTGAAACTCATGTTCGATTGTGATGAAGGCGCTCGGCGAGCGCCTTCATCACAATCGAACATCTTTTTTGTGTTGCTGTGCTAGTACTACTTTGTTAGTTTGCATCCGGTAGTTTTCGCCAATCCAGGAGGAGGCTTGTTTCCGGCCTATGTCCATTTGAAAAAGGCTTGCCTCAAGATTGGCTTGTGGAGTCAGCCTATTTGAAACTAACAAAGTAGTGCTAGGATGGACGACTCATCTTCCATTGTAATACCATTAACCTTCTTCACATGGGACTGCGTACATCGCAAGCCAAGAGAATGCCGAAGAGTAATTCGTGTACCGTACAAAAGGATGTGTTATAGCTGTTGCTACGTCTATGAGTCCGTATTGTATTGCTGTTCTAACGTTTGGGTGTCTCGTACAGTTCCCAAGCGATACCATCGGGATCGTAAAAGCTTATATAGCTGACCGGCATCATTGTTTCTTGCTCGACTCCGTTGTTGGGAACACCCGCAAGGTCGAGTTGCCGTTTCATATCCTTAAGCACATCAGCAGAAGCCACACCCAAGGCGACATGATCAAGGCCGACGCGGTAGGGATCAAAACGATCACGGCGTGAGTTTGTGTTGCGTTCCCGCGAAAAGCGATGGTTGAGCCATATGCATTACAGATCAGAGGGTCTGGCAATTCCAGAAGTGGCTCAAAGCCGAGTGTGTCCACATAAAATTGTCGAGCACGAGCTAGATTGGTCACACGCAGTCCAATGTGGGCAAGACCAGTTGATGATAGTTTCATTCCTTCTTTCCTTTTCATGATTTTGCGTGCCATACCTCTGTTTTCTCTCCCGATAGCTCGCTTCCTTGCGGTTCATGGCTCTGACGCCATTCGGATGCGTCTGCACTCAAGACTGCGTGCGCCGGATCTGAGAACTCACGAAGCGCGAGGTATGGAACTGTCCTGGGAGTTGGGCGGAGCATCGAGATGATCATCCGCAACATGAGCTTGAACTGAATAGCGAAACGTGGCGTGGCAAACGGGTTGTCGGAAACATACCGTCTCACGATGGTCTCGTAATCCTCGGCCTCTCTGCCTGTGACGGTGCGAACGTCGTTGGTTGGTGCATTGACGGCAAAGGCATTCTTCTGGTAGTCAACAGCGTATTGTTGATACATGGCAAGAGCGTAATTAGAGATGCCTATGCCTTTCATCATCTTCAAATTCCTCCAGATCGGCGTGTTGATATATCTGACCTTGCGCCCAAGTACTTTGGTGAATGTTGCCGCAATATCTTGTGGAGACATCAGCTTTGAACTCGTGGGACGATAGGTCTTTCCTGCGTGTCCTTCTGGCCTTGCGAGAATTTCAGCCGCAACCCGAGCCATGTCTTCGTTCGATGCAGGAGCGTTGAGGCCAGAGCCGTATGGGAGAGTCAGCAAGCCAAATTGAGCGATAAAGGGGAAGATTGGCATTTCGTTATCTGCAAAAAAACCAGGGTTGATGAAGGTCACAGCGGTTCCGGGCAAGAGTTCGAGTAGCCTGTCGGCGAGCCAGACCTCGCGCGTGTGTACGGCAGGGTGATTGGGATTGGAAAGCCACTGGCTCATCGCGACGACGGACTCCAACTTTTGCGAAGCCGCGACTGCCGTGAAGATGGCCGCAGCTTTGAGATTTCCTTCTTCCGATGGCACACAGAAGTAAGCACGACGTGCTCCCGCCATCGCTTTTCTCATATCGTTGATGTCTGTGAGTGAGCCGACGACGATATCCGCGCCTTTCGCCTTGAGGCGTTCGCTGCGAGAATCTTCCTTACGCACGAAGGCGGTGACGGGAAATCCTTCGCCGAGGAGTTGAAGGGCAACGGGCATGCCGGTTCTTCCGGCGGCTGTCAGAACAAGTATTCTTGGTTTATTTATGATGGTTTGCTCCTCTTGAATATATATGCAAAATTACATTCCACAGCTGAAACGCGCTCAAAGGTGTGGAAAGCTTTCATAGGGATGAGCGCACATCCTTAGCACATAACTACTACACTACTTGAGTGAAGCAGGTGGCACGACGACGTCGACCAGCCCTGTCGTCACGTCATAGACTAGTCCTGAAACAAGCCAGTTAGCGGGCAGGGCCGGGTTCACCTTGAGCGCAGCAACATCGACCGCAACCGCTGCGCGAGGGTCCCCGACCGCTTTGGCCTTCAGTTCCTCTTTGCCGACTCCAAAGTAACTCGCCAGCATGTCTGGGTCCCCTTCGAGGCGAGTGATCCCGCATTGGGTGTGCTGAAGAACGATGAGGTGAAACTCGCCCGCAGGATTGCCTCCTCCAACCTGGGCTACCCTCTTGAGCATCCCCATTGTCTGCAACGTCCCTGGAGTGATTCGCCCACCAACATTGCGTATCACGACAGCCTCTCCGAGCTTGAGGCCGA
>Ga0209647_1001761_pt1 | contig 18023 bp, 15 predicted proteins | sample GraSoi_2013_60cm_FD_185827 | JGI IMG/M metagenome (GOLD analysis project Ga0209647, IMG submission 185827) | Grasslands soil microbial communities from the Angelo Coastal Reserve, California, USA - Sample 9_17_2013_60cm (SPAdes) (version 2) | ecosystem: Environmental > Terrestrial > Soil >...
AGTCGTGGTTCACGTAGTCGCCGAAACGGCTATCCAGGACGCTCTTCTCATGTAACGCCATCGACAGCCCCATCGTCATCCCACCGAGGAACTGCGAGCGGGCCGTCTTCGCGTTCATGATGCGACCGGCGGCGAAGACGCCGAGCAGCCTCGGGACACGCACCTCGCCAGTATCGATGTTTACCCGGACCTCGGCGAACTGTGCGCCGTAGGCGTGCATCGCGAACCGCTGCGCCTCAGGATTCTCCCCGACCTCGCCGGTCGCTTCGAGCCCCTCGGCGGGAACGACACCGTTATACTCGTCGTGCAGGCGCACGCGGAGCCTGCGAGCTGCCTCGACGATCGCCGCCCCCCATGACGCAGTTCCCATCGAGCCTCCTGCGATCCGTGCACGCGGCAGTGCGGTGTCGCCAATCTCGATATGCACGCGCTCCAGTGCGACCTCAAGCGCATCCGCTGCGATCTGGGTGAGTATCGTCCAGGCTCCGGTACCAATATCCGAAGCATCGATGAGCACGCTGTAGCACCCCTCACGATCGACGCGCGCGAGGGCCGTCGATGCACTTCGACGCGCGGGATACGTCGAGGCAGCGACTCCCGTTCCGGTAAGCCATCGGCCCTCAGAACGTATCCCAGGTCTCGGGTCACGCTGCTGCCAGCCGAAGCGCTGTGCACCCTCCCGCAGGCAAGCAACGAGGCCGCGGCTGCTGAATGGATGCCCCGTTTCGGGGTCGATCCCGGGTTCGTTGCGGATGCGCAACTCGATCGGATCGAGCCCACACGCGATCGCCATCTCGTCCATAGCTGACTCGAGCGCGAACATCCCCGGACACTCGCCAGGTGCACGCATGATCGTCGGCGGTGGCACATCGAGCCGCGCCAGTCGATGCGTGGTACGCCGGTTTGGTGCCGCATACATCATCCGCGTGGCAACAGCCGTCTGCTCTGCAAACTCCTGGATGGTCGAGGTCTGCTCGACGACGTCGTGCGCAATCGCCGTGAGCTGACCGGTGTGGTCGGCTCCTAGACGAATGCGTTGGATCGTCGGCGTGCGATAGCCGACCACTGCGAACATCTGCTGCCTGGTGAGTGCCAACTTCACGGGTCGCCCCGCTGCCTGAGCCGCCATTACCGTGAGAATCATGTGCGGGTGAGTGAAGGCCTTGGAACCGAATCCACCACCGACATACGGCGAGATAACACGCACGCGCTCGGGTGGGAGTCCAAACGCCTGTGCAACATCGTCCCGGATCCTGTGCGAGCCCTGGTTCGCATCATAAAGGGTGACGCCGTCACCGCTCCACGTTGCGATTGTCGCATGCGGTTCGAGCGGATTGTTATGATAGGTCGGCGTCGTATAGGTGCGGTCGAGCGAGACAGCCGCCGACGCCAGCGCGGCCTCGACGTCGCCGCTGACCGTGTCGGTCTCGTAGCTGGGATTGACCTTCTCCGGCTTGTAGAGATCCGCGTGATCTGCGCGCAACTCGACGTCATGCGGTTGCTCCTCATAACGGACAATGACCATGCCCGCGGCCTGGCGCGCAATCTCCAGGGTCTCGGCGACGACGACGGCAACGAACTGACCATGGTACGCGATGGTATCGGATTGGAACACTGCCTGTTCAGCAGTACTCGGCGACGCAAGACGCGGCGCATTCTCGTGCGAGAGCACGGTAACGACACCAGGAAGCGCACGCACAGCGCTCACGTCGATCGACACGATCCTGCCCTTCGCGATCGTGCTCTGCACTGGGAATGCGTATGTCACGCCTTCGATCGGGTACTCGAAAGCGTATGTTGCTGTGCCGGTCACCTTCTTTGGACCATCGATTCGGTCCAGCGGTGCGCCGATAGCCCGTATTGTGAGGTTCATGATTGGTTCTCCTCTCCTGTGAGGTCGAGCAGCGTGCGCACGAGGACGTTGCGTGCAAGCGGGACCTTGAACGCGTTGCCGGGCAGCGGCCGCGCATCGGCGAGTTCGGCATCGGCGGCCTGGCTGAACATCTCCTCGGTCGCCGGCGCGCCGCGCAGCACGGCCTCGGCTCTCAAGGCACGCCATGGCTTATGTGCGACGCCACCAAAGGCAATGCGCGCGTCACGCACGATGCTACCGGTGATATCGATTGCCGCTGCAACCGAGACGAGCGCGAATGCGTACGACGCCCGGTCGCGCACTTTGCGGTAGTGCGAGCGCGTCTCGAACGGAAGCTCCGGCAGGTCGACGGCCGTGATCAACTCGCCGTGCTCGAGCACAGTATCACGTTGCGGTTCGTCACCGGGCAGGCTGTAGAAGCTGACGAGGGGTATCGTCCGCTCGCCGTTCGGACCGAGTACGCGTACAACGGCGTCGAGGGCAGCCAGTGCGACAGCCATGTCCGATGGATGCGTCGCGATGCACGCCTCCGATGCACCGAGGATGGCCAGGGTGTGGTGATAACCCTCGCGCGCGGGACAGCCACTGCCCGCTATGCGCTTATTACACGGCTTGGAGACGTCCTGGAAGTAGACGCAGCGCGTACGCTGCAGCAGGTTCCCACCGGTCGTAGCAAGGTTGCGCAGTTGGCCCGAGGCCCCCGCGAGCAGCGCCTGGGTGAGCATGGGATAGCGTGTGCGAATCGTGCGATCAGCAGCGAGTTCGCTGTTGCGCACCGTAGCACCGATACGCACGCCTCCGCCAGGAAGCGGCTCGATGCGGTCGTAGGGAAGGCGTGCGACGTCGACGAGCAGATCTGGCTGCGCGACCCCTAGCTTCATATGGTCGACGAGATTGGTCCCGCCGCCTAGGAAGGCGCCGTTCGGGTTCTCGGCGAGCAGTGCGACAGCGCTGACCGCGTCGCTCGCGCGTTCGTAGCGGAAAGGATTCATCGCGCCACCTCCGCAATCGCCGGGACGATGTTGGCATACGCTGCGCACCGGCAGAGATTACCGCTCATGCGCTCCCGGATCTCGTCGTCGTCAAGGGTAACGTGATCAGCGTTCAGATCGGCACTCACCGCGCTTGGCCAGCCAGCCTCGGCTTCGCGCAGCATGCCGACCGCCGAGCAGATCTGTCCCGGCGTACAGTAGCCGCACTGGAATGCATCGTGCGTGATGAACGACTGCTGGAGTGGGTGCAGGTTCTCGCCGCCGGTAAGCCCCTCGATCGTAACGATCTGGGCGTCCTGATGCGCGACGGCGAGGGCGAGGCAGCTATTCACGCGCCGACCGTCAAGCAAGATGGTACAGGCACCGCACTGTCCGTGGTCGCAACCCTTCTTGGGACCTGTGAGTCCGAGACGTTCACGCAGCGCGTCCAGAAGTGTCGTCCGGGTATCGATGAAAAGCCGATGCGCTGCCCCGTTCACCCAGAGGGTGATCTCAATGACCATAGTTTGTGTGTCTCCTGACTATTGACTCCAACGAATTGACTGCTCGCCACAATCACCTTGCCAGGGAAGGCAAAGTCGGCGAGCAGTTGTTGTAAACAGTTCTCCCCTCATGGCTTTTTTGTCTCTGGACCGCTGGCACTGACAGCTGTTTCGCTTTGTCCAAAAGCATGAGCGGGATGAGATGCAGCGTCTCGCTGCGCTTCAAGCACTTTTATGCGAGCAATCTTTTGTTGCAACGCGGCCATGTGCTGCTCTAGTTCCCGCATGCGCTGTTCCAGGGAGTGCTGGTGTTGTTCAAGTATGAGACGGCGCTCGGTTGCAGTAGCGGAACCCTGGCGGCGCAGTTGAGCAAAGCGCACCATCTGTGCGCGAGGCATGCCTGTATCCCTTAAGCGGATGAGCAAGTCGATCCAGGCGAGATCGTGCTGCGTATAGCGACGATGGCCGTTCTGCGCCCTCCCGACTGGCTCAAGCAGCCCGATGCGCTCATAGTAGCGTAAGGTATCGATGCTCAGCCCCGTCTGTCGAGCAACCTGTTGAATAGTAAGTCCTGTTTCCATACCGCAAGTATATAACCTGGAGTCCACTCCAGGTCAAGGGCTGTCAGACGAGCTGCTAAAGCAAAATGGCTATTATGCCCAACTGATCCAGAGCCAGTTAGCTAGCGGCGAGATAAAAGCCGTCTTATTGTCAGTCAAATAGAAGCGCTAAAAGTAGGCTGCAAGCCTACTTTTAGCGCTTCTATTTGACTGACAATATTTTTTATTAGCCTCCGGCCGTGTAATTATCTTCTTCGGAGCGCTGGTAAGGCCAATCGACCTGCGTTGGTGTATTATCATCCTCGTAGACTTCGTTAACTTCGTTAATACTGGCCTGCTTTTCAAAGAAATCTGCGCGGGTGTACAGCGCTTGTGCGGCACGGGCGGCGTCGAAGCTGACATTCTTGCTGGCTTCCGGGTCATTGGCAATGGCAAGGAAGCGGCCAGCGACCTCGCGAATGGTCGCTGGCGACTTAATTTTCTCGCTTTGTATCTGCCTATAAGCTGTGATCAAAGCATCTTCTTTCGGCGATCTAGCCGCGGGTGGTGGCGAAGGAGCTGCGGCCGGGGACGGCGTCCCCGCGCCTGCTTTGAGCGTAACCGGCGCGGGCGCTTGCTGTCTAACGGGGCTATCTGCGCTGTTTTTTCTGCTGCTCTGCGGCCCTTGAGGCGGCACATTGGGCGTGGGAACAGCCCGTTCGCTGCTGGCGCGCAGGCTTGCTATCTGATCTGTGTCATAGGTAAGCGAAGCGCGGGGAGTCAGCGTGATATCACGAATGTGCACCCAATTGATGAGCACACCCCAATTGGCAACGCGGTCGCGCATGCGCTGAAACAGCAGGTTGCTTACCCGTGCCCAGCGTGTGGTATCTTCATCTTCGTGCTCATTCAGTCTCAAACTTGCGCCCTTGCGCGAACCTTGTGGCCAGGCAATGAAATCCTCTGGCTTGAGTTCATTAGAAGCTTGTTGAAGGCAAGCCGCGAAGAGCGTATGCAGGCTTTCCTCCCAGTTATCTACACGCGTTACGGCCAGGTAAGCATCTTCTGGCATTAATTGATATGAAATAACAGCCTTAAGATGGACATCATCGTCGCGCGAAATCTGCACAGTTTGCTCGGGACAGACCCACTGTATCTCACGTGTTTGTAAATGGGAGTCAACCCACTCCCACGGTAGGAGGAAATTGAGGCCAGGATAGAGCGTACGTGTGTATTTACCGAACATATAGACAATATCAACGGTACCCTCGGGAACCGGGCGCATGTAGAACCGTGCACCTATGAAGCAGGCGATCAGCACTATAACCAGGAAGATAACAGTAGGGATTGGTCCAAATACGGTGAAGCAGGCAACAAGCAGAAAGAGCAAGAAGCCCCCACCGACGCCGAGTGACCAGAAGACGGGATTTGAACCCGCGTAATAAAGCATGGTGCCCTGCAAAATCGCTAGAGCGAGTAAGATCAGGGCCACGGGCCAGAGGCGCTCCGCGTGTAAATACACTTTATTGGACAGCAGCAGGGGGACAATAAACAGGAGAGTCAATCCTGCACAGAGGATGGGCACAAGGATAGGAGAAAACTGTTGACCTAACTGGCGTACAGCTTCGAATTTGCCGGGGAAGGTGGTATTCTCCTCGTCAAGTTCGTCGGTTGAGAATGAAGGCGAAGCGGAAGTTGTCGTTATATCGTCCTGTTCGTAGGGCAGAGGAGGAAGCCCCTCCTCAAGAGCATTGTTCCACCGCTTTTCATTGGGACCCTGCCATGTTGCATTGGGTCCCTGCCATTGTTGTGACATGCTGGCTCCCTCCCTCTCTCATCATCAATGCATACGGATGGTTCCTTGCTTAATTCCTGGCAACTTAACGAATACTACTTTGTTCATTTAAACTTGCCGTCGCCCGTGGCGCAGCTCTCCTGACTATACCTGCAGCATTTCACTGCTGTTTTTGGCGCGTTTGCTGCCACATGATCCACAACCGCCACCATTACTGCCACAGTTGCCCTTACAGCCTCCCTTACTGCCACAGGTACTACAAGTGCCATCTTCTCCTTTTATACCACAACTGCCGCCGCCACTGCCACCTCCCCCACCACTCAGGCTGCAACTACTGCACCCACCTCCACCTCCACCACCCCTATGGCTGCAACTACTGCACCCACCTTTACTCTCTTTTCTACTCGCTTCAGGCTTGCTGACAGGGATGTGGATCGTGGCGCCACTTTCTAGCATCACTTCAACCGATTCCTGGGGCACATTGACCGAAACGACTTTACCAGGGCCGCTCGGCGTGTTAAGGATGGCGCCAATTTGCGGCAGCGACTGCTTGGCCTGGATATAGTTCTCATTTTCATAGGACAGGCAGCACAGCAGGCGGCCACAGACGCCTGAGATTTTGGTGGGATTTAATGGCAGTCCCTGCTCCTTGGCCATTTTAATCGAGATGACACCAAAATCAGCGATCCATGAACTGCAGCAGAGCGTTTTGCCACATGGCCCTAAACCGCCCTGTAATTTGGCCTGGTCACGCGCACCAATCTGGCGCAATTCTATACGAGTGCGAAAGACGGCTGCCAGGTCGCGTACAAGAGCGCGAAAATCTACACGCTCGTCCGCTGTAAAATAGAAAGTCAGCCGACCTCCATCGTATGTATATTCTGCCTCTACCAGCTTCATTGGCAAGCTGTGTTGTCTAACCCGCTCGGCACATTTAACAAGAGCTTCTTTCTCTTTGCTTTTGAAAGAGAGCATCGTCCGCAGTTCGTCTTCGTTTGCCAGGCGCACTACCGGTTTGAGTGGGTCGCTAAGATCACTTTCGACCATCTTCTTCGAGGCGATGACCACACGTCCGGCCTCTACTCCACGAGTTGTTTCAACGATGACATACTGGCCTGTGGTATAGCTTTGTCCCTGCGGGTCAAAATAATAGATACGTCCTGCTGGACGAAAACGAATACCAACGATGACAACCATGTTCTCTGTCTGTGTTGGTGATAACATCTTTTTTTCTTTACTAGGTAAAAGAAAAGTCGCGGCGTCGTTGCCGCGCTTGCTTACATCTCGTTGGTAAGGAGAATTGCCTCTGCCACTTCACGCATGGATTTACGATTATTCATACTCGCCTTCTGGATCTTGCGAAATGCCTCTTGTTCACTGAGGCCCTGCTTTTCCATCAGCAATCCCTTGGCTCGTTCAACGATTTTGCGCGTCTCTAGCTGGTCAGTCAGCGTACGTGCTTTCTCTTCGAGCGAGCGAAACTCGTTATAGCGTGCCAGGGCCACTTCAATAGCCGGGGTCACTTCGCTTTCCCGCAGCGGCTTGACAATATAATTTACAACGCCTGCCTCTTTGGCACGATCAACCAGGGGCTGATCGCCAAAGGCAGTGAGCAACAACACTGGTGCAATTTTTTCCTGGGTCAAGGTCTCGGCGGCAGCAATGCCGTCCATATCGGGCATTCGAATATCCATGATAACCAGGTCTGGACGTATCTCGCGTGCCAGGTTGACGGCGCTGAGTCCATCACCTGCCTCACCTACGACAAGATAGCCCTGTTTAGTTAACACATCTTTTAAATCCATTCGCTGTATAGTTTCGTCATCAGCAATAATAACTCGAGTTGGCATGAACATCACCTCATTTAGTCTCATCCAATCCCAGGTGCCTCGTAGTGGCTTGCACAACCAATGTTGTTACTCCTGGGTGCTTAGATACCAAGAGTATACCATATAGTGTAGAAATTATATAGGATGGGTCCGCTGATTCACATGTAAATGTAACATTCGACCTGTGATATGAGGTCATGCTACGTACGAAAGCTCCATCATCTGCGCTATCAGATGTGTTTGATGCACAATAGATTGTAACTGTTCAGCGGTAATCGATTGACGACCATCGCATAGAGCATTTTGTGGATCGGGATGTACTTCCAGTATCAGGCCTTCGGCTCCCGCCGCGATGGCTGCACGGGACATGGTGGGCACTAGTTCGCTCCGGCCAGTGGCATGGCTGGGATCAACGATAACTGGCAGGTGGGTTAGCTCATGCAGCAGAGGCACGCAGGCAAGATCAAGGACATTGCGCGTCTGCGGATCGAAACTGCGAATGCCCCGTTCACACAGTATGACATTGGGGTTCCCTGCCGCTACAATATACTCTGCTGCCAGCAGCCACTCGTCAATCGTCGAGGCGAGGCCGCGTTTGAGCATAACTGGGCGTCGTTTGCTGTTGCGACCGGCCTCGAGCAGCAGGGGGAAGTTTTGCATATTGCGGCTGCCTATCTGTAAGATGTCGGCATATTGCGCCACCGTTTCTACCAGGGCCGGTTCCATGACCTCGGTAATCACGGGTAGCCCCGTCAGTTCACGCGCCTCGGCGAGCATCTGCAAGCCTTCGACCCCCAGGCCCTGGAACTGGTATGGCGATGTACGCGGTTTGAAGGCTCCTCCACGCAAGATCTGCGCTCCCGCTGCCTGTACGGCCTGGGCTGTGCTAAGGAGCCGCTCCCTGCCTTCCACCGCGCATGGCCCCGCGATGATTACCGGAGAGATAGCGCCATCTGCCGTGTTGCCAATCGTCACAGGCGTACCTCCCAGCTTATCACCCACCACCACCCGGCTGCCCTGCGGTTTGAAGTCCCTGCTAACTAGCTTGTACGGTGTTTTGATGGAGATGAGGCGTTCTACTGCCGCCTGTTGGCTCAGCAGGGTTTTTGCTTGCTCGTCAAGTGAGCTGCCATCGAGTGTAATAACCTCACAACCACTTAGTATGGTGGGCGTAACCGGGCGTTGGTTACCTGTGAGGCGGCATAGTAGGGTCATAAGTTGGGCGCGTTCCTCGCTGCCAGCCTGGTTGCGAATGATGATGATCATCTGAAAAATCCTCTCTACTCGGTACAAACAAAAAAGCAGAGGATTTATCCTCTGCTTTCTCCAGCATGTTGGTGACAATTTTTGCTCAGCCCAAAGGGCCCACCATCATGCTGGAGGGCTAAACGAATACCAAAAACTGTATTGGCAACTTATACTAACTTTTGGTTGGCTGCTGAGCATTGTGCTATCCTATTATTTTTCGTATGTGCCAACTGACACGTCGGCTCTATACTTGCTATTAGTATAAGTGCTTGCCAGGACCTTGTCAAGGAAAATATGGACTAATTGACAAATTCTCATACTTCACACGGACGACCGCTGATGAAGGCCAGCAGTTGTCCGTGGTCTGATGCGCGTCCAACGAGCACCAGGCCTCGTTTAGCTTGGACTAGCAGCCAGTCCCACCTCCGGACCGATTCCTGGCTTTTGAATCTGCTCGATTCGTCCGAGCAAGAGGAGAAAGCAGACGATGCCGAGCACAAGAATGGCACCGGCCACTAAGAAATTCGCGGCAAATGAGCCAGTGCTCTGAAAGATGAACCCGGCCGCAATTGGCGCGACAATCCCCGCCAGGTTGTTGAAAAAGTTCATGATGCTGCCGACTGCCCCTACGGTTCCTTTCGGGGCGATCAACCCTGGAATGCTCCAGCCAATGGGGGCCGCGAATGCGAGTCCGCCAAGCGCAATGGAGATCCAGAGGATCGCGATGTTTGCATTGGTGGTAAATGCTGCACCGATCACCGCAATCCCCAATATCAGGCCAGCGGTAAAGAGCGTCTTGCGCACCCTGGTCGCGTCGTATCCCCGCCTGATTAAGGTATCGACTAACCAGCCACCGATCACGATATCTGTTATTGTGGCCACCACCCAGGGAACAATCGTATAGAAACCACTCTTCAAGACGGTCATATGCAACGCCGTCTGGAGGTACCCTGGTATCCACGATAAGAACAGGTAGAACGAGTAGCCATAGGCTGCAAACCCCAGCGTCAAGCCCCAGACTTTCGGTTGCCGGAGTAAGAAGCCTAAGTTTGCCAGTGGATTGCCTGAAGTCTGACCCTCCTGTTGGGATCCACCCTCAACAATATAGGTGTGTTCCTCTGGTGCTAATCGCTTCGACTTACTTGGATCACGATACCCGATCCAGAAGAGGGCACAATACAGCAAACTGAGCGTCCCTGTCACATAGAAGCCAGCTCGCCATCCCCAGATCGTGACAGCTGCTGCGACGAGGGGAATGCCAATGACGTTCGAGAATTTGGCTGCTGCATCAAAGGCAGACGTTGCCAGGCCACGCTCTTTGATGGGGAACCAGTAGCCAGTCGCCTTGGCGGCGCCTGGGAAGATCGGTGCTTCCGCAGCGCCGAGCAGGATTCTCGACAGAAGCACGAGACCCAGTCCACTGACAATGGCCGTCATATAGGTCGCCACGGCCCAGAAAAATGTCCCGATACGCACCAGCCACTTGACGCCAAATCGATCCAGCAGCGCGCCAACTGGAACCTGAAGCAAGACATAGGACCACAGATAGGCGGAGAGGATGATGCCCATTTCCCCTGCAGACAAATGAAACTCGTGTTCAAACGGTTGCGTGGCGACGGAAATATTGACACGATCCAGGTAGTTAATCACAATGCCGGTTCCTAAAAGACCAGCAATTCCCCAACGTACATTTCCAATTCGTTGTTGCATCGTAAACCTCCTCGGTCTTCCGTGGGTGAAGAGCCCATTGACACCGACCAGGTCGCCTGTACTTGCTACTTGGGACATCCATTCAGAAATGTAGTTCTTTAAGTGTATTATACTCTAGCCGCCACTACCTGTTCCTCGCCATCTACATACCAAGCAGGTGGCGATAATGTTTCCCGTAACTGTTTACTCCCTATGAGCCGCTGCGCGTAGTTGTCTATCGCATGGCCGAGACCGGCTATACGCGTTTTCCCGTTGTTGGGCGTGATTAATCCACAAGAGCTGGTTGGCATGGTCTCCCTGCAAGACCTATGCATGCTCGCACACGCAATTTAACCGGGGAACGCCAACGTGAGCGCGTTTTACATGTGCGCTATCTTTTGCCGGGACGCTCACCTGTGAAAGGGTAATTTTATGGGGTGAGTGATGAGGATCCCGCGCACGTGGGATCCTCATCACTCACCCCAATACATAATATTTCTATTCATCGGGGAGTTCGACCAGAATCGAGTCATCCTCTATCTTGACTGGATACGTTAATAGATCATGGCGGGCCGGGCCGCGCAGGACCTTGCCAGTACGTACATTGAATTGCGCGCCATGCCAGGGGCAGGTCAGCACATCACCCTCGAGATCACCTTCGTTGAGGGGACCACTGATATGCGTACAGTTATCGGTGAAGGCACAAATAGAGCCGTTAACTTTTGCCAGGCAGATGAGCTCGCCGTCGGCCTCGACCGGCATCAGCTCGCCTTCCTCTAACTCGTCAAGTTCTGCTACTTTGATAAAATCGGACATACGGCTTTTAGAGCCCCTTTGCTTGTACAGGGAGTAGAACGCCATTGACACCGTCACTGGCGGATGAGACCAGGAAAATAGCTGCCTCCACAATCTGCTCCAGGCTGACCCACTTTTTCTCCAGGTCCTCCCGTGAAGGCTTCATAGATGCAAGGTTTGATTGCGTAACAACTAATCCCGGTCCCAGCGCGTTGACATAAATACCCAGGTTTTTGCCCTCCCTGGCAAAGGTGCGGGTGAGCGCATCGACACCGGCCTTGGCACAATTATAGGCCAGCATATTGGGGCTTGACCCCTCAACGCCTCCGGCGCGACTGAAGTTAAGAATTTTGCCTCTACCCTGCTTCTGCATGACTGGCCAGACGGTGCGCGTGCAGAGAAAGGTTGAGCGCAGGTTGTTATTGAGCTCATAGTCCCAATCTGCCAGCGACAACTCGGCGGAGGGCATATATTTTGTCAGACCTCCGGCCAGGTTGACCAGAATATCGATGTGCCCATACGTTGCTTGCGCTTGCTGAACAAGGGATTGAGCACCATCTTCTGTCGTTAAATCGGCGGAGATAGCCACTACTTGCGCCCCTGCTTGAAGCAGTTCCTTCGCGCGGGCATGAACACGCTCAGCGCTGCGTGAGCAGATAGCAAGCATGGCTCCTTCGCGTGCCAGGGCTGAAGCCAGGGCAAAGCCTACCTGACCAGCATGACTGACACCGGTGATAATGGCAACTTGACCGTCCAGGCGCATAGTATATTATTCCTCTTCATTGTCATCCGTAGGCGGTTTTTCAAAACCACCCATCGCCAGTCCGCGATGCAAGACGCGCAGCGAGAGAAAAGCGCATTTTGTGCGCGCGGGGCTGATATCAATGCCAAGCTCTTCCAGGATGTCGTCTTTGCCCAGGTGCACAACTTCTTCGACAGATTTACCCTCGATCATCTCTGAAAGCATAGAGGCCGCGGCCTGGCTAATAGCGCAGCCCCTGCCTTTAAAACGTACCTCGCTGATCCGATCTCCCTCTATAAGCAGATCGATGCCGAGCTGATCGCCACACAGGGGATTGGAGTCCTCTGCATGCACGGTAGGCTGCTCTAGCTTCCCATAATTGCGCGGGTTGCGATAGTGATCTAAAATGTACTCGCGATAATAATCCATTGACATGGGCCGCATCCCCCTACAGTTGGAAGATGTGCATGGCCTTGTGCAGACCTTGCACAAGGATATCTATGTCTTCCTTGATAGTATATACGTAGAAACTTGCGCGGGCAGTTGCAGCCAGACCGAAACGCTCCATCAACGGCTGCGCACAGTGATGGCCGGCTCGCACGGCTACTCCAACCTCCTGGTCGAGAATGGAGGCCAGGTCGTGAGGGTGAATATCACCCAATGTAAAGGATATCACACCTCCGCGCAGTGCTGCCGGGGGTCCATAAATGGTCAGACCTGGGATCTCCTGGAGCTGCTGCAGGGCATAGCCGGTTAGTTCCTGTTCGTGGCGTACCACGTTCTGCATGCCCAGCGCAGTGAGATAATCGACTGCTGCCCCCAGGCCAATGGCCTCGGCAATAGCTGGAGTGCCTGCCTCGAACTTCCAGGGCAGATCATTCCAGGTAGATTGGCGCAGGCTTACAGTGCGAATCATATCGCCGCCGCCCATAAAGGGTGGCATGGCCTCCAGCAGCTCGCGTTTGCCATATAAGACGCCGATGCCAGTAGGTCCCAGCATTTTATGACCACTGAAACAGAGGAAATCGACATCCAGGGCCTGTACATCGACCGCCAGGTGGGGCACACTTTGGGCCGCGTCGAGCAGGACCGTTGCTCCCACGGCATGCGCCTGGGCGATCAGTGCCTGGGCAGGGTTAATCGTACCCAGTACATTTGACACGTGGGTGAAGGCAACAAGCTTAGGCTGTTGTTGTAGGAGTTGTTCGTAGATATCCAGGCGCAGGAGGCCATCGTCGGTAACCGGCACAAACTCCAGGCGCGCACCTGTGCGCTGCGCCAGCAATTGCCACGGCACCAGGTTGCTATGATGCTCCATCTCTGTCAGGATGATCAGGTCACCTGCCTTGATGTTTGCGTTGCCCCAGGTATAGGCAACCAGGTTGATGCCCTCGCTCGTATTGCGTGTAAAGATAATTTGTTTGCCCTGGCGTGCATTCACAAAGCGCGCAACTTTTACACGGGCCTTTTCCATGGCGGCGGTTGCCTCTTCGCTGATCTCATACACACCGCGATGAACGTTAGCGTTGTAGGTCTCGTAATAGACATTCATGGTATCGATGACGGCGCGCGGCTTTTGTGAACTCGCAGCACTGTCAAGAAAGACCAGGGGCTTGCCGTGGACAGTGCGCGACATGATAGGAAAATCATTGCGAATGTCTGCGGCTGTGCGAACGGTTGTACCCGTGTCATCAACTTTATCCGATGTAAGCATACTGCTAACCTGATTTCTTAATAATAATAGTTCGTAGGGGCCGATTATGAGTTTTAACAAATGAATCAGGGTATGTAGTGGCTTTCCCGGGGCCGATAAATCGGCGATGCCCGCGATAAATCGGGGCCTACGGACGTACCTAAATGGCCCGTAGGGGCCGGTTTACCGCGCCCACCGCCGATTTATCGGCCTCGCGTGCCCATGACCAGATGAAATTGGTAAAATCCATTATCGGCCCTCGCTGGCTGTTCCGGTATCCGCATGATTTTGTTAAAAGCCATAAACAGGTCCCCACGAACTTACTTCCATTAATATTCGCTCAATTGAATCTCTTCGTCAGCTTTGGGGCCGTCGAGCTGAACGGCATGCTCGTCGACGCCTTCGATCTCCCAGCGTTCCTGGGCATCAACCCAGGTGTCTGCCTCGCTCTCGTAAGCTCCGCGCATGCGGCGTACAATACTACGGCGCAGGCGTGCGCGGAGATTTTCCAGCGGTACGCGCTGCAACACTGGCTCAAAGAAGCCCTGTACAATAATACGCTCCGCCTCCGGGCGTGCAATACCACGCACCATCAGGTAGAAGAGCTGCTCTTCATCGATCTGGCCCGTAGTTGCGCCATGGCTGGCGCTGACCTCGTTGGCGCCGATTTCCAGGCCGGGAATTGACTCGGCACGGCACTCTTTACTCAGCAGCAGTGTATGATCTGAGAGGAACGAAGCCGTCTGCTGGGCCTTAGGCTGCACACGAATCATACCCTCGAACTCCACCCGTGACTGGTCGGTCAACACGCCTTTGACCAGCGTCTCCGCATTTGTGGCGACGGCCGCATGATCTGAGAGTGTATGCATACTAAAGCGCTGATCCTGGTCGGTGAAGAAGACCCCCACCAGTTCAGCTACGCTGCCATGGCCGCGCAGGCTCGCTCCAATATTGGCCAGATTTACTTTGCTGCCCAGGTCGGCCAGGACCCAGGTTGTGCTGGCGTCCTTCTCATGGACCGCATTCTTATTCGTCACGTTCCATACATTCAAACCCAGGTCTTGCATATTGCTGAATTCGACACGCGCGGCGTTTCTGGCATAGACCTCAACGACATCATTTAAGAATGATGGTCGCTCATCTGTGAAGTCCGAGTTATACTCGTTCACAAAGCGCACGCTGCTCATCTCTTCTGCGATGATCAATGTATGGGCAAAGGTGGCCGAGGCTGGTGCATCGATCCATATCTGTGAGAGAATCGGCTCCTCGATCTCCACCCCTTTGGGAATGTAGAGGAAGACGCCGCCACTCCAAAACGCGGCATGCATAGCGGTATATTTATTGCTTTCAACCGGTACACAGTTTGTCATGAAGTACTGCTGTACCAGCTCGGGATATTCGCGGACAGCGCTATCCAGGTCGGTCAGGATGACGCCCTTACTGCGTAGCTCTGCGTCGAGTTCTGTGCGCACAACCGAGGCATTGCGCTGTACGACCAGGCCTGCGCGTGTATCAACCATGGCCTCGCGTAAGGACTGCTCAATAGTTGCGGAAAGGCTGTCAGTGACAGGCACATAAGGGTTGATGTCCTGGTACTTGAAATTTGCTACCGCTCGCACCGTACCCAGGTCGCCACGTCTACCAAGCGGCGCTGGTGTGCTTTCATACACGTCCCAGGCATGCAGGCGCTTTTGCAGCATCCACTCAGGTTCGCCCTTCAAGCGCGACAGTTCCTCTACCGCGCCGCGGGATAACCCTTGAGTCAGTATAGTCATTTCACACCTCCTGAGCGTGAGCTAAACGCGCGAGCGTCCTTGGAAGTTCGTATCTCCAGGACTCTAACCATTGACGCCCACCTCGTTCTCTTCATCTGCTGGTTTGAGCCACTCATAGCCCTTCTCTTCGAGCTCAAATGCCAGCTCTTTGCCGCCCGACTTGACGATACGGCCATTGAACATGACATGCACAAAGTCAGGCGTGATGTAGTTCAGCATACGCTGGTAGTGGGTAATCAGCAGGATGCCCAGGTTGGGGCCCGTCAGGGCGTTGACGCTCTCGGACACAATCTTGAGGGCGTCGATGTCCAGGCCGGAGTCGGTCTCGTCCATGAGGGCGATTTCTGGCTCTAGCAGGGCCATCTGTAAGATCTCGGCGCGTTTCTTCTCACCACCGGAGAAGCCATCGTTGATCGAGCGATTGATGAAGCTGTTGTCTACCTTGAGGAGGCGCATCTTTTCTTGTAGCAGCGTGCGGAACTCTCTGGGGGGAATACTCTTGCGTTTGCCCATCTTACCCGAGGGCTGCTCACCCTCTGCGATGGGTTTGTTCCCTTCACGTACAGCTTCAAGCGAACGACGCAAGAAGTTAGCTACACTGACACCAGGAATAGACATAGGATATTGGAAAGCCAGGAAGAGGCGCATGCGCGCGCGGCGGTCAGGCGAATATTCCAAAATATTCTCGCCTTTAAACCAGATTTCACCATCTGTCACTTCATATTTTGGATTGCCCATAATAACATTGGCCAGCGTACTCTTGCCTGAACCGTTAGGACCCATCAAGGCGTGGACCTCACCCTGTTTAACAACCAGATCAACACCGCGTAAAATTGGTTTGCCTTCAATATTCGCATGAAGGTTTTTAATTATAAGTTCTGATACCATGCGGAAACATAGCCTCCTTAGGATAAGGGGCGAACTTCAGGTTCGCTATTTTTTGATGGCAGCGCGAACCCCAGGTCCGACACTACCCGAATATTTGAAAGAGCAATAAAACGGGTTGAAGATTTTTGCTCTTGTGCAAGTGATTCGCTGACCAGGTCAGCTAACGTCATATTATCAAGGGTTTGCGCAACCACATCTCGTAGTTTGGACCAGAGATACTTCGTCCCGCACCCATCAAGAAAGCCGCAGATCTGGGTCATTTCACCTTCAGTTGCACAAATCATAGGGGCAATCGGCCCCTCCAGGACGCGTACAATCTCACCCATGGTGACATTCTCAGGGCTACGACTCAAGCGATAGCCGCCGTGTGCGCCCCGCGTACTTATAACCAGCGGCGGATTGGCCTCGCGCAACAGTTTTACCAGTTGCTCAAGATATGCCAGTGGCAGGGCCTCTGCGTGGGAAATATCAGTGAGCGAACGAGGATGCTCACCGTAATGGCGAGCGAGATCAACCATAATTCGTACGCCATATTCGCCCTTCGTAGATATTCCTAAATTCACGGTCTTCTCCCTTCTCGTCATCTCTGTAGGTGAACGTTAGTGTAGTCTCTGTATGCTTTGATTAATCCGACTAAATCACTAGGATATATTTTAGCACTTATTGTAGGAAAGCGTCAACTGTACGCTGACGCTGACCCTTTATCATGAGTTATCCCGAATTTTTGAAACTCATGTTCGATTGTGATGAAGACGCTCGCAGAGCGTCTTCATCACAATCGAACATCTTTCTATGGAAGGCATTGGAAAATATCAAATCCCTTCTCAAGCGGAGAGACGGTACGGCTGACGGGGGTTACAACCAGGACATCATAGCCTGGTTCCGAGGGAAACACTGCCATGTGATACGTAATGTTCCTCTCGTCCAGTAGCTTCAATAGCAATGGGTGGGGATCATTATGGTGAATGACTACCAGCATGCTAGGACGATCGGCATGGAGTATGGCATCGGTATAAGCTGGAATACGATTGATGGTATCGTGATGGAGCAGCGCTCTTGGATCGGCCCCGATGATGTTCCTATCCGTCTTAAAAACAATGGGATAGGCCAGGAGGTTGCTCGCCCAGAAGTAGTGTACGTGCTGCTGCTGCATATATGCGATGATAGGATCATTGTTCGCCGGATTAACTGTACAATAGTTCGATTGAAAGGTTAAGCCGGGGTTCGTCAGCACATAAGACCACGCCTGCACGCCCACGTAAACCAGCAGCATTGCGCAGAGAAGACCTTGAACGAGCATACCCCAGCGTCCTGTGCCCCTGCTTGCGCGGCGCGGCGCGGAAATATCCCCGACCTTGCTGGTAGGCTGCTGTTTACCCCGCTCGTGTACGACAATTGATACAAATGCAAAGATGGCCGCGAAGAAGAATGGAAATGCCAGCGAGAGTGGCGTGGCATAGCGACCGGTATCATCCAGGTTACATCCTAAGAGCGTGTAGACGGAAGCTGAGCTTGTGCAAAAGGCGTAGGCGCAGCAGGCAGCAAAGATGGTGGGAAGAGCCATGGCCTGCCGGATAGAGATGAGCGAGGGTGCCTGCCAGAAGAACGAGGTTGCAATCAGTGCGAGGCTGGCAAAGATGAAAAATGTACTCACAATCAGTAACGGCCAGTGCAGCGTTGTGA
>Ga0209647_1001762_pt1 | contig 18009 bp, 15 predicted proteins | sample GraSoi_2013_60cm_FD_185827 | JGI IMG/M metagenome (GOLD analysis project Ga0209647, IMG submission 185827) | Grasslands soil microbial communities from the Angelo Coastal Reserve, California, USA - Sample 9_17_2013_60cm (SPAdes) (version 2) | ecosystem: Environmental > Terrestrial > Soil >...
TCACGGTGACCTCGACCGGCGCGCGACGCAGCGCCTGCGCCGCCCAGAGGCCGCCGAAGCCGCAGCCGATGATGATGACGCGTGGAAGCGACATTCACCCCGATGATACAAGTTGTTACCAAGTTCACGCAGCGCCGGTAGACCGGCACGCCGCAGGCGCGTTGAATAGGCTCCACCACGTAGAGGAGCAGCCATGAAATTTGCCCACACCGCCATCGCCGCCGCGCTCGGCCTCGCCTTCAGCGGCGCCGTGCTGGCGCAGGCCGGCACCATCCAGCGCGACGTCAACCAGCAGAACCGCATCGAGCAGGGCCTGAAATCCGGCGAGCTCAACACGCGCGAAGCCGCGCGCCTCGAGCGCGAAGAATCACGCGTCGAGCGCGACCAGGCACGCGCCATGCAGGACGGCAAGCTCTCGCCCGCCGAGAAGGCGCGCCTTGCGCGCGAGCAGAACAAAGTGAGCCGCGACATCTACCGCGAGAAGCACGACGCGCAGAAAGGCGACCCGAACTCGGCGTCGTCGCAGCGCATGCAGGCCGACGTGCAGCGCAATGCCAACCAGCAGAGCCGCATCGAGCAGGGCGTGCAGTCGGGCAGCCTCACCACCCGCGAAGCGGCCAGGCTCGAGCGCGGCCAGGCGCGCGACTCGCGGCTCGAAGCCCGCGCCGGCGCCGACGGCAAGGTCGACGCGCGCGAGCAGCGGCGCATCCAGAGAAACGAGAACCGCGAGAGCCGCAAGATCCGCCGCGAGAAGCACGACGCGCAAACGAAGTAATAACATGGCCGCATGGCGGCCGATTTATCCAGGCTTCGTCCCGGTCTTCGGGGCGAAGCTTCTTTAGTCGTTGCTGAAGAGCACACCGCGCCGCGCGTCGGCAGCGGCGCGATCCACGTGCTCGCCACGCCGGTGATGATCAACCTGTTCGAGGCCGCCGCGCTCGCCGCGGTCGAGCATCTCCTGCCGCCGGGCCATCAGAGCCTCGGCACCGTGCTCAATGTCCGGCACATCGCGGCTACCCCGGTGGGCATGCGCGTCACCGCTTTTGCAACCGTTGAAAAAATCGAGGGCCGCACCGTTTTCTTCAGACTCGAGGCGCGCGATGAGCGCGACCTGATCGGCGACGGCACGCACGAGCGCGTGGTGGTCAACGTCGAGAAGTTCGACGCCCGGGTGCAGGCGAAGCTGAAGCGCTAGCCGCGTTTCTGGCCGGGGGTTTGATTTTTGAAAACCGAACCCCCCCCGCTGCGCTCATTTGCCAAATGCGGCCTCACGACCCCCTTATCAGGGGGTCAACCCGAGAGTGCCTTGGTGACGATCTCCGCAACATCCTTTGAAAGCCCATCGGTATCGCGGATGCGCTCGAGCTCGGCGCGCGCCCTGGCCTGGTGGACCGCGTTGAATTTCTTCCAGCGGTCGAAGCCGCGCGCCATGCGCGCCGCGACCTGCGGGTTGAACGCATTGAGCGCGATCACCTGATCGGCGAGGAACGCGTAGCCGCCGCCGTCGGCGGCGTGGAAGCGCACGTGGTTGCCGCAGAAGCTGCGGATGAGCGCGTACACCTTGTTCGGGATCTTGATGTCGAACGCGGGATGGGAGAGCAGGCGCCGCACGCGCGGCAGCGTGTCGGAGAGGCGCGAGCCGGCCTGCACCGCGAGCCACTTGTCGACCACCAGCGGCTCGTCCTTCCAGCGCGCGTAGAACTCCTCGAGCGCCTTGTCGCGCTCGGGGCACTCGAGCTGCGCGAGCCAGGTGAGCGCGGCCATCGAATCGGTCATGTTGTCCGCGCTCTTGAACTGCTCGTAGGCGAGCGTGGACATGCCGAGCTCGGCGAGGAAACCGAGGCAGGTGTTGCGCAGCGAGCGGCGGCCGAACGAGGCGGCGTCCGGCGTATAGCGTGCCTTGCTCTCGAGCCTGCGATAGGTGGCCAGAAACTGCTCCTTCAGCGCCCTGGCGAGCGCGCGGCGCAGGGTGTTGCGCGCCGCATGCAGCGCGTCGGGATCGACGACGCCCACCTGCTCGGCGAGGAAACTCTCCGAGGGCAGCGCCAGCACCTCCGCCGCGAAGATCTGGTCCTTCTCGCGCAGCATGCTTCCCATGGCATCGACGAAAGCGGGCGAGGGCTGGCCGCGCCTTTCCAGGATGGTCGAGGCGGCGAGCCGCTGCCCGGCTTCCCAGCGGTTGAACGCATCGTCGTCGTGGGCGAGGAGATGCAGCAGGTCCGCCTCGCTGTACGGATAGTTGAGGATCACCGGCGCCGAGAAGCGGCGCAGCAGGGATGGGACCGGACGTGATTTGAGTCCAGGGAACGTGAAGCGCTCCTCGGTCTTGCGCACCTGCAGCAGCTGCTCGGCGTCACCGATCTTCACCGCGAGCGGGATGTGGAACGGCGGGTTCATCGACTGCTTCACCGTCAACGTGAACGTCCCATTGTTGAACGAACCGGCGCAGTCGAGCACCGGCGTGCCCGGCACGTCGTACCAGCGCCTGAACTGGCTGAGCTCGACGCCCGAGGCATCCTGCATCGCCTGCACGAACTCGTCGCACGTCACGGCCTGCCCGTCGTGGCGCTGGAAGTACAGGCGCATGCCGGCCTGGAACTTCTCCTCGCCGAGCAGCGTGTGCTGCATGCGCACGACTTCCGCGCCCTTCTCGTACACCGTCATCGTGTAGAAGTTGCGGATCTCCATATAGGACTGCGGCCGTACCGGGTGCTTCATCGGGCCCGCGTCCTCCGGGAATTGCGCAGCGCGCAGGTTGCGCACCTCCTGGATGCGCGTCATGGCGCGCGAGTAGAGGTCGGCGCCGTACTCCTGGTCGCGAAACACCGTCAGGCCTTCCTTCAGCGAAAGCTGGAACCAGTCGCGGCAGGTGACGCGATCGCCGGTCCAGTTGTGGAAGTACTCGTGCGCCACCACGCGGTCGATGTTCAGGTAATCCACGTCGGTGGCGGTATCGGCGCGCGCCAGCACGTACTTGGTGTTGAAGATGTTGAGGCCCTTGTTCTCCATCGCGCCGGAGTTGAAGTCGCCGACCGCCACGATGTTGTATTGCTCGAGGTCGAGCTCGAGGCCGAAGCGCGTCTCGTCCCAGCGGATGGCGCGCTTCAGGCAATCCATCGACCAGCCCGCCTGGTCGAGCTTGCCCGGCTCGACGTACACGTAGAGCTGCTTTTTCTTTCCGGAGCGCGTCACGATCGAGTCGGCGATGTGCTCGAGCTCGGCGGCGACCATGGCGAAGAGGTACGACGGTTTCGGAAATGGATCATGGAAGCTGGCCCAGTGCCTGCCATTCGTTTCATCGCCCGAGCCGGCGAGGTTGCCGTTGGACAGGAGCACCGGATAGCGCTTCTTGTCGGCGTGGATGGTGGTCGTATAGGTGGCCATGACGTCCGGTCGGTCGAGGAACCAGGTGATGCGCCGGAAGCCCTCGGCCTCGCACTGGGTGACGAAGCCGTTTTTGGTCGCGTAAAGCCCCTCGAGCTTGGTGTTCTTCTGCGGCACGATGCGGCTCAGCGTCTCGAGCGTGAAGCGCTCGGGCACGTCGTAGACCGTCAGCCGCTCGGGCGTCGCTTCGTGCCGCGCGGGCTGGCCGTCGACCGACAACGAGACCAGCTGCAGCTCATCGCCGTCGAGGACCAGCGGCCCGCTGCCGGCGTTGCGGCGCATGGCGAGTTTCGCCCGTACCAGGGCATGGTCATCGCGGATGTCGACATCCAGGTCCACGTCATCGACGCGGAACGCGGGCGGTGTGTAGTCCTTGAGGTGAATCGTCTTCGGTTGAGGTTCGCGCATACCGTTATTTTAGGTGCATGGCAGCGGTGTGACGCCCCAGTGGAGTGCCGCTTTCGCGTCTCGAGTACTGATTTCCCAGAGGAACCCGCTTGGCACGCGATTTGCGAACTCGAACGCGTGCGAGTGCTTGTGGTCGACGAATCGCCGGAGCGCGCCGACATCCTGCGCGACGTGTTGCGCCGCGCGGGATACGAAGTCACCGCTTCGCTCTCCTCGCCGCTCGCGCTCCTGAAGACCATCGACGAGCTGCAGCCCGACGTGATCGTGATCGACACCGATTCGCCGAGCCGCGACGTGCTCGAGCACCTGGTGGTGATGACGCAGCACACGCCGCGCCCGGTGGTGATGTTCGCCAGCGATGACGCGCCCGAGACCATCCGCGAGGCGGTGCGCGCCGGGGTCTCCGCCTATGTGGTCGACGGGCTCGACACCCGGCGCATCAAGGCGATCGTGGACGCTGCGGTTGCCGGCTTCGAGGAACTGCAGGGCGTGCGCGCGCAGCTCGCCGAGGCCAACCTCAGGCTCAGCGAGCGCAAGCTGATCGAGCGCGCGAAGGGCCTCATCATGAAATCGCGCGGCCTTGGCGAAGATCAGGCCTTCGCGTTCATGCGCAAGAGCGCGATGGATCGCAGCCTCAAGCTGGCCGAGCTGGCGCAGCGCATCGTCGATGCCGCAGAGCTCATCGGCGGTGCGTGAAGGCCACCGTGGTGCACCGCGAGAGTGCAATTTCCGTTGACAGTCCACTGATGCAGAAGGAGATTCCGCTGGCATAAGGCTTGCGAAGTACGGGGCATTCGGGCGCAACGACGCGCTCGCACGGACAAAGGCGTTCGGCCGATCCACTTGAGGATCGTTGCCCAACGCCTTTTTTATTTCCGAAAGGGGATGTGATGCGGAAGCGGGATTTTCTCAAGGCAAGCGCTGCGGGGGGACTGATGAGCCTGGTGCCAGAGGCGGTGCGCGTCGGTGCGTGGGCGGCCGGCTCGGATGCGCCCGAGAAGAAGGAAGTGAAGATCGGCTTCATCCCGCTCACCGACTGCTCGTCGGTGGTGATGGCCTCGGTGATGGAGTTCGACAAGAAATACGGCCTCAAGATCGTCCCCTCCAAGGAGGCGTCGTGGGCCGCGGTGCGCGACAAGCTGGTCAACGGCGAGCTCGATGCGTCGCACGTGCTCTACGGCCTGATCTACGGCGTGCAGATGGGCGTCGGCGGGCCGAAGAAGGACATGAACATCCTGATGAACCTGAACCACAACGGCCAGGCGTTCACGCTCTCGCGCAAGCTCTACGACAAGGGCGTGCGCGACGGCGCCTCGCTTTCCAAGCTGATCCATAGCGAGAAGGCCGAGTACACCTTCGCGCAGACCTTCCCGACCGGCACGCACGCCATGTGGATCTACTACTGGCTCGCGGCGCACGGCATCCATCCGTTCCAGGACGTGAAGGCGATCGTGGTGCCGCCGCCGCAGATGGTGGCCAACATGCGCGTCGGCAACATGGACGGCTTCTGCGTCGGCGAGCCGTGGAACTACCGCGCCATCATGGACAAGATCGGCTTCACGGCCAACACCACGCAGGACCTGTGGAAGGACCATCCCGAGAAGACGCTCGGCTGCACCGCCGAGTTCGTCGAGAAATATCCGAACACGGCGCGCGCCATGACCGCCGCGATCATCGACGCCGGACGCTGGATCGATGCGTCGCTCAGCAATCGGCAGAAGACCGCCGAGGTCGTGGCCGACAAATCGTATGTGAACACGGACAAGGAAGTGATCGTCGCGCGCATGCTCGGCCGCTACGACAATGGCATCGGGAAAGTCTGGGATGACCCGAACTACATGAAGTTCTACAACGACGGCTACGTCACCTACCCGTACCTGTCGGATGGCATGTGGTTCATGACGCAGCATCGCCGCTGGGGACTGCTGAAGGAAGACCCGGACTACCTGGCGGTGGCGAAGAAGGTGAACCGCATCGACGTCTACAAGGACGCCGCGGCGATGACCAACACGCCGCTGCCGAAGGACAGCTTCCGCACCGCGAAGCTGATGGACGGCGTGGTGTGGGACGGTAAAGACGCCAAGAAGTACGCCGGCTCCTTCAAGATCAAGGTGGCCTGATTGGCCGCCGTCGCTCTGCGCAAGGAAGTCGTCCCGCTGAGGACCAGCCCGCCCCATCCGGCGGCCAAGGTCCTCGGCGAGCGGGCCGACGCGGTACGGGCGCGCTTCGAAGCCTCCACCGGCTACCGCCGCACCCGAGCGCCGGAATGGTTGCTGACGGTGCTCGCTCCGGTGGCCGGCCTTGCGGTGCTGGTCGCGCTGTGGGCCTTGATCGCGAAGCTGGGCGGCCGCATTCCCGATCCCATCACGGTGGCGCACGCGGCGGCGAAGATCTTCGCCGATCCGTTCTATAGCAAAGGCCCCAACGACCAGGGCATCGGCTGGAACGTGCTCATGTCGCTCAAGCGCGTCGGCATCGGCTTCGGCATGGCGGCGCTGGTCGGCATTCCGCTCGGCTTCGTCATCGGCCGCTTCCGCTTCCTCTCCGGCATGGCCGCGCCCATCATTGCTTTGCTTAAACCGGTTTCGCCGCTCGCATGGCTGCCCATCGGCCTGCTCGTGTTCAAGGCGGCAAACCCGGCGGCGATCTACGTCATCTTCATCTGCAGCCTCTGGCCGATGATCGTCAACACCGCGGTCGGCGTGCGCCAGATCCCGCAGGACTACCTCAACGTGGCGCGCGTGCTGAACCTCTCCGAGTGGAAGGTGTTCACCAAGATCCTGTTCCCGGCGGTGCTGCCCTACATGATCACCGGCGTGCGCCTGTCGATCGGCGTCGCCTGGCTGGTGATCGTCGCCGCCGAGATGCTCACCGGCGGGGTCGGCATCGGCTTCTGGGTGTGGGACGAATGGAACAACCTCAAGGTCGAGCACATCATCATCGCCATCTTCACCATCGGCATCGTCGGCCTGGTGCTCGAGCAGGCGCTGGTGCTGCTGGCCAGGCGCTTCTCCTATGCATAAATACCTGAGCATCGAGTCCGTCGACAAGACCTTCGAGACCAAGAAGGGCGACTTCGTCGCGCTCACCGGCATCGACCTCGCGATCCGCAAGGGCGAGTTCGTCACGCTGATCGGGCACTCGGGCTGCGGCAAGAGCACGCTGCTCAACCTGGTCGCCGGCCTGCTGAAGCCCACCGCGGGCACCATCCTGCTCGCGGAAAAGCACATCGACGGGCCGGGCCCCGACCGCGGCGTGGTGTTCCAGAACCATTCGCTGCTGCCGTGGCTCACCTGTTTCGAGAACGTCTATCTGGCCGTGGAGCGCGTCTTCGCCAAGGAGCGCAAGGAGCGCACGCACGCCGCGCTCGAGCTGGTCGGGCTCGCGCACGCCGAGCACAACTATCCGCACGAGATCTCCGGCGGCATGAAGCAGCGCGTGGGCATCGCCCGGGCGCTGGCCATCGAGCCCAAGGTGCTCCTGCTGGATGAGCCCTTCGGTGCGCTGGATGCACTCACGCGCGCGACGCTGCAGGACGAGCTGATGCGCATCGTCGGCAGCACCGGCGCCACCGTGCTGATGGTGACGCACGACGTCGACGAGGCGGTGCTGCTCTCCGATCGCGTGGTGATGATGACCAACGGTCCGGCGGCCACCATCGGCGACGTGCTGCAGGTGGATCTGCCGCGGCCGCGCGCGCGCCTGGCGCTGGCGCACGACGCGCGCTTCATGGAGCTGCGCGCCGCGGTGCTCGAGTTCCTCTACGCGAAGCAGGCGAAGAGGCTGAAAGTCGCGTGATGGGCAAGGTATTCCTGATCGGCGCGGGACCCGGTGACCCGGAGCTGATGACGCTCAAGGCGGCGCGCGCGCTGCGCAGCGCCGACGTGGTGCTGATCGATGAGCTCGTCAACCGCGGTTGCCTGGCCCACGCGCGGTCGGATGCGACCGTGATCGAGGTGGGCAAGCGCGGCGGCGCCACGGCCACGCCGCAGGAGTTCATCGAGCGGCTGCTGGTCGGGTACGCGGGACAGGGAAAGATCGTGGCGCGCCTCAAAGGCGGTGACCCCTTCGTCTTCGGCCGCGGCGGCGAGGAGCTCGAGGCGCTGTACGCCGCTGGCATCGAGGCTGAGGTGATTCCCGGCATCACCGCCGGAATCGGCGTGCCGGCGACGCTCGGCATCCCGCTGACGCACCGCGACATGGCGTGCGGCGTGATCTTCGTCACCGGGCACTCGAAAGACGGCAGCGGGCCGGACTGGGAGCTGTTGGCGCGCACCGGCATGACGCTCGTCATCTACATGGGTTTGAAGCGCCTGGCGCACATCGCTTCTGCGCTATTGGAAGCGGGCATGTGCCCGGACACGCCCGCCTGCGCCATCGAGAACGGCACGTTGAAGAACCAGCGGCAGGTCTTGGCGCCCCTGGCGAAGCTGGCGCAAGTCGCAGTGGGTCTGGCGAGCCCGGCAATCATCGTCGTAGGGGACGTGGTCCGTTTCGCCGCAGTCGCGGCGGCGCAGGCGGCGGCGAGGGCGGCGTGAAGCGCGAGCGCATCGTCGTCATCGGCAACGGCATGGTGGGGCAGCGCTTCCTCGAGCAGCTGGTGGGCCGCAGCCAGGACCTGGAGATCACGACGTTCTGCGAGGAGCCACGGCCCGCCTACGACCGCGTGCAGCTCACCAGCTTCTTCTCCGGCAGGAGCGCCGCCGATCTGAGCCTGGTTGCCGCGGATTTTTTCCAGAAGTCGAAGATGACGTTGCGGTTGAACGACAGCGTCCTGGCGATCGATCCGCATCGCAAGGTCGTGCGCTCGGCGCGCTACAAGGAAGTTCCGTACGACAAGCTGGTGCTCGCCACCGGCTCGTATCCGTTCGTGCCGCCGGTGACGGGCAGGGACCGGCGCGACTGCTTCGTCTACCGCACCATCGAGGATCTCGAGGTGATCACCGCCGCGGCGCGCCGCTCGAAAGTCGGCGTGGTCATCGGTGGCGGGCTGCTCGGCCTCGAAGCGGCAAAGGCGCTGCAGGACCTTGGCCTGGAGACGCACATCGTCGAATTCGCCGCGCGCCTGATGGCGGTGCAGCTCGACGATTCCGCCGGCCGGCTCCTGCGCCGCAAGATCGAGGCGCTCGGTGCGAAGGTTCACCTCCAGAAGAGCACGCAGCAGATCGTGGAGGGAACCGAGCGCAAGCAGAGGCTGGTGTTCGCGGATGGCACGAGCCTGGAGACGGATCTGATCGTCTTCTCGGCGGGCATCCGTCCCCGCGACGAGCTGGCGCGCGCCGCCGGGCTGGCGGTCGGGCCGCGCGGCGGCATCCAGATCGATTCGCATTGCCAGACCGCCAATCCCGACATCTACGCCATCGGCGAATGCGCCCTCTGGGAAGGGCGCACCTTCGGCCTGGTCGCGCCCGGCTACCAGATGGCCGAGGTGGCCGCGCGCCATCTCGTGGGCGAGACGCACGTGCAGTTCCTCGGCGCCGACATGAGCACCAAGCTGAAGCTCATGGGCGTCGACGTCGCCTCGATCGGCGATGCGCACGGCGCGACGCCGGACGCGCTCAACTACGTCTTCACCGACGAGGCCGCCGGCCTCTACAAGAAGCTGGTCGTCTCCGGCGACGGGAAGCAGCTCCTGGGCGCCATTCTGGTGGGCGATGCGGCCGAGTACGGCACGCTGCTGCAGATGGCGCTGAATCCGGTGGCGCTGCCCGCGCATCCGGAGGAGCTGATCCTGCCGCAACGGCAGGGCGGCAGGCCCGGCCTCGGCATCGAGCTCCTGCCGGACACGGCGCTCGTCTGCTCGTGCAACAGCGTGAGCAAGGGCGCGATCACCGCCGCCATCGGCGCGGGCTGCGCGAGCCTCGGCGCGTTGAAGAAGCAGACCAAGTGTGCGACGAGCTGCGGCGGCTGCGGGCCGCTCGCCAAGCAGATCCTGGACGCCGAGCTGAAAAAGCGCGGGCTCACGGTGACCAATCACCTGTGCGAGCACTTCGCCCATTCGCGCCAGGCGCTGTTCCATCTGGTGAAGCTCAACGACATCCGCACATTTGATGACCTGGTGACAAAACATGGGAAAGGCCGCGGCTGCGACATCTGCAAGCCCGCGGTCGCCTCGATCCTCGCGTCGTGCTGGAACGAGATGATCCTCGCGCCGCGGCACGCGCCGCTGCAGGACACCAACGACCACTTCCTCGCCAACCTGCAGAAGAACGGCACCTATTCGATCGTGCCGCGCGTGCCGGGCGGCGAGATCACGCCGGAGAAGTTGATCGTGCTGGGCGAGGTCGCCAAGCGATACGGGCTGTACACCAAGATCACCGGCGCGCAGCGCATCGATCTTTTCGGCGCGCGTGTCGAGCAGCTGCCGCTCATCTGGCAGGAGCTGATCGATGCCGGCTTCGAGTCGGGCCATGCCTACGGCAAGGCGCTGCGCACCGTGAAGTCCTGCGTCGGCAATACCTGGTGCCGCTACGGCGTGCAGGACTCGGTGACCATGGCGATCAACATCGAGAACCGCTACCGCGGCCTGCGCGCGCCGCACAAGCTGAAGATGGCGGTGTCGGGCTGCACGCGCGAGTGCGCGGAAGCGCAGGGCAAGGACGTCGGCGTGATAGCAACTGAGAAGGGCTGGAACCTGTACGTCTGCGGCAACGGCGGCATGAAGCCGCGACACGCCGAGTTGCTCGCCACGGACCTCGATGATCAAACATTGGTGAGCTACATCGATCGCTTCCTCATGTTCTACATCCGCACCGCCGACCGCCTGCAGCGCACCAGCGTCTGGCTGGAGAACCTCGAGGGTGGAGTCGACTACGTGCGCAAGGTGGTCTGCGAAGACGCGCTCGGCATCGGGCCTGAGCTCGAGGCTGATATGCAGCGTCATGTCGACACCTACGAGTGCGAGTGGAAGCGCGCTATCGCCACACCGGAGATCCGCAGCCGCTTCCGCCACTTCGTCAACAGCGATCAGCCCGACCGCAGCGTGATCTTCGTCGCCGAGCGCGGCCAGATCCGCCCCGCATGACGCTGCGCGTCTGCCGCCTGGAGGACATCGTGCCGGACACCGGGGTTTGCGCCCTGGTCGGAGACCAGCAGGTGGCCATCTTCCGAGTGGAGGAACGGGTCTATGCGCTCGGTAACCGCGACCCGTTTTCAGACGCCAACGTCCTCTCGCGCGGCATAGTCGGCGACCTCAGCGGCGAGCTGGTCGTCGCCTCGCCGGTCTACAAGCAGCACTTCAGCCTCCTCACCGGCATCTGTGCCGAAGACAGCGCCGTCCGGGTTCCTGTCTTTGCTGCGCGGGTGGAAGAGGGATTTGTGCTGGTCGAGCCGCCGGTGGAGGTGGCGACCACGTGCTGCTACTGCGGCGTCGGCTGCGGCATGCTGGTGAGCGCCGCCGGCAACACCGTGACTTCGGTGCGCGGCGATCCGGCACATCCCGCCAACTTCGGCCGGCTGTGCACCAAGGGCACCACGCTCCACCTGTCCATGGATCCCGTCTCTCGCCTTACGTATCCGCAGATACGCGGAAACCGCGCGAGCTGGGACGAGGCGCTCGAGCATGCTGCCGAGCGCTTCGCCTCCTGCATCGAGCAGCACGGCCCGGACAGCGTCGCCTTCTACATCTCGGGGCAGCTCCTCACCGAGGACTATTACGTCTTCAACAAGCTGGCGAAGGGGCTGGTCGGCACCAACAACATCGACACCAACTCGCGCCTGTGCATGTCGTCGGCGGTCGCGGGCTACAAGCTCTCGCTCGGCGTCGACGCGCCGCCGTGCTGCTACGAGGATATCGAGGCGGCCGAGCTCATCGTGATCGCCGGCTCGAACACCGCCTTCGCCCATCCGATCCTGTTCCGGCGCATCGAGGACGCGCGCGCCGCCAATCCGCAGCTCAAGCTGATCGTCGTCGACCCGCGCGCCACCGTCACCGCTCGTGCCGCGGATCTGCATCTCGCGCTAAAGCCCGGGACCGATGTGCCGCTCTTCAACGCCATGCTGCACGTCATTGCCCGCGATGGCCTTTTAAGCGCCGAATACTTGCGAGCGCATACCGAGGGCTTCGAGGCACTCGAGCCGCTGCTCGCCTATTGGACGCCGGAGCGCGCCGCCGCGGTCTGCGAGCTGCCGGTAGAACAGATCGTCGAGGCGGCGCGCGCGTTCGCCAAAGCGCGCTCGGCGCTGTCGCTCTATTGCCAGGGGCTCAACCAGTCGGTGAATGGCACCTACAAGAACTGCGCGCTGATCAACCTGCATCTCGCCACCGGGCAGATCGGCCGCGCCGGCGCCGGGCCGTTCTCGCTCACCGGGCAGCCGAACGCGATGGGCGGCCGCGAGGTCGGCGGCATGGCGAACCTGCTGTCAGCGCACCGCGAGCTCGCGAACGCGAGCGATCGGGCCGAGATGGCCCGCTTCTGGGGTGTGCCGTCGGTGCCGGAGAAAGCGGGAAAGACGGCGGTCGAGCTGTTCCAGGCGCTCGATACCGGTGAGGTAAAGATGGTGTGGATCGCCTGCACCAATCCCGCACAGTCGATGCCGGACGCGAACGCGGTGCGACGTGCGCTCGGGCGCGCGGAGTTCGTGGTGGTGCAGGAGGCCTACGCCGACGCCGAGACCTGTGAGTATGCGGATGTGCTGTTGCCTGCGGCGAGCTGGGCGGAGAAGGAGGGCACGGTGACCAATTCGGAGCGCCGCATCTCCCGCGTGCGCGCTGCGGTACCGCCGCCGGGCGAGGCGCGGCCGGACTGGGCGATCGCCGCCGACTTCGCGCGCCGGCTGCAGAGGAGGCTGGGCAAGGCCATTGCCTTCGGCTACCAGAGCGCGGCGGAGATCTTTGCAGAGCACGTCGAGACCACGCGCGGCCGCGACCTCGACATCACCGGCCTGTCGTACGCCAGCCTGGAGCGCGACGGGCCGCAGCAATGGCCCTATCCGCAAGGCGCGGGCAGCGGCCGGGCGCGGCTCTACGGCGATGGCGTGTTCCCGACGCCGAGCGGGCGGGCGCGCTTCGTCGCGACCGAGTACGTAGAGCCGGCCGAGCCGGCGGACGCCGAGTTTCCGCTGCGCCTGACGACCGGGCGCCTGCGCGACCAATGGCACAGCATGACGCGCACCGGGCGGGTGGCGCAGCTCTTCAGCCACAGCCCCGAGCCGGAGATCGCGCTGCATCCGCTGGATGCGGCGCAGCTCGGCCTGGACGACGGCGCGCTCGCGCGCATTGCCAGCCGCAGGGGCCAGACGGTGATGAAGGTCCGCGCTTCGCCCGAGATGCGTCGCGGCGACGCGTTCGTCGCCATGCACTGGGGCGGGCGCTTCATGAGCGGCCCCGGCAGCAACGCGCTCACGCTCGGCGCAGTGGATCCGTTCTCGAAGCAGCCCGAGCTCAAGCACGCGGCGGTGCGCGTCGAGCCTTTCGTTGCCGGCTGGCGCCGGATGCTGTCGGGGCCGGCGCAGCTGCGAGGAGCCGTGACGCCGTTGCTGCAGCGCTTCGATTACGCCGCGCTGTCGCTGGCGCGCGATGGCACACTCTGCCTGGAGCTCGCGGCGGCCGAAGCCCCCGGTGCCCAGGTATTGGCGTTGCTCGACGACCTGTTTGGTACCAGCGTGGAGTCAAGGACGGCAGATCGGGGCCGCACCATCTGCAGCTGCTTCGGCGTCGGTGAGACGCAGATTGCCGCCTTCAAGACGCTGCGCGAGCTTCAAGCGAAGCTCAAGTGCGGCACGAACTGCGGTTCCTGCCTGCCCGAGCTGCGCAGCCGCATCGCTGCGTAGGTGCATCGCGGGACCCGCGCGCCCCAGCGCGGTGCCAGCCGATGTGCCCGGGAGCCCATAAGCCCGAGTAGACGCTGGCATGGCCTTTGCGAACGCGGGGGCGTGACTCCGCAGCAAGCACAGATCGTGCAGTCGACTTGGCGAGCCGTGCTGCCGGTCGGGGATACCTTCGCCGAATTGTTTTACGGGCGCTTGTTCAGCGTCGAGCCCTCGCTGCGCAAGCTCTTCAGGGACGATCTCATCGAGCAGGGGCGCAACCTCACCGCGATGCTGAGCGTCGCGGCCGCGAACATCGGCAAACCCGAGCGCATCACCGTGGCGCTGCGCCAGCTCGGCAAGCGCCACGCCGCCTATGGCGTCGAGGCGAAGGATTTCCGCACGGTGGAGGACGCGCTGCTGTTCGCGCTCGAGCACGCGCTGATCGACGTCTTTACGCCCGAAGTCAAAGCCGCCTGGCAGGCGGCTTATGCGCTGCTGACCGAGACGATGCTCGAGGGAATTACTCCGCGAACTCCTGCTGTCCCCTGATGTGCGCGGCGCGCTGCTTGATCGCGCCGTAGCCTTCGCGGGCGCGCTCCCTGGCGTTCGCTTGCAGGCTGCGCCAGCCGCCGGCGCGGCGGACAGCCCATAGCAGGAATCCGGTGATGCCCAGGCCAACGACGATCGCGGCCACGGTCCCGGGATATTCCTGGGCGGTGTTGTAAGCGCTTCTCACGCCTTTCACCGCTCTCTTGCGCGCCACTTTGTAGGTGTCAGCCGCCTGGTCCGCCAAGTCGTTGAATCGCTCTCTCATGGGCATTCCTCCTTTGAGGGTATGCCCTTGAGAGGAGCAATCGACGTGCCGCGCTACTCGCCTTGCCCTTCGGTTTTCCTCGCGAACAGCGCCGGGACCGGTCGATTACGGCGCGGCTCGGCTTGCGGCCGCGGCGCGGGCTTCTCGCCTTCCTCCTGCATGCGCTTGCGGGCTTCTTCGACCTGGGCCTGATACTCGGCGTTGATCGGTGCGGCGGGCACATTGTTGCGGCGCTGGAATCCCTGGCCGCGGTGCCGATCGCGCTCCGGCTGCTGGCGCGAGGCGTTGCGCTCCTGCCAGGGTTTCGGACCGCCCGGCGCCTGTGGCTGGCCCGGGCGTTGTTGCTGGCCATTGCCGGGACGTGACGGGCGCGAGTGACGCTGCTGCCCGCGCTCGCCGCGCGGCTGCTGCGGGCGCTGCCCGCGTGGCTGGTGACGTTCCCCGCGTTGCTGCTGCTGACGCGGCTCCGGCGGCCTCGACGAGGCGCTGCCGGGCTGGAAGCCTTCGATCACCCGGCTCTCGACCTTGCGGTTGATGAGCTTCTCGATCGCGGCCATCAGCGGGCGGTCTTCGTGGCTGACCAGTGAGACGGCTTCGCCTTCGACGCCGGCGCGGCCGGTGCGGCCGATGCGGTGCACATAGTCCTCGGCGACGTGCGGCATGTCGTAGTTGACGACGTGCGGCAGCGCCTCGATGTCGAGGCCGCGCGCCGCGATGTCGGTCGCGACCAGCACGCGGACCTTGCCTTCCTTGAACTCGGCTAGAGCGCGCTCGCGCGCGTTCTGGCTCTTGTTGCCGTGGATCGCGTCGGCTTGCACGCCTTCGCGGGAAAGCTGTTGGGCGAGGCGATTGGCGCCGTGCTTGGTCTTGCAGAACACCAGCACCTGCTTCCAGTCGTTGGTCTTGACCAGATGGGCGAGCAGCTCGCGCTTGCGCGTGGCGTCGACCGGGTGCTGGACCTGCCCGACGAGCTCGGCCGGCGTGTTGCGCCGCGCCACCTCGACGGTGATCGGGTCCTTCATGAACGAGCCCGCGAGCTTGCGGATCTCGTCGGGGAAGGTGGCGGAGAAGAGCAGGTTCTGCCGCTTCGCCGGCAGCAGCGCCAGGATCTTGCGGATGTCGTGGATGAAGCCCATGTCGAGCATGCGATCGGCTTCATCGAGCACCAGGATCTCGACCTGGCGCAGATCGACCGTCTTCTGCTGCACGTGATCGAGCAGGCGGCCGGGCGTGGCGACCAGGATGTCGATGCCACGGCGCAGCGCATCGATCTGCGGGTTGATGTTGACGCCGCCGTAGACGGTGATGGATTTCAGCGCGATGTACTTGCCGTAGGTGCGCACGCTGTCTTCGACCTGCGCGCACAGCTCGCGCGTCGGCGTGATGACCAGCGCGCGAATCGGATGGCGCGCCGGCGAATGGCTCGCATTGGCCTTCTCGGACAGGATCTGGAGCAGGGGCAGCGTGAAGCCGGCGGTCTTGCCGGTGCCGGTTTGCGCCGCGCCGAGCAGATCTTTTCCAGCGAGGACTACGGGGATGGCTTGCGCCTGGATCGGGGTGGGCGTGGTGTAGCCCGCTTCCGCGACAGCGCGGAGCAGCTCGGCCTTGAGGCCGAGTGAATCAAACGACGTGCTAATTGGAATTTCTCCTGCACTCGGCCTGGGAAGGCGGGAGCCTTCGACCGGTTCAGGCAGATGCGTATTGAGCTTGTTATTGAACGGTTCAGGATGAACCGCTTAAACGGACTGAGACGCTAACCGGAAGTACGCGTAACAGAAGCTTGGAAAGGGATTATACAGCAGATACCGGTCCTTCGGGCGCAGTCCCTGGAATGGTCCTCTTAGCCGCTGACGCGACGAAACGTGGCGAGCTCGTTCACGACCAGCGCGGCGAGGATGATCGCGCCGCCGATGAGCGTGGAGCGCGCCGGGATTTCGCCCGCCCCGAGCCAGGCCCACAGCGGTCCGAGCACCACCTCGAGCAGGCCGATCAGCGCGATCTCGGGGGCGAGAAGCACGCGGCTTGCGAGCACCATCAGCATGCACGGCAATGCGAGCTGAAAGATGCCGAGGAAGGCGAGCAGCGCGATGTCCTTCGGCGTCGCCTGGAGCGGCAGCGCAAACGGCAGGGCGACTAGGCACGAGATCGCGCCGCCGAGCATCACCGCCGGCCGCAGATCGAGCTCGGCCGACGCCGCGCGCAGCGTGACGACGTTGATCGCGCCGGCGATCGGGATCGAGAGTGCGATCAGCATCCCCGACAGGTCGCGCGCGGTGTGCGCACTGAAATCCGCGGCGAACATCCAGGCGATGCCCACTGTCGCAGCGCCGGCCGCGATCCAGGTGCCCATGGGCACCGGATCCTTGAGGAAGGCGCGGGCAAGGAGCGTGGTTACAAACGGGCTGATGCTCATCACGACCAGCGTGTTGGCGGTGCTGGTGAAGCTGAGCGCGATCATGAAGGCGGTGAACATCACGCCCCACAGGAATCCGGAGACCAGGCCCGGCCGCCCCATCTTGAGTGGGCTGCGGCGCAAGACGATGAGGGCGAGGGCGACGAAGATGAAAGCGAACAGGCTGCGCCAGAACACCAGCTCGAAGGGCGTCGCGCGCTCGACATGGCGCGTCACGACGCCCGCGGTGCTCCACAGCACCGGCGCCAGCACCATGAGGCCCAGCCCGCCTGCCCGGGTCACATTCCCTTGAACAGGTGGGCGTAGCTGCGGCTGACCTCGAGCTTCTCCGGCCGGCCCTTGATGCTCACCAGCTGGCGGCCGCGCTCGTCGCGGCTGACGCCGGCGATGGCGCGCGTGTTGATCAGCGTCGAGCGGTGGATCTGCCAGAACTGCGCCGGATCGAGCTCGGCCATCAGCTCCTTGATCGGCTTCCTGATCAGCGCCTCCTGCTGCGCGGTCTGCACGCGCGTGTATTTCTCGTCGGAGACGAAGAACAGCACCTCGTCGATCGGGATCATCTGGATCTGGCTGCCGACCGTGGCCTGGATCCATTTGAGGCGCGAGGGTGGCTCGAGCTTCTCCGCGAGGCGCGCCAGCGCCTCCTGCAACGCATCCGGGGAGGGGGCCGGCGCGGCCAGCCGCGTTTGCAGGCGCTCGACCGTCACCATCAGGCGCTCGCGCTCGGCGGGCTTGAGCACGTAGTCGATCACGCCCTGCTGGAAGGCGTCGATCGCGTACTGGTCGTAGGCGGTGACGAACACGATCTGCGGGACGCGGCCCTCGAGGGCCGCGATCTCTCTCGCCGCCTCGATGCCGGTCTTTGCCGGCATGCGGATGTCGAGGAACACCACCTCGGGTCGATGCTCCTCGACCAGCGCGACGGCTTCCGCGCCGTTTTTCGCTTCGGCCACGATCTCGAGCTCCGGCCAGAGCTCGCCAAGGCGCGCGCGCAACTGCTCGCGCATCAACCGCTCGTCGTCGGCGATTACCGCACGGGTCATGTCGCCTTGTAGGGTACGACGATGGTCACGCGCGTGCCACTGGGCGTGTGCTCCGCAATCTTCAGCTCCGCCGCGTCGCCGTAGATCAGCTTCAGGCGCTCGCGGATGTTGTTGAGCCCGGTGCCGGTCCCGGCCGTCGGTGCGCGCGCGAAGCCGACACCGGTATCGGCGACGGTGACGGCGAGCTTGCCGTGCAC
>Ga0209647_1001763_pt1 | contig 18004 bp, 17 predicted proteins | sample GraSoi_2013_60cm_FD_185827 | JGI IMG/M metagenome (GOLD analysis project Ga0209647, IMG submission 185827) | Grasslands soil microbial communities from the Angelo Coastal Reserve, California, USA - Sample 9_17_2013_60cm (SPAdes) (version 2) | ecosystem: Environmental > Terrestrial > Soil >...
CTGATCTGTCGATCTACCAGCCACGCCACCCCACCGCATATGACCTGGAGGGCTGATCCGTCCACATCCATCCCGACGTGGAAGAGCATTTCTCTGCGGGAACAGCTACCTGTCAGGAGCAAATCGCAACCCGTGCGATCATGCACGCGAATGGGGAGAAAGATGTGTGGTTCATACTCCTTGCGCAAACCTCAAAATGGCGCACTTCCTGGCAGTCGAAACAAGCATAAGGTTGTTCTCTGACTGCCATCGACAGGTGTCCGACGTCCAATCATATTACCGAGCTTAACTCACTTTACCGGTAGTTTGTTGATTTGGGACTTTCCACGCTCGGAGAGCAAATCAAGAGCGTTGGTTCCATTATGACGAGCCCAGTCCTCATGTGCCATCAATGGATGGGATTTTCTGGGTCAACAAACTACTGTTACAGCGGTGTGCAGAAGCGTTAAGCCGTGCGCTAGAATGAGGGTATAAAAGCGTATTCCGAGGATGTACGAGAACGGGTGCTGCGGGCAGTAGACCAGGGTAGTCCGAGGGCCAAGATCGTGCAGGCATTTGGCGTCTCCCTGGCTACCATCAAACGCTATCGGAGAATCATCCCAAATCACGAGAAAGTTGCCCGAAATGTTGCGCGAGTCTCAGGCGGAAAAATCTGATCATATCCTCGGCCTCAGTATCTTGAGAGTCTCTCAACGCTCCTTCACCATTTTTATTGGCTCAACCGCCTAAAATCGTCTCCAAAGACCTGACACCAGGTCTCCAGTGCAGCTTCTTCGTGCCCAGTTCGCTCATCGTCCTGAGCCTGTTTGATAAAGTCACAGGTCTGTCTAAGAGATTTGAGATAGCCTTGTTTGATTCCTTTCGTCCATTTGCTCGCTACATTAATATCTGGATTCACCGCATCCAGGACAACCACCAGATCGTCGGGACGCTTGACTGATTTCGTATCATAATAATCGTTGAAGACAATCGGCTGCGAAAAAGCATGCTGAGAAAGAAACGTAAAAATCTGGCATAAGCTACTCTGCCATTTGTCCGTCACGCCTCTTTCCTCCAAAGCTGCCGCTGTGATAAGCTCGCAAAAGTAGGAACATTGTCTCAAGCTCTCAGGCAACCGCCTGTTCCACCACTTCATCAGGCGCACGAGATGATTAAATTTGACCGGACCGGATACCTGTTTGCTGCGAGCGGTACGGGTATGCACAAAATGGATATGAGCGGTAATCGAGGTCAGGCGCCACTCATCCTGGCGTGGTATCCATCCGCTATTCCTTCGCTTCAGGGAATCATCGCGGATGATTGGGACTACATCGACTTGCAGCCCGCTTGTACGAAAGGTGACATTGACCGCGTTCTTGCCCACATGAAAATCTTGCGCTGGTTTCTCAACTGGGTAAATTTCGCGCAGGCGTGCGTGAGTGTATGGCAGAAGATTGCTCAATTGCTCCTTTGTCGGACCCTGAGCACGATAATAAACGCCAAGATCAATATCAAACGTATCCTTCCCTGTACGCGCAAGGTTAGTATGTTTGGCAACTGATCCCGCCCGAAAGATTTTCTCCAGGTGAAATTGTTTATCCGCTGCTATACACTCGGTCAAACGCTCTCTCAGAAAAGCGACCTGCTGATCCGCCCCTTCAAGCTGCGTCCTGGATGGGCGGATATGCGCGATAAAGCGATCAAAGCGGGATGAGATGCGAGATGAGATATCCATATGGGGCTTCTTCTCCTCTCCGTGAATTCCAGCAGTGTTCCAAAGAAGGAATTGTCGTTTAGCTCTTCCTTTCATTAGAAAAGAGGTATCTACAAGGCTGGAACCACCCATGGGCAACCTGAGAAGTAATCGTGAGTAAGACCTGACCAATGGCTTCTTCAACGATTGATTCGGTTACACCGGTGTTCATGCTAGTGCCTCGAAACCACGATGGATGATCTGGGCCATTAAAATACGACGCTGACGGAGAAATTCTTCATAAGGTAACAGTTCCCATCCTTCAGGGAGTGCATGTAGTTCGCTCATTCTATTCCAGGCTTCTGCATCTTTTTCAAACCGTTGACGCATCTTCGGCCAATATTGAGCTGGAGGAGTGTCACTGATATTAATGTCGTCAGGCCACTCAAGCAAAGCGAAGTTCGCAGCTTGATTAAGTGAGGCCTGGTCATAAATCATCAGGCGCTTTGAGAAAGGCCTTGAGACCAACGCAGAGTTCAATGAATTAGCCAACTCCTGTTTTTGCGTGGGGGTACCTGAATAGAAGCGCGCTACTCCTCCACCAACTCCTGCTCAACAAACACATCGCTCTCCTCAATCATAGGCTCAACCACCAGGTTATGCATTGTATTCGCAACGAAGGTTTCACCTGGCTTTGCTGTTGCAACTACAGCAATGGTCATTGACATTGCGCGGTCATTAAGCTTCTCTAAGGCCTTCATGATCTCGAAGAAATCGCTCGGTCTGCAGTTCAAGTGCAGGTGGTATCGCTGGCCACCTCGACCTGGAGTGACTGCCCTTGCTGGCGGGGCAGTTGGTAACGTCGGGGTCGGCGGCTCATTCACCGCTGTTTTGCTTCCTCCCTCTCCAGGAGGAGAATACACGGGAGGAGATTGATGGCCTGGTTGTGTATCTGCAGGTATTGTTACCACTGGCTCAACCTTTGGTGGCGCAGGCGGCGTCAGCAACTGTGTTGCGTAGGCTGCCGAAAGCAAAAACGCTCCCTCTCCCATATCCAGTTCGTGGGCTGCAACGTCCTTGCCAAATTGAATAGCAGTTGCTGCCGGACCTCCCAGAATTAAATTCCCTCGATTATCTGTACGAGCGTTGGCAACGTAGGCGAAGGTGCGGTTCTTGATACCCACCTTGATTGCCTGGCGCACCACTTTCTCATTCCAGATGTGCGTCCAGTTGTAGTAACTGAAGAAACAGGATACCAGGGCTGCGACCGTGTAGTACTGTCGCTCTACAGGTTCTTGTTCGTTTAAGCGTACCAGCGTTGCTAACTTACTGGGTTGCACGCTATCCCAAACTACGCGGTTGTGTAGCGCTTCTTTGATGCGAGTGTGTATCTGGGGGGCCTGGCTGTATCCCTGTACCGTCAATGGGTCAAGAAAGTAGGTTTGACCGCGCTGCTCGCTATACTGGGGCGTGTACACGACAGGATAGAGTTGAGAGATGCCCCCTTTTAATTCGTTCTCGGCTTTACGCTTGCGCTCGGCAAGCTCGGCCTCCTGCTGTGGCGTCAATTGCAGTTGTGTCTTCTGACTCTGCAATAGTTCCAGGGTCAGAATCAGGCGTACCGCATTCTGGATGGCCACAACCATGCGGCGTTCGGGAACGGCTAACGTTAAGCCATTGTGGTAGCGACGTGGTCCATTGCCGCACTGTTCAATGTATTGCCTCATACCCTGTTCTTGTTCCTCCCGCTCAGGGTGATTATCCAACCATGCCGGCGGGAGGTAGACAATTTGAAATTCTGGCAAGCGATCTCTTACTTCGTGTGTATCTTTGGGCCAGACGACGGCTTCGCGCTCGTTTCCTATCGCCTTTCCACATTCCTCACGCATGCGACTCTCGATCTCTTCGCTGCTTCGACGCTGGCTTTCGTCAATGATCAGCTTGTTGAGGTTCGGTTGTGTCTCAAAGCGATAGCGCAGTTCGCGGCGGTGCAAGTAGAGTAAGCGTTCGTTGAGATCATGCAGAGCTGTCTGTAGGATGTTGCGATCAAGACCAGGAACAAGGCAGGTGCTGAGCAGTTCATTTTCGAAGACACCACGCTCAAGCTGACTACTGCCGCCGAAACTGTAGAGCAGAGCGGCTGTAGCAATGCGCGTGCCTGGAAGGTATGGCTGTAACTGTGGACTCTCCTGCACCAGCAGTGCATCTACGGTACGCGCTCCTGCATGTGGACCAAGCAGGTCAGCCTGGAGTACGGCGTCATATTGTGTTTGCTCGTCTACCTGGGCGAGGAAGGATGTGCGTACCTGTCCATCCATCAAAGGTACATCGCCTGGCCCCAGCAATGGTTGGGTCTGTATGCTGCCTGCCCAGAGCGCGTGGACAGCAGTGGCTAAGAACTGCAAAGCCCCGCGGGTCCGTTGATAGCTTGGCAGTGCGCTCCAGCGTTCGCGCATTAGATCGAGAAGGGCAGGATGAAAGGGATAACTCAAGAGGATACGCGCCCGCAACTGCTCTGCCTGCTGCTGCGCTTCCCGCGCGGAGGTACCGCCCGCCAACAGATATCCCCTGTAACTCTCGGCATACGCGTTGGCAACCTGCTGAACAAGAAGCTATCGAACGATCCTCTATGCGAGTACGACAAAAACAGCAGAAGGAAGAGGAACTCGCCGAGCAAGCGCAAGAAGTGATGCAGCAGCTATCCGCCCAGGGTAGGCCAGTGACTCAGAAAGCAGTAGCTGAATCTCTTGGTATATCGAGCAAGCGGATGAAGGACATCATGAAGCGGTTTGCCTCAGATCGCAAGCGCGATCTTGAACGAAAAAGGCAGCAACGCGAGGATCTGCTTGTCAAGCGCGTTCAAGTTGCTATTCAAGAATTGAATAGACAGGGAAAGAAAGTAACGCTCACAGCGATCTCGCAGGTGGTTGGACTATCTTTAACCACATTACAGCGTTATGCGAAGGTGCATCAAATACTGTTGGCGGTAAAAGAACGGAATCACTTGAGCAAAGAAACGCAGTCGATACCTCATTGAACTAGAAGCACCACGTTTTCAAACCTTCTTGTGTACTTTTCGAAGTTGCGGCGGACAGCGCATGTGATACTATGCTGAGAAAAATGAAACACCGCTTCTTCATTTTTTCGGAGTTACGTTGGAGTTCCATTTCATTTCGCAGTTACGCTGGAAATTACAGGAAATTATGTCATTTAACCCATGGTTTTGCAGGTTGGTGAGACAATAGTTTTGCAGAGGGTTGAGCTTGAGGAAAAAGTCAGTTCATTGCATTTTTAGGTTTTCGGGTCGTAAGCAGCCTGAATAGGGAGGCATGGTTTTGCAGAAAAACTTCACTTCAAGTTGAAATGGTTACTGATGAGGCTGGAGCTTTTTCAGAATTTCGCGGTGCAGATTCAACAAAGCATCAGGAATGCGGCTTCAGAGCTTTAGAAAAATTTTCCTATTACTTCCATGATTGAGTACCACTTGCCAAAGAAAAATAGGAAGGTGGTGAATGACCATATTGTCAATTTTGTGAACGGATATCCTAAGTAGCCATTACAAGAGTACTAAGCCATCGATTTCTGGAAAATACTCGCTCCCTATTTGGAATGTTTTAAATTAGTAGAAATTTAAAACGTCTTTCAATAAATTCCAGACTTTTACATTGCGAAACTTCACATGGGTATAGTTTGTAAAATTAACAGCCATCAACCCAATTCTACCTGAGCTAGCAGTATCATCCTGTACGTGCGTCACAAAACTTCTATCGATATAGAGGAATATGTCACTTCCCTTTGCAACAACTGTTAATAAGAAATCTTCGTCTAAGGCCGTCCTAGAAGGCAGACATCCCCCCATATTAGAAAAGTCTTTCTCAAAAGAGAGAGTCTTGTCGCTGAAAAGTTGTTTCTTATCACAAAATAACTCTGCACAGTCCCGATTGACAAAAAATCGATATCCTCTAGCTATTTCAACTCCGCTACGAAAAACAATCCCGCCACCATCACCTCTGATAAGAGTCATTTCGGCTTGAAATGCAAAATCACTAAAGTGAGTCGCTTTTGCCACACTAGAAGCATAAATTCTATTTTTTTTAATGGTAAGATGTAAAGCTCCTTCAGAGAAGTAAAAACTGGAATCTTCCCAATCTCCTACTATCCAATCATTTGCACTTTGGCTATTCAAACGATCATGAAGAACTGGTTCTCCACTTGTTGATTGAACGTATACATAATTGGGATCTTTCATTTTTAAGAGTAATAATTCAACAACTTCGCGAATGCCCTCCGCTAAAATGAAGAAGGCTGTATCTTCGTCAAGCCAACTTTTTCCAGGGTTACCATCTGTCGGCAATACTTGTAACTTTTTAAATGGTGCTCTCTGCCAGTAACAATGGCGTAAAATGATAGGAATGACAGATGTTTCTCCGCGTTCGTGCCTTTCTAACGCTCGTTTCATCTCTTGACTATAACAGTAATCTGAGGCCATAAAATCTGGACTAACGAGTAACAGAATGATCTGTGATGTGTTCAGGTGTTCAGGTGTTCATTAATCGCCCGTTCCCACTCCTCACCTGCGTTAATGTCTCGATCATGCCACACGTCAATGAGTCCATCTCGCTGCAACGGCTTCAAATGGGTCTGAGTTTCTTCAAGAGTGGTTCACCTTCATGGGCATAGCAGAAGAAGATTTTTACTGCCATTAGAACCTGTCCTCGCCTTCATCACTCGCAAATCTGCTTACAAAATCAGTCGCGCTTATTATGAGCTAACCTGACTTCGATGACAATGTAGGCTAGGAGTGTCTAAAACAGTTTTTTCTGCATATTTAGTTGAGCTAAGGACTTTCTAGCTTCTTTGCCTTTTCCATTGCTAACTCCCTTACCTTCTTTTCGGCAGGATCAATAATGTACTTTTGAATGGAATGTAGCAATTCATCCAGGTCACGATAATGATAAATTGGCTGCACCCAGGGATAACTGATGAAATGCTCATACATCCCATATTCATGCTCTGAAACTTGTAGTAACGGCACAATAGGAACCGATGGTAGGAAAGGAATGATATGGCTGAGTTCTTGAGGAATACTTTTTGGCTCGGTGATATCAGCAATCACAAACCGTGCCAAATGTGCCAGTGTCGAGACTGTCTCAGTAAAATCTCGGCTTACTGGCTTCTCGAAGTCAAACAACACAGGTGTATAGTTCCGATTACGTAGCTTTTCTCTGAGGGCGTCTAGAATAATCTTCCGCTCTGGTGTAAAGCGCCCTAAGATCAAGACGACCTTAGAAGTAATGGTATCAATCACATCACGGATTTTTTGGTTGTTCAGCAGTAGATAGATGAACTGCGCAATCTCAAGATTATCGACGGTGATTGTGGGATCATTGTAATTGGTAATAACCAGATTATGCTGAATTGCTCCTTGTAGTTGTACCTCCCAAACAGAAATCCCATAAACGCGGCAATCTGAGACATTTGCTTTTCGTAGATCTGTGTTGACTAGACTAGCATTCATCAGATCTGCTCCACTCAGGTTAGCCTCAAAAAGTATTGCTCCATTAAGGCTTGCTCTAAATAAGGATGCATTTTGGAGATCTGCTTTGCTAAGGTTTGCCATATGAAGAATTGCTCCGGTAAGTGTGATACCTGCAAGATTGGCCGAGGTCAACCTTGCACCAGTGAGGTTTGCATCATGAAGATTTGCTTTGCTAAGGTCTGCTCTCTGGAGCTTTACCCATTTTAAGTCAGCTTCAGTGAGGTTTACACCTGTGAGATTCGCTTCGCGGAGGTCTACCCCTATGCTTGGATTCTCTTCTCTCCACTTATTCCAGACAGCCACCCCTTGTTTAAGAATATCAAGCTGTTCCTGGTTTGCCATGAAATTTACTCTTTCATCAAGTTCAGTTTTTTAATTATATTCCATATTTGATATGAACATAGGAGAGCGACACCATGCCGAGTGTTGTGTACTAAAGACAAGGGAACTCACCAGACAAAGATGCAAGGGCAACCTCCCCTCTTCACAGGGCCTTTCAAAAGCCAGATCGAGATGAAGACCTCTGAATATTAGACGCGTCCGATGAATGTGTCTCCTACCCTTGTGACATAGTCTTTGATGGCCGAGGAGTCTCGACGATGCAATGGCATCACAATAAGCCGGTGCACACCCAGGTCGGCAAACCGCTTCACATCATCCAGAGTCAGAGGTTCTGCTGGGGTGACGCTGATCTCCAGATTGCCAAGTTCTTGCGGGCGTGGAGAGTGCTGCATGGCTTCACGAATAGCAGCCAATGCGCGTGCGGTCCAGTTGAGATCCAGGTTAAAACCATACCACCCTGTCGCACTCTCGACAGCGCGGCGATAGGCAGGGGGCGATTCCCCCCCAACGACAATAGGGATATTGCGCTGCGGATGAGCCTGTACTCCTTCAAACGAGACAAAGCGACCATGATACGCGGGTTTTGGCTGCGTCCAGATGGTTCTCATAGCTGCCAGATAGTCATCAGTGCGCGCGCCCCGATCAGTAAATGGGATACCCAATGCACGGAACTCAGGCTCCAAGTAACCAACTCCGATGCCACAGATCAAGCGCCCCCCTGAAAGCTCATCCAGACTGGCAAGTTCCTTCGCCAGGACAAGCGGATTGCGTTGTGGCAGGATAATGATGCCCGTTCCCAGGCGCACCTGGCTCGTATGAGCCGAAAGGTATGTCAGGGCAATGACCGGGTCGAGAATGCGATCATGAGGAGCCATTGGCGAGGGCGGCGCCTGTGGATCGGGGAGGACCACATGTTCCCCAGCCCACAGCGACTCAAACCCAGCTTCTTCCGCCAACTGAGCAATCTGTATGGCAGTTTCTGGGTAACTACAGGCATACATGTTCACCGCAAAAAGACCAAATTTCATGTCCTTCTCTCTTTCCGTTCACAGAGATCAATCGCTGCCCCATCCATATCTCCTCACCGGCTCAGTATAATTTAAAAAGGCAAGACTGAACAAGTCAACACAAAAATTGGTGAGAGTTTTCATTGCCTCTTCTCTTCAAGCTAGGTACCCACAATGGGCGCTGCGCCCGCCTGAGGGAGCCGAGAACGGGAGGATGGATGATTTTCGAAAAGCCCTGCCCCTCTTCAGAAGATCTGAACGAACGGAAAAACCGACCAGACGCGCCATCACTCATCAGAAACAGCTCGTTTTCGGCAGACGTATTCCATAAGAATGACTGCACATCCTACCTCCCTTCGACCCAGCCTTTCCGGCTAGTTGCTTGTGCCAAGAACGATCACCCTTCAGATCTTAGCCAACCGGAATTTTCGGCAAGCGGATGTCCTGCATCACCGCCCACACGATAGTCAAACAAGATGTCTCGGTGGTGAAGGTGTCGATCTGATCGGTGCGTTGCCTCACATTGCTAAAAAAACTTTCGATCGCGTTGGTAGTGCGAATGTAGCGGTGCATCACCTGCGGGAAAGCATAAAACGTCAAGAGATGCGCTTCATCTTCGCGGAGGCTCCTGACTGCTTCAGGATACCGCTTGCGGTATTTGCCCTTGAAGGCCGAAAGGTTGGTAAGTGCTTCCTCATAGGATCCGGCTTTCCAGATGCCAGCCAGTTCTGCGGCGACTTCCTTCTGCTCACGGTAAAGGATAGCATTCATCACGTTGCGCTGTTTATGCACTACAGAGCGCTGTCGCAGGGTGGCAGGAAAAGGGAGGCCAGGGCTGCCAGGAGTCCATCATGACCATCAGTCACCGCCAGATCGATCTGTGTGACTCCGCGTGTCCATAGATCTTGGAGAAGGCAGTTCCAGCCATCTTTACTTTCTTCCGCACACGCACGCAGCGCCAGCACTTCCCGGCTCCCTTCCAAATCGACTCCCAGCGCAGTTAAAATGATCGTCGCATCGGATTGCTCTGTATGCCGAATACTGAAATGCACCCCGTCGAGATAGATGACACGGTAATGGTTTTGAAGGCTGCGCTCACGCCAGGCTTCAAATTGTTGGATCAGTGTTTGGTTGAGACGACTCACTGTGCTCGCACTGGGGGCCACTCCTATCAAGGTTTGGGCCACTTCGCCCACCTTCTCTGTGCTGACCCCTGCCACAAACATCTGGGTTAACCCTTCTGCCACTGCCGGTTCATAGCGGCTGTAGCGCTCAAAGACTTTCGTATGGAAGTGTCCTTCCCGATCTCGCGGGACACGCAGGTCTTCAACGGAGCCTGATGAGGTCGCCAGATCTCGCGTGTAGCTTCCATTGCGGTAGCCGTGCCGATCGGGCGTACACTCCCCCCATTGTGCACCCAGAAACTTGGTGAGTTCATCACGCATGACTTCTTCCATGACCGCTTGGACGGCACGGCGGATCTGTTCACGCAAATGCTGATGAAAGGTGTTTTGGTCTGGCAACTGCAAGCCTACTTGCTCAAAGGTTTCGGGATCGGGGGTCGATGTGGTACTCTTTTTCTCAGGGACAGGCATGGTTTTCCTCCTTGTTTGGGAATTTCATCTCGTGCTCAAAAGGAACACCTATGCCTGTAGTATCTTCTTTAGAGAGCCCCTGTGAATAGCCTTCTCAGTACACACAATTTGGGATGGCGTCTAGGAGAGCCACTTCAAGGCAACGTGGAGCGGGTTTCGAGGCTAAAGGCCGATAATCCAGAGTTCTGGGTATCTCCTTTCTTTTCTCATACTGATAAACCCAGGTGGCCTAGTTTTATTATGCGGTGTGGAGGATCTTTGTAAGCCTATTTACCCGATGTAGAGCAATGCTCATGAAATTAGATGTTGTAGAGTTCCTGCTTACTTGACAACCGTGATTTACAGCTGTCGCGGGTTCGAGCCCCGTCTCCCGCTCTTGCCTCTTCAATTGCCTCTCTTAAAAGCTCTTCTCAGGCTGATTCTTGAGCATACACTATGAGTGAATGTAACAATAATACGAATGAAATTAGAATATTCGTACTATATTCTAAGCCTGGTTGATACCACGATGATGTACTCCCCGGGAAACCGCTCATGATCAAAGTGGAGATGCAAATGGACAGGCTGCGAAAGTCTCTTCTTCGTAGTTACGTATGCTGATCTGAAGCACAAGCATACATGAATGGCACTGCGAGGAGAGACCCTGCTCATACAACATATCCAGCACACTTTCGGCATCTATGGCTGCTTTACCAGGTTGGCGCAGGCCGCAAGGCGAGAACCGGAGCAGGCGCTCTGCTTGTGGGAAACAGGGGTGGTGTGCGAACGCCGCTACCGGGTGGGTGAGCAGTGGTACAATCTGAGGCCCGATGCTCTGGCTGCATATCGTGTGGGGTCGCAGCAGGTGCGCTTCTGGTTGGAGTGGGATCGGGGCACCATGAATGTGCACGATCTGGCAGTCAAATTCACTTCCTACGAGCACTACATCGCCTCGCGTGAATGGGCAAGCGAGCGGACAGCGCTCCCGTGGCTCTTGTGTGTGGTGCCAGAACTTGCGCAAGAGAGGCGGATTCAGCGGGTGGCGCAGACCAGCCTCGCGCACGTCACCGGTCTGGTGATACACACAACCACGGCGGTGCTATTGCATGAGCAAGGGCCACTTGCTCCCATCTGGTCGCCCTGCCTGCCGCTACCCAGTCGAGCGGCGCAGCCAAAAGACTCGCTCAGGCGATGTGTGTTCGAAACGATTCCTCTCTAGGATGAGCGTCTATCATGATGGACTGCCATCCCTCCCAGCTTTTGGGTCCACTCTGCTTTTGCTAGTTCCGCTCGCCAGGATATCCCTTACAGCCTTTGGATGGTTGCCTTTCTCGCATGCCACCTCAAGGTCCAGGAGAGCACGCCCCACTGTGCTGTTAAGTAAGAAAGAAGAATTTGCCCTCCAATTTTTTGTTGGCGAACTTACTGCTTGATTCTAGCTTGAGCATGTTTTTACCAATGAGTTGAGCATCGAGATGGAGTTCGCCAACAATCCTACGGGGCAAACCGTCCTGCTTCCTCAACAGAAAAACTGAGGTGTGAGGAATTTCCGGCTTGCTAACAACTACAAGCGATCTGTAAGATGCCAAAGTGGACAAGAGACATTCGGTATCGTAGAACAGGCATTGCAGTGAGAGAGAAGAGTAGAATAACTCATCTCATCGTGCAAGTTTTTCGACGTTGATTTGCGGATGGCGATATGAACACTGATTGAGCCTTCAGGATGTTCTCAAAGACCACCAGGGGACGCACCAACAATGGCTCGGCCTGCGTGTAGTTCCCCGTGAGCATCCCACCGCCGTGTGACTCGGTCCAGCCCCGCCGACGTCTCCAGGTGTCCTCTCCCCAAGGGAGATGGCAAGGATTCGTTGGGAAAAGCGCTTCCCCGTTGAACAATCGTGCTAGACGAGACAACAGTTGTTTTTTTGAGCGGCGGTTCGGCTTCCGTGTCTGAACCGAACTGCCGTCCTGAGACGACACGGTTGAGTCGGTACATGCGCTCTCGGCTTGGAGTCGTCGGGAGCCGTTCCTTTCATGAGAGCATCGACACGTGGACTCAGCAATGCTTGTCCTTCCCGGTCATGATGGTGACCCTACCACCCATTACAACAGCGCACGTAGTGGTGAGAGAATGGCTTCACCTACCTTGCTGTACCACGGGCGGCCCATCCACTGCTCACGCGTCAATTCAACGGCATTCGTGGTGTCACAGCTGAACAGTTCTTCCATTTGTTGGGCTAACGCTTCGCTCTCTACCTCGGCGGTGATCTCATAGTTGCCAACAGAACTGAGGCGATCGAGATTGGCAGTTCCGATGGTTGACCAGACCCCGTCAATGGTACACGTTTTGGCATGGAGCATGTGCTGGTAGCCAAAAACGCGAATTCCTGCACGCAGGCAGTCCGTGAAATACCCGCGCGTGAGCCAGTCCACGACCACATGGTTGGAAATCCAGGGGACCAGCACCTGGACTTCCACACCGCGTTCCGCAGCCGCTGTGAGAGCAGCAAAGAGAATCCCATCGGGCACGAAATAGGCGTTGCTGAGCCGGATGGAACGCTCGGCGCGATCAATGGCGACGATGTACATATCGCGAATCGGGAACGTGAGGCGCATGGCATCCGTCCCCCGGAAGCTGATGCGTGCATCGAAGCGACGAGGATAATGCCGGGTGATCGGTGCCAGTCCGGGGCCATGCCGGTTCCAGAAGCCGATGAAGGATTGGGCCAGATCGGCTGTGGCGGGTCCAACGATGCGCAGATGCGTATCGCGCCAGGTGGTCGCATAGGGACCCAGGTTATAGCCGCCGACGAAGCTGGTGACGCCATCCACGATAAGCAGTTTGCGATGATCCAGCGCGTAGCGGCGCAGGTCAAGCAGATGCCAGGGACGGCTGGCAATCTTGTAGGAGAGGACATGCACGGTCTCTGGGAAGACCTTGAAGGCGCGGGGCACGACCAAATTGCCAAAGCTATCGAAGACCACGTAGACCTCCACCCCCTGCGCGGCTCTGCGTACCAAAGCCTCCTTGAAGGCCCGACCGACCTCATCATCTTTCCAGATATAGGTTTCCAGGTACACACTCTCCTGGGCTGCATCGATTGACGTGAGCATCGCATCGTAGAGATCACGTCCATAATCGTAGACGCGCAAGCGATTCTCCCCGATGTCTACCTCGTTGAGAGATGGATGGGGATAGCTCCCCTCGTGCCGATGTCGCTTGCGTTGCTCAGAGACAACCTGCAGGATGATGACAGTGACCGCTTGCAGTGCAGCCAGCACACCTGTCAGTGCCAGCAGGGTCCGCATAATTGCGCGTCGTTGTGGTCGAAGTGAAGCACCCACTTGCTTCCAGGAATGGTGTTTTTGCTGCATCTTTTCTGCTTTCTCCCCTTTGCTCCGTTGCCTTTGCCGATGTGAGCGCGTTGCCTCTGACGGTGGCGACACTTCCGCAGAAGCAGGACTAGGTCTCCACGCTGATCTGAAGGACGCGCACGCCTCGCGTATCCAGGAAGCTTCGTCCCTTCGTCTGCGCTACGCTGATGAGCACGCTCTGGCAGGAGGGGCAGCGGAGCACCGTCCCCATCCCATGCATATAGGCATTTCATTCCAAAATGTACACATCGCAGATTACAGGGAGTGTGACAGACGAGCCGCTGCATCTGCTACACTCCCTCTAAATGCTTCCAGGTAAGGGGTGCGGAGATCTCATCCACTCAGGGAAAAGAAAGGTGGAAGCATTTAGGCTTTGACCGATGATGCCCAGGACCGGAGTTGGAAAGCGCGCACGATGAACAGGAGACCGAACACGATCCCGTAGATGCCAACCAACCAGAGAATGGATAAGATGCCTGCACCTGGATAGAAAAACAGAAGAATCCCGAACGCAACTGAGACAACGCCGGCCAAGGCGAGAACCCACTCCCGGGAGACCAACTCACGGATGGCGAAAGCCGCCACGATCTCCATAATGCCTGTCACAATGGCCCAGGCAGCAATGAGGTAGAGAAGCACCAGGGCGGTTAAGGCTGGATTGGCAAAGGCAATAATACCTACGAGAATGCTCAGGATTCCCTCAAACTGGACCCATCCCCAGCGATAGAGGAGCTCGCGTTCCTGTATCGCGGTGATGACGGCAATGCCACCGTCGACCAGTGCATAGGCTGAAAACACGTAGATGAAGGCGAGCAGGGCAATACCAGGAGCCACGAGAGCAATGAGACCAAAGATGACGGCCAAGAGTCCTCTCAGCGCCAGGATCCACCAATGCGCTGCACGATGGGGGCAGCAATGTTTTGCATCAGAGAGTTTCTCCTTTTTAGCTTCGTGCACGTTGAGACCACTGCCACTCAGTGGTTCAGAAGCAATTATAGCCTAAAAGCGCGGCGAAAAACACTGACAAACAGAAGAATTGAGACTTTTTGTACCAGATCCCTCTCAAGTGCAGTCCCAGACACATGCCGCATGATCTTCTTGCAAGCATTTAGAATGAAAGAGCGAACGGCTCGCTCTCGTGCTAGATCACTTGCGTGAACCAGTTCTGAATGCTGGCGGCTACCTCTTCCCAGCCCTCCTCAGCCATATTCCAGTGGCGACGACCGGGAAACTCCAGCAGATCGGTACGTGCCGGTGTATGCTCATACAGCTTCAGATTTGAGCCCACGGGGCTTGGCGGGACGGTATGATCTTCTCAACCAGCTGTCAGCAGCCTGCATACTGATCAAAATTCCACCTATTTCATCCCGTCATTGACACTCTTTCTCTTTTTCCTGCTCGTCCGGCCTGCCACACGCAGGCGCATGAAAGTCTCATCCAAGCACCAGCGCGCGCTCGCACGCCGAACGAGCGATATGTCGCGACTACTGGCCGACCTTCAGCTGTAGCGCGATGAACGCGAGCGCGATCTCAGCCACGTCCCGCCAGCCGTGGTCCATGATGAGGGAGTGCCCGCGACCGGGTATTTCGCGGAACTCCGTCACGCCGGGATTGTGCTGCTGCAACTGGTACTCAGCCTTCACGACCGCCAGGGGGACCGTATGGTCTTTCTCGCCCGCGATGAGTAAGAGCGGGCCACGCGCGGGGTTCCTGGTGTTGAGCCGGTCTTCGGTCCACGGGTTGAGATTGGCGGTGGCCACCTGGAAAATCGGCACACCGGAGCCAGGCACCGAGTACTTCTCATACAGTTGGTGGGCTTCGTTCTCATCTACGGCATTGGCAAAGCCGTAGCGGAACTGCTCGTAGTTCAGGGCGACGGCCCGGTAGTAGTTGGCGGGATTGCGCAGCACGGGCGAGCTGGACTTGAGCTCGGAGAGCGGCAGCGGCAGCACGCCGCGAAAGCCGGCCGCATCGATGGCGACCGTCACGGCGGAGAAGCCCTCGTCGGCCAGGAGTTGGGTGATGAGGCCGCCGAAGGAATGGCCGATGACGGCGGGCGCCCTGTTGAGCTGGCGGATCGCGTCGGCGTAGTGATCCGTGACCTGCTTGATGCGCTTGTTGGCGAAGACCTCCGGGTCGTCGATCGCCTCGGCGACGGTGTCCGGGTCATCAGGCCAGCCCGGCGCGAGGGTCGTGTAGCCCTGCTCTTCGAAGAGCGCGCGCCAGTTGTCCCAACTGCTGGCGAGGAGCCACAGGCCGTGTACGAACACGACCGGCTGCAATCCTGAAGTGTTGGCGCGGTCGATTTCTTGCTGTTCATGGGTTGTGAGAACTGTCATTTGGTACTCCTTTGGGTGTGTTGGTTGGGTCAATCGGTCAGATTGTCCCATGCAAATCTTCTACGAGAACTCCAGATCACCAGAAACGGTATCAGGTACGGCTGCTGATCGGCTCCGGTGCATCGCCTTTGCTGCGATTGAGAACACCTCTTATTGCCATGAATTCTTCTCCTTTGGTAGGGAGCTTGCCACACACCTGAACTGTGGCAGGCTCTCTACTCTGTATTGTGCTGCGCCGGTGTCCTTTGCTATCTCAGGGAGATGGCGCATTGTGTCGCCCTGACATGGGGACACTTCTGCTTTCCTTATTAAGGGAAAGAGAGTGGATTTCCCTCCAACAGACACAAGTATACTGGGAGTAACGAGAGAAATCACCGTCCATCAGGTACCGTCTCACTTCCCATCACTTCTCACTTGGCAGAACTGCTACCGGCCTCCCACTCCACGAAAGTGGGGCCACCCCAGTTCAACACGTCGGCCAATGGTGTCGGGTTCGCCATCCTAGCCAATCGCGTCAAGGCCATCCTGCCGCAGATCATTCAGAGCTGAGAAGTGTGGGGAAGTGACATTGCATCCGATGGACGCTAGTTTTGCTGCCGACTTCGCAGATACGGCTGGCTTTATTGCGCTGGGAGGATGGTTTGCGAAGCCTTGAGCTTCCTTCAGAGAGGAACAACTATGACTACAACCGTTGATGTTATCGTGCTGGGAACAGGCTCAGCCGCGCAGACAGTTGCCTATGCATGCCAGTCGGCGGGCTGGCGTGTGGCTGTCGTCGATTCTCGTCCCTTCGGAGGGACCTGTGAGAAACGCGGGTGCGAGCCGAAGAAAGTGCTGGCCAGCATGGCCGAACTCGTGGACTGGAGTCGGCGCACGCAGGGCAAGGGTGTCTCCGCACCGAGCCTGGCTCTCAACTTGTCGGACCTGATCCACTTCAAGCGCACCTTTACCGACCCCGTGCCAAAGCGGACCGAGCAGGGCTTCGCGCAGGCGGGCATCGCGATGCGTCATGGGCGCGCCCACTTCGTGGATCGGACGAGCGTTCAGGTGGACCAGGACATTCTCGTTGGTCGGCACGTGGTGATCGCAACAGGTGCACGTCATGCAACTCTGGGGATACCGGGCGAGGAGTACCTGACCTCCAGCACGCAATTTCTGGACCTGGACACGCTCCCGCGTCGCATCGTCTTTGTCGGGGGTGGCTACATCGCCTTCGAGTTCGCGCACATTGCGGCCCACGGGGGCGCGCAGGTCCAGGTGCTCCACCGGGGGAGTCATCCCCTCGAGAAGTTCGACCCCGACCTCGTTTCTCTGATCGTACAGGCGACCCAGGAACTCGGCATCGAGGTGTACGTCAATAGAGCCGTGACAGCGATTGAGCGGCGACAGGACCGCTTGCTCGTTCACGCTCGAACGGGAGAGCAGGAGTACACCATCGAAGCCGACCTGGTCGTGCATGCGGCCGGGCGGGTACCGGAGATCGACGACTTCGACCTGGAGGTGGCAGACATAGCACGTGAGCAAGCTGGCGTCTCCGTCAACGACTATCTGCAAAGCGTAAGCAATCCGGCCGTCTATGCAGCCGGAGACGCGGTGGGAAGCTCCGGATTCCCCTTGACGCCGGTCGCCGGGATGCAAGCAGGCATCGTGGCCAAGAATCTCCTGGAGGGCAACCGGCACACCCCGAACTATAGCGGGATTCCGAGCGTGGTCTTCACCACCCCTCCACTGGCACGAGTAGGTCTACTTGAGTCAGTGGCTCGCGCACAGAGCCTGCACTTTGCAACGCACAACGGAGATACCTCGAACTGGTATTCGACGCTTCGGGTGGCTCTCCCACACTCCGGCTACAAGGTTCTCGTCGAGGAGGGCACCGACCGAATCCTCGGGGCGTACCTGTTCGGCCAACATGCCAAGGAGGTGATCAATCTCTTCGCCCTCGCGATCCGTGCGGGCCTTCGGACAAGCGATCTCAAGCAGATGATCTATGCCTATCCCACCAGCGCGTCGGACGTGAGCTACATGTTCTGAGCGGCATCTCCCAGCACAGCAGATGGAGCGTCCTCAACTGCCCCCAACGCACGCAAGGTGGCCTTTTGCGCCTGGGTCAAGCCCCGGATCCCTGTGATATCGAGGCGCTCGTAGGGCCGGTCGCG
>Ga0209647_1001764_pt1 | contig 18003 bp, 14 predicted proteins | sample GraSoi_2013_60cm_FD_185827 | JGI IMG/M metagenome (GOLD analysis project Ga0209647, IMG submission 185827) | Grasslands soil microbial communities from the Angelo Coastal Reserve, California, USA - Sample 9_17_2013_60cm (SPAdes) (version 2) | ecosystem: Environmental > Terrestrial > Soil >...
CCGTCGGTATAGAACGCCGTCATCGCCGTCATCGCCGGAAACGGGTGTAAAGGCTGGGTTCGGCGGTTTGAATCTTCTTTCTGCCTAGGGCAATCAACCCCAGGGATTGGAACCGGTTGATCGGCACCGGTCGTAGACGACTATCCCGGCAATCAGCTAAATAAGAGGCAGGAGAGATTTCGCGATATTTCTCTAAACTTCCCGGTACATTATCCGATCCGTTATCCCTATGGCTTCAATCACCAGACGGCGTTCGAGCGCGATCTGGACCGCTTTTTTCCGGGATCAAGATGGCCGGCAACATTGTCGCTCAACTGAGACGACTGATCGGAAAGTGGCCCAAGCAATCGCCGAGCAGTTTGAAGCCGGCGCCCAGAAGCAACGCACGCTGCGGCAGTTGCAACGGGTCTTAGCTCAGATGCACGAACTGGTCAACGGCGAACCGGTTACGCGGGTTTCGGTACGCGCATTGGCGAGCGAAGTTGTGGAGCTTAAAGTCGGAGAGATTGCACCAGGCACCCGGAGCTTTTATGAGGCCAGTGCCCGGAAATTTATCTCGTTCCTGGGCGAGAAAGCTGATGCGCCCTTATCACAGATTAGCAAACGCGAAGTGCTCGCGTATCGCAACGAGCTAGCCAGAACCTTGGCACCTCAGACCGTCAATCATCACCTCAAGTTCGCTAAGATGCTCTTTAAGAGCGCCCGGCGCGATTGCCTCATTCACGATGATCCGTCCGAATTTGTGGATTCTTTGCGCCGAAGCAATGCTAGGAGCAACCGCCGCGCATTCTCTTTAGCCGAGATCAACGCGGTTTTGAGCGTGGCCGATAGCGAATGGCGTTCGATGGTGCTTTTCGGCCTCTACACCGGCCAACGGCTCGGAGACATCGCTGCGCTGTGCTGGAATAACCTGGATCTGGAACAGAGTCAGATCCGTTTGGTCACAGCCAAAACCGCGCGCAGAATGATCCTGCCGCTGGCGCCGGCATTAGCCCGCCATGTTCTTTCGCTGGCCGATTCCGATAGTCCGGACACTCCGCTGCATCCGCGAGCTTACGCGATCCTGCAGAGCCAGGGACGCAGCGGCTCATTATCCAATCAGTTCGGTGATCTGTTAGCTCAAGCCGGGTTAGTCGAGAAAAAAACCCACCAGAAAACCAAAGACGGTCGCAACGTCGCTCGCCAGAGCACTGGACTATCGTTTCACTCCTTGCGACATACTGCCACCAGTCTGCTGCATGCAGCGGGAATTCCGGCCGCGGTCGCTCAAGCCTTCGTCGGACACGATTCGGAATCGATCCACGCGCTTTACACGCACGTCGGGGCCGAAAGCCTGCAAAAGGCCGCCAACGCTTTGCCAGAGCTGTTCTAGGGCCTCCCATGCAAAGAGAGCGCATCATTCCGGCGCTGCGGGAGTACAGTTTTCTTGAATGTCCAACGGCTAAACTCGCCGCGTGCTGCCAGTACGAATATCTTCGCTCAAGCCAGTTGATCCTGGAGGCGGTTGCGCGTTTCCGCGCCGGTGAAACCGACCCGTTAGCCAAAACCGTCGCTCTGCTTTTTACGCCGGACATCTTCTGGGCACTGGGAAGTTCTTGGTGGCCAAGTCACCCTTATCTCGACGCCGAGGAAGCACGCGGCTTGAGCGCTGTGCAAAAAGAGGAGCGCCAAAAGAGAAATCTCGCGCACCTGGTTAATCCCTGGCCTCACTTGAGCGAGCCCAACGATGCGCGGCGCATTGTCGCGGTCTATATTTTTCCAGGGTTACCTTTACCCAAACTAAAAAAAGCTTTCGGAGATTATCTCCAGCGCGACTACCACGAGTTGCTTGGGAAACCCGCTCGCACGAAATGGCCCAGACGGAAACCCGGGGGCGGAAGTCCCAGCGCACAATGTCGAACCGATCTCAAAGCCTTAAGCGCCTGGCGGCTGCAGAAGAAATTCGGATACACGGCTAGGGGCGCCATCAAGTTAATGCGCGAACTCGACATTTATCAGGATGAGAGAGCATTTCGACGCGCAGTCAAACGAGTAACCCAAAAGATCGCCGCGCTGGAAGAAGAGCTAAAGCAGTTGGCAGGGGAGGGTGACCGCATTAACCACTAAAAAAATTCCTGAACGCGGTCACTTACCAAGCTAGGAAGAGATGTGCGAAGGTTGGCTGTCGCATGGCACCCAGAGTTTTGCCAAATCCCATAGTGAAACACGAGCAGGTCGCGCTGATCGCAGCGCCAGAGCCAACTTGTGATTCCGCTGATACACCCAAACGTTCAGCTCGCTTCGATGATCGGATTAATCCCCGTTGGCTGCGCATTCCCACGGCCACGAAATACTCGGGCATCAATCGCAATCGGTTATATCGATTGATTGCCGAAGGCGCCATTAAGACCGCTTCGTTAAAAGAGCATCGGGGTGCCAAACGCGGTCTGCGACTGATCGACCGGTTTTCTCTGGATCTATATCTGGAAAAATTATCCAAGCCGGTCAAAGAACAGCTAGTTGCAGAATCTAACGAACTACTGGTGCAGGAAGAGGAGCTAGCTCGCCAGCAAGAACTCCTCGCACAAAAGCAGCGCAGTCTTAGAGAACGACTCGCCCGGATCCGCCAAGGAAAGGGGGGAGTGAATGAGTGATGGCGACAAATGTCAGGGACAAAGCTCCCTTACGCATCCGTTGGATCCGGCCAGCCTGGTTGAATTGGCCGCAAGCCCAGACCTACAGCAGCTTACCAGGATATGTGTTGCGCGAACTAGTCGCAGGCCGGCTATTGCGCTCGAGAGCTTTCGCTGCCAAAGGCCGGCTCATCCAGCGCGATTCCATCGACGGGATTTTGACCGAGTCGGTTAAGAACCAACAACCCGTTTTCTGGGGAAGGAAGTACAGAACAGAAGTGCGACAACTCCAAATTACCCTAACCGGCTCTCCCCGTACTTGATGAATAATCCCAATTCCGTGCAACGCATGTCGATCAATGCTGAGCAGATGGCGATACATGCACCAAAGACCTGGAAAAAGATCGCCGGCAAACGTTACATCCTGCCGCAGTATCGAAGTGACGATTACCATTCCCAGGAAAAGTGTGATCGGATTATCGGCCTTTTCCTGACCGCCTATTTCGGAAGAGAGTTTGGTCAGCGCCCCAACACTGTCCTTAACGCGCAAGCTGGTTTCTTGATTGTAGTCTCAAACAGGCAGAGCCGGGCTCCTATCTTGCTGAGCGGCAAACAAAGATTCACCCATTACTAGCGCAACTCCACGAGCGACAGGCCGCCGTGCGCAATTTGCTATTGGTCCCCTAAATGCCCGCATTCACCCAGGTTTCCCGGACTGCTTCACGCTCGAGCCGAGCATTAACTTATCTCAGACGCTGGGCCCCGACCAAAGCATTGGAATTTGTATCTGAACAGGCTCACCAATGGCGACACCAGTGTAAATGGAGTCAGGTAATTCCCGATCAGTTATATCCTAGAGCAACGAGTATCCGAGTCGACGACCGACTAGTGGGCGATCCTCCTGTCTCACCGGCGCCCCCTATCGCCGGCACACTGATTCCCGAAGGAGTATTCGTAGAACAATTGAGAGGTCGCGGCCAATCGATAACTCGCCCACCCCTCCCACCCGACCCTCCATCAGTCCCACCAGGGACTCTGCCATTCTCCTTAACGCCGGGCTCAGTGATCACGCCACAAATGGTTAGCACAGATTTGGAGCCGCTCGTCCAATCAGCTACCCCCGACCTGAGCGATAAAATAGCGGTCGACCGGCTGTTTAAACACTCCTTAGAAGAACTATTAGAACGCCTCGGCTTTGCTTTGGACTGGGGTTGGCCAAACACTATCGATCTTGAACGCGAACGCGATAAAGATCTCAAACTGACCTATGGCCAGGCTATTCGGAAAAAATGGTGCAGCTCCAAAACTATTGCTGCCTTGAAAAAACGTTTTGCCCGGTTCGGTTACCACGAGAAGTACCTCACGCTCACTTCGTATTGGCGGCTCCTCGAGAAGGAAGCCCAACAGCGCCGATTGGATGTTGAACATCAGCGGGAACAGGCACGACGTCGTCAAGCCAAGCACCGCAAAAACCTGCCGGAAAAAGTACGCGACCAGATCAAGCGACAAGCTCGCGAACGGTACCGAAAAAAATGTTTAAATCCGGAGCGTGACGGGAAAATACAACAATCCGACACTTCTACCCCCTCATCGGTCCAAGTACTGCAGAAAAAATAAGAATCTGGGCGCTTGCTCGAACGAATTCAGGTCAGATCAACCAAAGGCATCTCCCAAAAACGTGACGGAAATTTCTGTTTTGAGCCCTATTTTCCTTTTTGAAATAGGTTTTCTTTTTCGGCAGAAATGCGAATCCTGCCGCCACTTCGACCTGATGATTTTGTCAATTCATACGTCACTGCGCCACTCCAGTGGATGGAGGAAATTGCGGCGGTTGACGAACTTGGCCTATCGGCAATCACGCCTCATGATTTCCGTGGCTTTACCTTTCGGCTCAATAATTCCAACCGATTCAAGAAATGGTGGGTCGAGCGAACCGATGTCCGGCATCTCTTTCTACTGGAGGCCGCCAAACTTGACCGTTTCGGAACGCATTTATTGTTAAGCCGCCGGGGGAGTGGCCCCGGGGTTGCTCCGTACGGCGCAATCTGTCCCCGGACTGCTATTCCAGAAGCGGCCCAGACTGTGCGCACTAACTATATTGGACCGGCCTTCTCGGATGCTCACTCGGACAAAGACAATCTGCTAGCCCGATATGTCACTGACATCATTAAAGAGCTGGTCCTGACGGAACAGCCGTTAAATAGCAACGAACTGCCGGCTTATTGCCGGCTGAAATGGGGACTGTTACTGCGCTTGGGCCCAGCTGATGTTGACCGGGCGCTGAATTATTTAGCCATCGAAAAGCCAGCCGATTCTTCCGCGCCACTGAAGGTCACTCTCGGTGCCAACTGCTTGGCGATTGCCGCCTGGAGCACATCCCAAAAAGAACCGCTTCGCGTCGGCTTATCCTCCGCCTGGAACGACGACCTGGCTATCAAAGATCTCGCCCGCTGGCTGCGTGGATTTGAAGCAGCGGCCAAAGCAAAAAGCGACAGCCTCACCACCCCGTAAAAATAATGAGCACTACTACCTTTTATGATACCGGCCCACCCGAGGGCCACGCCACCCCGTTCCCCGGCCAGGGAACGGAGATCGGCGTTGTAAGACGAACGCGGCATACCCGGCGCGAAATTAACCGATACCACTTCGGTACGCAACCAGCTGCCGAGTCTTCCGTTCCATCCGTTCGCTCTATGCTCGGAGAAGACTTGCGCCGAGCACAACTAGAAGCAATCGCAGGCGACGAACAAAGCTCCGAAGACGCCCATGAATCTGCCCGCGGTGATCTTTGGTTAGAATTTCGCCAACCCCCCAAATGAGCCCCTCAAATGAACTCCCCCCAAATGACCCCCCCGATTAACTATGTTTGCGTTCACGAATGTGGCGAAGGTTCCGAGAAAATCGGTTTGTTCCAAGTCCTTCGCGGCGATCCAGCCAATAACGGATGGGTCCTGGCTCGGATTCCAAGCAGTTGGGGACGTACTCGTTCGTCCCGGCTGATTCCGCCCGATGCCGATGGGCAAATTGAGCTACCCAACAGTCTATTTCCTGAGGTTAAAACCAAAGCGCAGGTCCTTAAGTATTTTAAACCGGCTTTCACCAAAACCTCGGCCAACGAATCTAACAACAACCCTGCCACCGGAACCAATCTAACCACTAACGATTCACTAACGATTATCTAACAATGCCCCGCTCAACCAACCTAACCACTAACCCCTAACCTTATGCCTATAATCAAACGTCAAGCGCCCCTGATCCCGGAAGGTGAATACTGTGGCCAAGCCCGTAAAGTTACCCAGGAATGGAGTAACCCTAAACCCCGACCGGACGGCACTACCCCAGAACCGGTGCAGCTCTTCCGCGTACCCCTGTGGATTCCCGGCAGTAAATCGGTAACTACTTTCCTGCGAGTAATGGAATCAACCGGCTGGGTCTGGGAACAAGCCTGCAAAAGCGGGGAAATGATCCCACCCGACGGAGAGGAGTTTCGGATCGCTCCCGACGATCTGGAGAACCGAGTATTCTATTTCGGGGTCAAACACAGTGAATATAATGGCGTCCCTCGGGCCGAGGTCAGGTTTCACACGCGCGCATACGCGATCCAGCTAAACCCGGCCTTGGAACGGGTGAGCTTCTCGAATGAGGCTCAGCGCCCGATTTACTTGCCGGCCGCGACTTCCACCGGGCTAACCCCACCGGCCAAACCACAAGCGGAACCCGCTAGGACCGAACCGCCGCCGACTGATTCAACTCCTGGTCCAGCCGCCGCTTCGACACCGCCGGTGACCGAGACTAAAGAAGAGCCGCTCCCCAGTACTGCTGCGCTCGCCGGAATTAGTGCCGATGAATTCCGGGAAGCGATTGCTTACGCCCAACGCTTGCAGGCCCAGAAACAAAACGCCCCAAAAGCGGAGGCGGCGTAACGATTAAGCGGGATCCGGATGGTTCCATTTCCTGCGAAGAATTTGACCGCCGGCTCAAGGCAGAATCGGATCGGATAAGCCGCCGGTTAGGAATCGACCCGGATGCGCCCGACGACATCGTCCTGTGAAACTCCGCGAGTGTCCCCTAGGCGCAATTAAAAGGAGACAAAAAATGATGTTACCCCCTAGGCCCGAACCAATCGGACCCCCAGAGAATTCCCCGGGAAAATTTCGGCGTTCCTCATTAACGCTTTTTTTCTGTACGCGAGGAAACCATCGGATTCTTACGCCAGAAGAGAGTTTCAACAAGGGAACGCGGATCTCGCCGGAGTTGGATGGAATGTTTTTCCAACCAGCATTAATCGATGGAATTGAGGAAGGAATTTTATGGTTTCGCGATCCCCAGCAGTATCCAATTTATCTGCGGGAGCAGGTCTGGATGTGTTGTGATAACTATTTCCGGATCGGTCACCGGAAGGTTCTTTCTTGGCACATTGTAGCGATCGCCGTTCATGCACCGAACAAGCGAGGTTGTCATTCCGTTTATCGTCGGCGGTTCTGGTTTGTGAAACCATACGACGCATTCCACGGTCATTCCCGGTTTAAAAGCAGTGATCCGGATCATCCCGGATGGTACTCAGAGCGGTATCCGGCGGAAGCGGAAGCCACCTTTCATATTCAACCTAACGTCCCACCCGAACTGGATAATCTCGATGATACTTTTGATCGTTCCACCTTGCGTTGGAAAGGAGAGTAGTGATGAATGGGCTCGATCAAGCGCACCGGTATTTTTCGGATCGGGGGATTCAGGAAGAAACTTTTAAACGGTACCGGGTTGAAATCATCCCCCAGCCCAGTCACGATCAGCTTGAAGGTTGGCTTGGAACTAACAGTTATTATCTGGAAGCAGCTATTGTTTTCCCCAACCTGACAGTGAATCCCGATACCGCCGCAATTGAGGTCCATAGCTATTACCTGCGCTGTTTTCCTCCACCGATCGGACCCGATGGGAAAGAACGGAAATTCCTATCAACCTTAGGTTCAACCTATCGTCCCTACATTCTTCCTCCGGTAGTTGAGGTGGCTTATTGCACTGATCAACCAATATATATTGTGGAAAAACAAGTGGCCGCCCAGCTGCTGGAACAAAACGGTCTGCATGCGATCGCTTTGGATGGTACCTGGGGAGCAGCTGCGAAACGGAAGGGTGACGAGCCAGTGAAACTTCACCCGGTTTTAGGTGAGTTCGATTGGATCGGACGCCCGGTTTATCTCTGTTTTGATGGTGATTTCAGGAGTAGGACCAATGTCCTACACGGGCTTATCCGGAGCTATATCCTGTTCTCGATAGCCGGAGCTCTGGTTCGGCTACTGCAGTGGAATAACGGTTGCAAGGGGATCGAGGATTTCATTTCTGCGCGCGCTGGACTAGATCTAGCTAAACAACGGGCCGAGCTCGATACGCTCATCGCTACCGTGTCTGGACTATCGGCGAGTGAAGCCGCCGGCCGATGGATCATCCCCCAGTATCGGACTCTCTTCGAGCGGGAAATGGCCGCCATTGTTCCGGGAATGGCCGAACGTAGCCAGTTAGCCGATTGTATTCATGATGCACTCGACACCACCGCAGGCGATCTGAAGAAAAGCTGGGGAGTTAGCGCAAAGGCAGCTCCGGACAAAGACCAAACAGCTACTCCTTGCCAGCCGATTCCCGAGCCGTGGCCGGAGCCAGTGAATTATTCTGACGTACTGGATAGAGTGTTAGCCGAATTTCTCGATCCCCGGTTCGTTGTTATCAGCTCGGAACAAGCAGTCGTTAATACGGTTCACGTGTTGACCACCTATCTGACAGATTATCTCGATGACTGGCTCCATTTTCTTTATATCACCGCCGGCACCAAAGAGTCGGGTAAAACCAAGCTGCTGACCCTTTTCTATTATCTCTGTTACCACGCGACCATCTGCGGCGATCCCAGTGCTGCTAGTGTGTATTATCGCCTTAAAACCGGGGTACACACCATCCTGATCGATGAGGTCGATAAAAACGAGGACCGAAAAAAAGCGGTTCTGGACCTGATCAATTATTCGACCAGCCGGGATACGGCCTGGGTTTCTCGAGCCGATCCGGAATCGAAGAAATGTTTAGATTTCCCGACATTCTGTCCAAAAATTCTGGCTGGGATCGGTGCCCTTCGAGGTACTAGTGAAAGCCGGTGCATTGCCATTCAGATGCTTCGGAAACTTCCCGGCGGACCGAGAATCCGGATTAAGCGGACAGACAAAGAGCGCTTTGCACAGTGGCGTTCCCAACTGATGCGTATCGCGGCCGAGATCGGACCCAGGATTGCCGAATACGATATCGATCAATTATGTCTTCCGAGAGGGCTTTCGGATCGGGAAGCCGACAATTGGACGTTGCTGTTTTTAGTCGTCGAAATGGTGGGCGGAAAATGGCCTGGTCTTTTAGCTTACGCTTTCGCGAAACTCTGTCCGCCGAAGAATCCAGATGAGGGCGAAGTCGGGGACGATACCGAACACGGGGAAGGTCTCATCCGGGATTTGGCTCGGATTTGGATACAGACTCCCACCCGAGAATTTTATCCTTCAGACGAATTATTGATGCATCTACGGGGGATGAAAGACCGTCCCTGGCCGAATATGCGCAACGGGTTGGGGATGAGTCGCGAAAAACTGGCCCAGTTGTTGCGCGCCTTCGGAATTAAACCTGTTCGGGGTCCACGGGAACTACCTACACGACCGCAAGGATATTTCCTGGCAAAGTTGTTACCACTCTTTGAGCGGATTGCACCGGATATCTGGAACCCTCCTCCACCAGAAAGTGGATCCTCACCAACCCCGTCTCCGGAGCCGCCACGAGACGTTTCAAAGGAAGACTCCATTACGGAAAAGGGGGCGCCGACAGAAGAAAATAAAAAAAAAAGCCGTAGGGAGGGTTTCAACACAGGCCCAACTCAGGCCCACCCCGCAGATCAAGTCCCAGAGCGGCTTAGCGAGTGGGCCCAAGTCGCGGAGATAAGTCCGGAAAAAGAAAACCCCGACCCAACTCAGGCCCACTTAAGTCCTTCAGAATCAATGACTAAAGAGGGTGGGCCCAAGTGGGCCCAAGTTAATACCCCCATATTGGCAAATTTTTTAAATTCGATCCCTCCATCGACCCCTCAAGCTGCATTTTGCAATGCAGCGCATCCCGAGCGGCTCACCTGTCTAGACCTGGAAACTTGCTATCCTTATGATGACACCTATTCACAACCACCCAACTATACCACGTTACAGCTGACCACCCGTCAGCGGGGTGGTAAAGCTCATCCCTATGCCGCTGACCCCCGGCGATGTGTCATCCGATTGCTGACCATTCACGATTCCTTGAGCACTTTCGGTCCTACCCCCCTCACGATCGATCTGACGCTCACCCCTAATCTTCCGCCGGAGGTCTTAAGAGCATTGGCCGAATCGACTTTGATCGGCCATCACCTCGATTTTGATCTGACCGTTCTCCGCCGGTACGGAATTCCGGTCAGCGACCAGCTCATCGACACGATGATCGCCAGTCGTCTATTGGGACTTGGGCGACAGAAGCTTTCCTTTGACCCGACCGCGTATGCGGACCTGAGCCTCGACGAAATTGAGGAAATGGAATCGGAAATCGAGGCCGATGATCCCAATCCGGGTGCACACGATCTTGCTGCCACCGCAGGGCGCTATCTCGGCATCCAAATGAACAAGGCCGCAACGCAACTTGGCGCTTCTGACTGGGGACGGGAAGATCTTTCCCCCGAGCAGTACGCATACGCAACCGAAGACGTGGCGTTGCTTCTGGATTTATGGCAAGCGATCGCCCAGGAACTCGAGAAAGCCGAACTGCAAACGGTGTTTGAAGCTCGGATGAAGTTTGCGGCGCACCTCAATGAGATCAAGATGACCGGGATTCCGGTTGATCCCCCACAGCTCAATGAAGAGGATCTGCCGAGGGCAACCACCGAAAAGGAAAAGAATGCCGAAGAGCTGACCCAGAAAATATTTTGCGAACTTACGTTCGAACTTCCGAAGTCGCGGAAAAAGAAGGTCAAAATTAAAAACGAGGAAGGCAAAACCAAATGGATCGCCGGCCCTACTCATGAAGGGTTCCGTCCTTCCTGTCGTAATCAGCACTGGCTTCCGGCATTGGCGGCTCACGGCATCTATTTAGCGAATACCCAGGAGCCGAGTTTGCGTCGAGCCGATAAACCTGAATGCTGGGCTCTGCTCAAATACAGTGCGGCGGCAAAACGACTCTCGGAAATTGTCGGTATTTCCCGATCAATTTTCGCAGACGGAAGAGTTCGCGCAATGACCTGGAACCAGCTGGCCGCGGTTACCGGTCGAATTATTTCGAGGGGCCCAAATCTGCAACAGGTGCCTAACGAGTACCGGGGCCCATTCCGAGTGAAGGATCCCTGGCTCTGGCTCGCGGGTGATCTTGAGCAAATTGAAATGCTGATTTTAGCGGTTGTCACCAAAGACCCTAATTTGCTTGAGATGCTGCGCGTCGGAAAAGACGTTTATATGGAATACGGTGCGCGGATCTTTCACAAAAAAGCAGAACGTGGACCGGGTGAGGACCAAATCACTGAGGTGTTACGCCGGGTGGCTAAGATTCCTACCTTAGGCACCAGCTATGGCATGACCCCATACGGATTTGTCCGTCAGATCCGCGACGAACTCGGAATCGAATATTCCATCGAACAAGCCGAAGAATTTTTCGAGACCTTCTTCGAAATGTTCCCCGGAATCGCGTTGTACCACGCACGAGCCCAAGAAGAAGCCGTCTTTCGTACTAACGTTCGAACGATTGCCGGAACTCGTCGCTGGTTGCCGGCGTTAGTTGGAGAGCCAAGTGAGGATTGGGAACGCAATAAAGAATTTGAACGATCGTTGCGCTATCGGAAGAACGTTTTGCTGAATACTCCGATTCAAGGTTCCGGAGCGGATTTGCTAATTTGGGCCGTTAACCAATTTATGCCGCAGTTACCGCCCGAAGTTCAAACCATCAATTTGGTACACGATGAGGTGGATCTACTGGTCACCAAAGAAACGCTCGACCGAACAATTGGACTTATTTCCAAAGCGTTCCGCGATGTCTTCGCTCAGTTTTATCCCGAATCCCCACTGGGGCCCACGATCAAATTCTCTGCTGGCCCAAGCTGGGCGGAGCTGGAGAAGGTATAGAAAAGAGCGCTAACCAACCACGGTATATGCCGGGTGCAAGTCCATTGGGATTTTCCCAACCAACTTTTGGCACGGATAATCAAAAAGCTATCCCCAAAGACGAATCTGGCGGTTCGTTATGTTCGTTATTTCCGTTCCAACAAATCGGCATCGCGTTCGCCTCGGCTCGGGAAGCAGCGCTGATCGCTGATTCTCCTGGGCTTGGCAAAACCGCGCAGGCCATCGGAGTGATTAACGGGGATCCCACATTGAAAAAGATCCTCATCGTATGCCCAGCCAGTATGCGCATCCCGTGGCAACGGGAACTCGAGAAATGGCTGACACGGCCACTGTCAGTTGGTGTTATCGGAGTGAACGGAGAGGATCAAGAGCTGCTATTCACTGAGAGCGACGTAGCAATCGTCAACTACGACCGTCTGCACTGCTTCACCAAAAAGATAGCTGCCAATACCTATGATCTATGCGTGCTGGACGAATGCCATTACGCCAAGAGTTTGGAAGCTAAACGGACGCGAATTAGCCTGCAAATTAAGGCACGCCGCCGATTAGCTCTGAGCGGTACACCGGTTCTGAACCGTCCAATTGAGCTCTATCCGGTCTTGAGCTGGCTGGCTCCGAAAAGGTGGCCGGCCACGGATTGGTTCGCATTTGCTCACCGATACTGTGGCGCTCATCATAATGGCTTTGGTTGGGATCTGTCCGGTGCGTCCAATTTGGAAGAACTCTCTGCGCGTCTTCGGTCCACCGTCATGATCCGCCGAACCAAGGCGGAAGTTTTACCCGAGCTGCCACCTAAGATTCGCACGGTGATTGAGCTTATCCCGACCCCGGGAATGAAAGAAGCTCTTCGTCGGGAACGAACGGCCTACGAGTTGCCGCACTTATGGGTTAACCACACTCTGATCGACTGGGATAATCTATCGGTTGTCCGCCACCAAACCGCTCTGGCCAAGTTGCCGCTGGTAATCGATTACGTCACTGAAATGTTAGAGGGAGGAACCCAAAAGGTAGTCGTTTTCGCTCATCATCGGGATGTGACCCTTCAACTGGGTGCAGGGCTTAGCCAATATCGTCCAGTAACTCTGATTGGTGGGATGGGACCGCAAGAGCGTCAGGCGAGTATTGATACATTTCATAATAATCCGGGAGTTCGGGTTTTTCTGGGCAATATCCAGGCCGCTGGTACGGGAATCACTCTGGCTCCGGCCAGTTCCCACTGTGTGTTTGCAGAAATGAGCTGGGTACCGGCGGAGATGACTCAAGCCGAAGACAGACTGCACCGGATCGGGACTCGCAACTGTGTCACCGTGCATCATCTGGTGCTCGAGGGTTCCCTGGATGCGATGATGGTGCGGGTGCTCGTTAAAAAGCAGAAGATTTTAGATGCTGTTTTGGAAGAGCCGGCTGCCGTCAGAACAGCGCCGTAGCTTTGTCTATCTCTCTTTCTCTCGCGGAGGCAACTAACAACACGAGCTTCGAAACAACTCACCATGTCAGCATCTAAGGACCAATCTCCGCCTAGTAAGAAAACTAACTCTCGTCGGAAGCCGAAAACCGAGCTGGTCGCGGTGGCCACGGTGTTGGATACTGCTGCCGAATCGCCACCGAGCAGCGATGACGTTCTGCCTTCCAGCGAGGCCGAACTCTCAAGCCAGCTAGCCGCGTTGCACCGAGACCAATCGGAGATCACTGCTCAGATCCAGAGTTTCCGGATCCGACTGCGGAGAAATTTGCGGCCCTCTATTTCGTTTAATTCGTCACCAGGCGATCGGTCTTGTTAGGCATCGGATTGATAAAAACTTTTGGAAGTACTGCGATGCGGGTTGGGGCTCATGAGTACTCGGCAACCAGGTCCATGAGTACTCACTCGGTCAGCAGTCGCCGCAAGTCGATGCGCATGTTGTTTTATTCGGCATCAGGCGATCCGCCGCCCGAAAAGCGCTGGCGTTTCCTGTTCAACAAATCGGAGATATCGGCATCACCGTCAGCGGGGCGCTTTCGACGTACCTCCAGACTGGCAACCCGTTCGCTGGCTCAACCGATCCGCGCAGCGCTGGCAACGGCTCGCTCATGCGCTTAGCGCCCGTTCCCATGGCGTACCGCAATGATCCGATTAAAGCGATTCACTACGCAGCCGAAAGCTCGCGCACCACGCACGGCGCGACTGCAGCGATCGACGCCTGCAAGTTCTACGCGACGTTGATTCTTGCTGCGCTCGAAGGCCGATCGAAAGATGAATTGCTGAGCCTGACCTTTACGCTGGCCAGCTCGTGCCTGAAATCGTCGAGATTGCTGCCGGTTCGTTCAAGGAAAAGCGATCACACCGCAGCCACCTTCCCCCGGGTCGCGGCCAACATAAAGCTCTTCCAGTTTCGACCTTGTTCCACCCCCGGAGCTAAAGTTTACGCAAGATACCCGAGGGTAAGTCTTCGTCCCACAGTGATTGCTGGAGGGATCGAGATTTTTCTGGCGCTTAGATTCAAAAAGATGTGGTAAAGCAGGGGCGACAGCACCTTGCTTTGTGTTTTGATCATTGGGGATAGCTGTAGCGATGGGTTGTCTAATTTCAGGTAGTTAATTCGCTAAGACTGCCGGATGACAAAAATATTCCTCTAATGTTCGAAATTGTCTGTAAAATTCTTGACGGTTTTCGCGGTTTCTGCACAAAGTCGGGGCAAATTTGGGGAGTCGAAGCGATAAAAACTTGAGTCACCAACGGGGTTGGCCAGTGCTTTGTTAGCTCCCTGAGGCAGAATCCTTAACAATCTAAAGCGTGTTTTCGGAAAAGAGAATCCGACCACCTCTACCCTAGAAACCCAAGGAGCAATGATTAAATTAAAACACTTTGGTTTGGCCTTTCTGGCCGAACTGGCGATCGCCACGACGCTGGGGGTCAGCGCATACGCACAGGCGCCCGCAGCAGCGCCCGCACCAGGTCCCGCCGCACCCGAGCAAGGCGGGCAACTGCAACAGATTACGGTAACGGGCTACGTCATTCCGCGAGTGGGCGCGGGACCGCAGCCGGTGATAACCTATGACCAGGAGTATTTCTCAAGGCAGGCTTTTCAGACCACCACCGAAGTGTTGCGTAGCATTCCGCTAAACAATGCTGCCCTCTCGACCTTCACTAACGCGGGCATCAACTCCTCTCCGGCTTCGGCCGCTGTCAATCTGAGAGGATTGGGAGTCAATCGTACCCTGACTTTAGTCGATGGACATCGGTTCCCGGATTTTCCGATCCCTTTGAATAGTGCGTTTTCTTTCGTTGACCTCAACTCGATTCCGATTGCCGCCATCGACCGGATTGAAATCCTGAAAGACGGCGCTAGCGCGATTTACGGTGACGATGCCGTTGGCGGCGTGGTCAACATCATTCTGAAAAACGAATATAACGGCGCCGACATTTTCAACTACTGGGGCATCAGTTCACGAGGCGACAACGAAACCTTTCACAGTTCACTGACCGGCGGTGTCTCCCATAAACTGTGGTCTGACGACTCTAAGTTGAGCATTGTCGCAGCATTTGACTACTTCTCGCAAAGCCCGATCGAGTCGCTCGATCGGTCGTACGCCTTCGGCGACAAGAGCAAGCTCTCTCCCAAATATCCGGATACGTCCACTACCTTCTTCTCGCCGTTCGGTTCGTTCACCGGCGTTACCAGCGGAACTACCTTCTTCACGCCGCCCGGTTCGAGAACCGCGACGTTACGGGAAGGCAATGCGCCACCCGATGCTTTTATCCCTTTCAACTCCCAGTTGTCAGGCCGGGAAACACGCTATGGCGGACTAGTGAAAGTAAACTTCAGCCCAACCAATTGGTTGAACTTTTACGATACCCTCATCGTTCAGCGAAGTGAAGAAAACAGCGTCAGTCAGAACCAGGGTATGAGCACTGGCGATGCCGTTGCCGGCACGACCATCTTCATTCCCGCCAACAATCCATTCAATACGACCGGTGAAAACCTCCTTCCGAATGGTCAGGCCTTTAATGAATTTGGTCCTTGGCATGAGGACGTGATCACCCGAACAATCTTCAATGTAGTCGGTGCCACAGTCCAACTGCCGCACAGCTGGTTTATTGAAGCCAGCTTTGTCTCCGGCGAAGCCGACTCGACCCAGACTTTCAGTAACGCCGCCCTAAACGATAGGCTTCAATTGGCGCTCGCGGGTCAGTTGCCCGGCCACATCGGCCAGTTTTATAATCCATTCACGGACCAGTCGGTCTCCGGGAAGATCAACGGTTCGTTAGTCGACGCGATCCGAACGGAACAGTTCCAGAACGCCCGGACCAACATTCTTACTTGGAACATCCACGGTGGCGGTACGCTTCTCGATCTGTGCAGCGGTCCGCTCACAGTGGCCGGCGGACTGGAGTACCGTAGCCAGGAACTGATCATCGCCAACGACCCCGACAGTACGAACCGGAATATCATCGCGGGGAATTTTCTCGGCAGGGGAACCAATGCGCGCCGCTATGTTAGAAGTGGCTATATCCAGGGCTCCATTCCGATATTCGGAGAAAAATGGTCCTGGCCTGGAATGCGTGAGCTGGAAGTCGTTTTGTCTGAGCGGTACGACGATTATTCCCTGTTCAACAGTGCAGCCAAGCCGCAGATCGCCATCCTGTATAAGCCATTCGACGATCTGACCTTTCGCGGTACTTACTCGGAAGCCTTCGTTGCTCCTTCCCTGTCTCAGCTCTTCACCACGCCGCTCGAATTTCAAGCACTTGTCACCAATCCGGTACTAAAGGAGCGAGAGACCATTCTCTTAGCCAATGGCGGTAACCCAAGCCTGAAATCCGAAACCGCCTACGAATATTACGCCGAGTTGCTTTGGACTCCTGGCTCCAAGGATCCCGAGCATAGTTGGTGGGGCTGGCTTAACGGATTCACTGCTTATGTCGATTGGTTTCAGGTTGAGATTCACAACCTCATTGGAACAATCCCCACTCAGACCGTTGTCAATAATCCAGGCGCGTTTCCTGGCACCGCTGTCCTCTTCAATCCCAACGGGACAATCCGCGAAGTGGTTAATCCCTTCGTCAACGTGGGGGGCCTCTTGGCCGATTTCATCGATTTTGGTGGGAGCTATGTCACCAAGGAATATCCGTGGGGCAAACTCGATCTGGAGGCCAATGCGACTTACGTCTACAATTTCGCCGTCAAGACCCTCGTTGGCACCTCGCCGTCAGGAAAGCCGCAGTTTCAGGTTTATACCTCGGATGACCAATATCGCACGGGAGTTAACCAATCTGGGTCGGGCCCCGATTTCAAGTTGGTTACTAGCATTTTCTATTTCAAGACCATATGCGGCGTCGATACCTTCCGAACCGGTTTCACGCTCAATTACATCGACTCGGAAGCCGATGTCTTCAACAATCGCAAGGGCTCGGCCCCTAATCTGAATAACGGCCTGGATTCTCCCGGCTTTGTGCACCTGATCGGCAGTTATACCACTGTCGACTGGCAAATCGCCTACCTGTTTGGCGCTCCTGCGGCTGTGACCCCGGAAACACCGAAGCCAGGCTATGATAAAGAAGGAAAACACCTTATCGGCGAAAAAGCGATCGCTCCCAAGCCTGAAGGTCAGCATTGGGGTTGGCGTACTTTTCTGGCTAACACCACCCTTACCTTCGGTATCAAGAATATCTTCGACGCGCATCCGCCGCTGTCGATCGACCAGAATGGTGGAAACGGCTTCGACTTTAATAACGCCGATCCGATCGGCCGCTTCTTCTACATATCGGCCGAAAAGAAGTTTTAAAGGCTAATTGTCGGGTGGATAACCGTTATGGTATTTGTGAGGGGGCCACTTTCAGGGCCCCCTTTTTTACGGTGCTATGACGACCTCTCCAGCCAACTAGTGCAGCGTTACATTGATTTCTTGGTTGTGCGAATGCGCCTATCAGTTTCGGCGTAAGTCCACTTGAAGGGTTTGGCCTTTTTGTTGTAGCTACGGATGTAGCGGAGGAGTTTGCGATCAAGATCTTTAACCGAGACGAAGATGCCGCGGGCGATTACATCACGCTGGATTTTGGAAAACCAGACCTCAACTTGGTTGAGCCAGGAGGAGTAGGTTGGTGTGTAATGGATGCGAACATTACGATTTCGCTCCAGGAATTCCCAGACCTTGGAGGTACGATGAGCCGAGAGATTATCGGCGATGATATGAATTTCCTTTGCCGGGGTTTGGCTAGCAACGATCTGCTCGAGAAAAGCCACGAACTCCGCGCTAGTATG
>Ga0209647_1001765_pt1 | contig 17999 bp, 13 predicted proteins | sample GraSoi_2013_60cm_FD_185827 | JGI IMG/M metagenome (GOLD analysis project Ga0209647, IMG submission 185827) | Grasslands soil microbial communities from the Angelo Coastal Reserve, California, USA - Sample 9_17_2013_60cm (SPAdes) (version 2) | ecosystem: Environmental > Terrestrial > Soil >...
CATGCCCAGCGGGAATGGGATCGTGGAAGAAATCTCCTGCCACAATCTCTACAGACTGCTCAAGGGGTGTGTGGACTACCCGCGTGCGGGCGAGAGCAGCCACCGCGGGCATTTCGAACAAGGTTGTTTTCAGCCCTGGGTGATGGTGCAGGATCGCGAGCAGAAACGACCCGGTCCCGCCACCCACATCCAGCACGCGGTGATGGTGACGAAAATTGTAGCTCGTGGCCAGCGCCTCCGCCGCGGCGGCGGTCGACGCTTCGATGCCCTCAGACAAAATCTTGCCCAGCGCTTCGTCCAGGGGCTCAATCGCCGCCTGCTGTGTGCGCACGACCTCTTCCAGGTGCGCCCAGGCCGGATAACTGAAGCGGTTCCAGAAGCGCAGCAATGGGCGCAGATCGGCTGGCGTCCGGCCACTGAGGAAGGTCGCAGCGACCGGGCCGTTCTGATAGCGCTCGGCCTGATGCTCGACAAAGCCCAGGGCCACCATCGCGTCAGCAAGGATGCGGATCGTGCTCCGGGAGACACCGGTTCGGTGAGACAAGTCGTCCAGGGTGCTGGGTCCTTCGGCCAGGCACTCAAACAGACCCACCTCGTTGGCCACAAAGAGGTGCTTGGACGCCATAAAGCCGCTGGCGACCTGGAAGATGGAATCGGGAGTGACAGTAGTCATGGAATACCTCCTGGTTAATATCGATATACGCTTTTCTGGAGCTGCTCCACTGGTGGACATCACTTATTGTTTCTTACTAGCGAGTATACCCGTTGATCGTTGCCTCCACCAGGAAAAATACCCACATGTTCCCTACAGCTTTCTCATCTAGGAGGATGTGCTATACTCTCCAAAACACATCTTTCTCCACATGCTACACAGAGGGCTTGAAGAGAAGTGAGTAGCGAACAGACATCATTTGGTAATTTGCTCAGACGGTACCGGACGGTGGCAGGCCTAACGCAAGAGGCGCTTGCAGCTCGCGCCCAGATCAGCGCTCGCACCATTGCCGATCTTGAGCGGGGCATCAACCGCACGCCGCGTCACGACACGTTCGAGCTGCTGATGTCCTCTCTAGAGCTGACTGCGCAGCAGCGTGCCTGTCTCGACTTCCACTCCCTCCCGCATCGTTAATCGGACGCGAGCAGGAGATGACGCGCGCCTTGACCTTGTTGAGAAGCGATGGGGTACGGCTGCTCACGCTCACCGGACCCGCGGGTATCGGTAAAACCCGGCTGGGGCTGCAAATCGCACATGAGCTGGGCGAGCATTTCGCCGATGGAGTCGTGTTTGTTGCACTGGATGCTCTTCGCGATGTATCGCTACTGATGAGCGTGCTAGCTCAGGCGCTTGGACTCCGTGAATCCACAGAGGGCGAGATCTCCGAGCAGGTGATCACGTTCCTACAGGGGAAACACTTTCTCCTGATCCTTGACAATTTCGAGCAGATTCTGGAAGCGGCCTCCTCTGTGGCAGATCTGCTCTCCAACTGCTCTCGCCTCTCGGTTCTGGTGACGAGCCGCGTGCCCCTGCGCCTGCGCGCTGAACAGATCCTTCCGCTGGCTCCGCTTCCTCTTGCAGAGGCAGTGACACTCTTTCAAGAGCGAGCGCTGGCAGTACGACCCGGGGGAGTGTACGCGCCACAGCAGGTAGCAGCAATTTGTGAGCGCATGGATCGCCTCCCCCTTGCGATTGAGTTGGCGGCCATGCACGTGAAGACCCTCTCTTTACCTGATTTGTATGAGCGTCTCACCCATCGCCTGGCGATCCTGCGTGACGGGGCAAGAGACCTGCCAGCCCGCCAGCAAACCATGGAAGAAGCCATTACCTGGAGCTACGACTTGCTCACCGAGACACAGCAGCAGTGTTTTCGCGCGCTCGGGGTTTTTGTGGGGGGCTGGACGTTGGAGGCGGCGGAAGCAGTCTGCCGGGCCGAGCAAGAGAAGACTCCTGAAGAGGTGATCCTCACGCTCGCCGCCCTGGTGGATGCCAGCATGGTCCAGGTAGAAATAGCAGGAGAGGGCCCGGCGCGCTTCGGAATGTTCGAGCTGATTCGAGAATATGCCCTGCAGCGACTGCGCGCAGCGGGGGAAGAGGAAGCATGCCACCGGCGACACGCCGCCTATTTTGCCCGCTTATCGGAAGGCACCTGGTCCGAGGTGCCAAGGCAGAGAGCACAAGAAGCGTTCCTGCTCCTGGATGTTCCCAATGTCCGTGCGGCAATACAGTGGGCAGAAGAGCAGCAGGAAGTCGCATTGGGGCTGCAGCTGGCGCGCTTTTCCTGGGGAGGCTGGTTTAGTCAGGGCCAGATAAACGAGGCCGAGGGATTGCTAGAGCGTATGCTGGCACTGAGCTGGCAAAGCGGAAAGCAGGGAGTACCATTCGGATCTCGCGCTGTAGCTCTGTACGCATTCGGACAAAGTTTGCTGAGACGAGGGAAGACGGAGCGAGCGGAGGCGGTCGCACGCGAGGCACTGGAACGTGCTCAGAGAAGTGGGGACCATTGCGGCATCTGCAGCGCCCTGGCCATCTTGGGTCAGATCGCACAGAGGAGCGGAAACCTCGACGAGGCCGCAACCTTCTTGGTGGAAAGCGACGAGCATGCCAGGCTCGGAGAGTATCCAGACCTGCGAGGCTTTACCTTGCGCAATCTCGCGGAACTGGCGCGGATGCAAGGAGACCTTGCCCGTGCCACCACGCTCTACGAAGAAGCCCTGGCGGTCGCGCGAGCCACGGGAATGACATTTGGTGTCGCCCTGATTATGACCATGCTCGGCCTCCTGGCTCGCCAGCAGCAGAACTACGCCCTGGCAAAAGCGCGCTACCGGGAAGGCCTGACGCTCTTGCGAGCATTTGACAGCCCCACCTACACGGCCTGGTGCCTGGAGGGCTATGCCGCAGCTCTCTGTGCAGAAGAGGACTACCTGCAGGTGACGCGCCTCTGTGCGGCGGCAGTGACTCTACGCGAGCAGGTACAGACCCCGCTACCACCAGCCGAGCGCGAAGCATTTGAACAGGTTGTGGCAGTTGCAAAAGCCGCGCTTGACGATCTAGCCTTTGAAGAGGAGTGGACAAGGGGTGCCAAGCTCACAAACAATCAGGCCATTGACTACGCCTTGTCGGATGTGTGCACCTAAGAGCGAAAGGCCTTCTTGGGGAAGAGAGACGACCATGATTAGTCAGAACTAACACTCGGTTAACTCACGGCCATTAATGCAACTGCGATGTTGAGGCCAAGCAGTAAGGTATCCAAAACACATATGAAATGACACATTCGCTACCCCATATAAAGAGTGTTAAATGCGTTTTAGCTGAAACGCCCTGTAGAGCCACTCCAAACCGCATAGGACTGCGTTTGGGATAACACACATGTGTTATCCCTTTCGCGTTCTTTCGGCTTGAGAAGCGGCCTGGAGCAAAATATGTGTCCTTTCCCCATATTTTAATAAACAGCAGCGATGGGACACCCTGAGCACTTGTTGCTCATCAACAGCATTGTCCCAACACCTCTCTTGCATCCATATTGCGTCTCCCACCTTCACCTGTGATACTCACCCATATAAGGATGCTGAGTAATAAAACAGCCTTCTGAGAATGATGTCATGCCGAAATCTGCCGCAGATGCACTTATCTGGATCCCTGAGCGGAACGCTTACGAAAATGGGAAAGCTCTGAGAGCCCTATACAGGGTCGTTTCTGACCGCTTTCGATGCTATCATATCGAGAGAGATACAGTAAAAGAGAGGAGCAGCGATATGTCAAACACAAACCCCGTCCGGACGGGTTTTGCAGAGCTAAACGGCACAACACTGTATTATGAGGTTGCAGGTGCAGGACATCCCTTCGTTCTCGTCCATGGACACCTTTTGGATAGAAGATCGTGGGACGATCAGTTCGCAGTCTTCGCCCAAAGCTACCGGGTCATCCGCTACGATCAGCGAGGCTTTGGCGATTCAGGGCTGATTACGAAAGGGGAGTCGTATTCTGCTCGCCAGGATCTCTACGCATTGATGAAATTCCTGAGCATCGAGAGAGCCTATCTGATGGGGGTCTCTGGAGGAGGCGCGCTGGCTCTCGATTTTACGCTTGAGCATCCTGAGATGGTAGCTGCGCTGATCCCGGTCACGGCAGGCGTAAGCGGATTTCGGCCATCAGAAGAAGTGATGCAAAAGCATCCAGATGTGGTGCGTATGTATACGAGCCTGGATGAAGCATTTGAGAAGCACGACATTGCACGAGCAGTTGAGATCTCGCTAGCATTGTGGACGGATGGGCCGGGTCGGCTCCCAGGGCAGGCGGCTCCCGAGGTGCGCGAGCGGGTACGCGAGATGACGACGCGCAACTGGGAGCGCCCAGATGATGAGGCCCAGGCCCAGACGCCGCCAGTGCCATTAGAGCCGCCAGCCGTTGGACGTCTGTCGAAGATTGGCGTGCCGACACTCGTCATTCTGGGAGCGTGGGACGGGCCAAATCCGCTGGAGCAACTGGCAGCAGAGATCCCGGGAGCGAAAAAGGTGATCATGGCAGAGACAGCGCATCATCCTTTTATGGAGAAGCCAGCCGAGTTCAACCAGATCGTGCTGGATTTTCTGGGATCGCGGAAGCTCGTAGCAGACGGGAAAGCCCTGCCCCTGGCCGTGGATTGGTAGAATTCCATGGGCGAAACTGGTACAATGATGTGGATAACAGATCGCCAAGAGGGAGGTGTGTATGAGCAGTGACGCGACGAGGACTCAACTGACCGCGGCGAAGATCGCACCGTGGCTCTCGGTCGCCGATGCGACGAAGGCCGTCGAGTATTACAAGGCCGCGTTCGGCGCGCTCGAGCTGGAACGTCTCGAAGACGAAGCGGGGAGTGTGGTGGTCGCTCAACTCTCGATTGTAGGAGCCGACTTCTGGGTCCAGCAGGACGGAGAGACTGACCCGCACGCCTTAGGCGACAGGTCGCCCGTCCGCATGATCTTGACCGTAGAGGACCCCGACGCTGTGTTCGCTCAAGCTGTCGGTGCCGGAGCCAGGGAAGTCGCACCTATCACCGAAGGACACGGCTGGCGAATCGGACGAGTCGCCGACCCATCGGGGCATCATTGGGAGATAGGCAAGCCACTCACGCCGTAGGAGCATCCCTACCATGTCCCACTTCCCGATTGAGGAATTTTTTTACAAGACAGGTCGCTTTGTCCTCTACTGCCATCCGAGCCATGCCACTCGCCCGATGCTTCTCGCGCTTCGCTATGGAGATCAAGACGAGCTCCCAATAGGTCCAGCTCGGGTTGCGGCGCGCGTTCGGGAGCCATCAGGAAACCGATGAGGAGGAAAAAGACATGACAGGTGACAAGACACCAGGAGCAAGCGTCAAGCTCAGTACGCTGAGCGATCTCTGCACACCCTGGTGCATCCATGTGGTGGCGACCTTGCGGATCGCCGACCACATCGCCGCCGGTACCACCGACATCAAGACCCTGGCCGAGGAGGCGGGGTGCGACCCCGACTCACTTCTGAGGGTGCTCAGGTATCTGGTGGACAAGGGCGTCTTTCAGCAGCCAGCGCCCGGTCGGTTCGCGCTCAATGAAGCAGCCCTGGAGTTGCTCGACCCCTCGATGCAACTCGGTCTTGACCTGGGTGGCATCGGCGGCCGCATGGCCTATGCGTGGGGGAGCCTCCTCAGCGCCGTCCGCACGGGCACTTCCGCCTACCACGAGTTGTTCGGCCTGCCCTTCTGGGAGGACCTGGAAGCGCATCCGGACATCGCGGCGAGCTTTGACGCGCTGATGGGCCCTCCTGGTCACGGCACTCCCGACCCGGAGGTTCTCCTCACTGGAGGCTGGGAGGAGGTCAAGACGGTGGTAGATGTTGGCGGCGGGACGGGAGCGTTGCTCGCAGAGATCCTGTGTGCCCGACCCGAGACCTATGGCACGCTGGTCGATCTTCCCAGGACGGTGGCTCGCGCAGGCTCGCTCTTGCAGGCGGCTGGAGTGGGTGAACGGGTCAGGATGGTCGGGCAGAGTTTCTTCGACCCGCTACCAGCTGGTGCGGATCTCTATCTCCTCAAGTCTATTCTCAACGACTGGCCCGACAGGGAAGCCAGGCTAATCTTGGGCCGCTGTGCCCAGGCAGCGCGTCCCAGCGGCCGCCTGGTGATCCTGGGCGGAGTGTCCCCGGATGGCAGAGCTGACCCCCAGTTGCTGATGATGGTCCTGCTGGGAAGTAAGGACCGCACGCTCACGGAATTCCGAGAACTGGCGAACGCTGCTGGCCTTGAGATTAAGGCGGCCGGGCGGCTCCCATCTGGTCGCTTTGCCGTCGAGTGCCGTCCGATGTGATGCCACGACCGCCCCAGTGTGGGGTCGGTCGTTGAGCGTACAGAGGGAAAGCACACATGTCTTTTCCCTCTTCGCGTTCTATTATTGCAACGCGCCTTGCCCTGCTCGCGTGGGTGTACCTGAGCTGATACAATCACGCTTAGATGATGTTATATTCTTTATGCTGTTGCTGATTGAGAAGTCGGTCGATTCTTAAAGGATCGATATTGATAGATTGGGCCTTCCCCAACGTAATTTCTTCAGCAATCAGCTGCCCTACCATCGGAGCCTGTTGTACCCCATGTCCCGAAAAACCTGCCACGTTGATCCAGTTATCCGCTGTCGGCAACCGACCAAGAATCGGATTGTGGTCAGGGGTTACTTCATAATATCCCCACCAACAAGCCCGATGATCTAGTCCCACTTCAGCTAGCCAGGGAAAGCGTGTCGAGCCTACTCTTATCGTTGGCTCGAACCAATCCCAATCTACCCCTTCCGTAAATCCAGGTGGTTCGTCCGGGTTTGAACGGCCAAAAAGTATGCGATTACCCTCGCTCCGCAGGTAGAAACCGCTCGCCAGGTCGATAGTGAGAGGATAGGCATGGTGCCAGGCAGTCGGAACAGTGGCATACACTATGCGTCTTACCGGTTGGACAGGTACTGTCAGACCAGCTCGTCTTGCTACTTCACCAGCCCAGGCTCCGGCAGCATTTACGAGGTACTCGGCCTCAAAGATACCCTTAGGAGTTTCCACCTGCCAAGCATATCCCACCCGGTTGGCTTTCGTGAGAGGGGTTTCCAGGTAAATCCCAGCCCCCCTTTCTTTTGCTAGCCTCAGGTAAGTAAACGTAATACGGTGGGGATCGACGACCCCATCTGCTGGTCCATAAGTTGTACAAGCGATGTTTGCAGGATCAAATCGAACGAACTGTTGCGCATCCTCAACAGAAAGCACGCGCACAGGCACACCTATTCGTTCCTGTAATCTGACGCTGGCCATATGCACTACCAATCGTTCGGGCGGGACAAGGAGCAGGTAGCCAATTGGGCGATAACCGCCATCTTCCCCATATAAGTCTTGGAAATGTTGATACTCCTGGATGCTCTCCCAGGAGAGACGAATATTCACTTCTTCCGTGAATTGTACTCGTACTCCTGCCGTACTTCGCCCAGTCGATCCCATCGCAGGCGAAATTTGTGCCTCCAGAACCGCGACTCTCAGCCCCCGCTCACTTAGTTGAAAGGCACAGGAAGCGCCCATAATGCCGGCCCCGATTATTAAGGCATCAACCTCTACTTTCAGCGACATATTCGTCCCCTTTTCAACAAGCTCATATGCATGCGTTACTCCTGCAGCTCATCCTGCGGAATGAATGGATTATGGCGCATATGAACTTTAATTTCGCAAAGCATATCCCGCAAAGGGAACGCTAAACGGTCCGACTGCTCCCATGTCTATTTCAATCAGGCTCAGGCGACTGCTTGCCAGGGCCGTCTCGATTGCTGGACGGAACGCTTCTACTCGCGTGACCGGATAGTAATGTATCCCATATGCCTCACACAGTTTCTCAAAGTTGAGACCATGTAAATCTACCCCGATGTGGCGTCCTCCGTACGCGCGATTCTGAATGTTTCTCAGTACGCCGTAGCCACCATCATTGAACAAGACAATGATGACAGCAATCTCTTCCTGCACGGCGGTTCCCAGCTCACCAATATTCACCTGAAGACCGCCATCGCCCACCATTACGACTACCTGCCGCTCAGGTTGCCCTATTTTTGCGCCCAGCCCCATTTGCAAGCCCTGTCCAATTCCGCCGCCTGCTGCGTGAATATACTGGTGCGGCCCGTACACTGGAAAGAGGCGCGCTCCCCAGGTAGTAACAGAGATTGTGACATCAGCTACCAGCAAGGCATCCCGCTTCATACAGGTCCGCAAATCATCACACAGTTGTCCGTAAGGTCCGAGGGTAGCTCTCAGCGCACCCCGGCATGCATTCCTGGCTGTTGCCACCTCCTCTAAATAGTCTGGATCTGGTTTCGCTCTACCCTCCACTTCTGTAATGAGCGCTTGCAATCCCAGCTTCGCATCCGCGACTAAGCCAAGGGTAGCTGGATAATTGCGACTGATTGCCAGTTGGTCAACATCGATCTGGACAATCGTTTTGGGGAGCGGTAGTCGCCAGACCATCGTTTCTGCCCCGCGAAAGCCTGTCCCAACTGCAAGCAATGCATCGCATGATCCGATATAGTCTCGAATAGCCGAGTTATATGCAAAATTTCCGATACATTGAGGATGATCTTCAGGAATAGCGCCTCTTCCAGCCTGGCTCGTAAGCACCCCCGCCCCCCACATCTCGGCAAGATGAGTCAATTCTTCAGCCGCGTTCGCTTGAATGACACCGTTCCCCGACCAGATCAGCGGTCTTTTGGCTGAAAGGAGGATGTCGGCGGCTTCTTTCACGCAAGAGAGGAGAGGTGCGAGACGCGGGTGAAAGTTAAAGCGCAATTCAGGGGCCGAAAGAAGCATCTTTTGTAAATCAATTGGTATTTCAACGCTTACTACCCCGGTCGGCGCTGTCTGAGCTAGCTCTATAGCATGCTGGATGGTCGCGGACAATGAATGTATCGAGCGCACCCGGAAAGCGTCTTTTGAAATCGCTTTGAGCATGCCAAGCTGGTCTTTGCACTCGTGAATAAATCCCTTGCCCTGGTCGAGATATGGAGAATCAATCTGGCCCGTCAGGTGCAAGAGGGGTGTGCCGTGAGTCTGCGCTTCGATCAGCGCACCCGCGGCATTGCCCGCGCCAGCTCCGGTACTGGTGATGACTACCCCCAGTCTGCCAGTGGCCCTCGCGTATCCATCAGCCATGTTGACTGCCCCCGGCTCGCTCCGGTTGGTAATCGGACGAATACCGCCCTGCCGGGCGATTGCGTCATAGATGGGAATGTTATGAATACTGATGATCCCAAAAACATACTCAACTCCCGTGGCTCTCAACGCCTGAACGATGATATCACCGCCCGTGTATGACTCGTCCATTGTTTGCTGTCTCCTTTCGTATCGAGTCGAAGGCTTAAACCACTTCAGAAGCAGCCTTTCGTCAATCGCCTTGCTTTATGGTCCGTCGAAGCTTCGTAGCAGCCTCATCTATTACATACAACTCAGGTGGCCGCACAAGCTGATTCTGATTGCCCAGATAGCGAATGATCACGCCGTATTCGCGCTCTGCAGCTTCAAGTGATACATAGCCATTGATGACATCGTTCAGAACTAGCTCCAGGGAACGCCGGAACGGATCACCATAACCACCACCTCCGGGTAGATTGAGTTGGACGCGATCACCCAGTACGAGTGGAATAAACGCCTTTGGTTGGGGGCGAATGGTGTTGTTCACAAGAAATTCGCCAAATGCACCAGATTCCCCACCATCAAGCCCGGTAGCGGGAAAACGAGTGCGGTCACACAGCGCAGAAACGCCCCAGGATGCCTCGCCTCGGTAACTCACCTCCGTCCATTGCCCTAACCCTCCCCGATAGGTGCCAGGCCCACCCGAGTCAGTGCGTAACTCACGCAGGTGTTGGACCAGTGGGGTTAGGCTTTCCAATATTTCGGCTGGCACTCCCGCCACTCCGCTGGGGAAACCGGTCGTATTCAGGCCGTCTTTGGTCGCTCGGGCCCCGGTACCCCCGCACTGAAACAGGCTGAAGGTAAAGGGCTCCTGGGATACGGGCCATTTCCCCTGCCAGACGGAGATCCAGATCGGATCTGCACCGCAGGCCATGAGCTTTCCCGGCATGGCAGGAGCCAGCGCCCCGAAGATCACCCCTGGCAGGAAATGTCCGATCGAGTGGCGCGAGGCAACCGCAGCAGGCTCCAGGCAGTTCAGAATTGAGCCAGGCGGCGCAGTCACATGAACCGGGCGAAATGCCCCCTCGTTATGCGGAACCTCAGGGCTTACTGCCGCCTTGATCGCGAACGAGGCATAGGCGTGGGTATAGTTCAGCACCACGTTGATCCCCCGCGAACTCTGGGGCGATGAGCCGTCAAAATCGATGAACAGGTCTTCGTCCTCAATGGTCACGGCCACTTTGATGCGTATCGGTTCGTCAAAGCCATCGCTCCAGGACTCGTTCTCGTAACGCCCGTTGGGCAGTGCGCGGATCGCCTCGCGCATGGCTCGTTCCGAACGCATAATGATCTCATCGGCAAGTGGATCAATCGAATCCAGGTTGAACTCATCCATAAAGTGAAGCAGTTCGCGCGCTCCCACCGCGTTTGAGGAGGTCTGAGCATAAAGATCACCAATAGTTTCATCGGGAGTACGCACGTTCGCGCGCATGATCTTAAAAAGCTCATGATTGGGCTCGTCACAGATGAACAGCTTTGTGATCGGAATGCGCAAACCTTCCTCGTAGACCTCGCGCGCCTCACCTGAGAAAATGCGCCCACCGATATCGGGGGCGTGGCAGGTGCTGGCGAAGTACCCGATCACGCGCTCGCCTTTGAAGACCGGCGTGAGTATCGTCATATCGTTGATCTGGCCGGCGGTTTGCCAGGGATCGTTGGTGATCAGCACATCGCCTGGCCGCAGAGTTTCTGCCGGATACGCTTTCAAGAAATGGCGCACTCCGGTCGCCATCGCGTTGATGTGACCAGGAGTACCGGTGAGCGACTGGGCAATCATTGAGCCGCGCGTATCAAAGACCCCACAGGCAAGGTCCTGCGACTCGCGCACAACAGTGCTGAAGGCCGTTCGCATCAGCGTCACTTGCTGCTCATTCACCACGGAGAGCAGGCGGTTCCAGAGTACCTCCAGGGTGATCGGGTCGATTGTATTTTTCATTGAAGAGAATCCTCGCCGCATACGTTATAGTTCAACAATAAGGTTCAGCTGCTCGTCAATACGGAAACGGCAATCCGGCCCGACGATCACCGTCGATTCCCGCTCTTCAACGATGGCGGGTCCAGCGAAGCTTGTACCGGGCAGCAGACCATAGCGGTCATAGACCGGTACAACGTGGTAGCCGCCCAACTCCGGGAAATACGCCTTGCGGCTCCCCTTGCGAGCAGTTTGAGCAACCTTCAGCTCATTCCCCACTACTTGCAAGCGTACCTGGGGCGCCGGGCCGGACGAGGTGACGCGCCAGTTGATAATTTCAACCGGTACAGACTGGCTGAGCCGCTCATAGAGACGGCGGTAGATCTCCTCAAACGATTTGATGATGGTGGGGATGCTCTCGCTGCTAAGCCGACCGGTTGGCAGAGGAACCTGAATCTCGTGGCCCTGACCGACATAGCGTATATCGGCCACACGCCGGTGGCTAATGTGCTCGGGCAAAATGCTAGATTTTTCCAGGAGTGTCTGGCCTTGCGCCTCCATCTCGCCGAGCAAGGCATTGGCCTCCTGCCAGTTCAGAGAATCGATGCGACCGGGAGAGGTGCGCACGAAATCAAAGGCAAGCGGAGCTGTGAGGAAGCCAACGGCACTCATGACTCCCGCTCCAAACGGCACAACTAAGGCTGGCGAACTCAGGGCTTTCGCGATGCGAAAACCATGCACCGGCCCGGCACCGCCGAAGGCAAATACAGGGAAGCGATGTGAGTCCTTACCGCGCTCCAATGTATGGACGCGAGCGGCATTCGCCATACTTTCATTCACAATCTGGTGGATGCCCCAGGCTGCCTCTTCGATGGAGAGGCCTAACGGGTCAGCGATTCGTTCCCTAATGGCCTGCTCGGCGGCTTCGAGATCTATCCGGAGCTGGCCTCCGAGAAAGTAGTCGGGGTCAAGGTAGCCAAGCACCAGGTCGGCATCGGTCACGGTCGGCTCGATTCCCCCGAGGCCGTAGCAGACTGGACCCGGCTCGGCCCCCGCAGAGTCAGGCCCAACTTTTAATAACCCCATTGAATCTATGCGAGCTATGGAGCCGCCTCCCGCGCCAATCTCGATCATTTCGATCACTGGTAATTTTATCGGGAGTCCTGACCCCTTCTTCAGGCGATACCTGCGATCAACTTCGAATTCACGGGCAATCAGCGGCTGGCCCCGGTCGATGATGCAGAATTTGGCGGTGGTTCCTCCCATATCGAAGGAGAGCAGGTCGGCGTACCCACATGCCGCACCATAGCTGGCCGTGGCCAATGCCCCTCCTGCCGGGCCGGATTCGAGCAGGCGGACCGGGAAGCGCATGGCCGTATCGACCGTGACAATCCCACCACTGGAAATGATCAGGAAGAGGCTGCCCGGGAAGCCAATGCGATCCAGGCGGGCCTGCAACTCGCGCAAGTACTTCTCGACACGGTCCTGAACATAGACGTTGGTAATCGTCGTCGAGGTGCGTTCGAACTCGCGTATTTCGGGCACCACCTCCGACGAGATGGAGACCCGCATGCCCGGTGCGACACGCTGAATGATAGCACGGGCCTCCCGTTCCGCAGAGGGGTTGGCGAAACTGTTCAAAAAGGCGATGGCAACGGCCTCTATCCGGTTCGCGACCAGTTCGCGGGTCAACTGCTCTACGAACGCGGCGTCCAGTTCCTGCAAGGTTGTTCCATCAGCCAGCGTGCGTTGAGACGCCCCGAAGCGCAGGTAGCGCGGTACGAGCGGCTGCGGCATTTCTAGCATCAGATCATAGAGTTCGTAGCGGTTCTCGCGCCCGATTTCAATGGAGTCACGGAAGCCCAGGGTGGCGAGTAGTGCGGTATGCGAGCCGGTGCGCTCAATGATTGCATTGGTCACCAGGGTTGTGCCATGGATGAGTTGCTGCACGCTTCCTATGGCAACCCCCTCCCGCTCAAGTGCTTCGAGCACGAGCGTTTCGACGGCCTGGGATGGATCGCGAGGCGTGGTGAGGGTTTTGCCAACCGCGAAGCTACCGGTAGCATCGTCGAACACAACGAGGTCCGTGAACGTGCCCCCGATATCCACTCCTATCCTGCGATGCCCGGAGGGATCTTCCATCACTCAACCTCCAGTTTGGGGAAACGACTCAACGGGAAAATATCGACTTGCGGTGAGCGTTGCTGGGAGAGGAAACCGCCGTCAACCGCTAGAATATGTCCGGTGACGTAACTGGCATCCTCAGAGGCCAGAAAGGCTGCCGGCCCGGCCAATTCTTCAGGTTCACCCACGCGCCCGAGCGGTATGGATGCGCCTCGCTCTCGCTTCATCTCGAGGCTCATGCCTTGAGAATCAATCGAGCCGGGGATGAGGGCGTTCACGCGAATGCCGTAAGGAGCAAGGTCGAGTGCCATGGCCCTGGTAAGGGCTTCTATACCACCCTTTGATGCGTCATAGGCAGCCATCCCTCGGTGGGCGCGAGTGGCCCCTCCACTCGACATGTTAATAATGACGCCTTGATGCCGGCGGGCCATCACTTGGGTCGCGCGAAAGGAACAGAGGAATACACTCTTGAGGTTGACCGCGAGGACCCGGTCCCACCAGGCTTCGTCCGCCTCAAGGAAGTGACGTTCGACATTGATTAAACCAGCGTTATTGACCAGCACATCCACAGTTCCAAAGTGTTCAAGCACAGTATCAAATAAGTGGTCAACCTGGCTCTTATCCGAAACGTCGGCAACACCAGGAATGGCCAACCCGCCATTTGTAATAATCGTCTGGACAGTATCTTGGGTGCCCTGGGCGTTGACATCATTCACGATGACCTGCCCGCCCTCACTTCCAAAACGAAGAGCAATAGCCCGCCCTATGCCATGTGCAGCCCCTGTGACTAGCACTACCTTGTTTTTGAAGCGTTGCCCGATTTGCGTCACCATATTCTCTCATCTTTCTTGCCCACAGTGAGCGAACGAGACCTCTGAAGGACAAAGTAACCAACTCGACTGCACAAATCAGTTTCGTCGCCCCTCGTGGGTCAATGACCAATGAAGAAGCAGGTACTCTTCCGAACGTTTCAGGTGAGAGCATATAGTAGCCACCGCTTGAGAAACGTCACGATCTTTACAATAGTTCAGGAGTTGTCGGTGATCAGCTTGAACAAAATGCGCCAGTTCGTCGGATGACAGAACGATGAGCATATACCGCTTGCTACGTCGCCAAAGCGCCTGGATGGTCTCGACCCAACGTTGACTCCCGGCCGCTTGATACAAGACGAGGTGAAAACCTCTATCTACCTCCAGAAAATCCCCCATTGTCCCCTGGAATGCCTCCATAGTAGCTAACAATGCCTCCATATCAGTGAGATCTTTGCTAGTGAGCCTTGGAACCCCCTCCGAGGTTGCAAGCTCTTCCATCGCACCTCGAATCGCATATAGTTCCCTAATCTCTTCACGATCCATCTGAGCAACCACGGCTCCTTTATGCGGTAATTGAACGACAAATCCCTCACCTTCGAGAATAGGAATAGCTTCACGTATAGGGGTCATACTCAGGTCAAATTTCCGGCTGAGATCCTCCAGAAGCAGGCGCGTACCAGGGGTTAATTCCCCCCGTATAATGGCATCCCTCAAAAGTGTTGCAGCAATTTCTCGTTTTGTACGATAAACTGAAAGAACCATGTCTCTCCTCTGGTCTATATTTGATATTTTATATAATATCAAATCTGTGCTGAAACTGTCAAGGAAGTGAGGCAAAAACAACAGATTCGCTATATCGCCACCATTACCTGCAGTGCAAAACCTCAAAAGACACATCGAAAGGACACATTCACAACCCCATATAAGTCGTTGTTAAACGGAGTCTAGGTGGGACGGCCTGTAGTGACGTTTCATGCAGATAGAGGCGACAAAAGGGAAAGGACACGTGTCCTTTCCCTTTTGCTTTAACTCGGCTTGAGAAGAGGCACGGGGCAAAAATATGTGTCTTTTCTCCATACTATAAATGGGGATAATAGGATACAGGGCTGACTTTTCTGAACCATACCCGGTAACTCTCCCACGAATACCACGTAAAGAAGAGAAGAAATGCATGTTAGATTTCATCCGAAATGAGCGACATATGACTAGTGAATAGTTGAGTGCATCCTCTCTTCAGGGAGCGTTATCAGTGATTCAGAATACAGATAGATCTAAAAGTTTTGAAACGATCTTGTCGCTTGAACGCACGCGGCTGGTGCGGTTATGCACCAGGTTCACCGGAGATAGTAATATCGCCGAAGATCTTGCCCAGGAGACACTACTGGAAGCATGGCAACATTTTGATGCTTTGCGCGACCAGCACCGTATTTCGCAATGGCTCTCCGGCATCGCTCACAACATCTGTCTTCGTTGGGCGCGCAAACAGGGGCGCAATCTTCTCCAGTTCGCGGAACCTCTTTTTATTGATGACGATGCTGCACTGGCGCAGCTTGAAGATACCATAGAAGATGGCTTCGACGTAGAGGCCGAACTTGAACGTAAAGAACTCATCGAGCTTCTGGACAGAGCACTTGCGCTGCTGACTCCAGAGGCTCGAACACTGCTGATTGCGAGATATATCGAGGAGACTCCACTGGCAGAGGTCGCGGCGCAACTGGGCATGAATACCGGCGCGGTAACCATGCGACTCCAGCGCGGCAAAATAGCTCTGCGCCGTGTCCTCACGACCGAGCTCCGGTATGAACTGGCCCCATATCGGAGGGGCACGACCGACACATCAGGCTGGGAAGAGACGCCCCTCTGGTGTATGTCCTGTGGCCAACACCGCATCATCGGGCAATACCGACAACATGAAAACGAGCTGTGGCTCAAATGCCCAGTCTGCTGTCCCGAACCGGATCACTTTTTTGTCCATACACACTCGCCCTCTCTCCTGAGCGGGGTGAAAGGGTATAGGCGCGCATTTTCCAGGATTGCTAGTTGGGTCGATGACTTTTTCCTCTCTAAACTTGCTAATGCGAGGGTAACATGTTACTGCGGTCGCACCCTCCCGCTGCAGATGGCTCGATTTGGAGAGGCCCCATCGCTCCCCTACAGCCAGCAAAGCCTCTACTGCCAATGTGATGTTTGCGGCTTCAGTGACGCGGAATCCCTGGAAAGCCTGGTCTTCGCCTTACCAGAGGTCCAGCGGTTTTACCGTGAGCATTCTCGCATACACCTTTTGCCCAACTACGAAGTGGAAGCGGATGGGCGACCCGCCATCGTCACTCGCTTTGAGAGCATCACGAACCAGGAGAAGATTGTCGTGGTTTCGGCATCTGATACCTTTGAAGCGCTCCAGTATCATGGGAATGGCGTATGAAGCCCAGAGCGATACTTCCTCTTATCCACTTGTCTCAACATGTTTAACTGATGACCGGAATAGAGTATGTCCAAAATAGCTATTGGAGCCGACAAACAACAAGAAAGCAAAGAAAAGCACTATGGCAAAACCACTTTCTGACAGAGAAGCATCTTCTCATAGCCCAACCGTTAGCGAGCATTCATCTTTTATAAAACAACCACGATGGTTGCCTCGCCTATTGCACCTCCTGCTCTCCCTGATCGTCGCGGCAGGGGTTTTGTATGTCGCTGCCGATGGCGCAGGGCCATTGCCGCCACTCGGATCAGCCCTGAACGTAGGAACAGGGATCTGGACTGCGGCGAACACGGCCAAACCAGGGCCTCGCGAGACGCTGCATGTTCCGAATCTGCACGCGCCCGTCACGGTGATTTTTGAGGCGAACGGCACGCCGCATATCAGGGCCTCGACGGACGATGACCTGTTCTGGACGATTGGCTACCTGCAGGCACTCTTCCGCCTGACCCAGATGGACCTGATGCGCCGCCAGGGCGAGGGGCGACTATCCGAGATTCTCGGACTGCAGGCACTTTCATCCGACGAGTTCCAGGTGCTGACGATCTACACACAGGGCGTGAATGCGCTTATACAGGAGGAAGAGCAGAGCCACTCGCTGCCCTTCCTGTTCAAGCTGCTGAACTACAGGCCCCAACCCTGGACACCCATCGATAGCCTGGTCATCCAGGGCGAACTCACGCAGACCGGTGCATTCTCAACTATGCCGCTCGACTACGCGCTGATGGTGAAAGCGTTGGGCTACCAGCGTACCATGCAGTGGTTCCCCGTGCTGCCTCCCGATACACAGCATCCCTACGACACAGGTCCGTATCAGCAACCGACCGGACTGAGACCACTGCCCTCGCAACTGGCCCTGAGCCAGGACGCGGTGCAAACGATCGCCAGCCTGGATCAACAGATCAGAGCGTTGCCCAACGCGATGCGCGACGGCTCAGACAGCAACAACTGGGCGGTCAACGGACCCAAAACGGCCTCGGGCAAGGCGTTGATGGCGGGCGATCCGCACCTGCAGTTGACCTTGCCATCCATCTGGTACCAGTTAGATGCCAGTTCACCGGACTACTCCTTCAGCGGCGCAAGTATTCCCGGCTTCCCGGTAACACCCATTGGGCGCAACCAGCACATCTCCTGGAGCCTGACCGAGGTGCAGAACCAATCGACGTTCTTCTATGTGGAACACACCGATCCCGCACATCCCCAGCAGTATTACTGGAACGGCGCCTGGCGGCAGATGCAGCATCTCACCTACACCATCCCCGTCAAGGGCCAGCCGCCCGTGCGCCAGGAGGTCTACCTGACGGTGCATGGCCCCATCTTTCCAGCAGGTCAGGGCATTGCGGGGGAGACACTCTCGGTGGACTGGATGGGCGCGCTGCCCTCGACGGATGGCGAGGCGTTGTTGGCGGTACTCAAGGCCGCGAGCTTCAGCCAGTTCCGGTCGGCGCTAAGCCTGTGGACAGCCCCTAC
>Ga0209647_1001769_pt1 | contig 17994 bp, 13 predicted proteins | sample GraSoi_2013_60cm_FD_185827 | JGI IMG/M metagenome (GOLD analysis project Ga0209647, IMG submission 185827) | Grasslands soil microbial communities from the Angelo Coastal Reserve, California, USA - Sample 9_17_2013_60cm (SPAdes) (version 2) | ecosystem: Environmental > Terrestrial > Soil >...
TGCATGGCGTCGGGATGGAACGCCAGATTGTATTTCTGCGCGAGATGGAAGATGCGGATGAGATTGACGGGGTCGCGCTTGAACACGTTCTCGTCGGTGACATTGATGCGGTTGTGGTCGACGACGAAATCCTCGGTCTCGCTCAGCGTGTGGCGGGCCCGCGGCCGGAACTTGGCCATCATCCGGCTCAGCACAGGCATGGCCTTGGCGTGGCTGTCCTCGAGCTTGGCGCAGAGAATGGCGGTGAGATCGCCGACGTCCTTGGCGATGAGGAAGTAGTGCTTCATGAAGCGCTCGACCTCGCGCAGCCCCGGGTGTTCGGTGTAGCCGAGCCGCACCGCGATCTCGCGCTGGATGTCGAAGGAGAGCCGCTCCTCGGCGCGGCCGGTGAGGAAGTGCATGTGGCAGCGCACGGCCCAGAGGAAATCGCCGCAACGGCGGAAGCGGCGGTATTCGCGCGGGTCGTAGACGCCTAGTGCGATCAATTCCTCGCGCTCGCGCACGCGATAGACGTATTTGGCGATCCAGTAGAGCGTGTGCAGGTCGCGCAGGCCGCCCTTGCCGTCCTTGACGTTGGGCTCGACCAGATAGCGCGACTGGCCGGCGCGCCGGTGGCGTTCCTCGCGCTCGGCGAGCTTGGCGGCGACGAATTCCGCCGCGGTGCCCTGCACCACGTCCTTGTCGAAACGTGCGACGAGTTCGTCGAAGAGCTTGTGATCGCCGAGGAGAAAGCGCGCCTCGAGCAGCGAGGTGCGGATGGTCATGTCGGCCCTGGCCTGGCGGATGCACTCGTTGACCGTGCGCGTGGCGTGGCCGACCTTGAGCCCCATGTCCCAAAGGCAATAGAGGATCGTCTCGGCGACGGATTCGCCCCAGGCCGTCTGCTTGTAGGGAAGCAAGAACAAGAGATCGATGTCGGAGCCGGCCGCCAGCACGCCGCGGCCGTAGCCGCCGGTGGCGACGATCGCCATGCGCTCGGCTTCGGACGGGTTCTGCGCCGGGTAGAGGTGCTTGATCGCGAACTCGAACGCCAGGCGGACGATCTCGTCCTGCATGAAGGCGAGCCGCTCGGCGCAACGGCGCCCGTGGCGGTCGGCGATGAGCAGCCGCTCGGCCGCGGCGCGCCCGTGCGCGAGCGCGGCCCGCAGCCGCCGCGACACCGCCAATCTGAGTTCGTGCTCGCCGCCGGCGTGGACGGCGGCCAGGTGTTCGAGCTCGGCCGCGATGGCAACCGCATCGAAAATTTCGGTTTCGGGCGAAACCTGATCGCTCAAGGTCAGCATGGGTCCACCGGGATAGCGGAGGGGAGGCGCTGTGTCATACGGAAATCCATCCCCGGTCGTCCCCGCGAGGGGCCCCCCGCGACGCTCGCGTCGCGGGGACCCCGTTGCGGGGACCCATAACCACCGCCTCTGGAATATGGGTCCCCGCTTTCGCGGGGACGACAGCGGAGAATGTCGCTGGGCGCCGCCAGAATAAAAATAATTACTATGGCACGCCAAAGAGACAACAAATAATTCTCATTGACGCCTCCGATCCCGCTTCCTAAGAAATAAATCTAGCGCCGATTTGAGCAAGCAGCTTGCGGGCGCTTAACAAATGCAGCTAAAGCGCGGGGCCCGCCCCCTCGCCAGGCTGACGGCGGGCAAAAAATCCCGCCTTCATCAACCGGCCTTCCGCGCGCGACCGCGGTCAAGGTTCGAACGCATGGAGGTCGTCATGACCGAATTTTCTCGCCGTTCGCTTGTCGCCTGCGCGCTCGCGCTCGCCCTCATACCGAGCACGCGGCTCGCCGCCGCCGACAATCCCAAGGAAATCTACGTCGACTGGGCGACCTACAACCCGGTGTCGATGCTGCTCAAGGATAAAGGCTTGCTGGAGAAGGAGTTCGCCAAGGACGGCATCAAGGTCGTTTGGGTGCAGACCAACAGCTCGTCCAATGCGCTGCAATTCCTCAACGCCGGATCGATCAATTTCGGTTCGACCGCCGGCTCGGCCGCGCTCGTTGCCAGGATCAACGGCAATCCGATCAAGTCGGTCTACGTCTACTCGCGGCCGGAATGGACCGCGCTTGTCGCCACCAAGGACAGCGCCATCAACAAGGTTGCCGACCTCAAGGGCAAGAAAGTCGCCATGGTGCGCGGCACCGATCCGCACATTTTCGCGGTACGCGCGCTGCTCGCCGCCGGCCTCTCCGACAAGGACATCACGCCGGTGCTGGTGCAGCAGCACGCCGACGGCGGCAACCTGCTGATCCGCGGCGACGTCGATGCTTGGGCCGGCCTCGACCCGATGATGGCGCAGCACGAAGTGAACGAAGGCGCGCGGCTGTTCTACCGCAACCGCGACGCCAACACCTGGGGCATCCTCAATGTGCGCGAGGAGTTCGCCAAGGATCACCCCGATATCGTGCGGCGGGTGATCTCGGCCTACGAGGAGGCGCGCAAATATTCGCTCGCCAACTACGATGAGCTCAAGAAAACCTTCATCGCCGTTACCAAGCTGCCCGATGCCGTCGTCGACAAGCAGCTCAAGGAGCGCACCGAGCTCACCCACAACAAGGTCGGCCCGGCGCAACGCGAATCCATCCTCGAAGCCGGCCTTGCGCTGCAGAAGGCGGGCGTGATCGCCGCCAGTGTCGACGTCAAGAAGTCGGTCGACGACCTCATCGACGATCGCTACGTGACGGCCGCGAATTGAGAGCAGTTTCACAATGAGCGTCGAAGATGCGCAAGGAGAGGCGGCGTGTCCCGGGCGCAGCGCAGCACGAGCGCAGCGAAGTGATGCGCTGCAGACACCGATCTCGGGTTTACCCGAGATCGGCGCTCAAATGCGCGCAAGTCGGGCGAGCCCGACTTGCGTGGACCGTTACGAGCTCTGAGCTTTAGGCGGTCCCGGATCAGCGGTGCACCGCTCCACTTCGTTACGCGCTGCACCGCGTCCGGGACACACGGCTTAGGCGCATTCGCGATATTGCATTGGAAGGCCGTGCCGTGTCTCTTGTCTCCATGACTGCGGGCGTCGAACAAGCCGAGCTGTCACAGGCGGCGTCGAAAGCAGGATCCGCGCGCGTGCTGCGGCCCGCGCTCGGATTGTTGCTGCCGGTGGCGCTCGCCGTGTTGTGGGAAATCGCGGTGCGCATGGGCTTGTCCAACGGGCGCCTGGTGCCGCCGCCGTCGGTGATCTGGAACACGTTTACCGATCTCGCCGCGACCGGCGAGCTTGCGCAGCACGCCTTCGCCACGCTCTGGCGCGTCGCGTGGGGATTTGTGTTCGGCGTCGCGGCCGGAACGATTTTCGGCGCGATCACCGGCTATTCGGCGCTGACGCATCGCGTCGTCGATCCGACGCTGCAGGCCTTGCGCTCGATCCCCTCGATCGCCTGGGTGCCGCTGTTCATCCTGTGGTTCGGCATTTTCGAGGCGTCCAAGGTCATTCTGATCGCGGTCGGCGTGTTCTTCCCGGTCTATCTCGGCGTGATGGGCGTCGGTGATGTCGGTCGATCGCAAGATCGTCGAGGTCGGCCGCGTGTTTCGTCTGTCCGGCCCTGCCATGGTGCGCCGGATCTTGTTGCCGGCGGTGATGCCGACCTACGTGATCTCGCTGCGTGCCGGGCTTGGGCTGGGCTGGATGTTCGTGGTGGCGGCGGAATTTCTGGGCGCCTCGACCGGGCTCGGCTTCCTCCTCATCGACGGCCAGCAGCTGGGCAAGCCGGCGCAGATCGTCGCCGCCATCGTCGCCTTCGCCATTCTGGGCAAGGCGACCGACTGGCTCATCGTGCTGGTGTCGTCGCCCTTCCTGCGCTGGGAAGACCGGTTCGCGCGCACGTGAAGGGACGCCCGATGCTGGTTCTCGATCGCGTCGGCAAGACCTATCCCAACGGCGTGCGCGCGCTCGAGGGCCTCTCGCTCGCGGTCGCGCCCGGCGAAATTCTCGTCACCATCGGCGGCTCCGGCTGCGGCAAGTCGACGATGTTGCGCGCGATCTCGGGGCTCGACACGCCGACCCAGGGCAAGGTCGTGCTCGACGGGACGGTGATTACCGCGCCGCATGAAAAGATCGGCATCGTCTTTCAGGAGCCGCGCCTGCTGCCCTGGTTGCGCGTCGCCGACAATGTCGGCTTCGGCCTGGAGCAATATCCGAAGGCGGAACGCAGGACGCGCGTGGCGGGCGCGCTCGACCGCGTCGGCCTGACCGAGAAGGCGAGGGTTTGGCCGCGCGAACTCTCCGGCGGCCAAGCCCAGCGCGTCGCCATCGCACGCGCGCTGGTGCCGCGGCCGCAGGTTCTGCTCCTCGACGAGCCGTTTTCCGCGCTCGATGCCTTCACCCGCGCCGACCTGCAGGACCATCTGCTCGACCTGTGGGCCGATTTCAAGCCGACGCTGGTCATGGTGACGCACGACGTCGATGAGGCGATCGTGCTCGCCGACCGCGTGATGGTGATGCGGCCGCGGCCCGGCCGGGTCTACGAGGAGATCGCGTGCGATCTGCCGCGCCCGCGCGACCGTCAGTCCGCCGCCTTCGACTTCGTCAAGCGCCGCGTGCTGGCGGCGCTCGACCGCTCGCTCGACCGCGCGGTGGTGACCGACGACGGCGAGACCCGCGCCGCGGCCGGCGGCGGACTGTGGTGGTGACAATCTAAGCGGCGTTTCCCGGGCGCAGCGCAGCACGAGCGCAGCGAGTGGTGCGCTGCTGACCCGGGATCGTTACGGTCCGAGGCGGTCCCGGATCAGCGGCGCACCGCTCCGCGCTGCACCGCATCCGGGACACGGTCTAACTTCGCGCGATGGGAAAAGCGCGGCCTAACTTTTCAGTTGCCTCTCGCTCGTCCGCCGGATGACCGGCTTGCTTTTTCCCGCCGTCTGTCGTCTGTCCTGTGCCGTCCGAAACGGAGGTTTCCAATGGACGCCACGGCGTTGCGCGCCATGCAGGCGCCGCTCAAGGAGCGCTACAAGGGCGACCCCAAGTCCGCCTACATCACCTTGAAGGCCAAGGGCACGCTCGATGACGCCCACATCGCCTGCAAGGTGGAGACCGGACGCGCGCTCGCGGTCGCGGGCCTGCATCCCGCCACCGGCGGCTCCGGGCTCGAACTTTGTTCCGGCGATATGCTGCTCGAGGCGCTGGTTGCCTGCGCCGGCGTGACGCTCAAGGCGGTGGCGACCGCGCTCGACGTTCCACTCAAGTCCGGCAAGGTGTCGGCCGAAGGCGATCTCGACTTTCGCGGCACGCTCGGCGTGGCCAAGGACGCGCCGGTCGGTTTTGCGGCGATTCGCCTGCGCTTCGACGTCGAGACCGACGCGCCGCCGGACAAGCTCGACGCGCTGCTCAAGCTCACCGAGCGCTATTGCGTCGTCTACCAGACGCTCAAGAGCGGTCCGCCGATCGAGGTGAAGCTCAACCGCGCGTGAGCGCTATCGAACGCCCGCAGGCCGTGACGCGTCATGCCGGGGGCCAGGCAATGACGGCGAGGAATCATGTCCCCCGATCCGTTCTTCTGGTACGCCCTCCTCCTCAAGGTGGCGATGACGGCGACGATCGTCGTCGTCGTGTCGGTCGCGGCCGAACGTAGCGGGCCCTTCATCGCCGCGCTCATCGCCGCGCTGCCGACGGCCGCGAGCGCGACCTACATCATTTTGGCGGTGGAACACCCGCCCGCCTTCGTCGCCGCCGCCGCCATCGGCAGCATGGCCGCCAACGCCGCTGTCGCGATCTTCGCGCTCACCTATGCTGCGCTCGCGCAGCGCCAGGGCATCGTGCTCAGCATCGCTGTCGCAACGCTCGTGTGGTTCGGTATCGCGGCGGTCTTGCGATTGGTTGAGTGGACGCCGGCCACCGCGCTCGCGCTCAATGCGGTCGTCTTCGCGCTCACCATCCCGCTCTCGGCACGCTACCGCGACGCCGCGGTGCCAAGGAACAGCGTTAGGCGGACCCGTTACGACATCCCGCTGCGGGCGGCGGCGGCTGCGCTGGTCGTCGCCGTGGTCACGACCGCGAGCCATTGGATCGGCTCGTTTGCCTCCGGCGTGTTCGCAGTGTTCCCCATCGTGCTGGCAACTTTTGTGGTGATCGTGCATCCGCGCGCGGGCGGGAAGGCGGCGGCTGCCGTGCTCGCCCATGTGCAGCCTGCGCTCGTTGGCCTGCCTCTCGGATTTCTCGGAGTGCATTATCTCGCCGGGTGGATCGGCGTGTGGTGGTCGTTCGCGGCTGGCCTTGCGATCACCATGGCGTGGAGCGCCGCGCTTTGGCTCGTGCGGCGGTCACGGTTGCGCATCGCCTAACTTGCGCGAACCGCTACTTCTCGATCGAGAGCTTCTGCTCGCGGATCACCTCGGCCCATTTGCGCGTCTGCGCCTTGATGTAATCGGCGAACTCCTCGGGTGAGCTCGCCATCGGCTCGAACATTTGCGGTGCCAGGAATTTTTCGCGGAATTGCGGATCGGCCAAAATCGTCACGACCTCGGCGTTGATCTTGGTCACGATCGGTTGCGGCGTGCCGGCGGTCGCGAACAGTCCGAACCAGGTGGTCGCTTCGTAGCCCGGCAGGCCGTTTTCGGCGACGGTCGGAATGTCGGGAGCGAGCGGCATGCGCTTGCCGCTGCCGACGCCGAAGATCTTGATCTGGCCCGTGCGGAACGGCGGCAACGCGAGGCTCACGCTCACCGACATCAGTTTGACGTGCCCGGCGATGACGTCGGTGAGCGCGGGGGCGGCGCCGCGGTAGTGAACGGGAACAAGTTTCACGCCGGCCATGCTCTCGAACAGAACCATGTTCATGTGCGGCGCCGATCCGATCCCGGCGGTGCCGTAAGTGAGCTCGCCCGGCGTCTTGCGCGCGAGCTCGACCAGCTCGCGCACGTCGTTGGCCGGCAGCGAAGGATGGCCAAGCAGCGCTTGGTTGATGCGCACGATGCCGGTGATCGGGATGAAGTCCTTCTCTTCGTCGTAGGGTAGTTTGCCGTTGCCGTAGAGGGTGGGATTGATCGTGAACGTTCCGGCCTCGGCGACCAGCAGCGAATAGCCGTCCGGCGCGGCCTTGGCCACGGATTGCGCGCCGACGACGTGGGCGGCGCCGCCCTTGTTCTCGATCACGACTTGCTGGCCCCACGCCTGCGCGAGGCGCTGGCCGAGCGCGCGCGCCACGACGTCGGTGACGCCGCCGGCGGCGGCCGTCACCGTGAGCGTGATCGTGCGCGTGGGATAGGATTGCGCCTGCGCCGCGGCTGCGCCGGCGAGGGCAGCGAGCAAGACCAAAGCGCCGAGCCGCTTGGTCATGGTCCACGATCCTCCGCCGCCTTGGCCTTGAGCGCGTAGAGCGCTTCGAGCGCGTCGCGCGGCGACATCTCGTCGGGATGAAGCGACGCCAGCGCGGCGAGGACGGTATCGATTGCCGCGTCGCGCGCCGACGGCGATGCCGGCCGCGGCGTTGCGGCAAAAAGCGGCAGATCGTCGAAGCCGCGCGGCGACGCGCGATCCTCGGCTTCGAGCTTGGCGAGAACCAGTTGCGCGCGCGCGATCACGGCGGGCGGCAGGCCCGCGAGCTTCGCCACCTGGATGCCGTAGCTGCGATCGGCAGCACCCGGCACCACCTCGTGCAGGAACACGACCTCGCCCTGCCATTCCTTCACCCGGACCGTCGCGTTGAACAGGCGCGGCAGCGTCGCCGCGAGCGCGGTCAGTTCGTGGAAATGGGTGGCGAACAAGGCGCGGCAGCGGTTGGTTTCGTGCAGATGCTCGATGGTGGCCCAAGCGATGGAGAGGCCGTCGAAGGTGGCGGTGCCACGGCCGATCTCGTCCAAAATGACGAGTGAGCGCTCGCCGGCCTGATTGAGGATGGCGGCGGTCTCCACCATCTCGACCATGAAGGTCGAGCGTCCGCGCGCGATGTCGTCGGCCGCTCCGACGCGCGAGAACAGCCGGTCGACGGCGCCGATCTTGGCCTGGCGCGCGGGGACGAAGCCGCCCATTTGGGCCAGGATCGCGATGAGCGCGTTCTGGCGCAGATAGGTCGATTTGCCCGCCATGTTCGGGCCGGTGACGAGGTAGATGCGGCCGTTCGCGGCGGAGGCGGGCGCAGAGAGGTCGCAGTCGTTGGCCACGAACGGCCCGCCGTCGCCGGCGAGCGTCTGTTCCACCACCGGATGCCGTCCGCCCTCGATGACGAAATCGAGCGAGGCGTCGATCTGCGGCCGCACGTAGTGACGCTCGACCGCCAATTGCGCCAAGGCCGTGGCCACGTCGATGACCGCCAGCGCCTCGGCCGCTTCCTTGATGGCGGCGGCCGCCGCCGTCACGCTGGCGGCGAGCCGCTCGAAGGTCTCGAGCTCGATGCCGAGCGCGCGATCCGCGGCGCTGGCGATCTTGGCTTCGAGCGCGCCCAGTTCGGTGGTGGTGAAGCGCACCTGTCCGGCGAGCGTCTGGCGATGGATGAACGTCGCGTTGAGCGGCGGCGTCATCAACCGTTCGCCGTGCTGCGCCGTCACCTCGACGAAATAGCCGAGCACGTTGTTGTGGCGGATTTTCAGCGCGCGCACGGAAGTGGTTTCGGCGTAGCGGGCCTGCAGCGCCGCGATCACGCGGCGGGATTCGTCGCGCAGCGCGCGCGCTTCGTCGAGCGCGGCGACGTAGCCCGCGCGCACGAAGCCGCCGTCGCGCTTGAGGTGGGGAAGGTCCTCCGCGAGCGCCGCATTGAGCTCGGTGGCGAGCGCGGGATCGAGCCCCCGTAGCGCGCGCGCCGCTTGCGCCAGCTCGGCGGCAACGTTCGCGCGCTTCTCGAGCTCACCCGCAAGCCCGCCAGCGGCCATGATGCCGTCGCGGATGGCGGCGAGATCGCGCGGGCCGCCGCGCTCGAGCACGAGCCGCGCCAGCGCGCGGGCGAGATCGGGCGCCGCCGCCAAGCGCTGGCGCATGTCTGCGCGCGCCGCCGCGTCGGTCACGAAAAATTCAACCGCGTCGTGTCGCCGCTCGATCGCGGCGGGATCGGTGAGCGGCGCCGCAAGGCGCTGGGCGAGCAGGCGCGAGCCCGCGGCCGTCACGCTGCGGTCGATGGCGGCAAGGAGCGATCCGCGGCGCTCGCCCGAGAGCGTGCGCACGAGCTCGAGGTTGCTGCGGGTCGCCTGGTCGATCGAAAGCGTCGCTCCTTGCGCCTCGCGCACGGGCGCGGACAGCGGCGGGCGCGCTCCCAGCTGCGTGCGCTCGACGTAGCTGATGCAGGCGGCGGCGGCCGTGAGCTCGAGCCGCGACAGCGCGCCGAAGCTTTCGGTCGTCGACAAGCCGAAATAGGTCGCGAGCCTGCGCTCGGCCGTCGCTCCGTCGAACACGTCGCGCGCGAGCGGCGTCACCGCCGGCAGCGAGCGCAGATAGGGGGCGAGCGCGGCGTCGCCGTAGAGCGCGTCCGACACGATGATCTCGCCCGGTTCGAGCCGGGCGATCTCGGCGGCGAGGCCGGCGCGGTCGCGTTCGGCGATACGGAACTCGCCGGTGGAGATGTCGATCCAGGCGAGCGCGAAGCGGCTTTCCTCACCCGCGGAGCCGCGCGCGCGGGCGATCGCGAGCAAATAGTTGTTGCGCCTTGCCTCGAGCAGCGTCTCCTCGGTGAGCGTGCCGGGCGTGACCACGCGGATGACGTCGCGCCGCACCACGCTCTTGCCGCCGCGCTTCTTCGCCTCGGCCGGGTCCTCGAGCTGTTCGCACACGGCGACGCGATGACCGAGCGCGATCAGGCGATGGAGATATTCGTCGGCGCGATGGACCGGCACGCCGCACATGGGGATGTCGCGGCCGAGATGCTTGCCGCGCTTGGTGAGCACGATGCCGAGCGCGCGCGCGGCGATCTCGGCGTCCTCGAAGAACAGTTCGTAGAAATCGCCCATCCGATAGAACAGCAGGCAATCCGGATTGGCGGCTTTGATCTCGATATATTGCTCCATCACCGGCGTGGCGCGCGCGGCGCCCTCGGCGCTCGGGCCGGATTCGAAGCCGGAGGGATTGATCGGGCGCGCTGCGTCCATGGCGCCGGGACGCTAGCAGATGACGCGGCGAGATTCATGGGCGCGGCGGAAGATAGCCACAAGGACGCGTTATGATCGCGCGATCATTCCGGCCTGATGCCCGATAGGCGGACCACCTTGCCCCACTTCTCCACCTCGGACGCCATGTAGGCGCCGAAAGCGTCGGGGCTAAAGACGATGGGCGTGGTGGCCACGTCGGCAAGCCGCGCGCGCACCGCCGGGTTCGCCAGCCCCGCGTTGATCTCGCGGTTGAGCCGCTCGATGATTTCCGCTGGCGTGCCCCTCGGCACGCCCACGCCGCACCAAGAATTCGCCTCGTAGCCCGCAACCGTCTCGCCGATCGTCGGCACCTGCGGCAGTGCGTCGGAGCGGTGCTTGCCGGCCATGCCCAACGCGCGCAGCGACCCCGAGCGCACGTGCGCGAGCGAGCCCGTCAGCACGTCGAACGCAACCTGCACCTGCCCGCCGACGAGATCGGCGACCATGGGCGCTCCGCCGCGATAGGGGACGTGAATCATGTTGGTGCCGGTCATCATCTTGAACAGCTCGCCGGCCACGTGCGAGGTCGAGCCGGTGCCGAACGAGCCCACGCTGATCTTGCCCGGATTGGCCTTGGCGTAGGCGATGAATTCGGCGACCGTCTGCGCCGGAAGCGACGGGTTTGCGACCATCACCAGCGGAAAATCGATCAGGCCGGAGACCGGCGCGATGTCGCGCAGCAGGTTGAACGGAAGGTTCTCGAACAGCGAGACGTTGACCGCGGCGGACGCCGGAACGAACAGCAGCGTGTAGCCGTCGGGCGGCGCGTTGACCACGGTCTGGATGGAGATATTGCTGCTGGCGCCCGGCTTGTTTTCGACCACGACCGGCTGGCCCAGTCGCTCCGCCAACCACGGGGCCATGATCCGCGAGACGATATCGGCCCCGCCGCCGGGCGGAAACCCGGCGACCCAGCGCAACGGCCGCGATGGATAGGCTTGCGCGTGGGCGCGAGACGACGTGGCGGCAAGCGCGCCGCCGGCGCCCGCGAGATGTAGAAATCGACGGCGGGAAAGATGCATGGCGCTCCCTCTCTTGCCCTCCGCCCCGACGGCGTTTCTTCCGCTACTTTACCAGCTTGGCGCCGGTGATGGCTTCGAGATTCTTATAGTCGATCTTTTCGCGGTCGGCTTTGGGAATATCGAGCGAATCCAGGATCTGCAGCGTCACGCGCGGATACATCGTCCCGCCTTCCGGGTCGAACGGGCAGTCGGAGGCGAACACGATCTTCTCCAACGGGAAAAACTCCAGACCGCATTTGGTCGCGGGCTTGCCGCCGAATACCGCGGTGTCGACGTAGAAGTCCTGCTTGAAGTAGTCGAGCGGGCGCTTCTTGAGGCTCTTGCGCAGCGAGACGTAATCCTCGTCGCTGGTGCGCGAGCCGAGCACGTCCCAACCCGGCCCGATGCGGCCTTCCAGCATCGGCACGATGCCGCCGAAATGGTGGGTGATGATCTTGAGATTGCGATGGTTGTCCATGATCTTGGAGAACACCAGGCGGGCCATGGCGGTCGCGGTTTCGTACGACCAGCCGAACGTCCACCAGATTTCGTAGAGCGACTTCTTCTCGTCGATATAGTCCGGCATGTTGGCCCCGCGCGCCGGATGCAGCCAGATCGGCTTGCCGAGCTCGTTCATTTTTTTCCAGAACGGCAGATATTGCGGCCGGTCGAGCGGCTTGCCCGCGACGTTGGTGTAGATCTGCACGCCGAGCGCGCCGAGCTCCTTGATCGCGCGCTCCGCCTCGCGCACGCCGGCGTCGGGCGCATCGAGCGATATTTGCGCGACCCAACCGGGAAAATGGTCGCGTTCCTTCGCGCACAATTCGGCGAAGCCGTCGTTGATGAGACGGATGAGCTCGTCGATCTGGGCCGGGGTTTTGGCGAAGTTTTCCACCGGCGGCTGCGGGTAGGACAGAATCTGCTGATAATCCTTGTGGCCGTCCACGATCTTCTTGCGATGCTCGAGGTCGAACAGCGCCGGCAACGAGCGCACGCGTTTGCCCATGTCCTTGTAGTCGCCGGCGACGTCTTGCATCTTGTCGAAGAATTTTTTCGGAAAGAAGTGCGTGTAGGCGTCGATCCGCATCTGCGGCCCTCCAGCTTTGGGACGTGTGCTTGTTACCCGCTCGACCGGCCGGAGTCCATCGCGCGACGCGCTACTCGGCGGCGATGCTCGCGGTGCCGTGCTGGTCGATCTCGGCGAGGCAGCGCGTGAGCGCTTCGCCTTCGGGATCGGCGAGCGCCGCCGCCCGCGCGCTCGCGATCGCGTCCATGCCGAGCGAGAGCGGGATGCCTCCCGCCAAGATCGGCCGGATGATGCGCGTCTCGATCAGGCGGTAGTTGGCGATGCCGCGCTTCAAGGTATCGCCATAGCCCTTGATCAGCCGCGCGCATTCCGCGACTTCGAGCGCGAGATCGCCCGAAAGCCGCGCCGCCTCGGCGATGAGGCGCAGCCACGCTTCGATCGCGTGCTGCTCCTGCTGGAAGCGGTACGATTTCGGCCGCCAGCCGCGCAGCTTGGCCAGCAGCCAGAAGCGCAGAAAGCCCGACACCGACGCGCTGTTGACCTCCATCCCCCAATGCAGGCGCGCGAGCAGGCCGCGCCGCTCGGCCGCGGCGAGAATGCGCTCGGCGAGCCGAGGGGGAAGCAGCGAGCACAGTTCCTCGACGCCGGGCTTGAGGAACTCGGTCACGGTGAACGGCTCGCCGGGACTGACCCCCATGGCGGCGGCGATGCGCGGCAAGCGCGCCGGATCGATCTTGGCCTGCGCTACCCGGATGACGTCCTCGTACGACATGCGCAGGGCGAGGTGACGCGCGGTTTCCCTGACCAGGCGCCCACCGGCGCCGACGCGCGCGTCGGCGGTGCGGATCGGCGCCAGCCGGTCGACATAGAGTTGCGCATAGGCGAGGTCTTGATAGGCGGCGAGCCGCCGGGCGCCGGCGAGCACGACGTCGCGGGCCGCCGCCGGCATGACGATCGCGCGTTCGAGCGCGACAAGCGCCTCCGCGTCCGCGCGATCCTCGTTGGCGATGCCGCTCACGGCAGGCCGAGCATTCGCGTTCGCCGCGGCGTCGAGACCGCTGCGGAAGCCCCGCAGATTGGCGTCGACCGCTTTGCCGTCGGCGCGGATCGCGTCCTCGAACGTCGCCGCCGGGATCGGCACGCGCCCGCAGCCCGCGATCAGCCCGAGCATGACCGCGCTGATCATCGCGCCGCTCTGCTTGGCGAGCGCATCCATGTCGAGAAGGAGATGGCCTTGCGCATGGGTCTCGACCGCCTTGATCAGGCGGGCGCTGTCGTAGCGGCCGTCGCCCATCGCCATCTTCTCAACCACCAGATAGGAGCGCGCGGTCGAGGCGATCACCAGCGTGCGATCAGGCGTGACGAAACCGCCGGCGATGGTGCGGCCCGCTTCCATGAGTTCGCTCGCCAGCACGATGTCGACGTCGCCGACGCCGGGCGCGAGCGCCAGCACCGGCCGAGCGCGGAGCTCGTGCGCCGGCAGCGGCACGATCTCGATGTAATAGGTGGTGGCGCCGGTGCGCTGGGCGACGCCGGGGATGGAGGTCGACTGCACCGGAAAGTCGAGCTGCGCGGCCGCGCTGACGATCCAGTCCGTGAGCACGCCGCCGCCTTCGCCGCCGAGCGCGGCGATGAGAATGGCGATCGGTCGGGGTTGCGGGGCGCTCATGCGCGCGCCTCGGCGCGGCGGGGCGCGAAGGCGCCGATGATCGTCGCGCGCACGCGGTGGAGCGCGCGATCCCACCAGTTGGGATTGCGGATGATCTCGGCGCGGTAGAACGAGGGACACAGGACAGCGGCATGGGCGACCTCGCCGCACAGTCCGCAGCCGACGCAACTCTCGATCACGGTCGCCACCGGATCGCTGCGCAGCGGATCCGGATTGGGCTTGACGGTGAGCGACGGGCAGCCGGAGAGCCTGATGCAGGAATGGTCGCCGGTGCAGATCTCGTCGTCGACGCCGAAGCGCACCCGCACCACCCGCTTGCCGCGCTTGAGCTTCTCGGCGTCTTCGGCGCGCACGCGGCGCTGGCGCGCGAGCTGGCATTCGCCGTCGGCGATGATCACCTTGAGGCCGCGCTCGGCGGTGCGCATCGCTTCTTTCAAGGTCTTCGTCATCTTGGCGACGCTGTAGCTGCGCACCGTGCGCAGCCATGTCACCCCCAGCGAGCGCAAGGTCTGCTCGATGGTCATGCCGGTCGGCGCGCCCAGCCGGTTGGCGGCGCTCGAGGGCAGATATTGCTGGCCGGTGGCGGAGGCGTAGCCGTTCTTCATCACGATCAGCACGCCGTCGCCCTTGTTGAACAGGTTCGAGGCGACGCCGGTGATGAGGCCGTTGTGCCAGAAGCCGCCGTCGCCCATCACCGCGATCGGGCGGCGGTCCATGTTGGGGGTGACCGCGGCCGCGCTCGCGAGCGACATGCCGTAGCCAAGGATGGAATTGCCCAGGCTGAACGGCGCGAAGGTCGCGAACGAATGGCAGCCGATGTCGGCGCTGATGTGGGTGGGCCCGAGCTCGCGCTGCATCAGCTTGATGGCGCTGAACACCGGCCGTTCGGGGCAGCCGGTGCAGAAATTCGGCGGCCGCGCCGGGATATCGCCGACCGCCGCCACGGCGGAAGCCTTGTGCGCGAGCATGCTTTTCACGCGTGTTGCAATCGCATCGGCGTCGATGCCCGCGGGCCGCACCTCGACGAGGAACGACGCAAGCGCGTTGAGCAGCACCTCGGATGTGTACTCGCCCGCGCGCGGCAGCATCCCCTTGCCGAGCACGCGGGTCGCAATGTCGGCGCGCCGCAGCTCCACGTTGACCGCCTGCTCGATGTAATCGGGACTGCCTTCCTCGACCACGAGCACGGCGCGTTTTCCCGCACAGAACTCACGCAGCTCCTCCGGCACCAGCGGGAAGCCGACGTTGAGCACGTAGAGCGGAATGCGGCTCGCGCCGTGGAGATCGGCGAGATCGAGCCGCGCCAGCGCGCGCAGCACCCCGTTGGTGAGCCCGCCGAGGACGATGATGCCGACGTCGGCGAGATCGCCCGCGATCACCTCGTTGAGCTTGCGCGTGCGGATGAATTGCTGCGCGGCCGGAAGCCGCTGCTCGACCTTGAGCCGCTCCTGCGAATAGATGGCGGGCGGGTGCGCCAGCCGGCCATAGTCGAAGCGCGGCGGACCGGCGAGGCGGTTCTTGCCGGAAAACGCGGCGCGGCGGTTGGCCTTGGCCTTGAACTCGCCGGTGACGTGACAGGCGCGGATGCGCAGCTCCATCATCACCGGCGCGTGGCTCGCCTCGGAAAGCTCGAAGCCCTCCTCGACCATGCGCACGATGGTCGGCAGATCGGGACGCGGGTCCATGAGCCACATCGACGATTTCATGGCATAGGCGTAGGAGCGCTCCTGGATCACGCTCGCGCCCTCGCCGTAGTCCTCGCCGAGGATGATCATGACGCCGCCGACGACGCCGGGGGACGCGAGGTTCGACAGCGCGTCGGCCGCCACGTTGGTGCCGACGATCGATTTCCAGGTCACCGCGCCGCGCAGCCGATAGTTGATCGAGGCGCCGAGCATGGCCGCGGCCGAAGCTTCGTTGGTGCAGGTTTCGAGATGCACGCCGAGATCGCCGATGATGTCCTCGGCATCGACCAGAACGTCGAGCAGGTGCGACACCGGCGCGCCCTGATAGCCGCCGACGTAACTCACGCCGGACTGCAGCAGAGCCTTGGTCACCGCGAGGATGCCCTCGCCGCGGAAGGTCTCGCCCTCGCCGAGCGTGAGCGCCTGCACCTCTTTCTTGAAGGAGCGTTCCATCGCCTCTACCTTGGCGCGAGGGAAGCTATATCGGCGCCGGCGCGAATGCTACCTGCGGCGGCGGCCGGTCTGCCGCGGCCACGCCGCCGAACTATTTGACCGTGATATCCGCCTCGCGAATGACGCGGCTGTATTCCTCGACCTGCCGGCGCAGGTAAGCGCCGAATTCCGCGCCGCACATCCCGACCGGAAAGAGTCCCTGCTGGGCAAGCTTGGGTTTCATGTCGGGGGCCTTGAGTGCGCTGCTGAACCAGCCGGATAACCGGTTGAGCACGTCGGACGGCGTCTTCGCCGGCGCCACGATACCGTAAAAGATCTCTGCCTCGTATTTGCTGACGCCGGTCTCGCCCAGCGTCGGCACATCCGGCAGCGTCTCGATGCGCGCGTGTGAGGTGGTCACGAGCCCGCGCAGCGCGCCGGACTGCAGTTGCGATACCACCGTGGGATAGTCGGCCCAGACCGCGGCCACGTGATTCCCCATGAGCGCGTTGATCGCGGGCGCGGTGCCGCCGTAGGGCACGTAGGTGATGTTGAGGTTTGCCGCGCGCTTGAGCACCTCGATGGCGATGTGAAGCGAGGAGCCGGGTCCCCCGCTTGCGAACGCGAGTTCGCCGGGCTTGGCGCGCGCTGCGGCGATCAAATCGTTCAGCGTCCGGTAGGGCGACGAGCCCAGCACGACCAGGACCATGGGCGTCGCCGCGAGATAACAGACCGGTTCGAAGCTCGTCGACGGATTGTAGCTCGCTCGTTGCAAGGCTGGATTGATGACGAAGGAATTCGCCACCAGCAGAACCGTGCGGCCGTCCGGCTCGGCGCGCTCGACCGCTTCGGTTCCGATCACCGTGCCGCCGCCCGGGCGATTCTCGACCACCACGGTCGGTCCCTGCGCGCGGCCGATCTGCTCCGCCATCAGGCGAGAGAGAATGTCGGGGCCGCTGCCCGGCGTGTAGGGGACGACGATCTTGATTGGCCCCGTCGCCTGCGACCATGCGACGGGGCCCGCCGGCGCCAGCAACATCGCGGCTGCGAGCGCGATCGCCAGTCGATTGCGAACGTATGCTGCCATAAGTCGTTACCCGCGCGGATGGCCTCACTCGCTGCTACCGCGTCAGCATACGTCAACGGGCACGGCTAGAACATGCCGTTGTCGTTGGCGGCTTTCTCCGGGATCGGCTGGATCACGTCCCAATGCTCGACCACCTTGCCGTTCTCGAGCTTGAAAATATCGACGATGGCGTTGCCGCGCGTGCCCGGCTCGCGCACGGCATGGACATGGACGATGACGTAATCGCCGTCGGCGAAGATGCGCTTGATCTCGCTGCGGTTGTTCGGGAACTTGTCCTTCAAGAAGGTGATGAAGCCCTTGAAGCCTTCCCGGCCGTCGGCGGCCAACGGATTGTGCTGGGTATAGCGAGCGCCGAGATATTGCGAGGCTTTCTCGAAGTCCTTCTGGTTGACCGCGGCGTCGTAGAAGGCGGCGACGATCTTCTTGTTCTCCTCCATTTGCCTGGCGTCGGCAGCAAGCGCGGCGGGGCTCGCGATCAACAGCGAAAAGGCGGCGGCGAGTAGCGGACGAACCATCTCAACCTCCTGTGTCGAAGCGGTGCAAACTCACATGCGCGACGGGAGCCACAACGCGATGGCCGGAAAGGCGATCAGAATCACCAGCCGAATGAGATCGGTCGCGATGAAAGGCAGCACGCCGACGAAGATGGTGGAGAAATTTATGTCTTGGATCACGCTTTTTATCACGAAGACCACCATTCCGACCGGGGGGTGGATGAGCCCCAGCTCCACGGTCATCACGATGATGACGCCGAACCAGATCGGGTCGAAACCGAGTTCCTTGATCACGGGAAAGATGATCGGGACGGTCAGGATCACCATGGCAAGCGCATCCATCAGGCATCCCAGCACCACGTACATGACCATGATCAGCGCCAGCACCCCGTAGCGGCCGAGCCCGAGCCCGGTGAGGAATGCGGTCACTTTCTGCGGCGTCTGGGTGATGGTGAGAAAATAGCCGAACAGCAGCGCGCCGATCAGCACCGTGAACACCGCGGCGGCGGTGCGCGTCGCCTGCAGCAACGAGCGGCGGATGTCGAGGCGG
>Ga0209647_1001770_pt1 | contig 17988 bp, 14 predicted proteins | sample GraSoi_2013_60cm_FD_185827 | JGI IMG/M metagenome (GOLD analysis project Ga0209647, IMG submission 185827) | Grasslands soil microbial communities from the Angelo Coastal Reserve, California, USA - Sample 9_17_2013_60cm (SPAdes) (version 2) | ecosystem: Environmental > Terrestrial > Soil >...
TCTCCTCGCCTCATCCCGCCACCCCTCGACTTCTCAGGAGCGGTTTGGGCGCGTCGCCATTCTACCACGCCGTTCCACTGCCGCCGCGAGTTGTAACGATCGTGCGCGCGCCTCCTCTCCGGACTTTGGCATGTGCTCTGCATAGCATGTTTCCTGGCATATCGCTGGTGGGAGGAGCATCTATACCACAGGTCCTGATCGTGGACAACGATGAGTCCATTCGCGAAACCGCGCGCTTTCTGCTCGAAGACGAAGGATATGAGGTGATCGAGGCGCCAGACGGCGCGGCGGCGCTGGATCTGCTGTGCATGAGCGATCAGCCGATGGTCGTGCTCGACATCGTGATGCCGCGCCTGAGTGGGGTGGAGCTGCTAAAGCTCGTCGGCCGTGATGAGCGCCTGACCCGCCATGCCTTCGTCGTGTGGACGGCGAGCCGGGTGCCGGTCCCCACGATCGCGCTCCTCATTGGTCTTGCAGTCGATGCTGGCATGCTTGGCACTGTGAGTTGCAATGAACACACCAATACAATTTGCGCTCAGGCTTTCCGTGCCTCTAGTATGCCACAGCGGCAGGCGACTGGATGCGCACGAGCCTGAGGCTAGTTGTGCAGCCGCGCTCACCAGACCATGGCCGATTGTTGTTCTGGCGTGACGGGCAGCAGGCGACAGGAAACGCATCCACACGCCTCGTGCCGTCGCCCAGCGACTTACCCCCTGCGTGTAGGGGCACTCCTCAGGCGCCGTTCTTCAGTTAATTGCGGCCCACATCCGTCGACGCCGGGGCGCATGCGGCGTGGCGCTCTTTGTCTCCTAGGCCGGGAGGTAACCAGCCGTTAAGGGACGACCCAATGGCTTCCAGAAAGTCTGTGCTCAGGGCGGTGGGAGTTGCTGTCTCACCGCCCTGAGCACAAAGCAACAGTCATGTCGGTACGTCGGTCGCGAGAGCATTAGGTGCCCTGGAGCGTGGCGACATTGAGGTGATGGGCGGCATCGGTCCCTGTCCAGGCGATCTCAGCTTGGGAGGGAGAAATGAAAGCGGAGAAGCCGGGCGCGCCCAGCGCCGTCTCGGGCAGCACGGTCTTGGTCTGCGCCGGATTCGGGAACTGGGGGAACTGCGTCGTGCACTGCACGTTGAGGTGATGCACGGCGTCGGTGCCGGTCCAGGCGATACAGGGATTGCTGGAGTTGAAGAATTGTGGCGCAGTGGCGCTGGTCTGAGGCAACCCGCTGCCTAGTGCGCTCGTGAAGTGTACCGCATCGGTAGACTCAGCCAGGTTGAGCTGCTGCGCCCCACGCGTGGACCACCCCAGCACCAACCTGTCGAAGAACACGTTTCCCTTTAGGCTGGGGCCGGCGTTGCTACTGAACTGCGAGAGCACGGTCTTGGTCCCGGGGGTCAAGGGGTTCGACGTGGTGATCGGCAACACGTTGAGCGAATCGTTGGCGTCGGTCCCCGTCCAGGCCAGCAGCACGTGTTGGGGGTTTGGCCGGGAGTGCTGATGAAGTCGATGGCCGGCGCCGCGATGCTCGTCTCGTGCAAGGTCAGCTTCCTGCCGCCGGGGATGATCTGCACGTTGAGCGAATCGTTGGCGTCGGTCCCCGTCCAGGCCAGGACAACGGGCCCACTAGGTCCATGATCTATCACCTGGACGATTGCCGGACTGTCGGGCGAGGTCTCGGGCAGCGTGACCTTGGTGGGGAAATGGAGCCCATCGGTCCCAGTATTGAAATTGACGTGGTGGGTGGCGTCCGTCCCGGTCCAGGCGATATGGGCACCTGTGAATCCGGGTCCAGCGATGCTAGTTTCGGGCAGGGTGACCTTGGCCGTCTCGCTGACGGCGGCCAGCACTGCCGGCGAACGTGATGCGGCGCGGGCCGGCGATGCAGGTGCAGCCGCGGCGACGCCCATGACGACCATGAGCACTACGAGGAACAGTGTTACCAGGACATTGGTCGGTGTCGGTGCTGTACGTTTCTGGGCCATGCTCGCAACTCCTTTGCGTGCCCTCTGCATCCTTCTCGTGAAACGTGCGCGATCAATTGGCGCCAGCAGCAATAGCTGGACGGTGCTGCAAGCGGCGTGCAAGCGGTATTCCCACGCTGGCGCGACGGTGCGCCCGCGCCTTCGCCGGCATGGGCAGCATAGCCCCAGGCATCACCCGCGAGCGCGGCCCGATCAGCTCCAGCCCAGCGCTATGATTCGCTTCTTGCGTACGTCGTCCTCGCGCAGCGCGACTTCCAGTGGTGCTCCAGCGGCGCGATGTCTGTCTTCCTTGGCTCTCAGTGGGGAACTGGACGATCTGATTGGTTCAGCAGCGGTACTTTGAGTACATGCAGGCGCAGGCCTGTGCACTGGCTGCTCGCGTGCCGAGGGCGTACCTTGCCCTTCGCCTTCTACTCCGGTGTTGGTTGTGCGCGGTGGCGCGGGAGCGAGAGACCATACGCTCGCAACCCACCCTTCATCGTGCTCTTGCACAGCAGATCCTTCTGCTATCAAGCCACAAGAAGTGTATTCGCACGTAAGCATGAATGCGCACTACGCCGGACCAGTAGTTTGGGTCAAGGATCTTCCTGTCCAAAGGGCTAGTGCTCGTTGCGTCGCTCCTCACAAGATGCTCTCACTATGACTATCCAGCTGTCTTTATGCGCGGTACAATGGACGCTGGCCTGCCTCGCCGGATCGAGCCTGGCCCGAACACGGAGCGCGCATGAAGTGTCCCACCTGCGGGACTGACAACCCAGCCAACGCCAGGTTCTGCATTCAGTGCGGCACCCCGCTGCCGCGTGTCTGCGCGAGCTGCGGCGCCGTCAATCCTGCTGGCGCGCGCTTCTGCAACCAGTGCGGCGCCCCGCTGGTTAGTGCACCCCCCGCCGCCGTTGTCACTCCCGCGGCCAGCGCCACCTCGGCGGGCGGCGCGCGCGCGGAAGCACCGCCCGCTCCACCCGCGGCGTCCACCGCCACCCGCGGGCGTGGGCGCCGAGCACGGGAGGAGGCACCTTCCAATGTCGCCACGGGAGCCTCTGGGCGCCCACGCAGCGCGGCGACGGATGAGGCGGCGAGCATCGCCGCCAGCAACGGCCACGATGCCGGAGAAGAGCATGCCGAGGAGCGGCGTGTCGTCACCATTCTCTTCGCCGACCTCACCAGCTCGACCGCCCTGGCCGATGGCATGGACGCCGAGGATGTACGCTCGCTGCTCAGCGCCTTCTTCGCCACCATGGCGCGGCAGATTCACCGCCACGGCGGCACCGTCGAGAAGTACATCGGCGACGCCGTGATGGCCGTCTTTGGCCTGCCCGTCGCCCACGAGGACGACCCCGTCCGCGCCATCCGCGCGGCGCTGGATATGCAACGCGCCTTGCGCCAATTCAACGAGGCGCGGCTGGCCAGCGATCCCTCCGTGCCGGAGCTTGAGATGCGCATTGGCGTCAACACCGGCGAGGTGGTGGCGGCGAGCGGCGCGGGTGAGGGACGCGACTTCCTGATCACCGGTGACGCGGTGAACGTGGCGGCACGGCTGCAGCAGGCGGCGGCGCCCGGCAGCATCGTGGTAGGGCCGCGCACCTACCGCGCCACCAGCGGCGCTGTCGAGTATCGCTCGCTCCCTCCGCTCACGCTGCGGGGCAAGCCACGCCCCGTCCGCGTCTGGGAGGCGGTGGCGGTCATAGACGCCGGCAGCGCGCCGGCGCCGCGTCCGCGCGGCGTGCGGGGGCTGTACGCGCCGCTGGTGGGCCGCGATGTCGAGCTGGATCTGCTGCGCTCGATCTATTCGCGCGTCGCCAATGAGCGGCGGCCACACCTCGTCACCATTATCGGCGCGCCGGGTGTCGGCAAGACACGGCTGGCGCGCGAGTTTCTCTCTGTCACCGCGGCGTGGACCGAGGCCGAGGGCGCGCCGACGCCGGATGTGTTGGAGGGGCGCTGCCCACCCTATGGCGAGGGTATCACCTATTGGCCGCTGGCCGAGATGCTGCGCACGCACTGCAAGTTCTCCGCGCTGGAGGCGCCCGAGACGGCGCGCGCGAAGGTGCTCGCCTGGGTGCGCGAGCTCTTGCAGGCAGCCAGCCGGCCGGAGGACCCGGAGCTCATCGCCGCCTATCTGGGCCAGACCATCGGCATCGAGTCGCGTGAGCGGCGCCGAGCGCTGCTGCCGAGCGACATCCAGCAATTCCAGGAAGGGCTGCTGCGCGCGTGGCGCGTGTTCTTCGAGGCGCTTGCCAACGCACAGCCGCTGATTGTCCTGGTGGACGATATCCACTGGGCGGACGACACACTGCTGGACCTGCTCGAATACGTCGCGGCGCGCGCGCGTGCCGTGCCGCTGCTGCTCCTGTGTCCCGCGCGGCCCGAGCTGTTGGAGAAACGGCCAGACTGGGGCGGCGGCAAGCGCAACTATGTGATTCTCGGCCTGGAGGCGCTCTCTGCCCGCGACGCGGAGCGCCTGGTGCGGGCGCTGCTGCCGGGCGACGGCGTGCCGGAGAGTCTGCGCCGCGGCATTCTCATGAAGGCTGAGGGCAACCCTTTCTATGTCGAAGAGATCGTGCGCATGTTGGTGGATCGCGGCATTCTGATCCATCAGGAGCCAGGCGGCGGCTGGGGCGTCGCGCCAGAGTGGGAGGACAGCCCCGAGCTGAGCGATCCCGACATCCCCGATACTGTGCAAGGAGTGCTGGCCGCGCGCCTGGATCTGCTTCCCGAGCAAGAGCGCGATGTCTTGCAGCATGCCGCCGTCATCGGACGCTTCTTCTGGGCCGACGCCTTGCGCAACCTGCACCCGCAGCTTGGCATCGAAGAGCTGGAGGGCGTGCTGGCGACCCTGCTTGCCAAAGACCTCATCCGCGAGAGCGAGCGCCCCGACACGCTGGTTGCCCCTGCCGGGGAGCGCGTCTACACCTTCAACCACACCCTCACGCGCGAGGTGACGTACACCGCCATCCCACGCGCGCGCCGTGCCCACGAGCATCAACGTGTCGCCGAGTGGCTCGAACGGCTGGCAGACGGCCGCGAGGCCGAGTTCGCGGACCTGCTGGCGCAGCACTATCGCCAGTTCTACGTGCAGGCGAACCTGACGCGCTCGCGCAATACCGCCCGGCGGCAGGCCGTGCGCGCCAAAGTGGTGCACTACCTCGCGCTGGCCGGCGATCAGGCCGTTGCACGGCACGCGGCGGGCAAAGCCGAGCGCTACTTTAGCGACGCGCTCGAGCTGTTGGCCGAGGATGCGCTGGCCGAGGACGTGCCTGAGCGCGTGACGCTGTATTCCAAGCGTGGCGACGCCCACTGGCTGCAGCTGGACGGCGACAGCGCCTGGGCGGACTACCGCGAGGCCCTGCGCCTGTGGACGGCATTCAGCGGTTATATGGTAGACAGCGCCGCTGATGGAGCGGCGGCAGCGGCGCTGTCTACCATGGCGGCGCCGGTGGCGGCGGACGGAGCGCCCGCGGCGCTGGCTGAGCTGCAGGTGCCGGCGGACGGCCAATTGGTGCTGCCGCTGGACTGGCGTGCGCGAGGCATGCGGCTCTATCGCCAGCTGGTACAGCTGCCGACTCGCTATCCCATGGTGTTCCAGGCGCCGCCGTCGCACGAAGACTTGCTGGAGTATCTGCGCGAGGGGCTGCGCCTGGTCGAAGAGTTCGGCCAGCGCGACACGCTTGAGGGCGCGGAGCTGCTGACGGCCAAGGCGTTCTTCTGGTGGTCCTGGCCGGAGCAGCGCACGGAGCGGGAGCTGCTGGATGCGTTGCGCAGCGCGCGTGAGGCCGTGCGCATCGCCGAGGCGCTAGACCAGCCGCACGTTGCCTCCGAGGCGCTGGATGCGCTGGGCAGCATCCAGGCGGTGATCACCGACTTGCGCGGCAATGTGGAAAGCCAGATCCGTCGCCTGCACTGGGCGCACCGCATCGACGACACCTACGAGCTGCTCGACATCTACACCACGGCCTGCATGGCACACGCGCTAGTCGCCGAGTATGCACGCGGCGTGGAGCAGGGGCAGCTGGCGCTGGAGCTGGCGCAGTCTGCCGAGGCGCCGCCGTTTCTGGCGCAGGCGCTGCGCACCATGACCATCGCGCAGTTCGAGTGGGATCACTGGCCGGAGGCGATCCGCGCGGCGAAACAGCTCCAGACGGCATCGGCGGGCCTGAATCTGCTGCAGTCGGACTCGCATCGCTGGGCGCTGCTTGACTGGGCGATCGTGCTGGCGCGGCTGGGCGATCAGGATGGCTCGGACGCCGTCGCCCGGCGCGTCAGCGAGCTTCCGGAGCGCACCGAGGTGCAGCTGGTCGGCCTCGCCCGGGCGCGGCTGGCGCTGGCGCGCGGCGCCGTCAAGGAGGCGCGGCAGTTGTTGCTCTCCTCGCTGGAGGCGAAGGCGGGGCGCATGGTGTTGCCGGCGCTGCTGGCGGAGCTGGCGGAGCTTGGTGCGCGCACGGGGGAGCGCGAGCTCTACGACCGCTTCGGGCCGCAGGCGCTGGAGCTTGGCTGGCGCTCGGGCGCACGCAAGGCGCTGGGCCAGGCGACGCGCGCGCGGGGCGTGGTGGCCATCGCGGACGGCCGGTGGGACGACGGGCTGGCCGACCTGCAAACCGCGCTGCAGCGCTTCCAGGAATTCGGCACGATCTGGGAAGAGGCGCGCACGCGCTACGCCCTAGCCGGGCTCTACCGCCGCCGCAACGCCGAGGGCGACGAGGCGCTGGCGCGGGACGAGCTGACGCGCGCACAGGCGCTCTTCGAGGCACTACGCTCCGTGCGCGACATCGCGCGTGTGCGCGCGGCGCTGGCTGGCGGCGAGGTCCGTGTGCCATAGTGGTAGTCAGGTCGCGGGTCAGCGGCTCGGCACGTCGCGCGCGGTGGCGAGGGAGCCTAGACGTGTCGGCCGCAACGCCGCCCGGCAGGTAGGACCGTACGCGAGGGAAGGAGGAGGGAAGCGGTGCCGCAGGAATCAGCCGCCGCGTCGCGCTTCTGCCATCTCTGCGGCCAGCCGCTCACCGGCCACTATTTTCGCAACAAGCGCGGGCTAGTCTTCTGCGCGAGCTGCTCCGCGAGCCGGCAGCGCTGCGTGCTCTGCGCCACGCCGCTCGGCGAAGCCGACCTTGCGCAGGCGCGGCACAATGCCACTGAAGACGGCATGCTCTGCCGCCAGTGCGCGCGGACGACACCGCGCTGCGCCGCCTGCCACCGCCATATCGCCGGCACCTTCTACACCTTCGAGGAGCTGCTGCCCCCGGCGGCGATCCGCCGCTTCTGTGCGGCATGCGCGCGCAGCCGTCCGCGCTGCGACATTTGCCGTGCGCCGGTGGCACAGGACACGGCGGCGCTCGACGATGGACAGTATCGCTGCGCGCTGTGCGCCGAGCAGATGGTGTTGGGCGAGCCGGCCGTGCGCACCGTGTACGAGCAGGCGCTTGCCGCCCTGGGGCGCCTCGTCGGTGCGCCGCCCGCGCCGCCGCGGCTGGAGGTCGTCAGCCGGCTGCAGATGGGTGAGCTGCGCCGCCGCCACGAGCGCGACGTCCCGACTGGACCGGCCATACCGGCGGCAAGCCATCACGTACTGGGCTATTTCGTACGCACACACGGCGCCAACACGATCTATGTCGAGCGCGGCTTGCCGCATAGCCTGCTGCTGGGGACGCTGGCGCACGAGCTCGGCCACGCCTGGCAGGCGGCCTATCCCGCCGCCGAGCGCGATCCGGTGCTGGCCGAAGGCTTCGCCGAGTGGATCGCGCACCATACGCTGGTGGCGAGCGGCTTGCGCCCTGTCGCCGCGCGCGCGACACGCCGCGACGACGTGTACGGGCGCGGGCTGCGCCAGCTGCTGGAGGTCGAGCGCCGTGCCGGGAGCGAGGCCGTGCTGGCGCTGGCGCGCGGCGAGGCGAAGTAAGCTCAGCAGAGAATGCACCACAGAGTACGCAGAGTGTATGGAGACGAGGCAGAAGAGAGACATGCTCGAGCGCGAGGGAAGCGACCAACGTCCAGGGATGAACGCTGCCGGCCGGCGAGGGCAATTGCCCCTCTGCCGCGCGATATGCTATACTTTCGTGGTCTGACACGTGTAGAGAACACAATGGGCCCGCGCGACACACGATGAGCGGGCGAGCGCGTTGGGATACTTCGCCAAACGATACCTGACGGCGAAGGCCTCCGAAGAGTCCCGGCGTGGGACCACGAGAAAGACAGCAAAAGACGGCCCACTCAGCGCATGCCGGCACCTCCACGCGGGATGGACATGCGCAGCGGGTGGGCCGCGAAACCAGTGACGTGCGTGTGCGCGCACGTCGGTAGCGCACCGAGAAGGAGGAGGCTGCCGCCCTCCGACGCGTGTTGAGGAGTGGGCGGAGCCGGAACGCATGGCGTTGCAGACGGAAGATAAGGCGGAGATCATCACGCAGTATCAGACCCACGAAGGGGATACCGGCTCGCCGGAGGTGCAGGTCGCCATCCTGACGCGCCGCATCCAGGATCTCACTCAGCACCTGGCCGCCAACAAGCACGACAACCACTCGCGCCGCGGCTTGCTCAAGATGGTCGGCCAGCGCCGCCGCATGCTCAAGTATCTCAACCGGACCGATCCAGAGCGCTATCGCGCTCTGATCGCCTCGCTCGGGCTGCGCCGCTAAATGCGGGCTGTCCGCCAACATCGTCCCCGTTCCGCGAGCCTTGCCGCATGTCGCGCCGCAGCCTGTGCCTCATGGATGGCCGGCGGGCACGTGTGCGGCCTATTCGCGCGGTGGCGTGAGCACAGATGTGCGCAGGTGTGCGCCCCTCTCTGCCCCACGACGCCTCGCACCGCTATACTCTCACCAGTGAGAGACATGTGAACAGTTCACTTGAAAAGAACAGCCGAGCGAGACTCGGCTCGGACGGCCCGGCCATCGCAGGTGCGGTGGGCCCGGCATCCGGAGGAGTATATGAATACCGTTCATAAGGTCGAAAGGACCATCGCCGGCCGCGCCCTCAGCATCGAAGCGGGGCGTGTCGCCGAGCAGGCTGGTGGCGCCGTGATCGTGCGCTACGGCGAAACCGTCATTCTGGCCACCGCTACGTCTAGCGTGTTCCCGCGTGAAGGCATCGATTTCTTCCCCCTCACCGTCGACGTCGAAGAGCGGCTCTATGCCGCGGGCAAGATTCCCGGCGGCTTCATCAAGCGCGAAGGCCGCCCCACCGAGCACTCGATCCTCGCCTCGCGTCTGGTCGACCGCCCCATTCGCCCGCTCTTCCCCAAGGGCTATCGCAACGATGTCCAGGTCGTCATCACCGTGCTCTCCGCAGACATGGAGAACGATTCCGATGTCCTCGGCATCCTGGGCGCCTCGGCGGCGCTCACCATCTCCGACATTCCCTTCGCCGGCCCGGTCGGCGGCGTGCGCGTCGGCTACATTGACGGCCGCATCGTCATCAATCCGACTGAGTCGGAGCTGAAGAACAGCTTGCTCGACCTCGCCGTGGCTGGCACCGCCGAGGCGGTGGTGATGGTCGAGGCCGGCGCCAAGGAGCTGCCCGAAGAGACGATGGTCGAGGCGGTCCGCAAGGGCCACGAGGCCATCCAGCAGCTGATCGAGATGCAGCGTGAGCTGGCCGCGCAGGCTGGCAAGCCCAAGCGCCAATTCATCCCGCCCTCGGAAGACCAGGAGCTGGCCAAAGCCGTCGCCGAATTCGTCAAGCCGCGCTTCGAGACGGCCGTCAACAACGCCGATAAGGCCGCGCGCGAGGCCGCGCTTGCCGCCGTGGAGCAGGAGCTGATCGCCGAGCTCGGCGCGAAGTATCCGGAGCGCACCAAAGAGATCGCCAGCTTCTTCGAGAAAGAGCTGAAGAAGTACGTCCGCACGCAGATTCTCGAGAAGGGGATCCGGCCGGACGGCCGCGGCACCAAGGACATTCGCCCGATCTCGTGCGAGACGGGATTGCTGCCGCGTGCCCACGGCTCCGCGATCTTCACGCGCGGACAGACGCAGGTGCTCAGCGTGGTGACACTCGGCTCGCCGGGCGAAGAGCAGATGCTGGACGGCCTGGGCTCCGAAGAGAGCAAGCGCTACATCCACCACTACAACTTCCCGTCGTTCAGCGTCGGCGAGACCCGGCCCTCGCGCGGCCCAGGCCGCCGCGAGATCGGCCACGGCGCGCTGGCCGAGCGGGCGCTCTTGCCCGTTATCCCCGACCAGAGCGAATTCCCCTACACCATCCGCGTCGTCTCCGAGGTGCTCAGCTCGAACGGCTCGACCTCGATGGCCTCGACCTGTGGCAGCACGCTCAGCCTGATGGACGCCGGCGTGCCGATCAAGGCGCCGGTGGCCGGCGTCGCGATGGGCCTCATCACGCAGTCCGGCGAGACGCTGGACAAGTATGCCATCCTCTCCGATATTCAGGGGCTTGAAGACGCCATGGGCGACATGGACTTCAAGGTGGCCGGGACGGCGGACGGCGTCACGGCGCTGCAGATGGATATCAAGATCAAGGGGCTGACGGCAGACGTGCTGGGGGAGGCGATGGCGCAGGCCAAAGAGGGGCGCATGTACATCATGGACCGCATGCTCGAGGCGTTGCCAGAGCCGCGGGCCGAGCTGTCGCCCTACGCCCCGCGCATCCAGTCGGTCAAGATCAATCCCGACAAGATCGGCGCCGTCATTGGCCCAGGGGGCAAGACGATCCGCCGCATCCAGGACGAGTCCGGCGCGAAGATCGACATTGACGACGACGGCACCGTGCATATCTCGTCGGTCAGCGGCGAAGGTATGCAGCGCGCGATGGATGCCGTGCGCGCCCTCACCGAAGAGGTAGAGGTCGGCAAGATCTACACAGGCACCGTGCGCCGTCTGGTCGACTTCGGCGCCTTCGTCGAGATTCTGCCGGGCAAAGAGGGGCTTGTGCGCACCAGCCAGCTGGCGGACTATCAGGTGAACCGGCCGGAGGATGTGGTGGCGCCGGGCGACGAGATCACCGTGATGGTGGTCGAGGTGGACCCGCAGGGCCGCATCAACCTCTCGCGGCGCGCGGCGCTGAGTGGTGAGATGCCCTCGGCGGAAGAGCTGGAGGCCGAGCGCGGCCCACGGCGTGGCCCCGGCGGACCGCGCTATGGCGACCGCGGCGGCTACGGCAGCGGCGGCCCACGCTCCGGCGGCGGCGGCTATGGAGGCGATCGTGGCGCCCCGCGCCCCGGCGGCTTCAACCGTGGCGGCCCCGGCGGGCAGCGCAACCCCAGCGGCGGCCGTGGCCCGCGCGAGTAGCGAGCCGCTCCTTCGCCATCGGGCAATCCCCAGGCGTGCGCGCACGCCTGGGGATTTTGTATGCGGGGGGGAACCTCACCCCCCCGGCCCCTCTCCTAGCAGGAGAGGCAGTGCCGGATGATGACGCGTGCCAGGTGAGGCATGGTGACCGGTCCAGCGGGCAGCGCTGGCGTCGGGGCAAGCGCGTGGGAGCGTGGGTGTGCAGGTAGGCGGCCCCGTTCCGCTCAGGGGACGGACACCGTCGTCGTGGTCGTCGCGGTGCCCCACGGCGGCGGATTGGGTGTGAATTGCTGCTCGATCGTGCCTGCGTGCCAGTGGTGGATGTCGGCCGTCACCGTGTAGGTGCCGGCTGTCATCGGCGAGAGATTCATATATTCGTCGGATATTGGCGGGGGACCTTGTCCGTAGACAAACGTCCAGGTGAAGAAAGCTCCTGCGACGACCGCCTGCGGTAAATCGCTTGCTGAGGTCAGCGAGCAAAAGAAGCCCTCATGGGATACATAGGTGAAGCCACCTGCCGTATTCGCGATTGTCAGCCGGATGGGCGGATTCGAGCAGTCGCCAGCGATGCGGATCGAGAAGGGGTTGTGGTTGTGGACGGTGACCTGCATGCTGAACTGCACGTCGTGCTGCGCGGCGGTTCCCCGCACGCTGACGGTCAGGTCCAGCCACACAGGCGAAGCCGCTTGCGTCGCCTGCGCGGCAGCGGTCGCGGTCGCCGAGGAGTTGACCGTCGGCGTTATCCGGGCCGCCGGTGTCGTCCTCAGCGCACCACAGGCAGCGACCAGCACCCCCAGCAGCGCAGACGTGCCGATGACTAACAAGCAGTGCGCCAGCCTGGAAGGACGCTGCCCTGACAGGATGCCGTGTAGTTGCTCACCCCTCCGAATGGGTAAGGGTTTCATGCACCATCCACGATACACCTGATCGAACCTCGTTCCTCACGCTGTGAGTACCCGACCGCGCTCAAGCGCCCAGCCGTTCCACAGCGCTGTGCCTTCACGTCCTCTCAGGCCGACGAGCGTGCCACGAACTACCCAGCGACCGCTGTTCGCATTGCCGTTCGTCTGAGAATATGCTGCCCAACGAGCGGTTTCCTCACGCATTGACCTCTTCGAGGCTGTTGTACCCTGCCCGCATATACCAGAGGTGCCCCTGCCCGCATATACCAGAGGTGCCCCTGCCCGCATATACCAGAGGTGCCCCTGCCCGTCCATCGCCATCGCCACGATGGGAACGAGCCACACCGCTCCCGGTGCCGGGGTAGCAGCATGTGCACCGAGTGGCGGGGAGAGAAGCGGATGCGCGGCGACAGATGGCGCGGCGTACTGATAGGTGCACAGACTGCCCGTGCTCGGGTCAAGGACGGCGATTTTCGGCAACCCACCGACGGCGCCGCTACCGGCTGCCCTGCGCCGTCTCGCGCTCGTCCATTGGGATGGGCTCGCTGGAGGGCGGTGCGGCGGGCGGTGTATCCATCTGACGCAGGCCACGGCTGAAGAGCAGGCTGACGGTAGTGACGAGGTAGAGGGCGGCGCAGATCAGCAGCACGGCGCGCAAGCCAATGGCGACGAGCAGATAGCCCGCGCCGAGCACGCCGATGGGCATGGCAGCCCAGGCGCTGGCGGTGACGGCGCCGAAGACACGGCCGCGCATGCTGGCGGGAACGCGCTCCTGCAACACGGTGCCGATGATGGGGTTGATCGGCCCGCTAGCGAGGCCGTCGAGGGCAAGCATGCCGAGGACGATGGGCAGGGTGGGCAAGAGCGCCAGCACCCAGAAGCGCGTGCCGACGAAAATGAACAACGCGATGTAGATAGGGCGGCGCGGCACCCGGTGGCCGGCGACGCCATAGAGGATGGCACCCAGCAGCGAACCGCCGCCAAAGACGGAGACGGTGAGGCCGAAGGCGACGGCAGAGTGGTACAGGTCGCGCGCGAAGACCGGCATGATGACGGAGATGAACGGCGCATCGATGAAGTTGGTGACCAAGACCGTCAGCACGATGACGCGCACCACCGGCTCGCCGAAGATGTAGCGCAGGCCGGCGCGCAGGTCGGCGAGGTAGCGGCTGGGCGGCTCAGCGGCCTGCGCCGCGGGCTCGGGAGCGGGTGTGCGGACGGCGAAGCCGACGAGCAGGGCGGAGACGGCAAAGGTCGCGGCATCGATCCACAGGAGGCGGCTGGTGCCCAGCACGGCGATGAGGACGCCCGCAATCGGTGCGCCCAGCATCATGGCGCCGCGCTGGATGCTCTGAACGACGGAGTTGGCGCGCTCGAGCCGCATGCCCGCCAGCCCGGCGAGGTCTGGCACGAGCGCCGAGCGGGCGGTGGTGCCGGGAGCGTTGAAGAAGGCGGCGCAGAAGACGAGGGCGAGCAGCTGCCAGAAGGCCAGGCCGACGGTGTAGTACAGCGCGGGGATGAGGGCGATAGCGCCGCCGCTGGACAGGTCGGCGGCAATGCTGGCACGCCGGTGGCCAATGCGATCCACCAGCGCGCCGCCAAAGAAGGCGGCGAGGACAGTGGCCGTGAACTCGCAGAAGGCGGTGACGCCGGTCTTGGCCGGGCTGCCGGTGGTCTGCAGCACGAACCAGGGAACGGCGATCAGCGTGAGGGCGCTGCCCGTGAGCGAGATGGCGTTGGCGCTGAAGAGGGCGAGGAGCGGCATACGGCGTACCGGCATGAGCGTCCTCCGATCAAGCTCGGTACGGTTCGACCGCGGTGCTGTGCTCGTCTCCACGCTGCGCGGTGGGATCGGGCTGGCCGGCGACGCCGTAAGCGGCGGCGCGACGCTCGCGGATGCGCTGGGCCAGGCCGCGCGGGTCCTGCTCCGGCCCCTTGGGCGGGAACTCGAGCTGGGTGATGGTCTCCTCGATCCAGCGTAGCTCGGCTTCGAGGCGCGTACGGGCATAGTTGAGGGCGATCATGCTGTACTCGCTGATGTACGAGAAGCCGTTTTTCGGCCAGGCTTCCAGGTAGTGGAGCAGCTCGCGTGACTGCTGGCGGCGGCGCTCGAGGTGCGCAATCAGGGTGGCGCGGTCGTCGCCGCGGCCGGAGTACCAGAAGCTGAGCTTGAGCAGCAGCTCGTCGCGCATGGGCAATGGGTAGGCCGGCGGCTCGGTCAGCCAATCGGCGAGCGCCTGCCAGCCTTTGGCGGTCAGCTCATGCAGCATGCGCCGGCGGCCCTGGTTGTCGGCGGCGAAGGAGACGATGTAGCCCTCGTTTTCCAGCGCGCTGAGACGGGGGTAGATGCTGCCGAAGGTGAGGGCGGAGAACATGCCGGCGCCGCCCTTTTCGAGCTCGATCTTCATGTCGTAGCCCGAGGCGGGATACATGGCGATCATACCGAGGATGACTGGGTCGACGGACAGCATGGCGCACCTCCCGCCCATCTATCGTGCCGATATATCACAACTATATATAACAGTGGTAGGTTCCGCTGTCAAGACGTGGAGACACGGGAACCTCACCCCGGCCCCTCCGCTCTGCTCAAGAGCCGCTCCGCACCTGGCGGTGCTTCTCGCTGCGCTCGCGCGTCTCGCTCCGACGCGGAGGGGGGAGTGCGTGCGCCAGCGGTGTGGCCAGGGCGACCATGCTGGCGGCGCGCGGAGACGAACGCGCACGCTGCGGAGGAACAGCCCGCCACCTGTGGGCGGTTTGAGTGCGGGCTCCCACGTCCCCAGGGCAGGCTGCCGCGGGCGAGTGGCATAACCTCTGCGAGGCACCGGCACAACACCGGTATATCGTCAGGACAGAGGGAGGCCATCATGACAGCTCAGAACGTCGAAGGAGGAGCCCAGCGCAGCGGCGCGGCATCGTATTCTCCGGACAAGGAATATTGCCTGCTGACCACCTTCGACCGCACCGGGGGCCAGGCCGATGACGTCCAGATGTATTTCGCCTTGCAGGGCGACACCATGTACATGCTGTCGGGTGGGGGCAGCGCCGCCGAGTGGGTACAGAACATCATCAAGAATCCCGAGGCGAGCGTGAAGACGCCGACGGAGACCTTCGCCGGCATGGCGCGCGTGGTCACCAGGCCCGATGAGGCGCAGATCGCGCGCCAGCTGATCGCCAGCAAATATGAGCAGTGGCACGAGGGCCAGCCGCTGAGTGACTGGGCGCGCGACGCCCTGCCGATTGCCGTGGACCGCGCTCCCCACCTCTCCTAACCGACTGTTCCCGGACGGGCGGCCGCCCTAACCGCCCGTCCTCCCCCAACGCCGGATTCCCCCTCCTACGCGCGCGACTTGTTCAGCGAAACGGCGCAGGAGCCCCTATCCCTTGAGGGCGGGGAGGAATGCGCCGCCGTCAGGCGATACCGTCCTTCAGAGCATGCACATATTGGTGTATGCTCTGAAAGCGTGCTATACTGCTTGTATGGACGTGCTCCTCACCGCCAAGCTCAAACTGCAGACGACTCCTGAGCAGTTTCGCGCGCTGCGCCAGACGCAACTGGCCTATCGTGATGCACTGAACCACGTGAGCCTGTATGCCTTCGCGCAGGGCAGGATGAGCAATCAGATCGCCCTGCGCGAGCGGACCTATCTGGATGTCCGCGCCCGCTTTGGCCTGCCCGCGCAGATGGCGACCAATGTGCCACGCCAGGTAGGCGCGACCTACAAAGGGTTGTGGACAAAGGTGAAGGCCAATGCCGCCGCACGGGCGGCTGGCAAGACGAAGAAGCGGTATCGAGGCTTGGACCAGGCGCCCAAGTATGTCTCGCCCACGCTGGCCTACGACTACCAGCGAGACTACAGCTTCAAGACCGGCCAGCAGGTGAGCGTGCTGACGCTGCAGGGGCGCGTGATCGTGCCCTACACCGGCTACACCCCCCACGTGGCCCTCATCCGGCAGGGTACCCAGATGGGGGGCCACATCGGCGCGGCCAAACTCTGGTATGACAAGCCCCACAAACAGTTCTACCTGCTGGTGAGCCTGGAGATCGCGGGTCCTGACCCCGTGCCCGAGAGCCATCAGCACATCGTCGGCGTGGACGTGGGCCAGCGCTATCTGGCGGTCGCCACGGACACGCTGAACCGGACGCACTTCTTTCCTGGCAGAGAGGCGCGCGCCAAGGCGGACCACTATGCCCGGCTGCGGAAGCGATTGCAGCACAAAGGCACTCGCTCGGCAACACGGTTGCTCACCGTGATTGCGGGGCGAGAGAGACGGTTGAAGCACGATCGCAACCATCTCATCAGTCGGCAGCTTGTGGACGCCTACCCGCACAGCCTCATCGGCCTGGAAGACCTGACCCATATCCGCGAGCGCACCAAACGCAAGCGTAGGCATGGCAAGAAGGCCACAGTCAAGCAGCGCCGCGCCAACCGGCATGCGTCCCAGTGGGCCTTCGCGGAGTTGCAGGGCTACATTGCCTACAAAGCGTTGCTCGCGGGCAGCATGGCCGTGAAGGTGGACGCCTACAAGACCAGCCAGGCATGCCCTCGGTGTGGGTACACCGCGGAGGACAACCGCCCGGAGAAGGGCTTGGTGTTCAGCTGCCAGGTGTGCCAACTGGTCCTGCATGCGGACCTGATTGGAGCCAGAAACGTGGCCCTGCGAACGCTTCTCGCCCGGCAGGACTGGGTGAGAACGGGTGTCTTGTCGGAACGCCCCGAAGTGTCGGACGATGAAGCCAAAGCCGTGCAGCGGCGACGCTACGCGGAACTGCGGTGGAGTCTAGACACAAGCCCCCGCGCTGTAGCCGGGGGTATCTGACACGGAATAGTACGGACGCCGCGTATACCTCATGCAATTGCCCCCTGTCGGCAGGTGACTCTTTGTGTGCTGCGGGCCTGGAATGGACCGCGGGACGCTCGTTACTCGTCTAGCCCAAAGCCGTTATCTCTTTTGGGGGCGTGTCGCCGCTGCGCTCGCCCATTGTCTGGCGCCACCTGAAGACCCTACCCATGCAGGTAGCGGGCCAGCGCCAAGCCAGCTGGAAGGACACCACGTGCCATGCGTCTGCGTCTCGCCCAGTTGATCGCGCGTTTCCGCTGGCTGCCGCCGCGCCAACGCACGGTGTGGTTGGCGACCTCATGCACGGCGCTGATCGTGTTGGTGATCACGGGGTCGCTCCTGGCAGCTGGATTCCATCAGGATCCGTCGCCGAACACAATCTACGCGCCCGCGGCGACCAATACCGAGGTAGCAACCGATACGGCAACATCCAGCCCGCAGGCTGTCCCTACCAACACGCCGCTCCGCCCGTGGAGTCAAAGCCGGTGAGCAAGCCGCTGCCACCGCCTCCGCCACCGCCTCCGCCTCCGCCGCCCACCAGCAACTTCTGCCCAACGCCGACGCCGTACCCGATACCGACGGCCACGAACACGGCCACGGCGACGGCCACGAACACGGCGACGGCGACGAACACGGCGACGGCGACGAACACGGCGACGGCCGTGCCTTCATCCTCCGCCGCGGCGCCAGCCAGCGCAGTGGCGTTCGCTCATCCTGCCCTCTCATGCCAGACCTGCCCCTACTACAAGGGCAACAATCCGAGCCAGGCACAGATCGCCGCCGCCCTAGACGCTGCCGCTCAGCGCTACGCGCTGCCGCGCAATCTGGTGCGTGCCGTCGCCTGGCAGGAGAGCAGGTGGCATGAAGACGTGACCTCCTGTGACGGCGGCGTGGGGCTGATGCAGATCCAGTGGTACTACGCGGACTACTTCAACGGCTTGCACTACGCCGCCTGCGGCTTGTCCGCGACCACGTACGACGTCTACAACGTGCAGGGCAACGCCAACCTCGGCGCCAAGGTGCTCGCCTATCTGAAG
>Ga0209647_1001771_pt1 | contig 17961 bp, 14 predicted proteins | sample GraSoi_2013_60cm_FD_185827 | JGI IMG/M metagenome (GOLD analysis project Ga0209647, IMG submission 185827) | Grasslands soil microbial communities from the Angelo Coastal Reserve, California, USA - Sample 9_17_2013_60cm (SPAdes) (version 2) | ecosystem: Environmental > Terrestrial > Soil >...
CCGAGTGCTGCGTCGGCTTGGTCTTGATCTCGCCTGCGCTCTTGATGAAAGGCACGAGCGTCAGGTGAACGTAGCAGGTGTTGTGCGTGCCGAGTTCAAGCCCCATCTGCCGCACCGCTTCGAGGAACGGCAGCGACTCGATGTCCCCGACGGTGCCGCCGATCTCGACGATCGCCACTTCCGCTTCGCCCGCGCCGCGCGCGATGAACGCCTTGATCTCGTCGGTGACATGCGGGATCACCTGCACGGTGCGACCGAGGTAGTCGCCGCGTCGCTCTTTTCTTATCACCGAATCGTAGATCTGGCCGGTGGTGAAGTTGTTGTTCCGGTGCATCCGGGCCGACTGGAAGCGCTCGTAGTGGCCCAGATCGAGATCGGTCTCGGCGCCGTCCTCGGTGACGAACACCTCTCCGTGCTGGAAAGGGCTCATCGTGCCGGGATCGACGTTGATGTACGGGTCGAGCTTGAGAAGGGTGACTTTGATGCCGCGCGATTCGAGGATCGCGGCGAGGGAGGCGGCGGCTATCCCCTTCCCCAAAGAGGAAACCACACCGCCCGACACGAACACGTACTTTGCCATCTAAAACCAGGGGGATGGGATGGAGAATGATACATGAAAACGCCTCCCCGCTCAATCCGCGCGCGGCTTCGCTATCATATCCGCATGACCGGCAAGCGCCGATGAAAAGAATCTCCGCACCCGAGGCGATGCTGCCCGACGGCTGGAGCAGGGACGTCGTCATCGAGATCGACGACGAGGGCAACATCGCCGCGGCGCGCGGCCGCCAGAATGCCGTCGGGGCCGAGCCGGCAGGCGGGCCGCTGATCCCAGGAATGGCGAACGTGCATTCGCACGCTTTCCAGCGTGCCATGGCCGGACTCGCCGAGCGCATGGGCTCGCCCGAAGACAGCTTCTGGACCTGGCGCGAGGTGATGTATTCCTTCCTGAAGCAGCTCGGGCCCGATCACGTGAGCGCGATCGCGTCCCAGCTCTACTGCGAAATGCTCAAAAACGGCTATACCGCGGTGGCCGAGTTCCACTACCTGCACAACGCGCCGGACGGAAAGCCCTACGCAAACCGCGTCGAAATGGCGCAGCAGCATCTGCTCGCCGCGCAGCGCACCGGCATCGCGATGACCCTGCTGCCTTCGCTCTACGCTTACGGGAATTTCGGCGAGGCGCCGCTTGCGCCGGCACAAAAGCGCTTCGCGACGACGCCCCTTGCGGTCCTCGGGATGGTCTCGGCCCTGAAAAAACAGATCGGCGACAACCCGGACATGCGTTTCGGCGTAGCGCCGCATAGCCTGCGCGCAGTGAGCCCGGCGATGCTGAAGGACCTCGTAGACGGTCTCGCCGCCGTCGACCGCAAGGCGCCGATCCACATCCACCTCGCCGAACAGGTGAAGGAGGTGAACGACTGCCTCACCTGGAGCGAGCAGCGCCCGGTGGAATGGCTGCTCTCCAACATGCCGGTCGATTCGCGCTGGTGTCTCGCGCATTGCACCAACATTTCCCAAAGCGAGGCGGAGAAGCTCTCCGCGAGCGGCGCCGCGGTCGGCCTGTGCCCGACCACGGAAGGGAATCTCGGCGACGGCATCTTCCCCTTCTCCCGCTTTCGGGAAAAGCGCGGGCGCTGGGGCATCGGCGGCGACTGCCACGTCTCCCAGACCCCGGTCGAGGAGCTGCGCTGGCTGGAATACGTGCAGCGTCTCGCGGGACGCCGCCGCAACATCGCTGCCTCGCCCGCGCAGCCCTCGGTGGGTGCGACGCTGTGGCGCGAAGCCGCGGCGGGCGGCGCCCAGGCGCTCGCGCGCCCCATGGGAGCGATCGCACCGGGCATGCGCGCGGATCTGGTCGTTCTCAATCCCGAGCACATCAACCTAGTCACCCGAAACGGCGACGGTCTTCTCGACGCATTTCTTTTTGCAGGCGGCGAACAGATGGTCAAGCATGTGATGGTCGGGGGCAAATGGATCGTGCGCGACGGCCGCCATCCCGACGAGACGGCGATCGCCGAGCGCTACCGTCAGGTGCAGAAGCAACTCTACTCCGCCCTCTAGGCCTCTCCGAGCTCCGGCCGATTCCGGAAATGCGCGAGCGCCTCGGGATTCGCGAGCGCCTCGAGGTTCTTGACCGGCTGCCCGTGCACCACGTCGCGCACGGCGAGCTCGACGATCTTGTTCGACTTGGTGCGCGGAATATCGGACACCTGCACCACTTTCGCGGGAACGTGACGCGGCGTGGTGTTGACGCGGATCTGCTGCTTGATCCGGGCGATGAGTCCATCGTCCAGAGCCAGGCCCTCGCGCAGCTTCACGAACAGGACCACGCGCACGTCGCCGATCTCGCCCGGCGGCCAGGTCTGGCCGATGACGAGCGACTCCACCACTTCGTCCAGCTGCTCGACCTGGCGGTAGATCTCGGCCGTTCCGATGCGCACGCCGCCGGGGTTGAGCACCGCGTCCGATCTGCCGTAGATGATCATCCCCTCGTGAGCTGTGATCTCGCACCAGTCCCCGTGGGTCCAGACCCCGGGAAACCTTTCGAAGTAGGCGGCTCGGTATTTCATTCCGTCGGGGTCGTTCCAGAAACCGACCGGCAGCGAGGGAAACGGCCGCGTGCAGACCAGCTCGCCCTTTTGCTCCTTCACCGAGCGGGCGTTTTCGTCGAATACCTCGACTTTGAGGCCGAGCGCCCGGCACTGGATTTCGCCGCGCCACACCGGCAGGATCGGATTGCCTAGAACGAAACATCCGCAGATGTCGGTGCCGCCCGAGATCGAGGAGAGGCACACGTCGCGCTTGATCGCCCTGTAAACGTAGTCGAAACCCTCGGGGGCGAGCGGGGAGCCGGTCGAGAGCACGATGCGCAGATGCTCGAACCGGTGCGTTTTCGCCGGCTCCACTCCCGCCTTGGAGATGGCGTCGATGAACTTCGCGGAAGTGCCCAGATGCGTCATCCCCTCGGCATCGGCGTAGTCGAAAAGGATATTGCCCTTCCCTACGAAGGGCGAGCCGTCATAGAGCAGCAGCGTCGAGCCCGAAGCGAGTGCCGAGGCGAGCCAGTTCCACATCATCCAGCCGAGCGTGGTGAAGTAAAACAGGCGATCGCCGGGCTTCAAGTCGCAGTGCAGCTGCTGCTCGCAGAGGTGCTTGAGCAGCGCGCCGCCGGCTCCGTGCACGATACACTTGGGCACCCCAGTCGTGCCGGAGGAGAACAGGATGTACAGCGGATGGTCGAAGGGCAGCTGCTCGAAGCGGATGTCGGTGGCGGACTGACCCGCGATGAAATCCTCGAGGCGCTGCGCGAGCGCAATGGCGGAAACGTCCGGCCGATCGCTCACGTAGGGAACGACGACGACGCGCTTCAGGCTCGGCAGGCTCGCCGCGATGTAGCGCACCTTCTGGAGCGAGTCGATTTCCTTTCCGTTGTAGAAGTAGCCGTCCGCCGCGAAGAGCACCGCGGGCGCGATCTGACCGAAGCGGTCGAGCACGCCCTGCACCCCGAAATCGGGGGAGCACGTCGAGAAGGTCGCGCCGATGCTCGTTGCGGCAAGCATCGCCGACATCGCCTCGGGCAGGTTGGGCAGATAAGCGGCCACCCGATCTCCGGGTTTGACGCCCAGAGAGCGCAGTCCCTGCGCGATGCGCGACACTTGCTCGTAGAGCTCGCGATGCGTGAGGCGGCGCTTTACCCTGTCTTCTCCCCAGAACACCATCGCCGTGGACGCGTCGCGCCGCCGCAGCAGGTTCTCGGCGAAGTTGAGCCGGGCCGCCGGATACCAGCGCGCGCCCGGCATCCGGTCGCCGTCTACCAGGACCCGCGCGCCCTTCGCGCTCGCGCGCACGCTCGCGAACTTCCACAGCGAGTCCCAAAACTGCTCGGGGTGCTCGATCGTCCAGCGGTAGAAGGCCTGATAGTCGTTGAATCCGAGCTTCCAGTCGCGGATCGCCTGGCGCGCGAAACGCGTGAGGTTCGCTTCTTCTATGCGCTCAGGGCTCGGCTTCCAGAGCGGTGTTTCGGGCATGACGGTCTCCTCTCGCTTTGGACATTATAATTTGCGGCGGATCGCGTTTGATCCGGATCGGGAGAAGCATGGCACGCGAATCGATGCAGTTCGACGTGGTCGTAGTCGGCGGGGGGCCGGCCGGACTTGCCAGCGCGATCCGGCTGAAGCAGCTCGCGGCGCAGAAGGCAGTCGAACTCGGTGTGTGCGTGATCGAAAAAGGCTCGGAGATCGGCGCGCACATACTCTCCGGTGCCGTGATGGATCCGCGCGCACTCGAGGAGCTCTTCCCCGATTGGAAGGCGCTCGGGGCCCCGCTCAAGACCCAGGTGAGCGAAGACCGGTTCCTTTTCCTCACCCAATCGGGCTCGTTCAAAGTGCCCGGTTTCCTCCTGCCCGAATGCTTCAGGAACCACGGCAATCACGTCGTCAGCCTAGGCAACGTGTGCCGCTGGCTCGGAAAGCAGGCCGAGAGCCTTGGCGTCGAGATCTACCCCGGCTTCGCTGCCGCCGAAGTCCTCTACGACGAGAAGGGCGCGGTCAAAGGCGTGGCCACCGGCGACATGGGCGTAGGACGCGACGGCAAGCCGACCGACCAGTATCAGCCGGGGATCGAGCTGCACGGCAAATACGTTTTTTTCGCCGAAGGCTGCCGCGGGCATCTGGGGAGGCAGCTGATGGAGCGTTATCGCCTGAACGCGAACTCCGATCCCCAGGTGTACGGAATCGGTCTCAAGGAACTCTGGGAGATCAAACCGGAAAAACACCGGGCGGGACTGGTCATTCACTCGGCCGGTTGGCCCCTGGACGCGGACACATACGGCGGCTCGTTCCTCTATCACATGGAAGACAATCTCGTTTCGGTGGGCTTCGTCGTCGGGCTCGCCTACGCCAATCCCTACCTCGATCCGTACGAAGAATTCCAGCGCTACAAGACCCATCCGGACATCCGCACGTTCTTCGACGGGGGCAAGCGCATCGCCTACGGCGCGCGCGCCATCGCCGCGGGCGGCCTCGTGTCCTTGCCCAAGCTCGCGTTTCCCGGCGGGTGCCTGGTCGGCGACGAAGCGGGATTCCTCAACGCCTCGCGAATAAAGGGCAGCCACGCGGCGATCAAGTCGGGCATGCTCGCGGCGGAGGCAGCGTACGCCGCGTTGCGGGCGGGACGATCCGGAGACGAGCTCGACGCTTATGGCGCCGCGTTCCAAGGCTCGTGGCTCTTCGAGGAGCTTTACCGCGCGCGCAATTTCAAGCAGTGGATGTCGAAAGGCCTCTACTCGGGTACGCTGATGGTCGGCGTGGAGCAATACTTGCTCGGCGGAAAATTCCCCTGGACGCTGCACCACGGCCACGCGGACCACGAATGTCTCCGGCCCGCATCGGAGTGCAAGCCCATCGACTATCCGAAAGCCGACGGCAGGCTTACGTTCGACCGTCTCTCCTCGGTGTTCATGTCCAATACAAACCACGAGGAAAACCAGCCCTGCCATCTGACCCTCAAGGACGCGACCGTCCCTGTCGCCTTGAATCTCGCGAAGTACGCCGGCCCCGAAAGCCGCTACTGTCCCGCGGGGGTGTACGAATTCGTGAAGAGCGGCGGCACCGACCGGCTCCAGATCAACGCGCAGAACTGCGTCCACTGCAAGACCTGTGATATCAAGGACCCGACACAGAACATCGTCTGGGTTGCTCCGCAGGGCGGAGGCGGGCCGAACTACCCGAACATGTAAATACTTGCGTATAACGAACGTTCGTACTATTATCTATCGGTGAAAAAAGGCGAACAGACGCGGACATTGATCCTCAACGAGGCCCTCGCTCTCGCAAGTCAAGTCGGCCTGGAGGGATTGAGCATCGGCTCGCTCGCCGGACGGGTGGCCATGTCCAAGAGCGGGCTCTTCGCTCACTTCGGTTCCAAGGAAGAACTGCAGCTCCTGACTCTCAAGCAGGCGCAGACGCTGTTCTTCGAGGAGGTTTTCTCGCCCGCATTGAAACACGCCCGAGGCCTGCCGCGGCTCAGGGCCCTGTTCTCGAACTGGCTCGCGTGGGTGAAGCGCAACGACGATCTCCCGGGCGGCTGCCTTATGCTCGCCGCCTCCGTCGAATATGACGATCGCCCCGGAGCGGTGCGCGACTTGCTCGTAGCCGGGCAGCGCGAACTGCGCGGCGCAATCGCCAAAGCGATTCGCCTTGCGATCGACGAGGGACATCTCGAACCCCACACCGATTCCTGGCAGCTCACCTTCGAGCTCTTCGGGATCGTCCTCGCCACCCATCACGACTTCAGGCTGCTCGGCGACTCGCGTGCGCTCGAGCGAGCCGGCGACGCCCTGGAACGGCTGATCGACGCGCATCGCGCCGCAGCGCCAACCGCCTGAAGGCCGGCATGCGCTCTACGAACGCCATGGCGCCGGGGTTTTCCGCGGATTATCCCGCGCACCTGGTTGCGTCCTGGCCCCTGGGCCTGCTGCCGCACTCGATCACGGTTCGCCCGATCCGACCCGAGGACATCGACCTTGAGACCGAGTTCGCGCGCAAGCTCTCGAAGGAAACGCGCTATAACCGCTTCCTCGGCGGCGGGGTCGGACTCACACCTGAGCTGCTGGAAAAGTTCACCCGCATCGATTTCAGCCGCGATATGGCGCTGATCGCAACGGCGACTATCGAGGGAGCCGAAACCGTGGTCGGCGTCGCGCGCTACGCGCGCCTCGCGGACGACGTCACCTGCGAATTCGCGATCACCGTCGCCGATGCCTGGCAAGGCCGCGGCATCGGCAGGAAACTCCTGGGCATGCTCGTCGATTCAGCCCGTGGGCATGGCATACGTCGGATCATCGGTGACGTGCTCGCCACGAACACGCCGGTGCTGCGCCTCGCCCGTTCGCAAGGGTTTCGCATCGATTGGCATCCCGAGGGCGCAGAGCTGCGCCGCGTGGTGCTCGAGCTCGGTTGACCTTCTCCCCGCTGCGCTCGCGCGCCGGAGGAGCACTCAGAACTGCTCCTCCGCCAGCGCCATCACCCCCGCCGCGCCGTGCACGATCGTATTTCGCAGCGCCGGCGCCTGGGTCAGCAGGTGATCGGCGTAGAACCGCGCGGTCTTGATCTTCGCCTCGTAGAAGGACTTGTCTCCCTTGCCTTCCGAGAGCCGCTGCCGCGCGACGAGCGCAGCGCGCGCCATCTGCCAGCCGCCGCAGACGATGCCCATGAGCTTCAGGAAGGGCACCGCGCCGGCGTGCGCCGCCTTGATGTCGCTGCCGTAGGTGATGACCATCCAGGAGACGCACTCCTCGGCCGCGGTCAGCGCCGCGGAAAAGGCCTCCCGGGTCGCCGCCATGTCCTCCCCCGCCGCCTTGCCGAGCTCGGCTTCGACAGCCCGCATCACCGTGATGACCTCCTTTGCGGTCGCGCCGCCTTCGCGCGCGATCTTGCGGCCGATGAGGTCGTTCGCCTGGATGCCGGTCGTGCCTTCGTAGATCGTCGTGATCCTCGCGTCGCGCAGGTGCTGGGCCGCACCGGTCTCCTCGATGAAGCCCATGCCGCCGTGCACCTGGATGCCCGTGGACGCCACCTCGATGCCGGTCTCGGTGAACCAGCCCTTCACGATCGGGATCATGAGATCGACGAAAGCCTGGTTGCGCGCGCGCTCTTCCTTGTCCGGGTGCCTCAGCGACTTGTCCACGGCGGCCGCGACCACGTAGCCCAGCGCCCGCATCGCCTCGGTCTGCGATTTCATGCTCATCAGCATGCGACGCACGTCGGGGTGGTGGATGATAGTCACCGCCTTGCCGCCGCCCGCGACGTCGCGGCTCTGGACGCGCTCTTTGGCGTACGCAAGCGCCTGCTGGTAGGCGCGCTCGGAGATCGACAGGCCTTCCAGGCCCACCGCGAACCGCGCGAGATTCATCATGATGAACATGTACTCGAGGCCGCGGTTCTCCTCGCCGACCAGGTAACCGACTGCGTTTTCGTATACGAGCACGGCGGTCGGGCTCGCGTGAATGCCGAGCTTGTGCTCGATGGAGGCGCACTGCACCTCGTTCCTCTGCCCCGGTGAGCCGTCGGCGTTCACCATGAACTTCGGCACGAGGAACATCGAGATGCCGCGAACGCCCTCGGGCGCCCCCTCGACGCGCGCGAGCACGAGGTGGATGATGTTCTCGGCGAGATCGTGCTCGCCGTAGGTTATGAATATCTTCTGCCCCGAGACGCGGTAATGATCTCCTTCGCGGACCGCCTTGGTGCGAACGAGCGACAGATCGGAGCCCGCCTGCGGCTCGGTGAGGTTCATCGTGCCGGTCCAGCTGCCCGCTATCATCTTCGGCAGGTATTGCTTTTTCTGTTCTTCGGTGCCGCGCAGGATCAAGGCCTCGACCGCGCCCGCGGTGAGCATCGTGACGAGCGAGAAAGAGAGATTCGCCGATTTCCACATCTCGACGACCGGCGTGGAGACGATTTTCGGCAATCCCTGCCCGCCGTGCTCGGCGGGCGCCTGCAGCGCGTTCCAGCCCGCCTCGACGAACAGCCGGTACGCCTCCTTGAAGCCCTTGGGAGTGGTGACCTTGCCCTTGTCCCAGTTCGAGCCCTCCTTGTCGGCAGGTTTGTTGAGGGGCGAAAGGACCTCGTTTGCGAACTTAGCGCTCTCCTCGAGTATCTGGTCGACGAGCTCGGCGTTGATCTCCTCGCAGCCAGGCAGCTTTGCGATCTCGGCCAGTCCAGCCAATTCCTGCAGCACGAAGTGCATGTCGCGCAGCGGTGCTTTGTATTCGCTCATAGGTGCCTCTGCAAAAGCCGATTATCCCAGCTCTTTCACCAATTCCGGAACGATTTGGAACAGGTCTCCGACGATCCCATAGTCCGCTACCTGGAATATCGGCGCTTCCTCGTCCTTGTTGATGGCGACGATGACGCGGCTGTCCTTCATGCCCGCGAGGTGCTGGATCGCGCCGGAGATGCCCACGGCGATGTAGAGCTCCGGCGCGACGATCTTGCCCGTCTGCCCGACCTGCCAGTCGTTCGGCACGAATCCGGCGTCAACCGCCGCGCGCGAAGCGCCCATCGCTGCACCCAGCTTGTCGGCGAGCGGTTCCAGGATCTTGAAGTTGTCCCCGGACCCCATGCCGCGTCCTCCGGAGACCACCACGCGCGCGGACGTCAGCTCGGGGCGCTCGGACTTGGTGAGCGCGCGGCCGACGAGCGAGGACAGGCCCGAATCCGCGCCGGCGTGAAGAGCTTCGACGACGCTGGAGCCCCCGTTTGCGGAAACCGCGTCGAAACCTGTCGTTCGCACGGTGACGATCTTGGTCTTGTCCTTCGATTGCACGGTCGCAAGAGCATTGCCGGCATAGATCGGGCGAACGAAAGTGTCGGCGCTCACGACCGAGACGATGTCGGAGATCTGCGCCGCGTCAAGCAGCGCCGCGACGCGCGGCGCGAGATTCTTGCCGAAGGAATTCGCGGGCAGAAGGACGTGCGTGTACGCGCCTGCAAGGCCCACGACCAGCGGGGCGAGGTTCTCCGCAAGCTGGTCCTTGTAGTGCGGTGCGTCGGCCGCCAGGACTTTCCTGACGCCGGCGATCGCGGCGGCGGCCTTGGCTGCCGGGCCACAGTTCGAGCCGGCAACAAGCACAACGATATCGCCCCCGATCTTCACTGCGGCGGCGACGGTATTGAGCGTCGCCGATTTGACCGACTGGTTGTCGTGCTCGGCGATGACGAGGACGCTCATGCGATCACCTTCGCCTCGTTGCGCAGCTTCGCAACCAGGGTCCTCGCGTCGGGAACCTTGGCTCCCGCCTTGCGCCTGGGCGGTTCCTCGACCTTGAGCGTCGCAAGGCGTGGAGCGACGTCCACGCCGAGCGCGTCGGGTTTCAGCGCCTCCAGCGGCTTCTTCTTCGCCTTCATGATATTGGGCAGCGTGACGTAGCGCGGCTCGTTCAAGCGCAGGTCGGTGGTCACCACCGCGGGCATCTTGATCGAGATCGTTTCGAGGCCTCCGTCCACCTCGCGCGTCACCTCGGCCCTGCCATGGGAAATTTTCACCTTCGAGGCGAAGGTCGCCTGCGGCCAGCCGAGCAGCGCCGCGAGCATCTGGCCCGTCTGGTTGCAGTCGTCGTCGATCGCCTGCTTGCCGAGGATGACGAGCTGCGGGCTTTCCTTCTGCGCGATCGCGCGCAGGAGCTTCGCCACCGCGAGCGGCTGGAGCTCCGCGTCGGTCTCGACGAGGATCGCCCGGTCGGCGCCTAGCGCAAGCGCCGTGCGCAAGGTCTCCTGGCAGGCCTGCGCCCCGCAGGAGACCGCGATGATCTCGGTCGCAGTCCCGGCTTCCTTCAGGCGTATCGCTTCCTCGACCGCGATCTCGTCGAAGGGATTCATCGACATCTTGACGTTGGCCGTTTCGACGCCCGAGCCGTCGGCCTTGACGCGCACCTTGACGTTGAAATCGACGACGCGCTTGACCGCAACAAGGATTTTCATTCACTGCCTCGTGCGAAAAATACAGGCGGATTATAAGCCATGGCGCGCACCGCCCCGGCTCTCCGCCCTGCCGATATAATCCGCCGGTCCTCGATCGCTCCGGCCATGCCGCGCCCGCTCTCTCACATCCGCGTTCTCGATCTCTCGCGCGTCCTCGCCGGGCCGTGGGCGTCGCAGAACCTCGCCGACCTCGGCGCGGAGGTCATCAAAATAGAGCGGCCGGGCTCGGGCGACGACACGCGCAGCTGGGGTCCTCCCTTCCTCAAGGACAAGGATGGCAGGGAGACGCGCGAGTCGGCGTACTTCCTTTCGGTGAACCGCGGCAAGAAGTCGGTGACCCTCGACATCGCGAAGCCCGAAGGTCAGCGCATCGCGCGCGAGCTCGCGGCGAAGTGCGACGTGCTGCTCGAGAACTACAAGGTCGGCGGGCTCGCGAAATACGGACTCGCTTACGAAGACCTCGGGAAAATCAATCCGCGCATCATCTACTGCTCGATCACCGGGTTCGGCCAGTCCGGCCCGAGCGCGCACCGCCCCGGCTACGACTTCATCTTCCAGGGCATGGGCGGCTTGATGAGCATCACCGGCGAGCGCGACGGCGAGCCGGGCGGCGGCCCGCAAAAGGTCGGCATCGCCGTCACCGACGTCCTCGCCGGGATGTACGCGAGCCTCGCCATCACCGCGGCCATCGCGCACCGCGAGCGCACCGGCGCCGGACAGTACATCAACCTCGCCCTGCTCGATTCGATCGTCGCCTTCGGCGCGAACCAGATCCTGAACTATTTCATTTCCGGGAAAATCCCGGGCCGCTACGGCAACGCGCACGCGAACGTGGTGCCCTACGAAGTGTTCGCGACCGCCGACGGCCACGTGATACTTGCGGTCGGCAACGACAGCCAGTTCGCGAGCTTCTGCAAGCTCGCGGAACGCTCCGAGCTTGCGGACGACGCGCGCTTTCGCACTATGCCCGATCGCATCCGCAACCGCGGCGAGCTGATCCCGCTCGTCCGCGAAATCATGAAGCGGCGCGGGAGCAAGGACTGGATCGAGCGGCTCGAAGCGGCCAACGTGCCCTGCGGACCGATCAACACCTACGAGGAAGTGTTCGACGATCCCCAGGTACGGCACCGCGGACTGAAAATGGAGATCCCGCACCCGGCCGGCGTGCCCTGCCCCACGGTCGCCAGCCCGATGCGATTTTCCGAAACGCCCGTCGAATACAAGCTGCCCCCGCCGCTCCTCGGCGAGCATACGCGTGAAGTGCTGGGCTCTCTCCTGGGACTCGACGACGGCGAGCTCGACCGGCTCGCGGCGCAGAAAATTATCTGACAGGCCGGCACAAAAAATCGGGGCGCCGGCATTGCCGTGATTGATGGACGACAAGGGAGCAGAATGGCGTCTTGCCCAATAGTACGCACCGTTGAATTTCCGGTAACGCCATGGCCGATACATTCCAGGAATGGATAGGCAGGCAGCAGCAGGCAAGCGACGAAGTGTCGCTCGCCGCGATCAAGCGCCTGGCCGCCCTGCTCGATGTCCCGCCCAGGCCGTACAGGCGCGGCGATCCGATCCCCAAAGGCTGGTACGTCGTGCTGTTCACGCCGGAGGAGCGACAGTCCCTGCTGGGGCCCGACGGCCATCCCGACAAGGGGCAGTTCATGCCGCCCGTCGCGCTGCCCAGACGCATGTTCGCGGGCAGGCGCGCGTGGTTCCACGATGTGCTGCGCATCGGCGACGACGTCAACCGGCTCTCGTGCATCGCGCGCATCGAGCCCAAGCAGGGACGCTCCGGCAAGATGTGCTTCGTGACCGTGCGCCACGAGATATCCGGGCCGCGGGGGCTTGCGGTGGCCGAGGAGCACGACATCGTCTATCGCGAGGAGCCGAAGCCGGGCGCGCCGAAAATGGCGACGGCGCCCGCGCCCGCCGCGGGCTCGGCCGAATGGACGCATTCGATCGTCCCGGACAGCGTCCTGCTGTTTCGCTATTCCGCGGTGACGTTCAATTCTCACCGCATCCACTACGACGCCGATTACGTGCGCGACAAGGAAGGCTATCCGGACCTGGTCGTGAACGGCGGCCTGATGACGCTGCTCTTGTGGGAGTTCGCGACTTCGAAAACCGCCAGGGAGCTGAAGTCGTCTTCGTCCAGAAACCTCAAGGCGCTCTTCGTCAACCGCCCGATCACGGTCTGCGGCCAGCCGGGCGCGTCGGAAAACAAGGCGCGCGTGTGGGCGCTGGATGCCGGGGGCGATCTGGCGATCGAGGCCGAGCTGGAGTTCGAGCCCAGATGAGCGGCGGGCCGCTGCATGGAATCCGGGTCCTTGACCTGACTTCGGTGGTCGTGGGTCCGGTGGCGACGCAGTTCTTCGCCGACTACGGGGCGGACGTCGTCAAGATCGAACCGCCCGAGGGCGACCTGCTGCGCACGCTGGGCGGGAAATCGGTGACGCCGAAGATGGCCTCCAAGTTCCTCCACATGAACCGCAACAAGCGCTCGGTCGTGCTCGACCTGAAGCAGCCCGCCGCGCGCGGGGCGTTGAAGCGCCTGTGCGCCGGCGCCGACGTGCTGGTCGTCAACATGCGCGCCGCAGCTCTCAAGCGCCTCGGGCTCGGCTACGACGGGCTTCGCGCGGCGAACGGGAAGCTCATCTACTGCAGCCTCGTCGGCTTCGGTCAGTCCGGGCGCTACGCGGCGAAGCCCGCCTACGACACCATCATCCAGGGCTCGGCCGGGGTCGCGGCCTGCCACGCGCGTTCCACCGGCACACCGCGCTACACGCCGATGGTCATGGCCGACCACATCGTCGGGCTGATTGCAGTTCAGATGGTCCTGCTCGCCCTGGTTCACCGCCAGACCACCGGCGCGGGCCAGCACATCGAGGTCCCCATGTTCGAGAACATGGCGGCATTCGTCATGGCTGAGCACATGTACCTGCGCACCTTCGATCCGCCGCTCGGGGGCACCGGCGATCCGCGCGTGCTCGAACCGGAAGCGCGCCCGCTGCCGACCGCGGACGGTTTTATCTGCGTGTCGGCCAATACCGACAAGCAGGCCTTTGCGTTCTTCGACGCCGTGGGCCGGCCCGAGCTTAAGGCCGATCGGCGCTTCGACTCGGTGGTCGCTCGGTTCGCGAACGTCAGGGACTATTTCGAAGTCCGCGCGCAGTCGCTCCGCTCGAAGACCACGGCCGATTGGCTGGAGCTGCTCGAGCGCGCGGACGTGCCTTGCATGCCTTACCACAGCTTCGAGTCCCTGCTCGATGATCCGCACCTGCGCGAGGTCGGAATGTTCGAGCGCGTCGTGCATCCGACCGAAGGCGCGATCTGGAACATCGCCCTGGCGAACAGGCTCGCCTCCGGTGCAAGAAGCGATTACCTGCCTGCGCCCAAGCTCGGGCAGCATACGCGCGAGGTGCTGAGCGAGGCAGGCCTGAGCGAGAAAGAGATTGAAGACCTGGCGACCGGATCCCCGCCCGCCGGGAAGATTTCCAGGGAGGCCGGCTGATGCGGCTCTTGCATCGTTCGTGCCTTGCAGCGTTGTGTCTTGCCGGGCTCGCGGCGGCAGGCAACGCGCTCGCGCAGAATTACCCGGCCAAACCCGTCCGCATGATCGTTCCGTTCCCGCCGGGCGGCTCGAACGATATTCTCGGACGCACGCTCGCGCTGAAGCTCGCCGAGGCGCTGAAGCAGCCGGTCATCGTCGAGAACCGCGGCGGCGCGGGCGGCTCGATCGGCGCGGAGGTCGCCGCAAAATCGCCCGCCGACGGCTACACGATTCTGATCGGGCACGTCGGCACGCTCGCGGTCAACGCCGGGCTTTACCCTAAGCTCGGCTATGACCCGGTCCGAAGCTTCGCACCGATAACGCTCATAGCGAACGTGCCGAATGTCCTCGTCGTGCACCCTTCCGTGCCCGCAAACACTGCCGCGGAGCTCGTCGCCTACGCGCGAGCAAACCCCGGGAAGCTCTATTACAGCTCGGGAGGAAACGGCAGCGCGGCCCACGTCACCATGGAGTATTTCAAGCTCCAGACTCAGGCCGACATCGTTCACGTGCCCTACAAGGGCACCGGCCCTTCGGTCACCGACCTGATTGCCGGTCAAGTTTCGATGACGATCACTGGCATCCCGCCGGTAATCTCCCATATCCGAGCCGGAAAGCTTCGCGCGCTGGGCGTGTCCAGCCTACAGCGCGTCGACGCGTTGCCGCAGACTCCAACCATCTCCGAATCGGGGGTTAAGGGGTTCGACGCGGTGCAGTGGTACGGTATCGTCGCCCCAACGGGAACACCGCGCGAGATCGTGATGAAGCTGAACGTCGACATCCGGGGAATCATGCAGTCGCCGGAAATGCGCGAGCGCCTCAATACCGAGGGCGCGATCGCGACGACGAGCACGCCGGAGGAATTCGCCGCGCACATCCGCTCGGAGATCGCGCGCTGGGGCGCCGTCATCAAGAGAGCCGGCATCCAGGCCGACTGACCGGCCGGAATCGATATGCCGCTTAGAAAGCGGGAGAAGCTTGATTCCTACAGCGGCTTCCCGATTACCCGGCCCAGCTCGCCGATGACGCCACGGCGGAAAGTAAGAACGCAGATCACGAAGATCGCGCCCTGGACGACCGTCACCCAGGACCCGATCTGCGCGAGGTAGTTCTCCATCGAGATGATGATCAGGGCGCCCACGACGGGCCCGAACACGGTCCCGAGCCCTCCGAGCAGCACCATCAGCACCACCTCGCCCGACATGGTCCAGTGCACGTCGGTGAGCGAGGCGAGCTCGAACACCAGCACCTTGGTCGCTCCGGCGAGGCCCGCGAGCGTCGCCGAGAGGACGTAAGCGAGCAGCTTGTAGCGGTTGACGTCGTAGCCCAGCGAAAGCGCCCTCGCCTCGTTCTCGCGGATCGCCTTCAGCACCTGTCCGAACGGAGAGTGCACCGCCCGGTGGATGAGGAGAAATCCGCTGACGAACACCGCGAACACCAGCGCATACATCCCCCACACGTTGTTGAGATCGAGCACGCCGAAGAGCTTCCCGCGCGGCACCGCCTGGATGCCGTCCTCGCCGCCCGTAAACGGCGCCTGCAAGTAGAAGAAATACATCATCTGCGCGAGCGCCAGCGTGATCATCGCGAAGTAGATGCCCTGGCGCCGGATCGCCAGGAGCCCGGTGACGAGGCCGAGCAGCGCGGAACACGCCGTGCCGAAGAGAATCGCGAGCTCGGGCGGGAATCCCCACACCTTGGCCGCGTGCGCCGAGGCGTAGCCGGCGGTGCCGAGAAACATCGCGTGCCCGAAGGACAAGAGGCCGCCGTAGCCGATCAGGAGGTTGAAGGCGCAGGCGAAGAGTGCGAAGCACATCACCTTCATGAGGAACACCGGGTAGGCGACCAACGGCGCGAGCGCGAAGAACGCGATCATCACGGCGGTGGCGATGCGCTGGTGCGCAAGTCCGCCGGCGCGCGATGCGGCGCCCGGTGCGAGCTCGTGCACGGCCGACATTTCTAGAACGCCCTCATCGCTGCGTGCCGAAGAGGCCCGCCGGCTTGATCATCAGCACGATCGCCATGATGATGAAGATGACGGTGTTCGACGCCTCCGGATAGAACACCTTGGTCAGGCCCTCGATCATCCCGAGCGCGAAGCCGGTCACGATCGAGCCCATGATCGAGCCCATGCCCCCGATCACGACCACCGCGAAGACCACGATGATCAGGTCGGCCCCCATAAGCGGATTGACCTGGTAGATCGGCGCCGCCATCACGCCCGCGAACGCGGCGAGCGCGACGCCGAAACCGTAGGTGAGCGTGATCATCCTCGGCACGTTGATGCCGAAAGCCTGCACCAGCGCCGGGTTCTCGGTCGCCGCGCGCAGGTACGAGCCGAGCTGGGTTCGCTCGATCACGAACCACGTCGCGAGGCACATCACGATCGATGCGAGGATGACCCAGGCCCGGTAATTCGGCAGGAACATGAAACCGAGATTGCGTCCGCCGGAGAGCTCCTGCGGCATCGCATAGGGAATTCCAGAGGTGCCGTATTCGTTGCGGAAGAGGCCCTGGATGATGAGCGCCAGACCGAACGTGAGGAGAAGCCCGTACAGGTGGTCGAGCTTGTAGAGCCTGGCGAGCATCAGACGCTCGATGACCATGCCGATGATTCCGACCGCGAGCGGCGTGATCACGAGCGCCCACCAGTAGCCGATGCCGAGCTTGGTCATCAGGAAATAGGCGCAAAACGCGCCCATCATGTACTGGGCGCCGTGAGTGAAGTTGATGATGTTGAGCAGCCCGAAGATCACCGCGAGCCCGAGCGAGAGCAGCGCGTAGAACGAGCCGTTGATCAGCCCGATCAGCAGCTGCCCGAACAGCGCCTGCGTCGGGATGCCGAAGATTTCCGTCATCGCTTCACCGCGTGAGGCAATGCCGTTACTTCACCAGCGAGCACCCGCCATCGTTCAACGGCCTGAAGGCCTGATCGGCCGGGATGGTCGCCCGGATCTTGTAGTAATCGTACGGCCCCTTGGACTCCGAGGGCTTCTTCACCTCCACCAGATAGGCGGGATGGAGCGCGCGCCCGTCGATGCGCACCGTGCCCTTGCCGAACAGCGGATCGTCGGTCGGCAACTCCTTCATCTTGGCGATCACCTTGGTGCCGTCGTCGCCCTTCAGCGCCGTCACCGCCTTGAGATAGTGCGTGATCGCCGAGTACACGCCGGCCTGCACCATGGTCGGATACTTGCCGCTGTTGGCTGCGGCAAAGCGCTTTGCGAATGCCCGCGTCTGGTCGTTCAGGTCCCAGTAGAAGGTCTCGGTGAAGATCAGCCCTTGCGCCTTGTCCAATCCGAGCCCGTGCACGTCGGAGAGGAACACCAGCATGCCGGCGAGGCTCTGTCCGCCCTTGACGATGCCGAACTCGGCCGCCTGCTTGATCGCGTTGGTGGTATCGCCCCCGGCGTTCGCGAGGCCGATAATCTTCGCCTTGGACGCCTGCGCCTGCAGCAGGAACGAGGAGAAGTCCTGCGCGTTGAGCGGGTGCCTCACCTTGCCGAGCACCTTGCCGCCGTTCTTCAGGACCACCGCTTCGGTGTCGCGCTCCAGGGCCAGCCCGAAAGCATAGTCGGCGGTAATGAAGTACCACGAATCGCCCCCCGTCTTCACGATCGCGTTGCCCGTGCCGTTGGCGAGCATCCAGGTGTCGTAGGTCCAGTGGATGGTGTTGGGTGAGCACGCCTTGCCCGTCAGGTCCGAGGAGGCGGCGCCTGAAACGAGGAAGGCCTTGCCTTTCTCGCGCGTGATCTGGTTGATGGCGAGGGCCACCGACGAGGTCGGCACGTCCACGATGGCGTCCACCTTGTCGACGTCGTACCACTGGCGCGCGATGCTCGAGCCGACATCGGGCTTGTTCAGATGGTCGGCGGAAAGCAGCTCCACCTTCAGGCCTTTCGTCGGAAAATCCGCGATCGCCATGCGCGCGGC
>Ga0209647_1001772_pt1 | contig 17947 bp, 14 predicted proteins | sample GraSoi_2013_60cm_FD_185827 | JGI IMG/M metagenome (GOLD analysis project Ga0209647, IMG submission 185827) | Grasslands soil microbial communities from the Angelo Coastal Reserve, California, USA - Sample 9_17_2013_60cm (SPAdes) (version 2) | ecosystem: Environmental > Terrestrial > Soil >...
TCTCGTGCCCGCACCGCTCATCGCCGCAGCGGTCGCCAATCTGCGATCGGCAGCGGCGAAAAACCGCCGACAGGTGAACTCCCTCACATGGCGCGCGCCCGCGACGCGCTAGGACGTCGCTACGACGCCAAGGAGGAACCGATGTCCGATCTTGCCGCTCGCTTTGTCTATTCGCCGCTCCTTTCGACCGCGTTCAAGGTCGTGTGCCTGTTCTGCGTGTTGGGCTTGGCGCTTTCGGTAGCGATCGTTCCGATGATCGCGCCGGAGTATCTGGCTTGGGTGTTGTCCCACATCGAATGACGTCGTCGATTTTCATGGCGTCATTCGCCGCTCCGACGGCATGAGCTCGAACGACCGTCCGCGCCGTCGACGGCGGGGACGTGCTCGTTTCCCGGCACCCGTCAACCCTGCTCCATTGCGCGGCGTCGCATCGGCCGCAACACCGCGAGCGCCATGACCGCCGCAACAATGTTGAGGATCGCCGCGACATAAAATACGGCGTGCCAGCTGCCGGTTGCGCTGGTCAACACGTTGGCCAAGGGGACCAGCAGCGATGCCGTCCCCTTCGCCGTATAAAGCATGCCGTAATTCGTCGTCGCGAACTTCCTACCGTAAATGTCGGTGCAGGTCGCCGGAAACAGCGAATAGATCTCGCCCCATGCGAAGAACACCAGCCCCGACAGAATCACGAACAGGAACGGATTGCTCGCGAAGTAGAGCAATGCGTAAATGCCGATGCCCTCGATGAAGAAGGCGATGAACATCGTGTTCTCACGACCGATGTGATCGGACACCCAGCCGAAGAACGGCCGACAGATGCCGTTAAGCACCCGGTCGATCGTCAAGGCGAAGGTAAGCGCGGGGAGAGTGAGTCCCAGGATCGAGACTGGCACACCCGCGATTTTGTAGTCGTTGGCAATGGGCGCAAGCTGGGCGATTGCCATCAGACCGCCAGCGCCGACCATCACGAACATGAGATACATGATCAAGAATGGGGATTTGTAGAACTGCGAGGTCACCAGTGGCGCGAGCACTTCGGCGGGGCTGTAGTCGCGCCGCGTCTGCTGCACGGACGGCGCCGCCGGCGCCACGACCTCGCCGGCTTCTGGGGCACGCAGCAGTAGCGCGACGAGGATCACCACGACGCCCTGGCCGATACCGAACCACCAGAACGCGGCCTCGTAGCCGCTCGATGCGATCATGTTGGCGATCGGCACGACCGTCAGCGCCGAACCGGCGCCGAAACCCGCCGCCGTCAGGCCCGCGGCAAGCCCGCGCCGGTCGGGGAACCACTTGAGCGCGTTGCCGACCGAGGCGCCGTAGATGACGCCGGCACCGATGCCGCCGATCGCCGCGGCGAGGTAGAGCAGTGCAAGAGAATCGGCATAGGCGTTCATCATCCATGCGATCGCGACCAGGAAGCCGCTGCCGCACACCATCACGCGCGGGCCAAACTTGTCGATCAGGTAGCCCTCGAACGGCACCAGCCAGGTTTCGGTGAGAACGAAGATCGTGAACGCGACTTGAATCGCCGCGCGCCCCCAGTGGTACTTCTGATCGATCGGGTTGACGAACAGCGTCCAGCCATATTGTAGGTTGGCGATCATCACCATGCAGATGATGCCGAAAATCAGTTGGCCCCAGCGCGTCGCTTCGGACGCCGTCGCCCGCGACGAAATGGCTTCCGTTGTGCTTGTGGTCACCGTTCCCTCCATCCCAGCCGTTTTGATCGAGCAGTAGGACGAGACGTCGCGTCTCGTCGCCGACTCTATTTATGAGCACGCCTGCTTATCGCGGCGTTTGATACGTTTTCCGCGTTCGATTTCACCTCGCATGTCTGGTGAATGAGTCTCCTTGCGCGCGTGTTCCGCTCCCTGGAATTTTTTAATTAGCGCCGCTCCACAACCGTTGATCCCTATGAAGCAACAAACCCGGCAACCCACAATGAAGTCCGTTTTGTCACCTCCATCCTTGGTAAATTACACGCGAGCTTGAATAAAACCAGCCCGCCGCAGAGGACAACACCCGCAATCGCGGTCTGAGGGCCGAGACGTGGTGCCGCACCCCCTGTGTGCGCCGCAATATTCGGTTGTGCAGGCGCGCTCGGCGTCGATTGCGTTGGCTCGCCCGCCGCGGCCACAACCCAGCGCGCCCGTTCCAAGACTATTTCAGCTGCTCCGGCAGCGTAATGCGGTAGACCAGAATCATGGTATCGACCTCGAGCCCGCTCGCATCCTTGTAAGGCGTGCCAGCCTGATAGCCATTCTGAGTGATGAAATCGTTGTCGTTGGTCACGAACAGAAAGTAATCGTTCGGATTGGCAGGATCGAGCGCCGGCGCCAGCGCCATTCCTTCCCACTTTTCGGAGAGATTGTTGCGGTCGTTCGGCTCGCCGTTGTGCAATCCGAACTTTTGCAATTCCGCCGTCTCATTGATGTCGATGTAGCGCGTAATCGTCGCTGGCACGACCCCGTCCACGAGCTTGCCGTTGGGCGCGACCGGCACGGTGCCGTCGTAGCGCGAGCCCGCGATGTTGGTCGCGCGCGAGGTATCAAGGAGGTTGATGCTGCGATAGCGTGAGGTGGCGCCGTCGGTGCCATAACCGTTGCCGGAATCGCGGCAGAGCAGAAGGAAGAACGTTTCGTCGAGCGCGAGCAACTCGCTCTGGGCGGCAACCCGCCGTTCCCCATCCGCGCTCTCGAACAGCGGTAGCGGCACGACGTACTCGCGCACGAGCCTCGGGCGTTCGCGATCGGCGACGTCGTAATAAAGGAGGCGGGAATATCGCCGCGTTTCCGGCGAGGTGCCGCCGTCCTGGCGGGTCGCACTCTGCAACGCAACAACCAGGAATTTGCCTCCCGGCGGGGTCAACGTGAGCCCTTCGAAACCCTGGTTGTTCGCCCGGCCGGTCTCCGGGTCGGGCGGGTCGGACGCTTGTGCGCCTGGACCGGGATTGTTGGAGGCGAAATGATCCTTGCCCTTGCGTTTGGGTAAGAATGCCTCGGGCGGCCTGATCGCCGCCAGCAGACGGCCGGTTGGCGAGAAGCGGTAGACGTAAGGACCGTATTCATCCCCGATGAAAAACCCGCCGTCCGGCAACAGCGCCAGCGATTCGCTATCGATGCTCACGCGGCCGTTCGACGCCTGCGGCAGATCCGGGAAACCGTTCGCCGCCCGGCGGATGCCATCGGGATCGAGTCCGGTGAGCGATTGTCCCGCCGCATCCGTGAGCAGGATGGTGTCGGTCAGCGTCGCCGCGACGCTGTTTTGGCGTTGCGCGCCCGGCACGGCCGCCGGGTCGTCGAGCGGCTTGAAGGTGATGAAGAGCTTGTTGACCCGCGCGCGATAATCGCTCGTGCCGGTGACGTTGAAGCCACGGTCGGGCAACATATAGAACCTGCCCTGGTATCCGGTGGGCGTTCGCACCCATGACTTCGGATCAACCGCGATGGCGGAGCCGGAGCCGAATGTCTCCCCGAACTTGTCGCGCAGATTAGCCGGCAACCGCCCGACCCCGACGAGAGCTTGGTTGACGAAGGTGAGATCGCCGATGGTGACGGTTTCGCCGGCTGATATCGCCGTCGCCGGGGCGAGCCAGGCGATCAGCGCAAGGGCGAAAATTGGTAGTGAGCGCGAAGCAGCACGGTCGCGAGCAAACATGTTCATTCCTTAGAAAAGGTCCAACAACACGATAAATTGTCGCGAGATTCTTGCGGTATGACAATCCATCGAAGTCGACGGCGCGGACAGCGCGCATGGACAAGCCCGAGGTGGGCCGTTAGCCTTCGACTTGCGCGGACACGCCGCCGCGCCCTTCGACTTGCGCGGACACGCCGCCGCGCTTTGCGCCGGACATCGACAATGACCTCACCCGCGCCGACGCGCGCGAACATCTACGGGCACCGGGCGCGCATCGGCTACACCTCGCCGCCGCTCACCACCGAGATCTTTCCCTATGAGTTCTACAAGATCGTTCCCGCCGGCGTGACGCTCGTCATCACCACGCTTGCGATCGTGGTGCGCAGCAAGGGCGAAGTCGACCAGTCCTACGACATCAGCATGAAAGCCGCGCGCGAGATGGCGGCCGCCGGCGTGGACATCGTCGTGCTCGGCGGCGTTCCCATCAACCTGTCGAAGGGCCATGCCAACGCGGAGCGGATGATCATGGACCTCGAGGCCGAGCTGAAGGTCAAGGTCTCGACGAGCGCGGCGGCGCAGGCGAGAGCCACCAAGGCGCTCGGCTGCAAGAAGGTGGTGGTGGCGCAACCCTACGAGTTGAGCGAGACCGACCGAATCGCGAGCTATGGCGCCCATTTCGGCTGCGAGGTGCTGGGTGCGACCGGCTGGGGCAGCGCGTTCAACCAGATCGGGCGCATCCCGCGCCACGCCGCGCTCGAGATGGGGCGCAAGCTCATGCGCGAGCACCCGGACGCCGACTCGATCCTGTTGCCGTCTCCGCATTGGCCGACGGCGGAGGCAATCGACGCGCTCGAGCGCGAGTTCGGCGTCAACGTGATGGCGGCGCACCAGGCGATCGTGTGGGATGCGCTGCGGCGCTGCGGCGTCGACGACCGCATCGCGGGATTTGGCCGGTTGTTCCGGGAATTTTGAGGTCTCCGCGGTTGCCGGAGCGTGACGAGAACCGCAAGAGGAGTCACGATGCCAACGAAAATCTATGCACGCTGCGTGCGCGTCTGCGCCGCTGTCCTCGCTCTCGTTCTCGTGGGCTGGAGGCCCGCGACGGCGCAAGAGCCGATCGAGGTCAAGGCCGGCATCTCCGACCCCGTCAACACCGTGCTGGCGTGGTACATGGCCCGCGACGCCGGCCTCTACGCCGCGGAGGGACTCAAGGTCGACATCGTCAACATGAGCGGCGGCAGCCGCGGCGCGGCCGAGCTGCAGGCCGGGCGGCTCGATATCATGCATGTGGGATTGTCCTCGGTGATCCGGATCAACCGGGCTGGCGGCGATATCCGCAGCATCGGCTCCTTGAGCAACGTGATCCGCTTCACCTTCTTCTCCGCCCCCGGCATCAAGAGCGCGGCCGAGCTCAAGGGCGGCGTGATCGGCGTGAGCACGTTCGGCTCGGAGAGCGATTCTACCGTCACGCTGGCGCTGGCGCGGCTGGCGCTCACCCGCAATGACGTGGTGTTGAAGGAATATGGCGGCGGCATGCGCCGGCTCGACGCGGTGAAGTCGGGCGAGATCAAAGCGACGCCGCTCAACGAGCCGATCGCGAGCCTAGCGCGCGCACAAGGCGTCAACGTTCTCGTCGATCTCGTACCCGAACAGATTCCATGGGTGTTCAGCTCGATCGTGGTGCGGCGAGGCGACATCGCCGGCCGGCGCGATTTGCTCATCCGTTTCCTGAAGGGAACGATCGAAGGCAATTATCTCGCGCTCAACGACGAGAAGCGTGCGAAAGAGGTGCTGGCCAAGGAGCTCAAGGTCGCCGACCCGAAAGTCCTCGACATCACCTACAACGACTTCAAGGCGCAATCGCCGGCCAACATCGAAATCTCCCAGCCGGGTGCCGAGAACATCCTGGCGCAGTTCCCCGGCGGCAGTCAGAGGCTGGAGGATTACGTGGACGCGAGCCTACTCGCAGCGCTTAAGGCGGAGGGCTATTTCACGGCCATGCAGCAGAAGTACCGGCGCTAGCCGCGGGCGCGCCAATGAACGCGGGCACGCGAACCGTCATGGCGCTGCTGTTCGCGGCGGTGGCGTGGCCCGCGAGCACGTTGGCGCAGACGGTTGAGGAATTCTACCGGGGCAAATCGATCACCATGCTGGTCGGCGGCGGCGCCGGCGGCGGCTATGACACCTATGCCCGCATCTTCGCTCGCCATCTGTCGCGCCACATTCCCGGCAATCCCAACATCATCGCCAAGAACATGCCGGCCGCAGCCGGGCTTGCCGCCGCCAGCACGCTCTACAGCGCGGCCGACAAGGACGGCTCCACCATCTCCGCCTTCACCAACGGCGCGGCCATGGACCCGTTGTTCGGCAACACGAGCGCGCGCTACGACGCGCAGAAGTTCAGCTGGCTGGGCAGCATCGGCAAATTGCAGAACGTCTGCGCCACGTGGCACCGGTCGGAGGTCAAGACCATCGCCGCTGCCCGCGCGCACGAGGTGATCGTGGCCGCCGCCGGCGCGACCTCCAATACCGTGATCGTTCCCAAGACGCTGAACGCGCTCGTCGGCACCAAGTTCAAAGTGATCGCTGGATACGACACCGGCGCTGGTTTGACGCTCGCCATGGAGCGCGGCGAGGCGGAGGGCGTCTGCGGCTTGTCCTGGTCCACCATCAAGGCGTCGCGCCCGCACTGGATCAGCGACAAGCTCCTCAACGTCATCGTCCAGATGGGTCTTACCAAGCTTCCCGACCTACCGGACGTGCCGAGCGCGCTCGACCTCGTCGCCGATGTCGAGAGCAAGCAGGTGCTGAAGTTGATCCTGATCCGGCAGGAGGCGGGCCGCCCCTTTGCCGCGCCGCCCGGCGTACCGGCGGATCGTCTCGCCGCGTTACGGCGCGCCTTCGACGCCACGCTCGCCGATAGTGAGTTTCGCGCCGACGCGGACAAGGCGCAATTGGAGATCGAGCCGTTGACGGCAGGAGAGATCGAGACGCTTCTGGCACTGGCTTACGGCGCGCCCAAGGCGATCGTGGAAAAGGCCGCGGCATTGGTCGAGCCGTCCGGCCGTGCGCCGTGACGGCATCGTCTTGCGTCATCGTATCGAAAAACGAGCGCAGGCCTTATGCTAGATCGCAGATCTCGGCCGAGTCGCCGTCCGTGCGTTTGAACCGCCGTTCCGCAGCCAAGCTCCTCGTTGCGCCCGCGCTTCTGGCGGGCCCGCGAATCGTCTCGAACGCCAACGCGGCCCTGCGCGATGCCAGGGTGCGCGAACAGATATCGGCGCTCGACTACGATATTCGCGGCGGCACGGCGGGCGAGTTCGCGGCGTTCGTCAGCCTCGATATCAGCCGACACAAGAGGCTCGCCGAGGACATGGGCTTGGCCGAGGAGTGAGCGGTTGACGGCGCGGCGCATGACATCACCGCAACGCTGCATCGCGCGCGCGATCTTGGTGGGCCTGATCTGCCTGTGGACGGTGGCGGCGCGCGCGCAAGATACGTCGGCCGCTACGGCGGCCCAAAGTCCGTCCTGGATCATTCCCGATCTCGCCGTCGCCGCCCGCGCCGAGGGCGCGCTGACGGTCTATTCCTCGATGAACGAGCAAGAGGGCCTGCCGCTGTGGAAGATGTTCGAGGATGCCGCCGGCGTGAAAGTGAACTATGTGCGCTCGTCCGATTCCATCATTCTGTCGCGCATCGCGATCGAGAGCAGAGGCCGGCAGCGCAGCTGGGATCTCGCGGTCACCACCACGGTGAACCGGCTACCCAACGAGGCGCTGCTGCAATTCGACCCGCCGCAGGCGCGCGGCCTCATTGCGCAGGCCCGCGATCCGAACCGCCGCTGGTACGGCGTCTACGCGAATTACAACACGCCCGCCTACAACACCAACCTGGTCAAGCCATCACAACTGCCGAAGAGTTACGAGGAATTCCTCGACCGCAAGGAGTGGGCCGGCAAGATCGCCCTCGACGACACCGACGACGAATGGCTGAGCGCGATCATCGTTTACTACGGCGACGAACGCGGCAAGAAGCTACTCATGGATATCGCGGCGGTGCTCAAGCCGGTGATGGTCGACGGCCACCTCGCGCTCGCACGTTCGGTCGGCGCGGGCGAATATTGGCTCGCGCTCAACAATTATGCGTCGCTGACCGTCAACGTGCAGTTGTCGGGCGCGGCCATCGATTTCTGGGCGCTCGATCCGGTCGCACTATTCTTCGGCTCGGTCGGCGTCAGTTCGCAGGCGCCGCATCCCAAGGCCGCCCTGCTGGGCGCGAACTTCATGCTCAGCCGTGAGGCCGGGCAGTTCCTGACCACGCGCGGCCGAATGCCGACCCGCCACGACGTGCCAGTCAATCCCACCTACGTGAGCGAGCGGTTGAAGGACAGAAAAATCATTGCCACTATCTTCGCTGGGGAGGAGCAGAGAAAATGGCAGGGGCTATTCAAGGTCATCTTCAAACCGAGGTAGGTCCGCGCTTCAACCGATCGGGCAAGCCTTGTAGGCGCACATCCAGGAGACTGTCATGAGGCTATGTCGGTACGACGACGATCGCTTGGGGGTGGTGCGCGGTGACATGGTGCACGACGTCACTGAGGCGCAGACCCAGATCAGGGCGGCCGCGCCCTATGCGATGAAGGGCGATGCGGTGATCGCGGCTTTGCCGGCGTGGCGCTCGCGACTCGAGGAGATGGCGGCGAAGGCGCCGGGCAAGCCGGTTTCGCAGGTCAAGCTGCTGTCGCCCGTGGCGCGGCCCTCCAAGCTCGTGGCGGCGCCCACCAATTACAAGGCGCATATCGAAGAGATGGCGGCGCGCGCGGCGGCGCAGAACGTAAAGCCGTCGCCAGCCATCGGCACGGCCGGGCTTTTCCTGAAGGCGAACTCGTCGCTGGTCGGCCCGTCCGAGGGCGTGGCGATCCGCTTCCCCGAGCGCCGCAACGAGCACGAGGTCGAGCTCGCGATCATCTTCGGCAAGCAAGGCAGCGATATCCCGCGCGAGAAGGCGCTCGATTACGTGATCGGATACACCATCGGGCTGGACATGACCGCGCGCGGCCCCGAGGACCGCAGCTTTCGCAAATCGATCGACACCTATTCCGTGCTCGGGCCATGGCTGGTGACCGCCGACGAGATTCCCGATCCGGACAACGTGCCGCTTGAGATTTCCGTCAACGGCGAGGTCAAGCAGAACAGCAATACCAAGCAGTTGATCTACGACTGCCGCAAGCTGATCGAATGGGGCTCGACCTTCTACACCTTCTATCCGGGCGACGTGCTCTATACCGGAACGCCGGAAGGGGTCAGCCCGGTCAAGCCGGGCGACACCATGCTCGCGCGCGTCGACCCGATCGGCGAGATGTCCGTGTCGGTGCGCGCCCATCGGGCGGGCGGCTAGACAGAGACGCAACGCGGTCGATTGGGTTTTGCCCGAGACCTGCTGGTCCCGACGCGAACTCGCTCCGCTCACGGACGATTGCACTCTGAACGAGGAGAGTGGCGATGCTGCAGGTCAAGCGAATTGGGCATGCGACGCTGACCACCCCCGATCTCGAGCGCCAGCTCGACTATTACATGCGCGTCGTCGGCTTGAGCACCGTTGCCAAGGAGAAGGACCGCGCGATCCTGGCGACCAAGCCGGGGCAAGAGGTGATCGTGCTCGAGCACGGCGACCGGCCGGCTGGCGTGCGGCTTGCCTTTCAGGTCGCCCCTGGAAGCGATCTCGGCGAGCTCGCGGCGCGGCTGTCGAAGGCGGGGATCAAATCCGAGCGGCGGAGCAGCATCACACCCGGCATCGCGCAGGCGATCGTGTTCACCGATCCGAAGGGCACCAGCCTCGAAATCTTCTCCGACTGCACATTCGCCAAGGACGACGACAATTACACCGGCGTCATGCCGCGCAAGCTCGGCCATGTTGCCTTTCATACGCCCGACGTCGCAGCGACCGTGAAGTTTTATTGCGACGTGCTCGGATTCAAAGTGTCGGACTGGCGCAGCGATTTCTTCGCCTTCCTGCGCTGCAGCCGCGATCACCACACGATCAATCTGCTGCAAGCCGACAACGCCAATATTCACCACCTCGCGTTCGAGCTGCGCGACGAAGCCGAGATCAACCGCGCCTGCGACTTCCTCGCGCGCAAGAACATCAAGCTGTTCTGGGGCCCGATCCGCCACCTCATCGGGCACAACATCGCGATCTATCACAAGAACCCCGACGGCATCACGGTCGAGTTCTTCACCGACATCGACCTGATGTTCGATGAGGAGCTCGGCTATTTCGAGCCGCGGCCGTGGCACCAGGACCGCCCGCAACGGCCGAAGGTCTGGGGCGACGACACGCCTACGAATTATTGGGGGCCCGGGCACCCGCACGACATGCCGGGGCCGAAGAAGTGACGCGGCGCCACGCGCGTTGCTCGGTGGGCGCTCGCCGCAGCCGATAGGATGCTGCGCGCGACGGGCTTTCGCAATCGCGGCATCGGCAACAGGTCACTTCGACCGGAGCGCCTCGCGCTTCCACATTTGCCACGGACGCTCGTACGCGGTGGCCATGGTGTCGTGGGTGAGCTTTTGTTCCTCGCCTTCGATGAAGGTAATCGGCCTGCCGATCGCGATCGCCTGAGCGAGCTGACGCGCATTCACCTCGGCGTAGATCGCCCAGAATGTTGCCAGCCTCACATTGGGCCCGACCACGGTATCGCCGTGGCCGCGCATCAACACGATGTTCGCCTTGCCCAACGTCTGAGCCATCGCCTTGCCGAGCGCGGGCGTCTCGATCAGGAGATTGGTCGGGCCGGCCGCGTCGCGCGTGTCGAATATGGGCGGGCCTTCGCCGAGGAACGCCGCGTTGTGCAGGATCGGCTTCAACGGATATTTGGTCACGGAGAATGGCACGATGGTCGGAGAGTGACTGTGGATGACGGCGTTGACGTCCGGCCGCACCTTGTAGATCTCGCCGTGGATCAAGCGCTCCTTGTAGGAGCCGCGCCCCTTCGCATCGACCGGCTTGCTGTCGAGGTCGTATTCCATGATGTCATCCGCGGTCACCGTCGCAGGCGCGACCGAGCGCGACATCAGATAGCGATTGGGATTGCGCGGATCGCGGATGCTCACGTGGCCGAAGCCATCGAGAACCTTTTCGTTCGCCAGGATGTGGTTGGCGAGAACGAGATCTTCGATGGCGACGGGATCTACGCCGGGAAACGCGCCCGTTCCGGTTTGCGCCTGCGCCGCGGAAAACAGCGCGCCGACCGACAGCGCGGCCATCGGCGCAAGCCTTCTCTTGGACGCCATGCATTCTCCTCCCAACTCAGGCGGCGCTCTCGTTACGTTGAGCCCTCTCGCGCAACTATTCACACCGAGGCGTGCGCCACACCCGCCGCCGCCACCAGCGCGTCGGCCGCGGCCTCGTAGAAACTGACATTGTCAGGCAGCACGATCGACGCCGAGCGCACCGCGTGGGTTGCCGGGTCGATGCCGTCCGGCTGCTCGCCTTGCTGCGCCGCCAGCACGGCCTTGCGCAGACGGATGCGCGCCATAATCACACCGTTGTCGGTCGAGACAAGGTTCTCCTTGCTGCGGTCCTGGATCGGCCCCATGCTTTCCTGGATCGCCGCGTCCTGCATGGCGATGCCGGCAACGCCGCAATAGCTCTTGTTGGCGCGCTGAGCCGCGCGGTCGATCATGTAGTCGTTGTCCTTGTTGATCACCGGCCGGAACGTGCCGGGGATCAACTTGACGTGGATGCCGCCGCCGTTGCGCATGGTATCGAGCTCGTGCTCGGTGAGCGGCCGCGTGGGGTGGTGGGTGAAACACCACGCCATGCAGTTGTCGTCGTCGATCGGAACCCAGGCGTGGCCGTTGAGGGCGTTTTCGCCGTAAGGCGGGATCATGCTGTGGAACGGCATGATCCATTGCGTGATGCGCCAGTAGAGATGGCCCTCCTGCGCCGGGCGGCGCACGCCGATCACCATGCCGCCCTTGGTCTCCACCACTTCGAAGCGCGCATCGGTTTCGCGCGTCAGCTCGGCGCCCTTACCGACATGAAGCGACTCGCTGCGCAGATCGTGGCGGTGTAGGAACGAGACGTGCGCCGAATCGATTCCGCCTTCCATCGCCTGCAGGTAGTTGCAGTCCTGGGTGCGCTTGGAGACGAAACGATGCGAATGCGGCACCTTCACCCACTCGAAGCCTGGAAGAGGAGGTTTCAGCTCCGGCGGCCCCATATAGACCCAGATGACGTCGCCCAACTCGACGCATGGATAGGACGTCAGCTTGATCTTCCTGCAGAAGCCGCTTTCCGCGGGTTCGGAGGGAACCTCGGTGCACTGACCGGTGACATCGTATTTCCAGCCGTGATACGCGCAGCGCAGCCCGTTCTCCTCGTTGCGGCCGAACCAGAGCGATACGCCGCGGTGGGCGCAGAACTCGTCGATCACGCCCACGCGCCCTTGGGTGTCGCGAAACGCCAGCAGCCGCTCGGAGAGAAGCTTGACGCGCACCGGCGGCCCATCCGGCTCGCCGACCTCTTCCGACAGCAGCGCCGGAATCCAATAGCGCCGAAACAGATCGCCCATCGGCGTACCCGGACCGGTCTGGGTCAGAAAGTCGTTTTGCTCGCGTAGGGTCATGGAATGGGCCTCCGTGGTTCCTGCGCCGCGTCCTCCGGCTAGTTAGCCGGCGGCCGATAGGGCCCGAGCTTCGCCACCGCCGCCTTGGCGAAGGACGCGTCCACCACGCCGTCGACGCTGACGTCCTTCTTCTCGATCAGTCCGAGTTCGCGGAAGAAATCGAGATCCTTCCTCAGGCTCGCCACGTTGACCTCGCCGTCGGGATTGCAATAGCTCGGCACCATGCGGCGGAACATGCTTTCATCCTTGATGGTCGTGTACTTGACCAGGATCGCAGTCACCTCGTTCGCTTTCGGCCCGGCCAGCCGGCCGTCCTTGAGGGCATCGTTGTACATGCGAACGCCGCGGAGATAGGCGCGCATGAACCGCTCGGCCGCGTCGCGCCGGCTGCTGATGAAGTGGTCGGAAAAGAACGTCACCGCGGTCTGCTGGTCCGGATAGGTGACGTCGTTTCCGGCAACGCGCACGGCAACGCCATCCTCGATCGCGCGCGTCATGGTCGGCTCGTTGGTGATGCTGGCATCGATGCCCTTGTTCTTGTAGGCCGGCAGGTGTTCGGGGAAGCCGAGATAAACCACATCGACATCGCCGTATTTGAGTCCGCCTTTTTTCAGCGCCTCGTTGAGCGCCGACGCAGTGCCGGTGCCGGGCGCGCCGATGGCAACCTTCATGCCTTTGAGGTCGGCGAAAGTCTTGTAGCGGCCGCTGACGACGTGGTCCTTGCGCACCATCAGCGAGGAATAGCCGTAGCCCGGCTTGATCGAGGCCTGATCGGCCACGATCTTCATGCCGATGCCTCGCCCGACCGCGTTGTAAAAGCCTGCCGACACCGTGCCGCCGCCGACATCGAGTTCGCCGGTACCGAGCGGGGCGATCATTTGCGCCGCGGAATTGAACGCGGTGATCGACACGTCCAGGCCATCCTCGCGGAAGAAGCCCATGGCGTCGGCGATGTAGTAACCGGCATCGCTGATGGTGCGCGCGATGCCGATCTTGACCTGATCGGCCGCGGCGGCGGGCGAACAGGGCGCGTCCAGCGCGAGGCACGACAACAAGCAAAAGGCGGTGACCACCAATGCTTTGGGCCCCCGCGCGGACGCGTCGTTCGCCATTTCGTCTCTCCGATCGCGTGCACGTGCGTTGGCGGGGCCGCACCGGTAGCAGCGCAAGATTTCTTGTATCATCCGCGGCAAAATCCGTCACGTGTTTCGCGCGATTGCGAGCAGGATCAGAGCGATGGATCGGCCACCATCGACCCGCAGCGACATCTACGGCCACCGCGCCCGCATCGGCTACACCTGCCCGCCGCTCAGCGCGGAAGTATTCCCTTACGAATTCTACAAGCTCGTTCCCGCCGGCGTCACCCTCGTCATCACGACGCTGACGGTGATCGAACGCAGCCAAAGCGAGGTCGATGCGGCCTACGAGATGAGCATGCGGGCGGCGCGTGAACTCGCCGCCGCTGGCGTAAACCTCGTGTTTTTCGGCGGCGTCCCGATCAACCTCTCCCGCGGCGATCAGAACGCGCAGGCCATGCTGCGGACGCTCGCGTCGGAGCTCGGCGTCAAGGTCTCCTCGAGCGTCGCCGCGCAGGCGAAGGCCGCGAAGGTACTCGGTTGCAAGAAGGTCGTGGTGGCACACCCTTACGGCGCCCATGAGAACGCGCGACTGACCGCCGACGCCGAACGCTACGGCTGCGAGGTGGTCGGCGTCATGGGATGCGGCAAGGTCATCAAAGACTTCGGCCGCATCCCGGTGACGGCCGCGCTCGACATGGGCCGCGCGCTGATGCGTGCGCACCCGCAAGCCGACGCGATCTTTTTCCCCTCGCCGCACTGGCCGGTGATCGAGGCTATTGAGGCGCTGGAGCAGGAATTCGGCGTGACCGTGATGGCGGCATCGCAAGCCTGCGTGTGGGACGCGCTGCGCCTCGTCGGCGTGAACGATCGCATCGCAGGCTATGGGCGGCTGTTGCGGGAGTTTTAGCCGGGCGGAATCGGCAGCGTCATAAGCGGGGATCCACCGCTTGCACGGCACTCATCCGATCCGAAACAGTTTTTGCGCCAGCCCGCCGGTGATCGAGGCGACCTCGTCGGGTTTCAGCCCCGCCGCCGTGACGATCTTGGCGGGCTCCTCCTCGCCGATCGGGAACGGCATGTCGGAGCCCATCATCACGCGGTCGGCGCCGATCATCTCCACGACGAATCGCAGCACCCGCGGGTCGTGCAGGATGCTGTCGGTATAGAGCAGCGCCAGCCCTTCCGCCGGATCGGCGATTCCCGGCGTGATCTTGTGGTTGCGCTTGAGGCGCCCAACGAGGAAGGGAAGCCCGGCGGCACCCATGGGCGCGAAAATCTTGGCGTTGCGGTAGCGCGTGACGTGGCCGCTCGCGAGGAGCCGCGCCACCGCCACGATGGCGTCGCTGATGCGGCCGACGGCGTTGGCGAGGCCGTAATCGTTCACGCGGGTGTCGCCGGCGTCGTAGCTCGGATGGATATGGATGACGGCGCCGGTCTCATCCGCTGCCGCCCAGAATGGGTCGAGATCGGCGGCGTCGAGCACGCTGCCGATGCCGCGCGGCAAGGTCGAGATCATCGCGCCGGGGAAGCCCGCGGCGACCGCCGCCTTCAGCACGGCGCCGGCGCGCGCACCGTCCTGCAGCGGCACGCTCGCGAGCGGCACGAATCGGCGCTCGGCCTTCGCCGCGGCGAGTTGGGCGTCGTTGAAGAGGCGGCACCAGGCCTCGCCTTCCGCCGCCGGCAACTCGTAGCCGAACCAGTCGGGCCAACCTCCGACGACGTGACGGTCGATCCCCTGCTTGTCCATCCAAGCGAGACGCGCGGCAACGTCGCTCAAGCCCTTCATGATCGGCCGCGACGGCTTGCCGCCGGCAAAGGCGATCGCCAAGCTTGTCCCATCCTCGATCAGGCGCAGCGAGCGGAAGCGCCCACTCTCCTTGCGGATCGCGGCAAGAAGGTCGGGCGGCACGAGATGGCCGTGAACATCGATGATCATTTCGGCGCCTCAACGGTGTTCGACTTGTCGCGCGCGGCAGCGATCATGTCGGCGAGTTGGGCCATCTTGATCGGCAGGCTGTTCACCACGATCCCAAGCGGCCGCACCGCGTCGTTGACGGCGTTCGCGATTGCGGCCGGCGCTCCGAGATAACCGGACTCGCCCGAGCCCTTCTGCCCGAACACGGTGTGCGGCGAGGGCGTCACGTGATGGATGATTTCGACCGGCGGCACCTCGTGCGCGGACGGCAGCAGATAATCCATCAAGCTTTGCGCGAGGAGCTGGCCCTGCGCGTCGTAGGCGAACTCCTCGTAGAGCGCCGCGCCGATGCCGTGCGCAATGCCGCCCATGGTCATGCCGCGCACGATTTTGGGGTTGATCACGGTGCCGCAGTCGTGACCGACGATGTAGCGCTTGATCTCGGGCTTGCCGAGATCGGGATCGATCGCCATGAGCAGGAGATGGAACTCGAAGGCAAAGCACGGATACATCTGCACGCGGCCATCGGCTGTCGGCAACCGCCCTCCGGTCGGCACCTGCATCACGTGGGTGAAGGCAAGCCCCGGCTCGGTATTAGGCGGCAGGCGGTGGAAGTTGCGATGCGCGATGGTCACGAGCTCGGTCCAGGTCCGCCTGTTCTGCGGCGCGCTGCGGTCGAATACGTCGCCAGCACCATAGGTCGCGCACTCCGGCGCAATCTTGAGGTCATGCGCACCAATGGCGAGAAGCCGCGCTTTGAGGTTTTGCGCGGCGTGGAACGCGGCGCCGCCCAGCATGATCGCCATGCGGCTGCCGACCGGGCTCTGGCTCGGCAAAGACGCGAGCGAGTCCGGCCGCACCACGCGGATGCGGTCGGGATCGAACTCGAGCACCTCGCCGATGACGGTGCCGACCAGCGTTTCGTGTCCCTGTCCGGCCGAGAGCGTATGGATGGTGGCGGTGACGGCGCCACCGACATCGACGTTGATGCGGCAGGAATCGGTGTAGGTGGTGGTTTCGTTCTTCGGATTGAGCAGCGGCTCGAAGGTCGAATTGGCGCCGCTAGGCTCGAGGCAGGCCGCCATGCCGATGCCGGCGAGCAGGCCCTGCGCGCGCAGGCGATCGCGCTCCGCGACGAGGGCGGCATAATCCGCGCACGCGACCACCTTGTCGACGACCGCGTGGTAGTCGCCGCTGTCATAGGTGGTGCCGCTCGGAATGAGATAGGGAAATTGCTCGGCGCGGATGAGGTTGCGCCGCCGCACCTCCAATCGATCGAGCCCGCGATGCCGGGCCACCTCCTCGATCGCGCGCTCGATGGCGTAGTTGGTCGGCGATTGGCCGAAAGCGCGCACCGCTTCCTGCACCGTCTTGTTCGTGGTGACCGCGATGGCACGGTATTGCACGCTCTGGATGCGGTACGGCCCGACGATCGCGCCGATCGGCTTGCCGAGCTGGAAGGGCGAGCGTCCGGCGTAGGCGCCGACATTGTCGAGCGCGCGCATCTTCATCGAACGGATCAGGCCCATCTCGTCGAACGCGACCTCGATGTCGAAATTGCGCTCGGGACCGTGGCCGTCGCCAGCGCGCATGTTCTCCAGCCGGTCCTCGACCAACCGCACCGGGAAACCGAGCCGACGCGAGAGATAGCCGACCAGCACCGCATGCTTGATGCCGCGCTTGACGCCGTAGCTGCCGCCGACGTCGACGTCATTGTGTACGCGCACCGACGAGCCGGGCAGCTTGAGCGCGAGCGCCACCTGGTCGGGAAAGCGCGGCATCTGGACCGACGCGTAAACATCGAGGACCTCGCGCCAGGGGTCCCAACTGGCGAGCACGGCGAAAGTCTCGACCGGCACGGTCGAGCTGCGGCCCCATTTGAGGCGCAGCGACAGGCGATGCGGGTTCTCGGCAAAATCCTTCTCGACCTCGCCCCAGACAAAGGTGCGGTCGAGCAGCACGTTGGAGCCGTGATCCGCATGCACGATCGGGCTGCCGGACGCGTAGGCGGCTTCGCCGTCGAGCACGAATGGCAGCGGCTGGTAGTCGACCCGCACCAGCTCGGCGGCATCTTCAGCGAGCGCGCGCGTGTCTGCGACGACGGCCGCGACCCATTCGCCGGCGTAGCGCGCGACGTCCACGGCGAGCGGACGCCGCGGCACCTTGGGGGTATCGAGCCCGGCCAGCAGCGGCTGCGTTGCCGCCGCGAGCTCGCGGCCGTCGAGCACGTAGTGCACGCCGGGCACGGCCAGCGCCGCGGCCTTGTCGATTGCGCGGATGCACGCGGCCGGGTGCGGACAGGTCACGAGCGCCACGTGCCGCGTGCCGGCCATGGCGACGTCGGCGGCGAAGCGGCCTTTGCCCACGACGAAGCGCCGATCCTCGCGGACGCGGCGATCGGTGGACACGAAACGGAACGAATTCGTGGTCATGGCTTGCGCGCCGGCTGGTTCAAGCCGCGCATGCGCTCGGCGGTGAGCGCGATCGCTTCGACGATTTGCGCGTAGCCGGTACAGCGGCAAATGTTGGCGGAAATTGCATCGACGATGTCCGCGCGTGTCGGGTCAGGGTTGTCGGCCAGGAGCGCGTGCGCGGTGAGGATCATCGCCGGGGTGCAGTAGCCGCATTGCATCCCGTGCGTCTCGCAGAAAGCGTCTTGAATGGGCGAGAGTTCGCCCGGTCCCG
>Ga0209647_1001774_pt1 | contig 17941 bp, 23 predicted proteins | sample GraSoi_2013_60cm_FD_185827 | JGI IMG/M metagenome (GOLD analysis project Ga0209647, IMG submission 185827) | Grasslands soil microbial communities from the Angelo Coastal Reserve, California, USA - Sample 9_17_2013_60cm (SPAdes) (version 2) | ecosystem: Environmental > Terrestrial > Soil >...
TAGCTACCCTTAAGAGCAGAAGGCATTGAGGAGACCGCATCAAGAGTGAAAAAGCATTGTAGAGGGAAAACAGAGTGCAAGAACAAGTGAAGCAGCAGTATATCCCGGTCAAGGTCTACCGAACAGCTGAGCGCCTGATGATCGCGGCTCCGATGGCTGGGCTGGAACCCGAGAACATTCTGGTCGAGGTCACCCACGACGGTCGCCTCATTCTCCATGGAGACCAGCGTGCCATGCTGAAGGAGGTCAAGGAACTGCTGGCCGATGAATGGAGCGTGGGCGTCTATCACCGCGAATTTGCACTCCCAGTCCCGGTCAATGCAGTATGTGCCAACGTCACCTATGGCAATGGCGTGCTGGTGGTGGCCTTGCCCATCAGCGACCAGACATCTCCCGCACGACTGACACTCGAACGGGACACTCCTACGCACGGGGAACATAAAGGCAACGCTGGCCATCTTGCGACCTGCGTTCAAACATAATTGCACGAGCACGTTAGCTCTCAGGAGTTTGCGACGCTCCGCAAAGATATCGTGACTGCAACCTGAAAGGCTCTGGAGGAGATATCACGATGATGGAAGACCGCTACTATGTTCAACGCCTCACTGAGCAGGTGTTTTTGATCCGCGAGCGCAAGTCTATGGAGGAAGAGCCGGGACCCGATGACCGCATTGTGCGATCGTTCGTCGTCCGCCATGACGCCTACATATATGCTGACACGGTGAACAATAAGCAAAAGAAGCTCGATGAACACCACGGCCACTGGGCGCAGCCTGCTATCTGAGAAAATCGGCAGGAAGGGGCCTGAGTGTATGCGACTTCCCATATGGGCGCGCTCCACACCACGTAACCATCCGCTTCTTCGCAAACACGTAAGAGCTCAAGCACTGCTGCGGTAATCGTGGTGTAATCCACCCAGGACCGGGAAGGAGAGAATCTTGCCAGCATGGTGATCCGCAGGAACAGGCTCACCATACTGTTCTGGGATCTGTTGTTTGATGCCTTGATGCGGTCTGGCTTGATTGAAGTACTGCACATAGGCCTGAAGGACACGATGCAGCTGCTTCTCCTGGAAGATGAAAAGGTGATCGAGACACTCTCGCCGCACACTCCCCAGAAACCGTTCACAAATCGCATTGGCCCGTGGCGCATGGCAGGGCGTTTTGAGTATCTCGATGCCGCTCGTTGCTGCCACGCGAGCGAAACGGGATCCAAACTTGTCATCACGATCACGAATGAGATAGTTCGGCGATTGTCCATAGGGAGTCTATAGTGGCTACTTAGAATGTCTGTTCTCTAAATTGGCAGCGTTTCTAACTATCTCTCATACGAATCTGCGGTCAAATGTATAATCTTTTGCTGATACAGAAGGCTAGAGAAGCCGATGCCAAATTATATCTTTGTTCGCAAATCCGTATCAGAGGCTGTGTGTAAAGGTTATCTTGAGCCGCTCAAGGAACGACTTGACAAGGAATCCTTTTTCTCTTGTTCAGTGCTCCCTTCAAGCCACTTCAAAACCACTTTGCACACAGCCTCTCATAGGGAGAGCCGCCTTAGAGTACATTATTCTAGTGCAAGTGAACGCTGCATCTCTGTGATACTGCTTTGTTCTATGGTATAGTACAAGAAAAGACACAGAGGGAGAGTGCGTGTGCAGTATCGAGACCTTCTCTATCGTATTCATGCACGCCAGTCCATGTTTGCACGCTCTATTTCTGATGAGTGCGTAGAGCAGATCCTACGGAATGGCGAAGTGATAGAAGACTATCCACACGCGTTCCCGTTTCCGGCAAAATTATTGCTAGGATGGTGTAACGGTCGCTCTATTCATGTGGTAGCCGCGGAAGACAGTGGTAAGCAGCTCGTTATCGTGATTTCAGCATACGAACCTACCCTCAATAAGTGGAAACCGGATATGAAGACCAGGAGGAAACACTTATGAAGTGTGTTATCTGCCAATACGGTGAAACTGAACCAGGAACCACCACAGTTGCGCTTACCAGAGATGACACAACCATTGTCATTCGTGATGTACCTGCTCAAATCTGCACCATCTGTGGCGAGGAATATGTAGATGCAGTAACGGGCAGGCGACTTTCTCAGATTGCAGAAAAAGCTGTGAATGAAGGCGTACAAGTGGATGTACGGCGCTATCAAGCCGCATAGATCACTCAACTATAACCGGTTGCTCATACTAAAGATAGATGAATGCCATCCAATCAACCATTTCAGTTGCCTATCGCTTGTGTGAAACAGAGACCGATGCAGAAATTTCCCACTGAAGAGTGCTACACTAAGCCAGGTCGCTGTAAACCAAAAGAGTGTTTGAATTTCACGAACTCTTGACAGGAATATTGACAGGAACGCCGGCAATCATTAGCATACAATCACGGACATAGATAAACAAGACCCCGCTCTATAAGCCATTAGGAGGACGGCCAAAGACATCCATGGACAGACCTGGCCGTATCCCCCCTTCGGCATTCCTCGTCTTTCGCTGTCCACCGATGTCTTCTATCCGCTCCAGAAGCCAATCGAATGTCCACGGGAATCCACGGTTGTCTACCGGTTTTGCTGTCAAGGTGACCGAAAGAATGCAAGGTGCAAGCGTGTTTCCGAGGGCCTGCACACGAAGAAAAAAGAGCCGCAATCTTTGTTGGCTGCGGCTCTTTCCATTTTCGCGTATGACTCCAGGGTTTCAGGCCAACCGCGCTACATACACGTCTAAAACGAGACCAGATAGTACCTCCACACCTTGAAGGTTTTCCTCTTTCTGCGAGTTGGCCGGTTCATTTCACCACTCGTCACCCAATCTCTTGACAAAGATATCCCAGATATCTTATCATGCTAGAGATATCTCAGATATCTCTGAGAGCGAGCCAAATACCAGGAGGAGGAGAACCCATGCCAGATATTCTCGTTCGTGATGTCCCATCCGAGGTGGCTGATGCCCTCACTGAGCGAGCGCGGGCCGCTGGGATGGACCGCCAGGAATGGTTACGCCAGCATTTCGCACAACTTGTCCAACTTCCCATTGTCAAAGTGAGTTACACCTTGCGATTTTTCGGACCGCAGGACGAGGTGTACGGATACATCAAGCGGTCCCCTGACGAGAAGGTCGGATTGCAACTCCGTCCGGTTACGCTTTTGACAAACGAGCAGCGCTTAGCCTTTCGACAGGCAGGCGAGTCTGTCCGCCGCAATGCTCCTGGAGACCGTGAAAAAGCCCTTAAGGTGCTCGGTGGGGCCTTTGAAGAGGTCTACGAAATTCCTTACTGGAATCATCAGGCACGGGCATTCGCCAGCACACCCTTATCTCCTGAGGAGGCGCGGCTCTCGTTTGACCAGGGATGAGCAGACAGTTTTGACTTCCGCAGAGCTTTCCCTATAGCAAAACGAAAGGGAAACACGTGATGAATATGACCAGGATTGACACCCTGCGTGTACCGGGAGCAAGCCTCTACTACGAGGTGCACGGAAGAGGCCCGGTGCTGCTCTTGATCGGTGCCGGTGCTGCTGATGCTGCCAGCTTCAACGGCATCGCCACCCATCTCGCCGACCACTACACCGTCGTCAGCTACGACCGTCGGGGGTACGCACGCAGTCCGCTCGACCACCCAGAAGAAGAGCAGCGCATTGAGACGCACAGCGATGATGCTCACCGCCTGCTCGCCATCCTGAGTACCGAACCAGCGTATGTGTTTGGCAGCAGCGGCGGTGCCAAGATCGGACTCGACCTGGCGATCCGGCATCCCGAGCAGCTACATACGCTGGTCGCCCATGAGCCTCCCGTGATGGAACTGCTGCCCGAGGCCGAGCGCCCTGTCATGGGGCTGCCGCCTGATGCCGGGCGTCCTCGCACGCCGCTCGACAATCTCCAGAAATTCAGAGAAATCCTCGGCGTCAGCTATGACGATCGCGAGCCGGACGCTGAATTGCCTTACGAATCGCCCGAGACGAAAGCCCGGCTCGCTGCGAACAGAGCGTTCCTCGTCACGCACGAAGCTACGATGTATCCCCGCTACACGCTCGACATTGTCGCGCTCTCTGCCACACCAACGCGGATCGTGATCGCCGCCGGACAGGCTTCGCGCGGGCGCTTCCCTCACCGGGTCGCCACCCTGCTGGCAGAGCGTCTGGGAACAGCTGTCGTGGAATTCCCCAGCCATCATGCTGGCTACGTGAGCCACCCAAGAGCATTCGCCGAGCAGTTGCGCAACGTGCTCGGCGAGGAAGCTGGAACGTAAGGGTGGTATCAGCGTGGCGCAAATCCTGCGCATCTGGACGCCAACGACAACACGAGCTTTGAGCAATCTGATTGGCAAGTGGCTCCAGGTGAGGGCTTGCTGGGCTGACCCCTGCTTCTCCTGTCTCCTACTTCTCTCGCCAGGTTGACAATACCGTTAGGAGAGAAGGCCGAATTATCCACCACCGAGAGGGGCAGTACCCTCTCTGCTCTTTACCCTGGTGGACCACTCTTTGGCACCAGTGTGGATGTTTGTTCTAAAACTTTGCTTTGTGTCATGTCTTTGGCAGCTCGTTCAAGGATGATGGCTCGCAGGTCATGCAGTTCTTTTTGCATGCTCCATTGGAGATACCACACGATCAAGGGTTTCAACGGCACAGCCCATTGTGGCAAGACATACTGTTCGTAGTGGAGGATCGTGCAACTCTGCTCTCCAGTGGCCACTGCCACAAACCCTCCTTGAATGCGGGCACCTGATGCGGGGGGATGAGCTTCAGTGCTATGAAATCCCTGCTCGTGTAAGACATAGGCAAATTCGTTGTGCCAAGGAATACCGGCGAAATGACCGCGTACCTTATAGGTTCCTGTGTGTTCGGTCTGCTTGTTGACCTGGACCGCATCGGCTTTCACTTCGGTCTTCTCGATATTTTGAATCTCCCAGATCACCGCGAGGGCGTCCTCCTGGCGACAGAACACCTCAATCAGCCTGGTCGCAGCAATATCTCTTAGCATAGCTGCCTTTCCCTCCTCAAAATTTTTTGGCAATAGAACTTTCCATTCTATCACTTTTTCCATCAGAAGCTTTGGCACTGCGTGCAGGGACGCTGCTAGAGCAGGGGTATTTGCAATCGATCAAACCATTTTGAAAAGTAGCGGTTCCGGTAAATTATCCTACCCGCGCAAGCTCAACACTGTACGCACAATCCTGCGATTATTGGCAGCAGCAGTACTCTCGAGGTAGGCCTCAAAGCCAGCCTGCTGAATACCTGTATTCATTGTGGGATAGGTATGAATCGTTGAGAGAATATCATTCAACGTCAGATTGTTCTGCATGGCAAGTGCCATCTCGCCCAACATCTCACCGGCACGCGCACCTACCATATGCGCCCCTACAATCTCGTCCTTCTTGCTGGTGAGCACCAACTTGATAAATCCGACGGTTTGCCCCTCTGTCTGCGCACGGTCGATATCAGTGCAGGGCAGCTTCACGATGCGAACCTGTTTGTACTTCTTTTCGGCCTCGTCAGGAGTCAGGCCGACACGGGCTGCTTCGGGGTCGGTGAAGGTACACCAGGGGACAACACGGTAATCTACTTTCTTCTTTCCGATTGGGACGAACGCGTTGCGCACGGCCACGCCTGCCTGGTATACCGCCACGTGGGTGAAGAGGTAGCCGCCGATCACGTCACCTATTGCAAGAACATTGGAGGCGGAAGTTTGAAGATAATCATCTACCTTGATTCCCTGGTTATCGGATTTGATCCCCGCAGCTTCGAGATTCAATCCTTCGACGTTTGGCTGGCGACCAAGAGCTAACAAAATTTCATCGGCCTCAAAGGTGAGCATCGAATCGCCTTGCTTGGCCATGACTACTTTTTTGTCGCCATTGCAGCTGGCTTGGACGAAACGGGCAGTGGTGACGATCTCAACGCCTTCGTCCTTCAGGACATTCGTCACGGTCGCTGAAACTTCTGGGTCTTCTTTGGGCAGAATGCGATCCGGCCCCTGGACGAGCGTGACTTTCGTTCCCAGGCGTGCAAATGCCTGACCTAGCTCCACACCAATCGGACCACCACCAACAACGATAAGTGAAGCTGGCAGGTTCATCAGGTCAAACACATCTTCGTTCGTCCAGAAACCTACCTCTTTCAGGCCCTCGACTTTAGGCGTAGCTGGGCGCGAACCAGTTGCAATCAAGGTGTTGCGGCTCGTGAAGATCTCACCATTCAGGCTCAATTCGGTTGGAGAGTTAAAGGATACTTTGCCGAATTTAACGGTGACACCTTCTGTATAAATCTTCTCAGCTTCACCTACTCGGCTGATGACGCCCTGCACATAGTCGGTCACCTTTGCCATGTCAACGCCCAGATTGGCTGGCATCAAGCCAAAACGAGCTGCATTCTTGGCCTCATGTACTATCCGTGCAACGTGAATCAGGCTTTTACTTGGTACACAGCCATAGTTCAAACAATCTCCACCAAGGCGTTCTTTATCAATCAGCAGGACCCGCGCTCCGAGCGATGCAGCGATCCGTGCTGCCGTCAGTCCTCCAGACCCACCGCCAAGAATCGTCAAATCGTAGTTCATCCGAGTCATACAGCTCTTCCTCTTTTCCCCTTAAGAATCCATTCCTTATAGAGGGCATTGCCTCACGCAAAAGCTCTGCCGGCAGGGTGTGAGGCCACCGCCCAGCTGAGGCGCCTCGCCCTCTTTGGTACGAGTATAGGGAGGAAGCGCCATGAAAGCGTTATGAGCAGCGTCATGGCAGTGGCCCTCAACGCTGAGCAGGAGAGGAGCCAGAACGCGCTTGCAAGCAAGCATATTTTTAGTTCATCTTGCTTGCTATGATCACGGCATAGCCGAATTTGCTCATCTGGATAGCAGTGGCTGCCGCCTTCGCCAGTGCTTTTGCCTGCTCGAAGTCAAGTGAACCTGGAAGGTCGAGCTTCTTGAGTCCTATGAGCAGTTCTGCTCCAAGCAATTTCCCACGAATCTGCTGCACCATCTCGCGTAAGGCTTCATCGTGTCCTTCGATCAGATCGACTGTCAAGCCTGCCTCTGTCAGATAGCGTGTATAGCTACTTACAGGTTGTGCATCCGCGATACAGGCGATCCAGGCAAGCAATCCTTGTAACGCTGCTGGTACATCTCCAGTGCGTGTCAGGTCGCTCAATCCAACCTGTCCACCCGGTTTCAACACACGAAGGAACTCCGAAGCCACCGTCGCTTTGTCAGGGAATATGCAGAAAGCGCATTCACAGATGACGGCATCAAAGGTGCCATCGGAGACTGGAAGACGTTCAGCATCCCCCTGTTGGAAGGTCACAAGATGGGTGACGCCCACCTCTGTTGCTGTCTCTGTGGCCTTCTTGACTGCTTCAGTGCCGTACTCAATGCCCAGCACCTGACAGCCAAAACGTTGTGCAAGCGCGATGGCACTCCTTCCCTGTCCCGATGCGACATCCAGAACCCGCCGCTGCGGCCCGAGATGGAGTAATGTGCCAAGATGTTCGGTCAGTTTGAGACCACCGGGGTGAAACGAGTCACCGAGCAAAAGCCGCGCGACATCGCTCTGGTAGGCGGTCGCGCAGCAGGTCTTGATCTCTACGGCATCCGACTCGACCTGTATCTCGTGCTGTGCATCCATCAACCTTGCTCCTTATAATCATCAGGATTCTGCTCGTGAGTCTCTCATGTTACTTCTGCGTAAATGAAAACGTCAATGGCTCTGGCGTATAGGGAACGCCCATACGCCTGGCCTGGTTGCGCTCTCGCTCACGCGCTTGCAACTGGAGGCGTGCCTGCTCACGGTAGCCCACATTGTTGTAGGCGCAGAATGGAATCTGTTTGCCATCGGGTAACAGGATCTCCTTGCAGCACTTCATCAGGTTCTTCTGATTGAATGTCCAGGGGTCCATGAAATCTTGCAACATGATCATGAAGATATTTTTAGCAAATGCCTCCAGGTCCAATCCATCAGGGAGACCACAAGCAGCGCATGAGAGGCTGAATTGCTGCGCGGCCTTGTCAGAACCAGGGACGGCGGAGGATGACCAGAGACCTTCTAGTGCAGCCTTGATCTCTTCTGAAAGATCGGGCACCGCACGATTCGTGATGTAATCCAGATAATCCTCAACATTGACTACCCGTGTCAGCGGCAAGACGGTATCACCATCGTTAAGCACATAGGTGACCGAGTTACAGGTGGGGAAGCAGCATGGCACCGGCACGAAGTCGGCAACCTTCAGCGTGCCGCTGGTCTGCTTTTCCAGGGCTATGAGGATATCGGGTATGGTCAGGCGCTGCATGGGATCGCTTTCCCCATGACGACCCGCCTGGAATGCTGGCTGGAAATTGATCCCACGTACCGCCGGGTGCTGCATACCGAACGAAACAATGGCACCCACTTCGTGCAGGTTGACGAAGCGATCAACCGCTGGGACCAGTACGACATTCGCCCCAATCTCTGCCAGACGATCCAACGCCCGCAGTTTCTGCGACAGAATATCTGGTTCGCCACGGAGCATGCGATAGGTTTCAGCTTCAAAACCATCAAACTGAAAATAAATCGATGGGTGCAACTCACTCAATTGTCGCAGGAACGCATCATCATCAGCAATGCGTTTGCCGTTAGTGTTGAGCATCACATGCCTGATGTTGCGCTTTTTCGCCGCCTTCAACATCTCGATGATCTGTGGATGAATAGATGGTTCCCCTCCAGAGAACTGGACCACCTCGGGATTGCCCTCCGTTTCTACCAGGTGATCTAGAATACCCTCCACCTCTTCTAGCGTCAGGTTGAAGCCCGCACCAGCATTGGCAAAGCAGAGTGGACAATCCATGTTACAGGCACTATTCACCTCAATGATACCAAGGCATGCATGCTGCTGATGATCAGGGCAAAGGCCACAATCGTGAGGACACCCGTGTTGTATTGGCGTGGAGTAGGCTAGCGGTATGGTGCCAGGCTTGTTAAAACGTGCAGTAGAGATATAAGCCTGAGCATCACCGTAGACCAGTCCCTCAAACGGACCATGCTCAGGACAGCGCTTCCGCATATAGACTTTATTGTCACGTAAGAGAATATGCGCGTCGATGACCCGACGACACTGCGGACAAATGCTGCGTGTTAATTCGAAAAAGACATAATCGGCATCTTTTTTCTGGCGTGGTAGAGGCAGACGAGATGTCACTGACGCAGATGCAGTTGTATCGGATGAAGAAATGAAATGTGCAGATAAATCTATCTGATTGTCCATGAGATCTCCTTGTTCACAACATCAAAGATCTATTTCAAATAGCGCTTGACAAAAAGTCAGCATAGTAATGTTTCCGCTGTGCGCCAGCAGCTTCGCTCATATATCGTTTATCTACCAGCGCCAGCAGGTAAATCATATCACTTTTAGCCTGTCAGTATGAAACTGACCAAAAGCTACGTTGTACCATATAACGACGTAGCTTTTGGCCTGTCAGTACGAAACTGACCAAAAGATATTATGCTTGCTTGCAAGCGCGTTCTGGCTCCTCTCCTGCTCAGAGGTGAGAGCCACTGCCATGACGCTGCTCATAACGCTTTTATGACGCTTCCTCCCTATACTCGTAGCACAGAGGGTGAGGCGCCTCAGCTGGGCGGTGGCCTCCCACCCTGCCGGCAGAGCTTTTGCGTGAGGCAATGCCCTCTACCAACTTACTCTATCCTTAAGGAGGATTTCATGTCAACTATCGTCTCTCGACTGCATCGTCCGCGCAATCGGAATATGGTCCAATCGTATATCCTGCTTGGCTTCGGAGTCATCTTTCTCCTTGGGGCGCTGCTCCTCCGGCTCAATTTCCGAGCTTATCCCGTCGGTCTCTTTTTGTTCGGGCTCGGTCTGTTGGTAGCCGCAGCTGTCAACCCCACTCGTCTAGTGATCGCAGGCCTGTTCTACACCTTCGTTGGCGCAACGTACTTCCGGCTTATCCCGTTTGATAACGCCCTCCTAATTATTGCTATCAGCCTCGCCCTCTTAGGCATCGCTCTCATGGCTCGCAAGGGCTACATCGGGGCAGGGGCGTTGACTCCAGCCATTTTTGCCTTCCTGGTGGGTCTCATCCAATATCCGCCAACAGGAATAGCCCCTGTGATTGCTCCTTTTATCCTTTCACTCTGGTTCCCCTGTATTGCACTGCTCGTCCTCGGGCTCGTGTATTGGTTCTTGAGTATCCGCAAGGCATGACAAACGGTTGTGTTGCAGAAATGATGCCGGTCCTGTAAACTTGGGGTTATTCTGGTGATGGAGAGGAACCGACCTCATGGACAATTGCTCCCCCTTCAAATGGCGTCACTTCGAAGCTGAGATTATTTTGCCCTGCGTGCGTTGGTACCTGCGCTACTCGCTCAGCTACCGCGATCTGGAGGCAATGATGCTCGAACGGGGACTATGGGCAATCGTTCCAAGCACCTAAGTTCAGATAGGCCGGAACACGCCATCCTTCTGTCGTAGGGAGCAATGCTAGGGGTACGATCGTCCCTCCTGTCGTCGCGCTTCTCATCGGTGGGGTTTCGTCCGGCCACTCACCGCGAAATACATCACGATTGTAATATGAGCGATAGGCTTCGATACTTTGGTGGACCCAGTCCTCTGCATTGAGGTGTAGTCCCTCGTCGATGATCTCTTGTGGGGGGCTTACCTTCCCACGCCGCTCAATGATGTTTTCCAACGGCCAATCAGTCAAGACCGGCCAGACTGCGTAACGCCTGCCAGGTGGTGAGGGCATATGTGCTCTGAACCTCTACCTGGTAGGATATACCGTCCTCAAAAGTCACGGATGGGATAAACGAAGACGTCTTAATTCCATGCTGTTGGAAAAGCACTGCAAGTGTGTGTTGATCCATCAGGGTCTCTCCTGTATTTTTTTCTCAATTAGCCTGTTCTTTCTGACCCCTCCAGAACTGGAAACAGAGGCTGACTCCTTACAAGCACATCAGCGATTGGATGCGCTGACCCCAATTCGCTGAAAACGAGGTTCAATTGTGTCCTCATTCAACAGTATACTGTATGTGTAAGCAGAAAAAGAGCAAGATGCCAACACAAGGAGAAAGATCACATGAGTATCCAACCGTTCAAAATAGCCATTCCCCAGACCGACCTGGATGACCTGCGCGAGCGCCTGGCCCACACGCGCTGGCCCAACCAGTTGCCTGGCGTCGGCTGGAACAGAGGCGTTCCGCTCGACTACCTCAAGGAACTAGCCGAGTACTGGCGCACCGGCTACGACTGGCGCAAGCACGAAGCCAGACTGAATGAGTTCCCGCAGTACACGACCCAGATCGACGGCCAGACCATCCACTTCCTGCATGTGCGCTCACCTGAGCCGGACGCCCTCCCGCTGATCCTCACCCACGGCTGGCCGAGCTCGCCCGTGGAGTTCCTGAAGGTGATCGGCGAGCTTTCCAACCCCCGTGCTCACGGCGGCAACCCGGCCGCTGCGTTCCATGTGGTGATCCCGTCACTGCCCGGTTACGGCTTCTCCACGCCGGTGCGGGAGGTGGGCTGGGGCAACTTGTTCCGCGTCGCTCAGGCCTGGGCGGAGCTGATGAGCCGCCTGGGGTATGAGCGCTACGCCGCTCAGGGTACCGATGCTGGCTCGGGCGTGGCGCTCATCCTCGGCATGATCGACGCCGCCCGCGTGGTCGGCACGCACATCACCGGGACAGGGGCAGCATTCCCGTTCGGGCCTCCAATCTCTTTGGAAGGGTTGTCCGAGGCTGATCGGGCACGCGGCGAGCGCTTCAACAAGATGCAGGTTGACGGGATCGGGTACCTGTGGATACAGTCCACCCGCCCGCAGACCCTCGCCTACTTGCTCAACGACACGCCTGTCGGGCAGCTTGCCTGGATCGTCGAGAAGTTCCAGGCGTGGACCGACCCTGCCGCAGAACTGCCCGAGGATGCCGTCGATCGTGATCAGTTGCTGACCAACGTCAGCATCTTCTGGTTCACCGGGGCGGGCGCGTCCTCAGCCAACGCCGTTTACGAGGGCATGCAGGCTTATCGCCAGATGGCCGCACAGCAGTCGGGTGACAAGCCTGGTGAGCCATCGGGACCGCCGAGCGGCGTCGCGGTGTTCGCCGCCGACACCACCATCCGTTCCATCTTCGATCCCGGCAACACCATCAAGCACTGGTCAGAGTTCGATCGGGGCGGCCACTTTCCCGCCATGGAAGTTCCCAATCTCCTCGTCGGCGACATCCGGGAGTTCTTCAGCACGCTCCGCTAGCTGTCCTAGCTACTTCGCTTTCAAGCGAAAGGTCGATGATTTTACTGATCAGGAAGCTCTGGCTGCCCGACCCGAATCGTGTACTCATCAGTAGATGAAAGGGCTTGGTAGCGACTTCTACCTCAGGATGGCTGGTACCAGAAGGCAACCAGTCATCCTGGAGCAGAACAAGAGCTTCATACCCGCTCACACCATTCTCCACCGTTCCGCCACCTTCAACTTGTCGTTCTTTGTCGCTCAGGAATCGGTGTTTGCAGCGTGGCTAATCGCCGGTTCGGCCAGAGCTCTCCAGCCGCTCGCGCATCTGATCGAAGGTGATGCCATCGATCTCGCCGCGTGCATAGCGCCGGCGCAGAATCTCCAGCGCGTTTGGCTCAAACGGTTCGTCAAAAGGCGCGGAGATCGGCCCGCGTCTGCCTCTCCAGCCGAACCAGCGGCTCGCGCCCCAACAGAAGAACGCCACGATCCCTATCCAAAACAATGGCAGCAAGGGCCAGAATCCAAATCCCCAGTGCATGTGAATCCTCTCTTTCATCTGTTTCATATGGTTCTGTCATTCGTTGATCTCACAAACCCGCTCTCTGAGTTTGTAGCTTGAGTATAGCTGGAGAGGATGACAGGAGCATGAACGCAGCCACCATGTTTTGTCATCAATCTGTCATGTCGCTCTTTTCTCGTCTCAGCAGCGGAAGTTCCACCTGAAAGGTCGAACCGGAGCCGAGCTTGCTCTCTACTCGTATCTCTCCACCATGCGCCTGGATGATCCACTGCACGATGGCCAGGCCCAGACCGGTGCCTCCTGGCTCCCCTCCTGACACAACGCCAGTTTGTTCGATCTTGCGCGCACGCGCCTTGTCCACCCGGTAGAAGCGCTCAAAGAGCGAGGGAAGATGCTCCTCGGCGATGCCGGGACCATCGTCTTGCACGCGCATTACGGCCCATCGCTCTTGCCGACAGCCGAGTTCGACATGCACACGGGTGCCAATTCCGCTGGTATATTTGATGGCGTTCTCGATCAGGTTCATGAGCATCCTGCTGAGATACTGCGGATCTCCAGGAACCAGCAGCTCCGGTAATGATCCTGTTGAGAGCGTGATGTGACACTGCTGCGCCAGGGAGAGCAAGCGCTCGACACAGGCGAGGGCGATGTCGCTTATGTCGACCACTTCCCGTTGCAGGACCAGCTGACCCGTGTCCGCTCGAGCCAGGGTCAGCAGGTTGTTCACAATATAGGTCATCTGTTCATTCTCGGCCTGGATTTGCTCCAGGATCTGCCGGTACTCCTCTGGTCGCTCCAACTGGGTCAGCGCCCGGGTAATCTCCAGGTCGATAATGGTGAGCGGTGTGCGCAGTTCATGGCTGGCGTCTGCTGTGAACTGGGTTTGCCGCTTGAAAGCGGCTTCCAGGCGGCTAAGCATCTGGTCAAACGTTGCTGCTAGTTCGCCAAACTCATCTCTGCGTTGCAAATGTAAGCGGCGGCGCAGATCGGTCGCATTGATTTCGTTGGCTATGCGCGTAATCATCTTCACCGGGCGCAGCGCTTTGCCCGCCAGCCAGTAGCCCCCGATCGCCGCGATCAGTAGGGCCACAATGCCCCAAAAGAGCCAGATTGCCTGGAAAGGAATGAGATACTGGCGTGGCAATCCCACCAGGAGGGTTGCGACACGCGCGTTCTGGTTCAACACAGGCGTCAGCAGGATGCGATAGTCGTTCTCCATGGCCCACCAGCCCCAGCCATGAGAGTGATTCTGGGGAACAGTGAGATCGAGCATCTGGGCGTTCTGCTCGGCCCTGGCCCGCAGAGGCTCTATCACGCTGCCCGCTAGAGGACCGCGTGAGTCCAGGAAGCTTCCATCGGGACGCAGCAACAGCACCATCTCCTGCGAGGACTGGGTGAGGTGGAGGCCTGTGGGCGCCTGGCGATCCAGCAGGGCCTGCTCGTAGGTTTGTGCGAACCGCTGGCTATCCTGGTACAATTGTGTCTCCAGCCTGCTCTCGGCTGCATCGGCATTCAGGAACGTCTGCGTCGCATAGAGACTGCCGCCAAAGACGACGATGATAAACGCCATCACGGCCAGGTACCAGAGGGTCAGGCGTGTCCGCACGCTGTGGGCCAGGGAAACGCGGATGCGATGTTGTGCCGTTCGTTTCATGGGTCACCCTCGCTCTGGCGGCGGTTGCAGGCGATAGCCGACGCCGCGGACGGTGGTCAGCAATTTGACCGCAAACGGGGCGTCGATTTTCTGCCGCAGGCGACGGACATACACATCGATCACATTCGATTCGCATTCAAAGTCATAGTTCCAGATATGCTGCTCGATCAGCTCGCGCGTGACGACCTGGTTGGGATGGTACAGCAAGTATTCGAGCAGCGCAAATTCTTTTGGGGTGAGATCGATGGGCCGCCCCTCTCGCTCGACGGTGTGCGTGACCGGATCGACCATCAGGTCACCCATCTCCAGTCGCCCGTTGGTATAGGGGGATTGGCGGCGTAACAAGGCCCGCAGGCGCGCTAACAATTCGCGCATCGCAAAGGGCTTCACCAGGTAATCATCGGCTCCACAGTCCAGGCCCTGGACACGATCATCGACACCATCACGCGCGGTCAGCAGCAGAATCGGGGTATGGATACGACGACGGCGCAGGTCACGACAGACCTGCAGGCCATCTTTTTTGGGTAAGAGAATGTCCAGGATGATCAGGTCGTAGGGCGTCAGTTCTGCGAGATCTTGTCCTTCCTGCCCATCATAGGCGGCATCGACACTATATCCTTCATGAGCCAGATTTGCTGCCAGTGAGCTGCTCAGCCGGTGGTTGTCTTCTATTACAAGGATGCGCATGGGAAAGCTTCCTTTTCGTTTACACGCCAGAGATGCACAGGTTCAACGGCACAGGCATGTCTTGCTTCTTACTCCTGTTTCATTATGGCATATCCAGATGACAAATCGATGACAAAAATTGACGGGAACGGTCATGTTCCTGTCACCTCGAAGAACTATACTTGTGCCACAGACAGGTTGAGAGAGCAGAAACGATCAAACGGTAGAGAAGCACAAAAAGGAGGTTTTCTCATGATTGGAGTACCTATCAAAGGAGGAAAGAACATGTTCAAAAAATTGTGTGTCCTACTGGTACTGTGGAGTGTCATCGCCCTTCTTCTGGTCGCCTGTGGCACTGCCGACTCCACTGCCAGTACGACAGGGAATACTGTCCATATGAACGACGCGCAGTTTGTCCAGGCATCCATCACGATCAAGAAAGGGGAGCGTCTCACGCTGATTGATGATGCGTTGACGCCGCACATCATCGCCAATGGAACCTGGGAGCAGGGTACGGCGCACCCGGCCAGAGAGCCGGGCGCACCGCAGGTCAAGGACGTGCAGATCAACGGCAACAGCTCGCAGACCATTGGTCCCTTCACCACGGCCGGAACGTTCAAACTCTATTGTACCATCCATTCCGGCATGAACCTGACTGTCGTGGTGCAGTGAGAGTGGCGCGAAGGGATGCCTATGCTCACGCAGCCCGGCGTAGCGCGACACCCCCTGCATCTAGAAACGAATAGGGAGGTAAGCTCATGATCAATGATGAGAATAAGCAAGAGAGACAGAGACCAAACCAGAAAACCTAAATTCATTAAGGAAAGCAACACTTTCCGTCATGTAAGAGCGATACATCATGCCATCCTCATGATCTACAAAACACACTATGAAACAATACAGACGCACTGCACTATCAGAAGACGGGGAGCGCGCCACAGCCACAGTTCAGGCGTGTGGCGGGCTTCCTAAAGGAGATCCCTATGATTACGCAACCCAACGCCTACATCGAGGCTCGACCAACGGAACGACCTGTTCAGCACGACCCTCGTGCGCATCTGCCACGACGATCCACCCAAACCCCGAATCTGGCGCTGGCTGGCCTCCAACTCATCGTCGGCTACGCGTGGCTGCTCGCCGGCGTCGATAAACTCCTCCTCGGCGTGTTCCCTGCCCAGCTCGGTGGGCTGCTTCACACCGCCGTCAGCAGTGGCCACTTGCCAGGCTTCTTCATCGCCATCTTGCGGGGACTCGTCGTGCCCAACGCCGTGCTCTTCGGCTACCTCATTGAGTGGGGTGAGACACTGGCCGGCCTCTTGCTCGTGATCGCCGGCCTGGTGGCGCTGCTTCGGCCGCTGGCTGAACGTTCTCTTGACGAAACGCCCGCGGCGCTGTTTCTGTTCGGCGCCCGGCTCCTCGAGAGGCTGGCCCCGCTTGCCGCAACTGGCGGGGGACTGCTCGGCCTCAGCTACTTCCTGCTGGATGGCGCACCTGCGCCGTGGTTCGTCCCTGGCATTGCCTTCGGCGGCGCGATTGACACCGGGCTCTTCCTGGCTGCCGCAAGCATGGTCCTCGTCGCGAGCCAGTTCGTGCAGTGGCGGCACAGTCGGTAATGCGGGTTCGCAAGGACTCGTCACGATCAGGTGATCAGGACTGAACGTCCTGGTCGCCTGTACTCCAGGGGCATTCGCGAAACAATGGTCTCGCTCGAACAGTTCTCATGGCCTCTACGACTGGTTCTCTTTGGCGAAGAAAGGTATACTATGTCTACAGACACACTTCGAATCAATCGACTCACTCAGATGGTACGCTTTCTCAGCACCTCGCGCCTCTTCCTCTGGATGCTGTGGGTCATGTACCGTGAGCGTCGGCGGGCGATACGTGCGCATGCACAGAGCAGCTCTGCAGCTCAATCTGCAAGTGAGGCATTGATCCAGGTGCTTGTCGCCTTCCGCACAACCGCCATAAAACAGGGCGTGTTGCTGATCAAGCTTGGACAGTTCCTCAGCACGCGCATCGACGTGTTGCCAGAGCAAGCCATCGCCGTTCTCAGTTCCTTGCAGGACGAGGTCCCGTGTGCCTCCTGGCTTTTTGTACAGAGGAGATACTGGCCAATCGTCTCATGATCTCCTCGCGTCTTCATGGTATCGTGGAAAAAGACCATACTCAATATGTTACTTTCATGAGACCAGGGAGGCATTCTTTGGAAATGCAAGAAATGATTCACCAGCCTGATCGGAGACGCTGGCTGATGCTGATTATCGTACTGAGTGCGGCGCTGGTCGTTGTGCTTGATGCTTTTATTGTCAATGTCGCCATCCCCTCTATCCAGGGCTCCTTGCATGCCAGCTTCGCTGAGCTCCAACTGGTGGTCGCTGGCTATACTCTTGCGTTTGCCGTCTTGCTGGTCACTGGTGGCCGCATGGGTGATCTCTACGGACGCAAACGGGTGTTCGTCCTGGGCATGGCTGGCTTCACCCTGTTTTCTGGCTGCTGCGGCCTTGCCCCCAATGCTCTCTCGTTGATCGTCTTTCGTATTGTCCAGGGTGCGGCGGCAGCACTGATGTTCCCCCAGGTGGTTTCTTTTATTCAGGTGAGTTTCGAGCAGGCTGAGCGCTCATCGGGCTCCTGGATGCTTCCCTGACGGCAAGCAGCGGAAATCCTTTGCGCGCCTTGATTATCTCGATCCTGGCGATCGTTCTGCTCAGTTCTGGTCTCTCGCTCTCTGTGCTCCCTCTAGCAGGATCGCGTTCTCCCACAACTGAAAATGAAGCTCTTACACCCAAACAAGAACTCGCGTATGAGCCAGAAGAAGGAATGGCACAGGTTCATCTGAAAGAGGAAGGAGCATGTCTTTCATGTCAAAACGCATGATGCAAGCGATATGTATCCATCA
>Ga0209647_1001777_pt1 | contig 17922 bp, 5 predicted proteins | sample GraSoi_2013_60cm_FD_185827 | JGI IMG/M metagenome (GOLD analysis project Ga0209647, IMG submission 185827) | Grasslands soil microbial communities from the Angelo Coastal Reserve, California, USA - Sample 9_17_2013_60cm (SPAdes) (version 2) | ecosystem: Environmental > Terrestrial > Soil >...
GGCGCTCGGCATCGCGGCGACCAGCTTCGCGACGACTCCCAGCGCTTCCTTCTGGCCGTCGTAGTTCGCGATCCGCTGAGCGTATGTAAGCCGCGCAAACGCGTCCTCGAGGCTCTCCCGCCGCTCGCGAACCTGCATGCGCGCCTTCGCATGCCGCTCGAAGATCACCGCGGGCATGCGCTTCTCGCGAAGGTACTGCTCGTCGCGGTCGAACTGCTGCTCGAGGTCGATCGCGATCGCGGTGAGATCCCTGCCAGCCTGCAACACCTCAGCCGTGAGTCGCGTGACATCGACCGGCTCTCTCAGGAATGCTTCCGGTGTCCCCGACTTGATGAGACTCCCCTGCCCCTGCGCTTGGCGAGCGAGGTCAGAGAGCTTCTCCCAACGTTGCGCGTACGTCGGGCCGATCGCCTGCGTATCGCCAAGGGTGGCGGCGTAGGTGTATTGGATCTTCGGCGGTGCAATGGGCGGGCTCGCCGCGACGGCGGAGGGAAGTGAGGGAAGCAGCATCGCGACCGCGACGGTGAACGCGACCCCACGCTTGACAAGACTCTGCGACATCGAAGCCAATCCCCCCACGTGTTCTTTCTTCCTCGCCATGTCTAGCTCCGGCAGAGCGGAGTGGCCGGGCACACGGGCAGCGCCGACCACCACTTCCGCTCCACTTGCTGCAGCACGTAGTCGATCGTCCGTTCGAACGCTGCCACGCTCGCTCCCGTGATCTGGTCGAGCTGGTCATTAGCGTCGACGAGGCTTTGGATCGCGCCATCCCAATTGGCCGCGGTGATCTGTGATTGCGCCTGCTGCAGCTTCGCCACCGCGTTGTCGCGCGCGTGCGTGTCGTTCGATCCTGTGAGCGACAGCGCCTGCAGGTTGGAGATCACCTGCCCCAGCTGAGTGTCGAAGCCGAGCACCTGGATCGCGATCGGGTACGTCCCGACCGGCACGCTCGTCGAGCCGTACGTCTGGCTCACGGCGACCGAGATCGAGTAGGTCCCGGAGGTGTCCGCTGTCCGCACCGCCCAATCGAGGGTCTGCGTGGCGCCTGCGACGAGCGTCACGTGCCATGTCACGGTGGAGCCGCTGAGGATCGCGGGCGGCGCGCCGGCGGCGAGCGTGAAGCCCGCCGGCAACGTCGCCACGACGTCGAGCGTGACGGTCACGGCCTCCGCGTTCTTGAGCGTGATCGAGAGCGGCACGTAGGCACCGCCCGTGAAGGTGAGCGGCACAGCGGGTGTCGCCTGGTCGAGCGCCTGGCCGAGCATCGTACCGAGGAGCGCCGACGCCGCCTGCGCCTGCAGCGTGCCGGTGAGATCGAAGGCGAAGAGCAGCCCCTTGCCGTAGCCGTACACGTTGGTGGCGATCGCCGGGTCGCCGGTGTTGAAGACCGCCTCCCGCAGGCCCGTGGTGAGCTCGGCTCGTATCGGCCGCGATCCCGTCACCGTGAAGGAGCCGCTCGGCAGGAAGGCGCTCGCGAGCGTCACCGTGCTCAGTCCCGTGGGCTTGCCCTTGAAGTTGATGCCGACGACCTCATCCAGCGTGGCGTTGCGCTCGTCGTGCACGCCATCGATCACGACGCTCTCGCCGCGGAACCCGGCCTCGCGAATCTCCTCGACCAGCGGATCCAGGAGCTTCGTCGCGCCGCCGCTGATCCAGTAGGTGTTGTACGCACCGCTCCTGAACGCGACCTTGAAGGCGTCGGTCGTCGCGACGATCGTGTGCGACACGCCGAGCGTCGTGAGGTAGCCGTCGAGGAAGGTCTTGCGTTGGTCGGTGCACGGGGGATCCTCCACCGTCTCGTCCGCAGCGGTCTTGCACGAAACGAGCACCAGCACCCGCGCGTCCGCATCGAAGATCGGCGTCGTCGTCACGTCGGCGACGCTCTTCGTCGTGACCGCGAAGGGCACGGAGAGCTGCGATACGGTCAGCGTGGCGGTCGTCGTCGTCGAGAAGCTCGAGGACGAGGTCTGGCGCACGGTGACGGTGTCGTTCGCACTCACGTTGCCCGATGCGGAGGTATAGGCACCATTGTTCACGCTGTACGTGCCGCCGGAAATCGAGATCGACACCGACGTGTTGATGCCGGTGATCGTGACGGTGTTCGAGGTGCGCACCGAGTTGAGGGGCACGTTGGTCTGCGAGTTGAAGACGAACGTATCAGGCGTGGTGTCCGCGCCTTCCGTGGTGACGGCGAAGTTCGCGGTGAAGTCGCCGATCGTCAGCCTGGCGGTGGTCGTGGTGCTGAAAGCCGTGGACGAGGTGAGTTGCACGGTCACCGTGTTGCCGCTCGAGATTGTTCCCGCCGCACTCGTGTAGGCGCCGCCATTGACGCTGTACTGGCCGCCCACGATCGAGATCGGCACCGCGACATTGATGCCGGTGACCGTGACCGTGTTCGACGTCCGCACCGTGTTGACGGGCACTGCGTTCTGCGCCGTGAAGGCGAACGCATCGGGCGACCGGTCTTCGGCGGTCGTAGTGACGCTGAACGCCGCCGAGACGTTCGACACGGTGAGCGTCGCGGTGCTCGGCGTGCTGAGGGTCGCCGCCGAGGTCAGGCGTACCGCCACCGTGTCGCCATTGGCGATCGTGCCGGCCGTGGACGTGAACGGCCCACCGTTGATGCTGTAGGCGGCCGAGGCCGGCCCGGCGATCGAGATCGGGACCGCGATGTCGATGCCGGAGATCGTCACCATGTTCGACGTGACCTGCGTAGACAGCGCCACGCCCGTCTGTGCGGCGAACGAGAACGGATTCGGCGTCGTGCGCGGAGCCGCAGTGGTGACGCTGAAGGGCGCCGAGAACGTCCCGACCGTGAGCACCGCGGTGCTCGTCGTGCTGAACGTGTTGGCGGACGTCACCCGCACGGTCACCTGGTCTCCCGAGCTCACGCTGCCCGGGATCGCCGTCCAGCCGCCCGAATTGACGCGGTACTCGCCCACCGTAATCGAGATCGGCGCCGCGGCGTTGATGCCGGTGATCGTGACCGTGTTCGACGTCACCACCGTGGTGAGGGCCACGCCGGTCCTCGCGGTGAAGGCGAAGGCGTCCGGAGTCGTGTCCGCGGCTGCCGTCGTGACGACGAAGGTCGCGGTGAAATCGCCCACCGTGAGACTCGCCGTCGTCGGGGTGTTGAAGGCCGAGGAGGAGGTGAGGCGCACGGTCACCGTGCTGCCGTTCGAGATCGTCCCCGCCGCGCTCGTGTAGGCGCCGCCACCGATGCTGTATTCGCCGCCGACGATCGAGATCGGCACCGCACCGCTGATGCCGGTCACGGTCACCGTGTTGGAGATCACGACGGTGTTGACCGGCGCGCTCTGCGCGGCGAAGGCGAAAGCGTCGGGCGAGTGGTCTTCCGCGATCGTCGTTACGCTGAACGCCGCCGAGAAGCTCGACACCGCTAGCGTCGCGGTGCTCGTCGCGCCGGCCGTGGCGGACGACGTCAGCCGCACCGCGACCGTGTCGCCATTCGCGATCGTCCCAGCCGCCGCAGTGAACGGCCCGCCATTGATGCTGTAGGCCGCCGACGCGGGCCCGGCGATCGAGATCGGGACCGGAGCGACGATCCCGGCGATCGTCACCGTGTTCGACTGGACCACCGTGTTGGGCGCGACGTTGACCAGCGACGTGAAGCTGAAGGGTTGAACGGCGCCGATCGTGACCGTGTCCTGTCCGAGGGCGATATCGCGCCCACCGAATGTGGCGCTCGCGGCGGCGATGTAAGTGCCTGCGGCGGCACCGGTCGAGTTCCAGGTCTGCGTGACCTGCCCCTGTCCGCCTTGTGCGATCGTGACACTGCTTGTGAACTGCTGCACCAGCGACCCATTGGACGCGGGATTGATCACCTTGATCGAGATCGGCAAGTTCGTGAGCGACGCATTGCCCTGGTTCTGGATGGTGACGGTGATCGTGACCGGGTCGCCCGTGTTGGCGAGCTTCGTGGCCGTGACCGCCCCACGGAGCCCGCTACCGGTATCGACCGTCGAGAGGACCGTGAAGGACGCCGTTCGCGTCTGCGTCTCGAGGGGCGCCCCCGTCGAGTCGAGAAGATTCTCGGTGATCGAGTACGTGCCCGCCGGAGCGCCATTGAGCTTCAGCGTGAACTGCGAGTCCTTGAACGCCTGCGGCACGAGAACCGGCACCGTGCCCGTGCCGGCGAGAACGACCTGTCCCGCAGGGTCTCTCACGGTCACATGGGTGCTCACGTTGATCGCGATGCTGTTCACGCTCACGTTGCGCACGCGAGCGAAGATCGAAACGGTATCCACCGCGTTATAGGACTGTTTGTCGGTGGTCACGCTCGAAATCAGCGTCACCGGTCCGGCGACGATGTTGAAACCTGCCGAGGAGCTCGCCATCGTGGCGCCGCTCGCCGTATCCGCGAGGGTGGCCTTCACCAGGTACAGGCCCGTGAGGTAGGTTCCCGTATTGAAGGGCGGCTGAACGTCGAGCGTAGATCCGGCGGCGATCGTGACCGCCTGCTGGCTCGCAACGACGAGCCGCACGCCTTGCGGATCGGTGATCTCCACCGTAAGCGTTCCGCTCTTCGCATTTGCGGTGTCGCGGTTCACGAGATGCACGACGGTATGCACGTCCGTATTGGCCGGGTACTGGCTCAGATCGGTCGATACCGTGAGGTCGGCCATCCCGTCGACGCCGACTGTTGGCACGGTTAGCGGGACCGTGATCTTGTCCAGCACGAAAGTATTCTGGAAGGTGAGGAACGCGCTGGAAGCCACCGGCCGCACGTTGCCCAGGACGAGATTCTGCAGGGTGGTGGTGAAGAAGAGATTCTTGCCGAGGTTCGTGACATCGGCAAAGCTCCAGACGTACTCCTGCGAGCCATCGGCCTGTGTGGTGATCGACTTGGGCGCGACGCTCGTCCCCGCAATCGGCTGGTTGGCCGGGACGACGACATGGAGCTCCGTCGTGATCGCCCCACAGGTCACCGGCACCCGATAGGAAGCCGAGGGCGGTTCCCTGTCTTCTGCGACAAGCAGGGACCCCGAGAAGCGGTCGTAGGAGATCACGGCCATCTCCGTCAACTGCGGGCTGCTGTTGCTGCCCTCGAAGATCTGCGCGACCTGGCCGGTGCGGCCGATGATCTGGACGATGCTGTGTTCCTCGTTGCCGGGGATGGAGAGCGCGCTCCAGTTGGTGGGGATCACGAAAAGGTTGTCAGCGCAGTCGCCCGTGATCGCGAGCCGGTACTGATCGATGGCGGTCGAGTACTGGACGTAGAGGTTGTCCCTGCCGTCGATCGCCAGCACCGTGGCGCTACTGCTCACGCCTCCGGTAGCAACGGTCGAGACCGCGCCGGCCTGCGTCACGCGGAAGATGTTGGCTGTGCCGAGCGCGTAGATGACATCGCCGCTTCCCCGCACCAGGCTCTTGATCGCCTCCGTGAGAGTCGCCAGCGTGGTTGCCGCCCCCGTGGCGCCCACACGGATGATGTCCTTGGCGCCGACGCCCGCGGCGATGTAGACGTTCTGCAGGTTGTTCTGCGGGCTGTCGACGGGAACCGTTCCCGCCATCGACATCGTTTGGCCGGCCGGCACGCTGTAGAGCGTGGTCCTGGCAAACCCAGGGCCGGGCGCGAACCGTGTCAGGGTCGATCCATTCGTCACGTATGTGTTGCCGGCCGCGTCCGCCCCGATTGCGCTGATTACAACGGCCGCGCTCGCCGGGATGATCGTGGTGATCGGGGAGCCGCCGATCTTCGAAAGCGTCGTGAAATCGCCGCCGTCGATGTTCACATTGATGCCCACCGGCGAGTTGCCGGGCGGAAGGCTGGCCTTGGTTGGAGACAACGTCGCGGTAGCGTTCGGGCCGACGTGAAGGACGTTGGACGCCGTACCCGAAGCGCTGCTTGCGCTCACCGTCAACCGGAAGTCGCCGCTGTAGGGCGGAGTCCAGGTACCGAAGTCGACGAGAACGGGTGAACCATCGACGGGGATGCTGGCTGCAAGCGTCGCGTTGGTCGTAAACGCCACCGTCCCGGCGGTCGGTCCGCTTCCGGCCGGAATATAGGAGATGCGATCGATCTCGTTCCTGAAGGTGCTCACCGCATTGATCACACCGGATGAGTTGACGGCGAGTGAAGCGATCCCGGAATTCCCGCCGGTGTAGAGGCTGGCGAGACTCAGGAGGTCGGTCGCGTGGCCCGAACTGTCGACCACGTAGAGATTGCCCAGGTTTCCTCCCACGAGCAGCTCACCCGTCGAGGCAATAGCCACCGCTCGCGGCTGCGTCAGTCTCGTGGCGACGGAGCGAATCTGTTGGGGCTGACTCGACAAGTGGTTCAGGATGTGCCCGACGGTGGCGTTGCCGTTGTTGGCCACGAATACGCCACCGCTTCCATCGGCGCGCACTCCCCTCGGATCGGCCAGACCGGCGGCAAAGGGCACTATGTTCTTTTGCGTATCCGTGCCGACGACCTGGCGGATCATGTTGAAGCTCTGATCGACGGCGAAGGTGCCCGAAGTGGACACCGAGAGACCGAAGAGCAAGCCGCCTTCGGCGTTGGTGCCGACAAGCGTTTGTGCTCCATTCGAATCGATGCGCACGATCGTCTTGAAGGGACTGGTCGTTGCGTAGAGGAAACCCGCTGCATCGAACGTTAGGGAAAGAGCGTTGACCCCAGTGGCGTAAGGAGGGTTCGACTGTCCGCTCGACGTGAACTTCAGGACCTGCCCACCGCTACCCACGAAGACCGTGCCGCTCGCATCGACGGAAATTGCAGTTGGGTTCGACACCGACACGAAGGGTTGCGCAGTGGCGGGAATGGCAGCCCCGGACAGGACCCTGGACACCGTGTTGTTTGAATTGGTGACGTAGAGATTGCCTTGCGTGTCGATGGCCAGATCGTTGGGCCCGGTGAAGCCGGTTGCATAAACCGACATCGCGCCGCCACTCGTGATCTTGACCACGTTGTTCGCGAGGTTGTTGGCGACGTAGAGGCTGCCCGACGAGTCGATCGTGAGCCCCTTGGGCGAGCTCAGCGGCGCGCCGACCGCGAACGTCGTGATCGTGCCGTCGGTTGCGACGCGAACGACTGAATTGGCGCTGGAGTTGGCGGCGTACAAGCTTCCGTCGGCGCCGCGCGCAAGCCCCACGGGTGTGCTGAGGCCGCCGCTGCTGAAGAAGGTACTCGGCCCCGCCAACGGATCGATCTTGACGACCGTGAAGCCGTTGTGCACGAAATAAGTGCCGGAAGCGTCACGATCGAAGGCGACCTGGTTGGAGAGGCCCGTCGCGATGCGTCCCACGGTGCCAGTTGGCGTCGGATCCCACACCGTCGGGGGAATCTGGAGAATCTGCGGGGAAAAGTTCAGCACATAGACGTTACCTGCAGCATCTACGACCGCATCCTGCGGCGTAACGGTCAACGTTGGGGAGCTGAGAGTCGCGAGCAGTTGATATGTCTTCACCTGGCCATCGGCAGCGGCGATCCTGAACACCTTGTAGCTCGGGTTCACGCCCGTGTCGGCGACCTTGTTCACCGTGTAGAAATTGCCCTGCGCGTCGAATCCGGCGCCGATGGGGTTGTTCAGCGGCGTGCCGACGAGCTCTCCGGGCAGGAATACGCCTTGGGCCGCGGCTCCGACGCTGGGATCGGGAGTCGTGAGCGTCGCGGTGAGCTGCAGCGGTCCAGCAGGAAGGGGAAGGTTCCCGAAGTTGGTAATGTCGGCGGTGACGTGGACGGCCTGGCTCAATCCGGCCTGAACGATTGGCGGATCGACGGTGACGCCTCCACTCAATCGCGTAACCGCGTTGACCTGGAAGGCGGCCGTGCCCTCAGCCAGCAAGTTGCCGCTCGTATCGAACGCGCGCACGCGCACGCTGTACGTCCCGGCCGCAAGGCTGCCGATGTCCGCGTCGAGCTCCACCGACGTGTCGGGGCTGGATGGAACGGCCACGAACACCCCGGCCGTATTCAAGATCGGCGCCAAAGCCGAATTGAAGATCGTCGAAGAGACCCGGACACTCGCGGTCTGGGTGGCCGCGTTATGCACAACCGCGGTGACCTTGACGACGCTGAACGGATCGTAGGCCGTCCGATCCGTCGTAACGCTCGAGAACGAGATCCCATTGCTGGGCGCGCGGTCAAGCGCGGCATCGACTGTAGCGTCGGCAAGCACCGGCAAGGTCACAGTGATGTTCTTGGACTGATAACCGGCAGCCGCGACCACCACGGTGTACGACGTCGCTGTGATCCCGGTGATCTGGTAGAAACCGCTGCCGTTCGTTACCGCGGAGAAGCTTGTGCCCTGCACCGACACAGTGGCTCCGCCGAGTGGCAGATGACTTCCGGCATCGGTGACGGTGCCGCTCACCTTCGCGCTCGTCGGCGGACGATTGAGCAATAGCGTGCCGGCATCGTTCGCACCGGGAGCGAGGGTCGCCGAGAAGGACCGCGTTTGATAGCCGGCCGCGGCGACTTGAATCGTCACGCTGCCTGCCGTCAATCCGCTGAGCGTGAAGTTTCCGCTGGCATCCGTCGTCGTCGAGTTACCTCCGACGGTAACGGTGGCATTCGCGATGGATTGCGAGGTGACCGCGTCCGCGACCCTGCCCTGCAGGCTCGTTCCCGGCGTGGTCTGCCCTGTCGGATAGAGGCTCGGCGAGAATACGAGCACCACGCCGCCCTGGATATTCGCGAGCGCCGTGATTGTCTGGTATCCCGCCTTCGAAACCGTGATGGTCGAATCGCCGGGTGGGATGCCCGCGAGGCTGTATGCCCCGGTGGCGTTCGTCGTGGCCTGCGGGCCGCCGGTCACCGAGACCAAGGCACCCGTCAGCGGTTGGCCGGTCGCGCCGTCGCGGACCGTGCCCTGAAGGGACGCCGAAGACGAAGCCAGCGGGAGGCGGATCGTGCCAAGGTTGGTCACGGTGCCGGCGGTGACGCTGACTGTCTGGGATACCGTCCCGTACCCGCTCTTCGTGACCTGTATCGAATAGGTACCCGGATTGAGCGCCACGAGGTGGAACGCGCCGGTCACGTCGCTATTCGCGGCTCCACTGGTCGGTCCGGTAGCCAATGCCGAGGCGTTGGCGAGCGCCGTACCAGTGTTCGCATCCACCACGACGCCGGTCACTTCACCCGTGGTCGCTGGAGGCTGCGTGGCCGTGGTCGCCACCAATGCGCGTAGGGCGAGCGCGGTCAGATACGGATCGCCGGCATATGGAGAGCCACCGCCCCAGCTCCCGTCGGTCGCCTGTGCGTTCTTGATCGCGCCCTGCGCGCCGGCGAAGGTCGTAGGATCGGCGCCGGAGTTCGCAAGAGCGATTGTCGCAATGGCGTTGTTGAGCACCGTCGCATAGGCGCCCCCCGACTGGGATGCGATCAGATAATTCCGAGCCGACTGCACCGAGGTCGTCACCGAGAAGGACTGCGCGTACGCGCTCATCGCCTGCAGCGCATAGGCGGTGATGTAAATCGACGGCTGCTCGTTGATGCCGAAGGACCCGTCGGTACCCTGCGTCGTACGCAGGTACCCGAGGGCATTGCCGATCGCGGTGCTATTGCTCGACCCGGCGGTCTTCAGCGCGATTAGCACATAGGCGGTATCAAGCGCGTTGCTCTGGAAACCGATAGCGGCGCCGAATCCACCATCCGAGTTCTGCGCCGCGAGAAGCGCGGCAACCTGCGCGGAGACGTCCCGGCCGAGGGGCGCAAGCGCGAGAACCTTGCGGGCGATGTATTCGGTGCTGTCCTCGGGTTCGGCGGCGATCGCGTTGGCGAGCGCCGCGGGCGCCGTGGAAAGCTGCTTGAGGGAGACGAGCGTGTCGGTGCGTGCCTGGAAGATCGTCGCGATGGACGTTGCCTCGCCGGCGACGGAACCGTTCGCCTGCGGCTGCTGCACGAGCCAAGCGATGCCGCGATCGACCTCTGGCGAGGCGAGCGCGAAGGTCGAGCCGATCGCGAGCGCAAACCCAATGAGCACTCGCACAAATTTGCGTATGTGCGCCGGCACCGATGCTCCCTGTGTTCTTCTTGTTACGGAATTCGATCGTCTTCTGCGACCGATACTCCGCGTCCCGCCGTTACGCCTGCCTTACGGGCTGCGCACGAAGCCCGCTCACGAGCGGCGGACAATATCCCAGATTGAAACAGTGCGCAACATATGTTTAGGACGCATGCAAGGTTCGCGCAAGGTTCAGGATTTCCGAGGGCTCGAGACCAGCCACAGCCCGGCGAACGTGATGAGACCGTTCACCGCCAGCAGCTCCAGCCCCAAGCGATAGGATCCGAAGAGCTGGTCCTGGCCCAGGTCGAGCGCCAGGCATGCGAGCGGCGCCAACACCGCGACGACCGGCACCGCGGCATCGCGCACCGTCCGGCGCGTGAGGATGCCGAATGCGAAGAGACCGAGGAGCGGGCCGTAGGTGTAGGTCGCGAGCTTGAGGATCACGGCGATCATGCTCGGGCTGTCGGCCCAGTGGAATGCCATCACCACGAGCACGAAGAGGAACGCGAACGCCAGGTGCACTCGGCGCCGGATACGTCCGGTGCGCTCCTCCCCCCGATCGCCGCGGCCCTGCAGGCCGAGCATGTCGATGCAAAAGCTCGAGGTAAGCGCGGTGAGCGCACCGTCGGCGCTCGGAAAGAGCGCGGACACGAGCGCCACGACAAAGAGCACTTGCGCGACGGCCGGTAAGTGCCCGAGGGCGACCGCGGGGAACAGCCGATCGCCGGTCGCGGTGATGCCGGCCGCCGGTGCATAGAGGTAGAGAAGGCCGCCGAGATAGAGGAAGAGAAGCACCACGGCGAGCATCACCAGCGAGAGCGCGACGACATTCTTCTGCGAGTCGGCGAGCGTCCGCACCGAGATGTTCTTCTGCATCATCTCCTGGTCCATGCCGGTCATGGCGATGGCGATGAAGACTCCGGCGACGAGGTCCTTCGGCCAGTAATGCGCGTCGTTCGGATCGGCGACGAAGACCGTCGAGAGTCCGCGCGCGTGCATGCGCGCAAGGCTTTCGCCCACCGACAACCCGAGCGCGTCGAGAATGAAGACCGCGCATACGGCGAGCCCGATCAGCATGCACAACGTCTGCAGCGTGTCCGTCCACACGATCGTCTTCACGCCGCCCTTGTATGTGTACGCGAGGATCAGCGCGATGATGACGAGCGTGGTGAGCCAGAACGGAATGCCGAGGCGATCGAGCAGCGCCTCCTGGAGGATGTTCACCACGAGGTAGAGGCGCGCGGTCGCGCCGAGCGTGCGCGACAGGATGAAGAAGGCGGCACCCGTTCGGTGGGACTGCGGCCCGAGGCGTTCGCCCAGGTAGCGGTAGATCGAGGTCACGCGGCCGCCGTAGTAGATCGGCAGCAGCACGAACGCGATCACGAGATAACCGGCGAAGTGCCCGAGGATGATCTGGAAATAGGTGAACCCGGTCGATCCCACCGCGCCCGGAACACTTACGAAGGTCACGCCCGAGAGCGACGTGCCCACCATCCCGAACGCGACCAGCATCCAATTGCTGCGCCGGTTGCCGACGAAGAACGCGTCGTTGTCGGCGTGACGCGACGTCCACCACGCGACGCCGAACAGCAGCAGGCAATAGGCGCCGACGATGGCGAGAAGAAGGGCCGCGGACATCAGCCTTTCGCCGCCAGGCGCGCGGCCGCGAAGTGCGCTTCGCTGGCGCGAACTTCGAGCGCGATGCCTTTGGGGAGGGCCGCCCTCATCGCGGCGGCGATCGACGGATGCAGGTGCGCGGCGCGCCCGGCGAGGCCGACCGGCCGCGGACCCAGGCGCTGCACCATCGCGTTGGCAAGGCGAGCCAGCTCCCGCCCCGCCGCCTCCAGGATCGCGGCCGCGGCCGGGTCGCGAGCGGCGCTCTGTGCGACCGCCACCGCCAGCTTCCCGACGTCGCCGCGATCGCCACCGTAGATCGCCTCGCGCGTGTGGGCCCAGTCGGTGCCACCGAGGCGCGCGAGCATTTCGCGGGCCATGACGGATTCCTGCCACGCGCCCGGACGGCTGTCCTCTTCGCGCCACACGTGGCGCAACGCTTCGCGCGCGATCCAGAAGCCGCCGCCACCGTCGTCGAGGATGTAGCCGCGGCCGCCCGCGCGATGCAGCGTGCCTTGCGCATCGATGTGCGCGGCGACCGAACCGGTGCCCGCGTACACCACGTAGCCCTCGCCGGGCGCGAAGAGTCCCAGGTAGGTGAACACGATGTCGTTCTGCAGATGGACCGCGCGCTCATCAAGGCCAAACGTCTCGGCGACGACCGTCTTGAGTTTCCCCTCGCGCTCACCGAGCCCCGTGACGCCCGCCTGGATCGACGCCGGGCGTCCGAACGCAGCCGCCCCCTCCGCAATCTCGAGGAGGGCCGCGCGAATCCTGCCGCGACCCTCGGTCGTCTTCATCATGAGCGCGCTGATGCCGGGCGCCTCGCCGCTCGCGACGATCTTGCCGTCAGGTCGCGCAAGAGCCCAGCGCGTCAGCGTGCCGCCGGCATCGATGCCCATTCCGAGCGGCGAATCGGCCTTCTTCTTCATGGAATCATCACCGTCGTGCGCGGGCCTTCATTGCCGAGGCGATCGACGCCGGAGACGACGACGCGATCGATGCGCGGTGCCTCGGCGGCGACGTCGATCATCGCCTGTCCCGCGGGCGCCACCGAGAAGCGCCACTTGCCCGCGGAATGCGTCCAGATGGCGAAGCGCGCGGCGGGGACTCCAGGAGCGGGCGTGACCTGCAGCGTGACGCGCGCGGCACTTCGCGACGAGGCGCTGGTCGTGACTAGCGGCGCGCCAGGCGCTCCGGTCCCGAGCCACGGATACTCCGGCGCGAGCGCCGGCGACGGGTACATCGCGGCGACGGCTTCGTCGATGCCAGAACGGTTCTGGATGAGCGCGGCCATGCTGAAGTGGATGTGTCCGAGCGATTCCCTGCGCGCCCGCACGAGCGCGATCTGCTCCAGGATGTCCTGTGGGCGCCACGACTCGGGGCTCGCATCGATGCGGCTGGTGAAGAAACCCGGGAAGACGTGGCGCCCGCAGGCATTCTCCCTGATCCACGTATCGAGGAGAGCCACGAACGGCCGCGCCGGATCGTCCGCCTTCCAATAGAGCTGTGGCGCGAGGTAGTCGAGCCAGCAGCGCTGCATCCAGAGCTCCACGTCGGCGTAGAGCTTGTCGTACTGGCTGAAGCCCTCGACGCCCGCAGGCCGGCGCTCGGGCTTGCCGAGGCCGAACGGGCTGATGCCGAAGCGCACCCAGGCCTTCTCGCGATGCACCTCGCGGTAAATGCGCTCGACGAGATCCGTCACGTTGCGCCGCCGCCAATCGGCTTTCGCCAGCGTGCCGCCCGCGGCAAGGTAGGCGCGCCACGCCGTGTCGTCGGGGAAGTCGATCTCAACAGCTGATTGGGTTCCCGCCTGCGCGGGAACGACAACGGGGTACGGATAGAAGTAGTCGTCGATGTGGACGCCGTCGATGTCGTAGCGGCGCACGACGTCGAGGATCACGTCGAGCGTGTACTGCGCCGCCGCCGGCTCGCCCGGATCGAGCCACAGCTGGTTGCCGTACGAGCGGACCAGTTCCGGATGCACCTTAGCGATGTGCCCCGGCGCCTCCAGCGACTGCGCTTTCGAGTGGCGCGCGCGATAGGGGTTGAACCACGCGTGGAGCTCGATGCCGAGGCGATGCGCTTCCTCGATCCAAACCTGTAGCGGATCCCACGGCGGATCGGGCGGGCGCCCCTGCTCTCCCGTGAGGTACTCGGACCACGGCTCGAGCGGCGACGGATAGATCGCATCGGCGCTAGGGCGTACCTGCACGATCAGTGCATTGAGGTGCAGCTTGGCCGCGCGCTCGACGATCGCCACGATCTCGGCGCGCTGCTCCGCAGGGTTCAAGTCCCGCCGGCTTGGCCAATCGATGTTGGCCACGGTCGCGACCCACGCGCCTCGGAACTCGCGGGGTGCGGGCGGCGCAGTCTCACCCTCTCCCCGGCCCTCTCCCAAGGGAGAGGGAGAAAGCGGCGCGCATCCGGCCGCGAGTACCGCGACGAGCGCCAGCGCGGCGCGCCTCATACGGTGATGAACCAGCGCCGCCGCCACATGAACCAGGCGACCGCGAAGATCACGAGATTGAAGAGAATCGCGAAGACGAGCGACGAGTTGACCGCACCGATGGGTAGCGCCTCGAGCGGCGCATACAGGGCCGCCTTCAGCGAACGTCCGTCCACCTTCACGGCGCCGAGGATCTTGGCGATCAGGCTCGACAGCGCGAAGAGGAACAAGGCGTTCATGCCGTAGATGGTGAAGGGCAGCAGCGCGGCGCGCGCGCGCTCACGCACGCGCGCCGAAGGTGCCGTGTCGATGAGCCAGTGGAACGCCGCGAGCACCAGCAGCGCCCAGCCCGTCATGAAGACCGCGTACGAGATCGTCCACAGGCTCTTGTTGATCGGCATCAGCGTGGCGTCGAGCAGCTCGCCAACGAGGAGCGCAATGACGCCCGCGAACGCCATCGCGACCGTCTTCTTGATCGGTGGCCGATCGCCCTTGAGCCAGGTGCCGGTCAGCACGCCGAAGAGCAGCGTGCCGATGGCGGGAAGCGTGCTCATGAGACCTTCCGGATCCCAGGTCTTCGATTGCGCCCACAGGTGGCCGTCCAGCAACAGGCGATCGATGAAGGCGCCCGCATCCCGCCCGGGTTCAAGGATGCCCGCGCCCACAGTCCCGTGCACGTCGGGCACCGGAACGAGCAGCATCACGACGGTGTACGCCGCAAAGAGCGCGATGATCGACGCAAGCTGTCCCCGCCAGTCGAGAAAAACCACCAGCGGCGCGGCGAGCGCGATGCACAGGCCAATGCGCTGCAGCACGCCGGGGATGCGCACCGTGGCGGGATCGAACGCCGGAATGAAGTTGAGCGCAAGGCCGATCGCGAAGACGATCGCGGCTCGGCGTACCGTCCCGAGCACGAGTGCCTGGCGGCTCGCGCCCGCGCTCGCCCGCCGCCCGAGAGAAAACGCCATCGCGACGCCGCAGATGAAGAGGAAGAACGGAAAGATCCAGTCGGTGAAGGTCCAGCCGTTCCACTTCGCGTGCTCGAGCGGCGCGTAGATGTGTCCCCAATCGCCGGGATTGTTGACCAGCACCATCGAGGCGATGGCGAAACCGCGGAAGGCGTCGAGGGAGACGAGCCGACCGGCGGAAGGGTCGCGGGCGGGCTCGCCGGGGTTACCCAAGACGCGGTCAGGCGGCTACGCGAATCGGGATGCGCGTCGCCGTGGCGTTCGGATCGCGCCACTGCGCCAGGAGCTGCGCCTCGCGCGCCTTCGCATCGCGCAGGTGCCGCTCCTTCACGTGGCCATAGCCACGGATGAACTCGGGGATGGCGGCGATCTCGGCCGCGAGCGCGACGCGCGCCGGATCGAGTTTCTCGAGAAGCTCGCTCACCACGCCCTCATAGTCGGCGATGAGCTGTCGTTCCGTGCGCCGTTCCGCGGCGTAGCCGAAGATGTCGAGCGCCGTGCCGCGCAGGAAACGCAACCGCGCGAGCATCCGCATCGCCGTGAGCATCCACGCTCCGTACTCGCGCTTGCGCGGCTCGCCGGTCACCGGATCGGCCTTCGCCCAGAGCGGCGGCGCGAGGTGCATCTTCACGCGGTAGTCGCCCTCGAACTGGCCTTCGATGCGCTTCAGGAAGTCGCCGTTGGTATGAAGGCGCGCGACCTCGTATTCGTCCTTGTACGCCATGAGCTTGAAGAGATAGCGCGCGACGATCGAGGTGAGCTGCGTCGAGCCGCCGGCCTTCGCCTGCTCGGCCGCGCGGACCTTGGCGACGAAGTCCTCGTAGCGCTTCGCGTAGGCCTCGTCCTGGTAGCCGGCGAGGAATGAGCGCCGCCGCGCAATCGTCTCGTCCAGCGATTGCGACAGGCGCTGGCTATCGGGGCGCGCCTCGGGCGGCGTCGCCGCGCGCTGCACGGAGCCCAGGTCCACGGCCGCGCGCCGGCCCCACTCGAACGCCTTCTTGTTGGCCTCGGCCGCGGCGCCGTTCAAGTCGATCGCCTGCAGGATTGCCGCCTCGCCCAGGGGAATCAGCCCCTTCTGCCACGCGTAGCCGACCATGAAGAAGTTGGTCGCGATCGAGTCCCCGAGGAGCGCCGTGGCGAGCTCGGTGGCGTCGACGAAGTCCACCGCCCCGACTCCGCACGCGTCGCGGATCGTTTCGGACATCTCCTGCTCGGGCACCTTGAGGTCCGGAGCCTTGGTGAACTCGCCGGTGGTCGCGACGTCGCCGTTGATCACGGCTCGCGTCGTCCCCTGCTGCATCTTGGCGATCGCCTCGTCGGAGGCGGCGACGATCATGTCGCAGCCGAGCACCAGGCGCGCGTCGCCCGCGGCGATGCGCACCGCATGGAGCTGCTCGGGTTTCTGCGCAAGGCGGATGTGCGAGTAGACCGAGCCGCCCTTCTGCGCGAGGCCGGTCATGTCGAGCACCGCCGCGCCCTTGCCCTCGAGGTGCGCGGCCATGCCGAGGATCGCGCCGATCGTCACCACGCCCGTGCCGCCGACTCCCGTCACGAGAATTCCGTACGGGCGGTCGAGCGAGGGAAGTGCGGGCGACGGCAGCGCGGCGAGAACCTCTTGAACTACCGGGCGGCGCTTGCGCAGCGTCCCGCCCTCGACGGTGACGAAGCTCGGGCAGAAGCCTTTCAGGCAGGAATAGTCCTTGTTGCACGAGCTCTGGTCGATGGCGCGCTTGCGGCCGAACTCGGTCTCGAGCGGAACCACCGAGAGGCAGTTCGACTTCACGCTGCAATCCCCGCAGCCCTCGCAGACGAGCTCGTTGATGACGACGCGTTTCTGCGGGTCGGGGAACGTGCCGCGCTTGCGGCGGCGGCGCTTCTCGGCGGCGCACGTCTGGTCGTAGATCAGGACGCTGGTGCCGGCCACTTCGCGCAGCTCGCGCTGCACCGTGTCGAGGTCGTCGCGATGATGCACCGTCGTGCCGGGCTCCATTCCCGATACGCCCTCGTATTTCTCGGGCTGGTCGGTGACGACCACGACGCGCTTGGCGCCTTCGGCCGCGACCTGCCGCGTGATCATCGGCACGTTGAGCGAGCCGTCGACGGGCTGGCCGCCGGTCATCGCCACCGCGTCGTTGAAAAGGATCTTGTAGGTGATGTTGACGTTCGCCGCGACCGCCGCGCGGATCGCGAGCAGGCCCGAGTGGAAATAGGTGCCGTCGCCGAGGTTGGCGAAGACGTGCTTCATTTCGGTGAAGGGCGCGATGCCGATCCACGGAGCGCCCTCCCCGCCCATCTGCGTGAAGGTCATGGTCTCGTCGGGCCGGATCCAGATCGCCATGTAGTGGCAGCCGATTCCCGCCAGCGCCTTCGATCCTTCGGGAACACGCGTCGACGTGTTGTGCGGGCAGCCCGAGCAGAAATAGGGAATGCGCGCGACCTTGGCGCGCGGGCGGGCGAGCGCCGCCTCTTTCGCCTCGAGGAACTTGAGCCGCGCCTCGACGATGGGCGACGTATAGAACTTGGCGATGCGCGCGGCGATCACGCGCGCGATCATCGCCGGCGTGAGCTCTCCGGTGGCGGGCAGCAGCCAGCCCGCGCGGTGCACGTCCCACTCTCCCTGCTCGTCGTACTTGCCGATCACGCGCGGGCGAACGTCGCTGCGCCAGTTGTAGAGCTGCTCCTTGATCTGGTATTCGATCAGCTGGCGCTTTTCCTCGACCACGAGGATCTCCTCGAGCCCTTGCGCGAACTCGCGCACGCTGTTGGGCTCGAGCGGCCAGGGCATCCCGATCTTGCACAGCCGGATCCCGACCTCGGCGGCGTGCCTTGCGTCGATGCCGAGGTCGTCGAGCGCCTGCAGTACGTCGAGGTAGCTCTTGCCCGAGGCGATGATGCCCAGGCGCGGGTTGGGCGAGCCCAC
>Ga0209647_1001778_pt1 | contig 17918 bp, 18 predicted proteins | sample GraSoi_2013_60cm_FD_185827 | JGI IMG/M metagenome (GOLD analysis project Ga0209647, IMG submission 185827) | Grasslands soil microbial communities from the Angelo Coastal Reserve, California, USA - Sample 9_17_2013_60cm (SPAdes) (version 2) | ecosystem: Environmental > Terrestrial > Soil >...
GGTGGCAGCCGCCAGGATGACCGCGGGTCTCGACGCTAACGGCATGCCGGTCGCCTGGAAGATAAGAACCGCCGGCCAATCCATCATCGCGGCGGTCTCTGCTCGCGTGATGCAATTCGGGGTCGACCGGAATTTTCTTCAAGGCCTGCTTGAAGACATGCCCTACGACGTGCCGAACTATCTCGTCGATTTCGCCATGCGAAACACGCATGTCCCGGTCGGCGTGTGGCGCAGCGTCAACCACTCGCAGAACGCGTTCTTCAAAGAGAGCTTCGTCGACGAGATGGCATATGCGGCGGGTGCCGACCCCTATCTGTTTCGCCGCAGGCTCTTGGCCAAAAAACCCAAGGAGCTCGCCGTGCTCGAGGCCGCAGCCATGCACGCCGGCTGGGACACACCGCCGCCGCAAGGCGTGTTTCGCGGCATCGCGCTCCATAACTCGCAAAACAGCATTTGCGCGCAGGTCGTCGAGGTTTCAGTCGCCACCGACGGCAAAGTGGGGGTCCACCGCGTGATATCGGCGATCGACCCCGGTCATGTGGTCAACCCGCTGACCGTCGAATTGCAGACCGAGAGCGCGGTCGTCTATGGGCTTGCCGCGGTGCTTTACGGCGAGATCACCATAAGGGACGGACGCGTGGAGCAGGCGAACTTCCACGACTATCCGATGCTGCGTCTCGCCGAGATGCCGCGGGTGGAGACGATCATTGTCGCGAGCGGCGGCTTCTGGGGCGGGGTCGGTGAAACGGCAGTGCCTCCCCTCGCACCGGCGTTGTGCAACGCGATTTTCTCGGCGACCGGCAAGCGCATCCGCTCGCTGCCGCTCAAAAACCACGATTTGAGGAGCGCATAAGAAAAACGAACGGACGCAATCGGTGCCCACGCGCATTCGGGAGGCCCGACATGAATGCCACACGCGTCGTGACTGCTGTCGCCCTGGTATTCACGTTGACCGGTCATGCTTCGGCGGCCGGTCCGGCGGATGCTCCGCCCGGCGCCCTCTCTTGTTCCGGCTGCCATCCGGCGGCCCGCACCGCGCAAACGACGGTGTCGCGGCTCGTCGGCCGTAATCCAGCCGACATCGTTGCCGCAATGCAGGCGTTCAAGTCAGGGCAAACGCCGGCGACCGTGATGGATCGCATCGCCAAGGGTTTCTCGGACGATGAGGTCAAAGCCATCGCCGCCTGGTATGGCGCGCAGAAGGATTGAGGAGGCCCATCATGGCTGCAAAGCGCACGAGCCGGCGACAATTCCTCAAGACCGCGGCCGCAGGCGCAGCCCTACTGCCGCTTCCCGCCATCGCCCAGGGCGCCGGCGGGCGCGTGGTCGTCGTGGGCGGGGGCTTCGGTGGAGCGAGCTGCGCTCGTTTCATCAAACGGATCGATCCGCGCATCACCGTGACGCTGGTCGAGGCGAACCCGACGTTCATCGCCTGTCCATTCAGCAATGGCGTGATCGCCGGCCTTCGCGATCTCAACGCGCAAGAATTCGGTTACGACAAGCTCGCCGCCGATCCGGTGGTCCTCCAGCTTTCGCCGGGGACCGCGATCGACCCGCAGGGACGCACGGTGACGCTCGGCAATGGGACGCGGCTTCCCTACGATCGCCTGGTGCTCTCGCCCGGCATCGACATCCGCTGGGACGGCTTGCCCGGCTACACCGAGGCCGCCGCCGAGCGCATGCCGCACGCCTGGAAGGCCGGCGAGCAGACGCTGCTGCTGCGCCGCCAACTTGAAGCCATGGACGACGGCGGCACGGTGGTGATGTCGGCGCCCGCCAATCCGTTCCGTTGCCCGCCCGGTCCCTACGAGCGGGCGAGCCTGATCGCCTATTACCTCAAGACCAAGAAGCCGAAATCGAAACTGATCATTCTCGACGCCAAGGATGCCTTTTCCAAGCAGCGCCTGTTCCAGAATGCGTGGAAGGCGCTCTATCCGAACCTCGAATGGGTGTCGCTATCGAGCGGGGGTAAGGTCACCTCGGTCGACGTCGCAGCGATGACGCTCGTCACCGATTTCGGCCGCCACAAGGCCGACGTCGCCAATGTCATTCCGCCGCAGAAGGCGGCACGCATCGCCGAGATGGCCGGGGTCGCGGACCGCACCGGTTGGTGCCCGATCGACCCCGCTACGTTCGAATCCAAGCTGCAGCCCAACGTCCATGTCGTCGGCGACGCCTCGATCGCGGGCGCGATGCCGAAATCGGCGTTCTCGGCGAATGCCCAAGCCAAGGTGTGCGCCGCCGCGGTGGTGAAGCTGCTTGCAGGCGGCAGCCCCGACGAGCCCAAGCTCATCAACACCTGCTACAGTCTGGTGGCGCCCGATTATGGCATCTCGATCGTCGGCGTGTACCGGCCGGCGGACGGTCAGATCAAGGAGGTCGAAGGCTCGACCGGCGTGAGCGCGCTTGACGCGCCGAGCTCCACGCGCGCGCTCGAAGCCACTTTCGCGAATGACTGGTTCAAGACCATCACCAACGAAGTCTTCGGCTGACGGCTGCGGCGCACTCGTCTATGCGGTTGCGCTCGCGGCCGTCATCGCAAGTTTCGCCGATGACGCGCGGACCGAGGAGCAACTGCGTCCCTATACCGTGGTCGAGGATGCGATCCCTCAGTCGCTGACCGGTGCGAAGGGCGACGTGGAACGTGGACGCAATATCGTCGTTAACCGGCAGGTGGGCCTTTGCCTCCTCTGCCACAGCGGGCCCTTCCCGGAGGAGAAGTTCCAAGGCACACTGGCCCCGGACCTCAAGGGAACCGGAGCGCGCTGGTCGGAGGGCCAGTTGCGGCTTCGGATCGTGGATGCAAGCCGCCTCAACCCGGGCACGATCATGCCGCCCTATTACCGGATCGACGGTCTCACGCGCGTGGCTCCGGCCTTTCAAGGCAAGCCCGTGCTGACGGCGGAGCAGATCGAGGACGTGGTCGCCTATCTCGCGACCCTGCGCAACGAGTGAGCACGATGACGCGCGACGATCACATGCCGCCGGCAACACGGCGCCGCTTCTTGATCGAGGCCGCGACGCTCGCGGGCGCCGTAGGCATCGCCCTCCCGCTTGCGGTAAAGCCCGCGTCAGCCACGCCCGCATCGATGCGCGCTGCGATCAGAAAGGTCGTCGGCGAGGCACCGCTCAACAAAGGCAGGGTGAAGATCGACCTGCCGCCGCTGATCGAGAACGGCAATGCGGTCCCGCTCACGATTTCCTGCGAAAGTCCGATGACGGCGGACGATTACGTCAAGGCCATTCATGTCTTTAGCGAGAAAAATCCGCAGCCCAACATCGTGGGCGTTCAACTCGGTCCGCGCTCCGGACGGGCGGCCGTGTCGACGCGCATCCGCCTCGCGGATTCGCAGAAGGTCATTGCCATTGCGCAAATGAGCGACGGCTCGTTCTGGTCCAACGAGGCCGAAGTCATCGTCACGCTTGCCGCTTGCCTCGAGGGAGTCTGACCATGGCGCGTGCCCTCATCAATGCGCCGGCGAAGGCCAAACGCGGCGACATCATCGAGATCAAGACGCTGATCTCGCACAATATGGAGACCGGCTTTCGCCCCGACAATACAGGCAAGGCGGTGCCCCGCGACATCATCACCGACTTCATCTGCAAATATAACGGACAGGAAATCTTCCGCGCCGAGCTGTTCCCGGCAATTGCCGCCAATCCGTTCCTGACCTTTTACACCGTTGCCACCGAAAGCGGCACGCTGAGCTTCGAATGGACCGGCGACAACGGCTTCACCGCGACCGAGTCCGTCGACATCACCGTCGAATGAAGCCGGCAGCGGCTGTTGTTTTCGCGACCGCCGTGCTGGGCGCCATGGCGATCGCCGCCGAGATTCCGCTTTCCGATCGAAAATCAGGCTACGAGTTCATGGCACGCGAGACGCGCGCCATGCAGGATGACGACACCGCCAATCCCGGCATGTTGTGGGTGCTCGACGGTGAGACGCTCTGGAACCGCAAGGAGGGTGCTGCCGCCAAATCATGCGCCGATTGCCACGGCGACGCGCGGGCGAGCATGAAAGGCGTGGCGGCGCGCTATCCAGCCTTCAGTGCCGCGCGCGGACGTCCGGTCGATCTCGAGCAGCGAATCAATATCTGCCGCGCCGAGCAGCAGCAATCGACGCCGCTTCCCTTCGAGAGCAAGGAGCTGCTCGCACTCGCGGCCTATGTCGGGCGGCAATCGCGCGGCATGCCGATCGAAATCGCGGACGACGAGCGCACCAAGCCCTTCCTGCAAGCCGGCCGCGAGCTGTTCACCCAGCGCCAAGGACAGCTCAATCTCTCCTGTGCACAGTGTCACGACGACAATTGGGGCCAAAAGCTTGCCGGCGCTGTGATCCCGCAAGGCCACCCGAGCGGCTATCCGCTCTATCGCCTCGAATGGCAAGCGCTCGGATCGTTGCAGCGACGGCTGCGCAACTGCCTGTTCGGAATGCGCGCCGTGTCATATCCCTCCGGCGCTCCCGAATATGTCGATCTCGAACTCTATCTGATGTGGCGCGCACGCGGCATGCCGATCGAAACACCGGCGGTGCGGCCGTAGGTTCTGCGGCGCGGACGCGTCAAGCCTGCGTGCGGTGAAAGTCCTCCTCCGGCGTCGGACCCCAGATGCTGGTCTTGCCCGGGGTCCATAGTTTGGGCCGCTGCGGCGTGTCGCGGTGCCAGGGGCGCGGCTCGAAATAGCCGAGCTCCTCATCCTTCATCTGGTCGAGCTCGCAGAAGAACTCGACCACCTGCTCATCCTGGTTGCGATGGTAGGTGGCGACGTTGTGTCCCGGGCCGTGCCGCAACGGACCCCAGATGATCGGGATCTGTTTTTGGCCCATCACCTCGCACGAGTTCTGCAGATGCATGAAATCCTTGAGCTCGAACGCGATGTGATGAAGCTTCACGTTCGGACCGGTGAAGAAATTCACGGTGTGATGATCCGGATTGCAGCGCATGAAGCAGAAGAAATCGCCGATCCAGTCGGAGACGCGAAAGCCGAGCACCCGCTCGTAGAATGTCACGGTGCGCTGGATGTCGGGCGTGAAAAAGGCGACGTGTCCGAGCTTGAACGGCCCGATACCGGCAACCTGCGCGTGCTTGGCGAGATAGTTCCATTCCTTGAACAGCTCGATCGTGGTTCCCTTGTCGTCCTTGAAGCACAGCACCTGGCCCATGCCGGGAACGGAATCGTTGCGCAACTCGCTGCGCACGCCGTCCTTGGACAGTTCCCGCGCCAATTCGCCGAAATCGGAATCGGGCGCGACTTCGAACGCCAATTTGATGCAGTGCGCTCGATCCGCCTTGTTGATCTGGATCACCAGCTGCCCAACCTTGGTGGCGAGAAAGGCGCGCTCTTTGTCGCGTTCGGCCACGAGCAATCCCATGAACTCTCCGTAATACGCGATGGCCTTTTCCAAGTCCGGCGTCTCGAAGGTAGCGTGGCCGATGCGTCTCGGTTTGATCATGGCGTCATCTCCATTTCGTCCCCGGATTCATTTACATCATTTTTCCAATGCGCCGAATTGGTGCCGAATGCGATCGGCGACGAGTTCGAAGGGCCATTCACCTGGCCCTAATCAGAAACGGTGTATGACCATAGCGCATTTCGCTTCGCTCGACCCATCCTACACTGCGGCTTGGCAGCACTTACACACTCGACAAAACCGAGATATTCGGCGAAAGCTTGCGCGAGCAGCATCGCACGCACGGGAGCAGACGAACATGGCCGGCTACAAGCTCGCGACCTACCAAACCTCCGATGGCCCTCGCGCCGGCCTGGTCATCGACGACAAGGTGTTCGATGCCGCCAAGCTCACGGGCAAGGGTGCCTATGCGAGCGTGCTCGGCATCCTCGAGGACTGGAAGACGGCGCGAGGCGTCCTGCGCAAAGCGGCGGCGGCCGCCGGAAAAAGCCGCGCCAAAGCGTTGCCGCTTGGACGCACCAAGCTGTTGGCGCCGGTGCGCTGGCCGTCGGCGATCTACTGCGCCGGCGCCAATTATGCCGACCACGCCGCCGAAATGGCTCGCCGCATGAACCGGCCGCCGGAGCCGGATCCGCATAGCCAGGGCCTCAAGGCGTGGCATTTCATCAAGGCGGCACGGGTGCTTGCCGACCCCGGCGCGACGGTGAAGATTTCCGGCCTTTCCGACCAGGTGGACTGGGAGGTGGAGCTTGCCGCCGTGATCGGGCGCCCTGCCAAGAACGTATCGCAGGAGAAAGCGCTCGATTACGTGGCCGGCTACACCGCGGCCAACGACCTCTCGGCGCGCGACCTCGGGCGGCGCCCGAACATCAGCGACACCTCCCCGTTCAAGTCCGATTGGACCAAACACAAGACCTTCGAGGGCTCGTGTCCGCTCGGCCCGTGGATCGTGCCGGCTCGCGACATCGGCGACCCGCAAAATCTCGGCCTCAAGCTGTGGGTGAACGACGTGCTCAAGCAGGACTCCAACAGCAAGGACATGATCTTCAACCTGGCCGAGCAGATCGAGCGGTTGTCGAGCGGTATGACGCTTCACCCCGGCGACCTGATTCTTACCGGCACGCCGGCCGGTGTCGGCTCGGCGCGCGGGGAATTCCTCAAAGCCGGCGACGTGGTCAAGATCTGGATCGAGAAAGTCGGGACGCTGACCAACAAGATGGCTTGATCGCGCGATTTGCCCCTTCCCGAGGGTGACCCGAAGGCATGTCGTTTACGGATGTCGGCCCAACACTTGCCGCTGGTTGCATTGAAACAATTGTACTATACAAATGGCGGTGGATGCCGATCTCGCGCTGACCGTGGGACGGGCATCCCAAGAACGTTTGAGTTCTAGGGAACAGCGACAAGCCAAGGAGGCATGGCAGCATGGCCGAGCAGTACGTCGGAAAGACCGCTGAGTTCAAGGACGGCGACCGGCGAATCATCTTCGCTGGAGACAACGAGATCGGCGTATTCCGACACGAGGGGCAGTTCTACGCCTACAGCAATTTCTGCCTGCACCAAGGCGGCCCCGCGTGCGAGGGCCTTACCATCGCCAAGGTCGAGGAACGGCTGTTACCCGACAAGACCTCGCAAGGGCTCTACTTCTCGGACAGCGAAATGCATTTCGTATGTCCCTGGCACGGCTACGAATACGACATGAAGACCGGCGAATGCGTGTCCGACCGCAAACTCAAGCTCCGCAAATACAAAATCGTCGAGAAAGGGGATGAGGTTTATGTCCTCACCTAAGGCCGCAAGGACCACGCGGCGCGCGGCGCATCCGGCGGCAAAGAGAATGCCGGCGCGAGCGGAAGCGAAGCCGGCAAGCAAGATCGCGAACGGCGCCGCCGGCTCGGCGGAGGCGAAGCGGCTTGCGGCCGAGCTCGAGCGGGCGCTTGCGAGCGGCCGGCGCGACGTCCTCAGCACGGACGCGTTGCAGGCGCTGATGGCGGCCGTGTGCAAGACCTATGCGGCACAGATCGAGGCGGGCGAACAGCTCCTGCCGCTTCCGCAGCGTGGCGGCGCCACCGCCACCGACGTGATGATCACGGCGAGCGGCCTGCTGAAGGCCGCGAACCTGGCAGTGTTCGAACTTGGCATGTGGCAGAGCTGGACCGGCCGCTGACTTTCGAACGCGGGTTCGCCCGCAAGGAATTTGCAAACGGATTTTGGAAACGTCAGGAGACGAACGATGGACCTCCTCGCTGAACGCGGCCGACGCATATCTGTCGACGAGTTGAACACCACCAGGCTTCTCGCCCATGCCCGCAAGCAGGCGGTCCAGCGCAAGCTCGACGACATTGTCATCGTCGACGTGGACGCCCACCATTACGAGAACGAGCACTACAGCGACATCCTGCCGTACATGGAGAACGATGTTTTCCGCCAGTGGACGATGGGCGGCCGCGGCATGACCGATCGCGGCGCCGTTGTGCCGACCAACGCGGGCTTCATCCAGGACATGGGCGGGCGCGTGACGCGCTATCCGCTGCGGCGTTCGGAGAAGACCGAGCAGGGCGGCAAGCACCGCGACGTGCAGCTCGGCGAGCGCTGGATGGACGCGATGAGCGTGGATTACTCCTGCCTGTTCCCAACCGGGATGCTCAATATCGGCATGCATCCGCAGAAGGAGATGGAGTCAGACCTCTGCTGGGCCTACAACCGCTGGGTCACCGAGAAGGTGTTGCCGGAAGGCGACGGCCGCATGTACTCCATGCTGTGCCTGCCGTTTTCCGACCCCGCCGCGTGCGTGCGCCAGGTCGAGACCTTTGGCAGTCGCAAGCACGTGACCGGCTTCATGGTCACCACGGTGCGGCACCTGCAGGTGAACGACAACGCCTATATGCGGCTCTACCGCATGCTGGAGGAGCGCGGGCTCGCGCTTGCGTTCCATTCCGGGCCGAACTGGAACGAGCCCGTATTCCGGGCCTGCAACCGCTTCCTGTCGGTGCACGCGCTCGGCTTCACCTTCTACAACATCCTGCATTGCACCAATTGGGTGATCAACGGGATGGGCGAGCGCTTTCCCAAGCTGCCGGTGATCTGGATTGAATCGGGCCTCGCGTGGGTTCCGTTCCTGATGCAGCGGCTCGACCATGAATTCATGATGCGGCCGTCGGAAGCTCCGCTCCTGAAGAAGAAGCCGTCGGATTACATGCGGGACATGTACTACTCCTCGCAGCCCATCGAGATTCAGGATCGCCAGGCGATGGAGTGCACGTTCCGGATGATCAACGCGGAGACACAGCTGCTTTACTCTTCGGATTATCCGCACTGGGACTTCGACCTGCCGGCGACGATCTACGACCTGCCCTTCCTCTCGGAGAAGGCCAAGCACAACATCCTCGGCGGCACCGCGGCGCGCCTGTTCAAGCTGCCGCCGCGCAACGAGAAGCAGAAAGAGAACCTCAAGCGGTTCGGCAATCTCGCCGCCGCGGCCTGAAGCCGCCGATCACGCGCATCGGCCGCCTCCCGGATCCAGCCGGGAGGCGGTTTTGTTTTTGCGCCTGCGGCTTTTCCTACCCTACGGCCGTTGCGCGCGGCGTTGGATGCGCAGCTCGATCGATCGCAGGCCGGCAACGATGACGGCGAGCGGAACGATCTGGACCACACCCAGCGCCGCGACCGCGCCGTAGCTGCCGCCCTCCTCCCACATGGTCAGACTGATGGTTCCGAGCACATGAGTGCCGGGACCGACGAGAAAGATCGACGCGCCGAGCTCGCGCACGGCCAGCACGAAAACGTAGATCCAGCCTGCCAGCAGCACCGGCGCCAGAAGCGGCAGCATGATGCGCAAGAAGATCTGGGCAAGCCCAGCGCCCGAGACCGCCGCCGCCTCCTCGAGCTCGCGATGGATCTGGGTGATCCCGCTCGACGCGAAGCGCATGCCGTAAGGAAGATACAAGGTCACGTAGGCGACCAGCAGGATCCAGATCGTATTGTAGATCGGGATCGGCAGCATGAGATAGGCGACCAGGATGCCCGCGCCGACGATCACGCCCGGGATCGCGATCGGGGCGAAGGCGAGCGCGTCGAGGATGAAGCCGTAGCGCGGCAGGGATCGCTGCGCGATCCAGGCCATGACGAAAGTAAGGCCGGCGACGATCGTCGCAGCCATCGCCGCGAGCAGCACGCTCGTCTTCAGCGCCGCGAGAAAGATCGGATAGCTCAGGATGAACTCGTAATTGTCGAGCGTCGCCAGCGCGCCGGCGGAGAAGAACGGCTGCGCCAGATTGCGGAAGAACGATTGCCAGACGAGCGTGATCAGCGGCAGTCCGAGTGCGAGGATAAACATGGCGGCGACGCCGAGCGCGACCGGCCAGCGGGCGCGTCCGAGCTTGACGCGCGTGGGCCGATAGCCCTTGCCGGTGATGGTGGCAAACGATTCCGCGTGCCGCGTGGCGCGGCGATAGAAGAATACGGCGAGCATGCAGACCGCGAGCAGGGTCAATCCGAGCGCGCTAGCGACCCCGAAGGCCGGGGGCGCCGCGATGATGGCGCCCTGGATGTCGGTGGTGAACACGTCGATACGCGCCGGCCGCCCGATGAGGCGCGGCACCTCGTACGACGCCATGCCCATCACGAACAGGAGCAGCAGCGCCGAAAGGATCGCGGGCCGCAACAACGGTAACGTGACCTTGGCGAAGACCTGCCGGTAACTTCCGCCGGCCATCAGGGCGGCCTCTTCCATGCGCACGTCGAGCGCTCGCAATGCCGGCCCCAGCACCAGATAGGCGAGCGGAAAATAGTGGCTCGACAGCGCCCAGGTCATCCCCGCCATCGAATAGATGTTCACGGGCGCCTCGGTGAGCCCGAACGCCGATTTGAGCAGCGCGTTGGCCCAGCCGATGTTCGGGCTGAAGACGAAAATCCAGGCCATCGCCATCAGCAATCCGGGCACTGCGAACGACAACAGCGACAGCGTGTGAAAGAGGCTGCCGCCCGGCGCGTCCGTGCGCTCGACCACCCAGGCGACGAGCGCGCCCATGACCAAGGTCGTCAGCGCCGTACCGACGGCGAATACCAATGAATTCCAAAACAATCGCAGGATGTGCCAGCTCGAATAGGCCTCGGCGAAATTGTCGAGCGAGAACGCGCCGGGACCGAATCCGGTATCTTCGGTGAAGGCGTTGTAGATGAGCGCCGACAGCGGGACGAAAACAAACCAGACCGCGATGACGACGCAGCCGACCAGCAAAACGTTGGGCAGGTTCAAACGCGCAGCGAACCGACCGGCGGCAGCAGCGCCCGGCAGCCGGTCTAGACGTGCGTTGGCGATGCTCACTCAGCGTTCCCGTCGTCGGAGATCCGAGCTCACCGCCCCTTGAACAGCTGGTCGAATTGCCGCTGCCATCGGCGCTCTTCCTCCGGCGCCATCAGCACCGTGATGACCTTCTTCTGCGTCAGCATCTCGATGATTCCCGGCGGATTCGACTGCACGTCGTTGCGCGTTGGCAGCCGTCTGAACTTGGCAAGGAACTGTTGGCACTCCCGGCTGAGCATGAAATTGGCGGCAAGCCGCGCCGCGTTCGGATGCGGTGCCTTGGCGTTCACGCCGACCTGGCCGAAAAACAGCGTGACCGGGTCGAGCGCCCACACGTCGATCGCGCTACCGGCGAGTTTGACGTTCATCGACAGGTTCACGTAATTGTTCAGCGACACCCAATATTCGCCCGCGCCGGTTGCGCGCGCCATGGCCAAATGGCCGTCGGTAATCACCGGCCGCAGCGTTGCCACGATGCGTTTGACGAGGTCGATGCCGTCGCGCTCGCCATAGTACTGCACGACGGCCTTGAGCCATTCGTTATCGGTGCCGTCGATGGCGACCTTGCCCGCCCATTCCTTGCGCTGCGCAAACGCCTCGTAGCTCTGCGGTAGCTCGGACGGTCTCACCCGCTCGGTGTTGTAGGCGGGCGAATTGTAATTGGCATAAACGCCGTACCAGCGCTGGTTCGGATCACGAGCATTCGGAGAAATGTGGTTGGCCTCGGGCGGCTCGTACGCCGCCAGCATTTGCGCCGGCATTTTGTTGATGGTCGCGGTTTGCACGATGTCGTAGGAGCTCTGATCGGCGCGAAACTCGATTCCCATGCGCGACATCAGCACCGCATCAGATGCGCGCACATATTCGACCTTGATGCCGGTGGCGTCGGTGAACAATTTGAACAGCGGCAGCCCTTCCTGTTCGTTGGTCGACGAGTAGACGATGAGCGAGCCTTCCGCCCGGGCCGCCGGGAGCAGTGCCGGATCGAGCCAGGGGCGCGACGGCGTGGTGGCCTTGTCCTGCGCACGGGCGGGCGCGGGAGGAAGCAGCAGGAACAACGGCGCAACGAGCGACAGCGCGAAGCCGAGCACTGCCGCCAGACCTGCGATCTTTGGCCCGCCGATCAACTCATCCTCCCTGCCTCCCAACCTGGGCGCACTTCAAGTTCGACGCTTTTGCTTGTCGGCAGGAGCGACGTGGTTCGCTCGATCGGCGCGGCGCAACCGGCACCGCGGGGAATCCGCTCGACTTTTCCGCCGGTTGGATTGCGCGCGGACGGAGCATATCTCATGCCTGATATTTGACAAACCGGCTTGCGTGCCCGATGACGCTTGCACTGCCGCGGGAGAAGAGTTGGTGAATACAGCGACGGCCACACCTGTCGAGGCTATGCCGGCAAAGCATGCGGACCGCCTGATCGACATGCGCGTGACCGCGATCCGCTATGCGGCCCGCGATACGAACCTCTACGAATTCGCGCCGCTGGACGGAAAGCCGTTGCCGACCTACGAGCCCGGCGCCCACATCGACCTGCATCTGCCGAATGGACTGATCCGGCAATACTCGCTGATCAACGCCGAGCCCGATGGCTCGAGCTACACTGTCGGCATCAAGCGCGATCCGGCGAGCCGGGGCGGCTCGCGCTACGTGCACGACGAGCTGCGTGTCGGCAAGACGCTCAAGATCAGCGCGCCGCGCAACAATTTTGCGCTGGTGGAGAGCGCCAGCCACGTGCTGCTGCTGGCCGGAGGCATCGGCATCACCCCGATTTGGTGCATGGTGCAGCGGCTGCACAAGCTCGGCCGCGCTTGGAAGCTCTATTACGCCTGCCGCTCGCGCGCCGACATGGCCTTTCTGCAAACGCTCGAAGCCATGGGCCCGGCGCAGTTCCATTTCGACGACGAGAGCGCAGGCGGTTTCCTCGACGTCAAGGCGATCGTCGCGGAGGCGCCGAAGGACGCGCACCTCTATTGCTGCGGACCGACGCCGATGCTCAAAGCGTTCGAGGCCGCGACCGCGGATTGGCCGCGCGCGCAGATCCACGTCGAATATTTCACCCCCAAGCAGGAGGCGGACAAGAAGGGCGGCTTCGTGGTGGAGCTCGCGCGCTCTGGACAGGAATTCGTCATTCCCGAAGGCAAGAGCATCCTGCAGGTGCTGCTCGATGCCGGCGTGGACGTCGACTATTCCTGCGAGCTCGGCATTTGCGGAGCCTGCGAGCAGCGGGTGATTTCTGGCACCCCCGAGCACCGCGACGCCATCCTGACCGAGGAGGAGCAGGCCTCGAACACCAAGGTCATGATCTGTTGCGCCGGCTGCAAGAGCGAGCGGCTGGTGCTCGATCTGTGATCGGGACCTCTGGCCGCATTCCAGGACGGGTAAACCACTGGGTCATGCGCGGGCAGAAGCGCGTCGAAGACGCGCGTGAACGCGCTTATGACCCGCGCATCCATCTTCTTCGCAAAAACGTTTTGCAAAAATCGATGGATTGCCGGGTCAAGCCCGGCAATGACGACCATGCGCAAACAGTATCCTGCTCCCGCTACTGGTTGAGCAGGGGGATGCTCTTGTAATCCGCCGGCTTGGGGATCGTTTGCAGATAGGCGTGGATATCCGCGAGATCGTCGTTCGGCAGGATCGCCTCCGAGTAGGGCGGCATGGCGCGGTTGGTGGTGCGCACAAAAGCCGTGAACGCCTCAATCGGAATGGGGTCCGGCGCGAGCTTGGGGCCGGTGAGGCCGCCTTGAGCCTGCATGCCGTGACACTGCCAGCAGCCGTGCTGGGTGTAAGCCGTCTTGCCCTTCTCGGCCGAGGCGGCAAACGCGCCGCCGCAGCCGAGTGCGAGGCCGGCGGCGAGCGCCGCCGGCCCAAAACTACGAACCAAACGCATCGACAGGCCTCCCCTAGCGCGGCTGGGTCCAGACATTGAGCAGCGCGGGCTGGCCGGATTTCACCACGGCGACCGCTTCCTTGAGCGCCGGCCCGAGTTGCGCCGGATCCTTGATCGGCCCCTTCGCCCACCAGCCCATCGACTCCGCGAGCTTGTGGTACTCGATGTCCGGGTTCTCGATGCTGGTGCCGATCGGCCCCATGTCGTTACCAAGATTAGCCACACGATTGCGGAAGTTGGACAGGCGCTGCACGTGCATGACTTCCTGATGATAGCCGCGGTTGTTGAACATCACGGCCAACTGCGGAATCTTGTGCCGTGCGGCGGTCCACAACACGCCCGGCGCATACATGAGATCGCCGTCGGATTGGATGTTGACGGAGAAGCGGCCGAGATCGCGGTTCGCGAGCGCGGCGCCGACCGAGGCGGGGGCGCCGTACCCCACGCCATAACCTCCCGATGCCCCCAGCCAGTGATAATGCTTCTCCATCGGCCACAACCGGTTAGGCCAGTTGAAGCCAACGCCGGATACCGACACCAGCGACCAGTCCAGGTCCTTTATCTGCGCCCAGATCTCCATCGACATGCGTGCCGTACTAATCGGGCTCGCATCCCAGGCCAGCGCCGCAGCCTGCTTGGTGCGCTCGCGCTGCTCGGCATAGGCCTTCCTTGCAGCATCGCCGCGTTTCTCGATGGCGGCTTTGCGGTCGGCAGGAATCGCCGCCTTCACCGCTTCGATCAACGCGGGAAGCGTCGCTTCGGCATCGGCAGGCATTGACACGTCGACGGACTGGAAGCGCTGGAAGTCCTGGTAGTTCGCTTTCGTCAGCAGTTCCGACGCGTTGATGCTGATCAGCTTGGTCTCCGGCTTGATCCGTGACGTGTTGATGCCGACCCCGTGCTCGCCGTTGTCGATATAGGCGTTCACGGTTGCCCAGAAGTCGGTCAGCTCCAGGCCCAGGACGACGTCGGCGTTGCCGACCGCCGTGGGCGGACGCCGCAGATAATGCGTGTTGGGGAAGTTCATTCGGCCGCCCTGGTCGATCACTTGCGCCTGCAGGAGCTCGGCCAGCTCGACCAGGAGCCGCACGCCGTTCTCGCTGCGAGCGGCGCGATCGGCGACGATCACGGGGTTCTGCGCATTGGCGAGGAGCCGTGCCGCCTCTTTCACGGCGCCGGTATCGCCCTGCGGCGGGGAGGTCGGAACGTAGCGCGGAATGTAGGGTTTCTCGCCGTTGCGCATGGGTTCCTGTTGCAAACCGGCATCGAGCGAGATCGCCACCGGCCCGTAGGGCGGGGTCATCGCGATCTTGTAGGCGCGCACGAAGGACTGTGCGAAATGCTGCAGCGAGACCGGCGTGTCGTCCCATTTGGTGAAGTCGCGCACCAGCGCGTTGATGTCTTGGGCGGAATGGATCGTCGGCACGCCCGGAGGGCGATGCGCGGCATCGAGATCGTTGCCGCCGACGACGATCACCGGCACGCGGTCGCACCACGCATTGTAGACAGCCATCGCCGCATGCTGCAGGCCGACCGTGCCATGGCAAAGCGTCATCAGCGGCTTGCCGGCGACCTTGAAATAGCCGTGCGCCATGGCGACCGCGGATTCCTCGTGCGCGCAGGTGAGAAATTCCGGCATCTTGTTGCCGCCGTAGTTGATCAGCGACTCGTGGATGGCGCGGAAGCTCGAAGCCGGGTTCGATGGCAGATATTTGATATCGAGGGTCTTGATGACGTCGACCATGAAGTCGGAGCCGGGAACGCCGCCGATCCGCGGCAGCTCCTTCGGGGTCGCGGTCTCGGCGATCGCGACCTGCATGGTGGGAGGCAGCGCGGACGGCCGCCGCGGTGCGGTGATGGACGCATCCGTGGCGGCAGCGGCCTTCGCCGCCGGCGGTGCCAGCGCTGTTGTCGCGCCCGCGACCGCAGCTCCGGCCAAAAATTTGCGCCGACTCACCTCGGGACGCGGATGTTTTCGTGCCATGGGGTTTCTCCCTTGAGGGTCATGCGCAGCGCCCTGCGGCTCGCGCCGGCTCGATCGAGCTCGTGGGGCGATCTTATCGTCGCGGCAGCACGCTGAGAAGGCTCTCGGAGCTGGATGCGTGCTGAACATCCATTTCAGCGTCCGGTCAGGAAGCGAACAATCCGGTCGAGCTTTCCCGCTGAACGAAGGCGCCTTATGGACGGTAGGGGGCTTTCGGCCAAAGCGCCCGCGCATCAGGCGTCGTTGTCGGCTGGAAGCGGTGCCTTGTTGCGGATGAGGTCGGAGGCCTTCTCCGCGATCATGAGCACGCAGGCGTTGATATGCGCCGAAACCAAATCAGGCATGACCGAGGCGTCGACCACGCGCAAGCGCTCGACCCCGCGAACCCGCAACTGCGGGTCGGTGACCGTATCGGGTCCGATTCCCATGGCGCAGGTGCCGCAGGGATGGTGCGCCGTGATCGCGGTGTTCCTGATCCACGCATCGATCTCGGCGTCGGTCTTCACCTTTTCTCCGGGCGAGGTCTCGGCGCCGCGATAGGGCGCCATTGGCTTTTGATATGCGACGTCGCGGGCGCGCTTGACGCCTTCGCGCAGGCGCGGCAGGTCGTTTGACGCGGAGAAGAAATTAAAGACGATGCGCGGAGGCTCGCGCGCGTCGGTCGAGCGCAGCAGGATTTCGCCGCGGCTGTCCGGATGCAGCAGCGTCGGGCGAATGCCGTAGCCGTCGACATAGGCTGGCCGGATCAGCGGGAACCACAGATGCGTTTCCGCCGGCGCGCCGCGGAACATGAACTCGATATCAGGCACCGCAAGCTCGGGCCGCGTCTTGACGAAAGCGTGCAGCCCGCCAGGCACCACCGTGCCGGGGCCGGTACCGAAGAAGTAGGCGCGGATCATGCTGACCGCCATGCGGTCGCCCCGCATCTGCCTGAGAAACGTGCTTTCGTTCAAGCGTTGAAAAAAGATGATCACCGCGAGGTGGTCCTGCAGGTTCTGACCGACCGGCAAATCGACCACGGGCTTGATGTCCATCGCGCCAAGATGCGCCGCCGGACCGATCCCCGAACGCATCAACAACGGCGGCGTATTGAACGCACCGCACGCGAGGATCACCTCCTGGTCGGCCTCGACCCGCACCACATCCCCGCTGCCCTTGAGGTATTCGATGCCGGTTGCGCGCGTGCCGTGCCTCAGCACGCGAGTCGCGTGCGCGCCGGTCGCTACGTCGAGGTTTTTCCGCTTCTTCGCCGGTCGGAGATAGGCGGTCGCGGCCGAGGAGCGATAGCCGTCCCGGATGGTGTATTGACCGCGCCCGAAGCCTTCTTGCTGCTTGCCGTTGTAATCGTCGGTGACTGGAAAGCCGGCCGCCGATGCGGCTTCGAGCCAGGCGTCGTACAGCGGATCGCGCGTCTTTGCGAATTCCGTGCCGACCGGCCCTGCTGTGCCGCGCCAGGGATTCTCGCCGCCCTCCCACCGCTCGCAGCGCTTGAAGTAGGGCAGCACATCGGCATAGGACCAACCGCGCGCTCCCTTCTGCGCCCAGCGATCGTAATCGCCGCGATGGCCGCGCGTGTAAGCCATCACGTTGATCGAGGACGATCCACCCAAGACCTTCCCGCGCATCGCCTCGATTTTGCGGCCGTTCATGCTCGGCTCGGGCTCGGTGTGATAGCCCCAGTTGAACATGTCGAGTTCGTGCATCTTGCCCATGCCGAGTGGGATGTGGATGAGCGGATTGAGGTCGCGCCCACCCGCTTCGATCAGCAGCACGCGCGCGGCTTCGTCCTCGCTCAGCCGGTTGGCCAACACGCAGCCGGCCGAACCCGCACCGACGATCACGTAGTCGTAGCCCTCGTTCATGCTCATTCCTGTTACCGGTGTCACTTTGCGTAGCCCGGATGAGCGAAGCGACATCCGGGGTTCGCGCCGCGCGGCGTGACTGCCCCGCATTTCGCTTCGCTCATGCGGGCTACGCCTGCGCCGCGCATAGCATCACATGTCGAGCGTGCTGGCGGCGAATATTTCCTTAAGCTCGACCCGGCGCGCGCTCAATCCCTGTTCGTGCACGTATTGCGCGATGGTCTCGAGCACCGCCCGCGCGGCCTTGAAGCCGTAACCCAACGGATCGTTGTCGGCGAGCGTGCGCTTGACGCCGCCGTCGAGCAATCCGGTTTCGAAATACCAGTGCAAGTATGAATCGCCGTAGCGCGCAATTTCCTCCTTCGCCGCAGCGAACGCCGCATAGAGATTGAGCGCGATCCAGGGATGGCGCTCCAGCAGCGAGCGCCGCACCACGACCGTGTGGTTGATCGGGAACAGCGCGG
>Ga0209647_1001780_pt1 | contig 17914 bp, 21 predicted proteins | sample GraSoi_2013_60cm_FD_185827 | JGI IMG/M metagenome (GOLD analysis project Ga0209647, IMG submission 185827) | Grasslands soil microbial communities from the Angelo Coastal Reserve, California, USA - Sample 9_17_2013_60cm (SPAdes) (version 2) | ecosystem: Environmental > Terrestrial > Soil >...
GATGGTTTTGACCGCCGATATGAACCTCACACTTACCAGATCACTCAATGCGATCTGCGTGTGGATCGATCAGACGCCGCTCAGCCAAGCCATACAGGTCACGAACTGGGTCGTGCCGATTGTGCAGACCGTTCACATCCTGGCGATCGCTGTTGTAGCTAGCTCGGCGCTCATGATCGACCTACGCCTGATCGGGGTGTTCTGGGCGGACCGGCCAATGAAGGATGTGTCGTCCCGGTTTTTACCGTTCGTCTGGTGGCCTTTGCTAATCTTGCTTGCAACCGGCGTAATTATGATCATCGGTGAGCCGGCGCGCGCTCTTAAGAACCCGGCGTTCCAACTCAAGATGATGCTGCTGGTAGCGGCGCTTATCGTCACCGGCCTCATTCACGTTTTCCAGCAGCGCAATGCGGCGTTTGGCGATCTGAGCCGCGGACCGCGCGCTGTCTCGGTGACGGTCGCAATTATTTCTTTGCTGCTGTGGTCCGCGATTATCTTCGCGGGCCGGTGGATCGCGTATTACGCCTAACCAAGTGAACCGGTCGGTAGGATGCTGGCATATAGGGAATTTTCTGGTGGAGATTGATCGCGCTCTGGGATGGCTGCAGGCGACGCCGGTCGCTAAGGCAATTAGCGAGAACGAAATCCTTTTCCCTTGGATCGAATCTGTCCACGTACTGGCGATCGTGCTAGTGGTAGGCACGATCTCGATCGTCGATTTGCGGCTGCTCGGCGTAGCTTCACTCGACCGCGCAGTCAGCCGCCTAATGCACGACGTGCTGCCGTATACTTGGGGCGCATTCGTCATCGCAGCAATCACCGGCTCATTGATGTTTTCATCGGACGCGGTGGCTTACGCCCACAATTTCTTCTTCCGAGGAAAGCTCGTCTTGCTCATGCTGGCAGGCTTCAACATGGCGGTCTTTCATCTCGCGGGCATTGGCGACGTCGCGCGTTGGGGCACCACTCAACAAACGCCGTTGGCGGCCAAGACGGCCGCAGCCGTTTCGTTGCTTGTATGGGTGACGGTGGTCGCGTTTGGTCGCGGGATTGGCTTCACAATGCACTGAAATGACGCTACTTTAGCTACCACCAGTTGGGCCGAATTTTTGTCGGAGAGTAGCCCATGAAAATCTGCTCACCCGCTGTTCTCCATACTGTTTTTGTTTTGACGATTTCAGTGGCATCGCAGGCTTCCGCGCAAGCGCCCCAGAAAACGCCGTCAGTTGTCAATCCGCCGCCGACCGCTCAGGATTGGGCAGACCTCGGCAAGTTTCCCGATTGGAGCGGTGTGTGGAACCCGAAAATCAGCGACCAGGATGCCCAGGTCAAAACTAATCCGCCACCCTGGAATGACGTAGCCGCAAAGAAGATCGAGGACATGTTCGCCGAGGAGAAGGCTGGGCGACCCCGCCTCATCTTCTCCAACTGCCTGCCGGAGGCGCACCCGTCTTGGATGCTGGTCACTCATAACGCGATGGAAATCTTGTTCACGCCTGGCCGCGTGACAATGCTCGGCGAGTCGGATGGCAACCGGATACGTCGTATCTACACCGATGGCCGTGCTCATTCCAACATTTCAGATCCGACATTCCACGGACATTCGATCGGACGCTGGGAAGGCGACACCCTTGTGGTCGACACGGTGGACATTCTTCCGCAAGCTCCCCTCGCCGTCAGCGAAGCCGCCGGTGTGCCCAACAATGGCGACATGCGTGTGATCGAGCGCATCCACCTCGCCGCCAAGGACGTGCTGCATGTCGATCTCGAAATCTTCGCGCCGAAAATTCTGACCAAGCCGTGGAAGACGACGCGTATCTTTTTCCGCCAACGCGCGCGCAAGTTCGATATCGTCGAGGGCGTATGTGCGCAGGGCGATTTGGCAGAGCGGGTCAATGCGGAGGGCGATCACGTTTTCGTCCCCGTGGAAAAGTCCGCTTGGGGTAATACCGTTGCCGTTCCGGCGAAATGAGCCGCAACGACAAATCATTGGAGGGCGTCATGCGACAATTTGTTAAATCATCCGGCGCCATTCTCGTGGTTTGCGTTCTCGCCACTGGAATTTCTTCGGTGGCAGCGCATCACTCGACGACCATGTTCGATCATTCCAAGACGATCATAATCAAAGGCACCGTTGTGGAATTGCGCTGGGTGAACCCGCACGTCACCCTCACAATCAACGGTTCGCTCAACGAGGGCGATGCGCCGGCCGATTGGCTGCTGGAAATGACCAGTCCCGGCAATCTGGTCCGCGCCGGCGGGTGGCGGAGAGACGCCGTGAAAGCTGGTGAAAAGGTCGAAGTGGTGTTTAGTCCATTGCGCGACGCCGAGAAAAAGGGCGGCGCCTTGAAAAAATTGACTGTCCTTGCGACGGGCGAAGTGTTTACCGCCAACATCCGTGAGCAGGAAAAGCCCGGACTCGAATAGATTCTAGGGCTTCACGCAATGCGTTTTCACCTTGAAAATTCAGGCGCCGTGGCGACGGTTTCTGCCATTGTGGTGTTGGCAATTGGATTGCTGACGGGGCCAACGCCCGCTCAGGAGCTGCCGGCAGCTAAGGACACGATTTTCGCCCGCAAAATCCTGATGGGCGCCATCGACATGAACATGGACGAGATCGAGACCATGCTGGCGCCGGAAAGAAAGCTCGAGTTAGCGGACGCACAGGAGCATGCGGAAACGATTTCGACGATGCTAATGGCGTTTCCGCACATGTTCCCACCGACCACCAATCAATGGAAACAAGGCGCTGATCGCGATCCCGCGCTTGACACGTTCGCGTCGCCTGATGTGTGGACGAATTTTGCGGATTTCTATCAGCGCGCCACGGAAGCTTCAAAGATCGCCTGGAATGCCAGCCGCGCTAAACGCGCCGCCGATTTCAGACTGCTGATTGCGCAATTGCGCGAGCACTGCAACTCTTGTCACGCGGTAAATATGAAGGTCGATTGATTGCCCAGACATACCCCGTCCCGATCCAAGGGGATGCCGAATCAGGAATCACGAACGCCAGGGGGGTACGATGCGAACCGTGAAGCGGCTAGAATGCTGTACGAGCCTGCGGCCCTCGGCGATAATGAAAGAAGCGTAGATGAATGAAAACCACAATCGACGACTTCGCGAAATATTGAGCAAGCGAGAAGCCATTCTGTTACCGGGCGCGGCAAACGCACTCACTGCGCGCATTATTGAAGACATCGGTTTCAAAGCGATTTACGTCACCGGCGCCGGCGTCACCAATACATTTCTAGGCGTGCCGGATATCGGCTTGATCTCGCTGACCGAATTGGCCAGCCACGTTAGCACGATACGTGAGGTCGTCTCCCTGCCATTGATCGTCGATGCGGACACCGGTTTCGGTAATCCGCTCAACGTGGCACGTACTATCAAAGTTCTTGAACGCAGCGGGGCCAATGCGATTCAGCTTGAGGATCAAGACTTTCCGAAACGGTGCGGACATTTTTCCGGAAAAAGCGTCATCGATTCCGCCGAAATGGTCCAGAAAATTCACGCCGCTGTCGATGCCCGGATCGACCACGATCTCGTCATCATCGCGCGCACCGATGCTATCGCTACCAATGGCTTCGAAGACGCGATGGAGCGCGCGGCCGCCTATATCGAAGCTGGCGCGGATATGACATTTGTCGAGGCGCCGCGAACCAAGGAACAGATTGCAGAAATTCCCAAGCGTCTGACTGCGCCACAATTCATCAACATCGTTGCCGGCGGCCTAACGCCAATGACCGACCTCGATGAGCTGAAGACCATGGGGTTTTCCATGATCCTCTACGCCAACGCAGCGCTGCAGGCATCGATCACTGGAGTGCAAAAGGTTCTCAATCACCTCAAAGCGCATGGGTCGCTTGACGGTGTTTCCGCACAGCTCGCCAGCTTTGAGGAGCGGCAGCGGCTGGTCTGCAAATCGGGCTTCGACGCGCTCGAAAAAAAATACTCATAACCTGATTAGGCTGAATGGAAATCGTTTATGTCAGGTTCGAGCAATCCACATACCCGCGCGATCGCTCAATTTATTTCTCAGATCAGATACGAAGCTATTCCGGATGAAGTCATTGGACGTATCAAATTATTGATTCTGGATTCGCTGGGTTGCGCACTGTACGGCAGTACTCTCGAATGGAGCCGGATATTGCGGGCGACGCTCGCCGGGCTCGATGTTACCAAGGCCTGCCGCGTGTGGGGAACGCCGGAACTCTTATCTGCGCCGCATGCCGCGCTAGTCAATGGCACACTCATTCAAAGCTTCGAACTCGACGACGTTCATCGCGAAGGCGTGCTGCACGTTGGCGCGGTCACTTTGCCGCCGCTGCTCGCGATCACAGAGCTTCACCCCAGCCTCAGCGGCCGCGACTTCCTACAGTCCGCCGTGGCCGGCTACGAGATCGGGCCGCGCGTCGGCAAATGCATGGGCCCGCAGCATATCGGGCAAGGCTGGCACTCAGGTGCAACTGTCGGAGTGTTTTCCGCCGCGTCCGGAGCCGCTGCGGCATTGCGTCTCTCCAGCGAACAAGCCGTTCATGCCCTCGGCATCGCCGGTACCCAATCATCAGGGCTGATGGCGGCGCAATACGGCGCGATGGTCAAGCGAATGCATGCTGGGCGCGCTGCGCAGAGCGGCCTTTATGGCGCGCTGCTCGCGGAAGCCGGGTTTACTGGGATTCTCGACGTTTTTGAATCCCCCTATGGCGGCTTTTGCTCGACGTTCTCGCGCTCGAACGACCGGTTCAATCTCGACGAGCTGTCCCGGGGGCTCGGCCGTGTGTGGGAAACAATGCGCGTTTCGCTGAAATTCTATTCTTGCGTCGGCAGCAACCATACGACGCTCGATGCCATCCGAAGCATACGAAATAAGACACCCTTCGGCGCGGACGATATCGCGTCGATTGTAGTACATGGATCGCAGGTAACCGTCGAGCACGTCGGCTGGCCCTATGAGCCGCAGGGCTTGGTCTCGGCCCAATTGAATCTCCCGTTCTGCGTCGCGACACTGTTGCTTGAAGGCGACGTGTCCGTCGATCAGTTCACTGAAGAGGTCGTCGACGACAGGCGGCGGATCGAGTTATCGAAAAAAGTCAGTGTGGTGCATGATCCGTCAATCACCGGCCGCGGTTCAAACTACCGACATATGGTGCACGTCGAAGTGCATATGAAAAACGGCGTGAAGCTCAAGCAAACCGTTGAGGCGCCGCGCGGCAGCGAAAACAGTTTCGCGTCGGAGGCCGATATCGTGCTGAAGTTCAAGAAGCTTGCAACGCATATCGTCAGCGATGCCAAAGCGGACGACATTGTCAACCTCGTGCTCGGCGCTGAAAAGCTCGAGCGGGCCGAGCAGATTGCACAGGCTTTGTCTAACGGTTGACGGCTTTACTTCTCTTTGCTGACCTTGATCTTCGCGGCGAGTTCGCTGAGCCGCTGCCGCTCCGTCTTGGTGAAATTTTCAAAATCCGCAACCGAACCGCCGGCAGGCTCTATGCCGGTCGGGACGAGTTTACCTCGCACCTCGTCGGACTTAAGCGCCGCCTGTAGCTCGGTATTCATGCGTTGAATGATCGGCTCCGGCGTACCCCGCGGCGCATAAAGGCCTGCCCAGTGGCCGATTTGGACGGTCGGGAAGCCCTGCTCCGCCGTGGTCGTGATGGACGGATAGGCGCTGATGCGCTTCTCGTAAGTCGTCGCAATTGCCTTCAACAACCCGGCCTGGATCTTTGGCAGCACGACAATGCTCGCCTCGGACGTTGCTGAGACATTGTTCGCCAGAACGGCGTTCACCCCGTCACCACCACTTTTGTAAGGGACGATGGTGAGGGAGACGCCCGTCGCCTCCTTAATCATCTCGGCGACGAATTCAGGAGTGCTGCCATTGCCGGCCGTAGACCAGTTAACGCCTTTTTGGCCTTGCGCTTTGGCCCAGGCGACGAACTCGGTCATGTTATTCGCAGGGACACTTGGATGGACAATGATAGTCGACGGCGCGACGGCGATCATGCCGACCGGTACGAGATCGGAATCGGCATAGGGAAGATCTTTCAGCATCAGGCTGTTGGTGATGGTGCTCGCCGCACCAACCAGAAAGGTGTAGCCGTCGGGCGCGGAATGGGCGACGAACGCTGTCGCGATCACAGCCCCGGCGCCGGGCCGATTTTCAATGACGACCGGCTGCCCAAGCCGCTTGCTGACGCCCTCGGCGGCAAATCGGGCGATCAGGTCATTCGCACCGCCGGGCCCAAACCCCACGACCCAGCGGATAGGGCGGTCCGGCCATTCCGCGCGTGCTGAGGGAGCAGCAAACACGCAAACGAGCAGGCAGGCGCCGAAAATTGCGAGCCGGTTTACCATTATTTTTCCCTCGATCTGAAGCGAACCTGGTTCCAAGCTTATGAGGTCTTCTAGGGGGTCATTAGCACTGTTTGTGACGCGTCCGAAGCATTAGGCCGACGCCCGCCTTGGGTCATTAGCGGACATTCCGCGCGGCGAGCGACATGTCCGCTGAGTGCCAAAAGCGAACTCATGTACGGCCACAGAGTAAAAGGCCGTCAGCGGCATCTCCAAATCCAATTTGGTAACGGCTACTTCGCCGGCATGACGTGATTGTCCACGCGCAATGCCGAAGCGATGTCCGCGTGGAGCTCGCGCGTGGGCAGAATGACCTGAAACAGCGATCCGTTTGTGCCGTCCGACGACGCCGAAAGCCGTCCACCGTGACGCTCGATAATCATACGGCAAATGGCTAGCCCCAATCCCATTCCGTCCGATTTCGTTGTAAAAAATGCATCAAATATGCTGTTCAGGTCTGCCGGATCAATTCCCGGCCCTGAGTCCTCTACTTCAACTACAATTGCATCGTCGCCGTGGCGCTTCGTCCTCAACTGCAGAATCCTGGGGCCATCCTTGATGGCTCTCAATGCTTCAATTGCATTTTGACAAAGATTTATCACGACTTCCTGCAATTGACCCTTATGGCCCACGACAAGCGGTAGATCGGACGCAAATTCAACGCGAGTCATAACACCGTGAGCTTTCAACTGTTCTCGAAGAAGGCGCAACACCTGCAAAGCAATTTTGTTTACGTCGATTGAGTCGTGTCCTTTATCGGCGTTCGCAAACAAGGCACGGGTGTTATTCAGTAGCTGGCTGGCACGATGGCTGTTGGCAACGATGCTGACCAAAGCTAACCGCACCTTTTCAAGGTCGGGCTGCGCATGCTTGAGAAGCTGTTGTGCCGCTTGGCCCTTCAATGAGATGACCGTGAGGGGTTGCTTAACCTCATGAGCCATCGTGGCAGTAGCCGCCTGCACATTCATCAATTTATTGTCCCGTTCGCGCTCTAGCATGATGTTCGAGTGAGCGAGGTAAGCCTCGTTTGACCTTCGTTCTGCGAACAACGCGGCAAGAACCAATGCGCAGAGCGATGCCGTCAGGAGACCGGCTTGAGCACACAGGACCCGCTGCATTATCGGAAGGTTTGGATCACCAAGAATGCCAATGCCGAACGTGGTCGTCGAAACGACCGTAAGCGCAACGATGAATGCTGCTGCTGCAGCGAAGACCGGTCTGCAGCGCGCGGTAACCCACAGCAGGAGCGGGAAAAGCAATGCAGTAGGCACCACGGTCACCCATAGCTCCCGTGGCAATAATACAATGAGTCCGCTCGCGAAGGTCAGTATGGCCAATACCACGGCGCCTTCGAAAACTTCGCTGCCTGGCGGCGGATCGCGCACTGCTTGAGCCAGTCCGATCAGGAGCGGTGCAACCGTGATAATACCAAGTGCGTCGGACGCAAACCAATGTTGCCAGATTGTCAGAGCAGGCGCAGGCGAGCTATGGAAAAATTCGAAGCCCATTGTCCCACCGATCCCCGAAATGGCAGCTCCGACGATCGTCGCCGCAAGCAATCCTAAAATGTTGCGCGGCTTGTCCAAACTGAACGACGCGCCAAAGTGGCGTTCGATGAGAGCGGCCACGAGCACCGCTTCGCCAGCGTTACATAGCGCGAAAGCGACGGCACTCGAGATGTTGCGATCGCCCAGAAGATTGGCCGCAACCGTCGCCGCCATCGTGCCAGCGATTACGGGCAACCGTGCCCTCGATCCGAGACTGATCAACGCGCCAGCAGAAACGCCCGCGGCCGGCCAAAAAACAGCGACGCCATCAGGCTCGGTGAGAAATAAAAGACTAAGGCGCGCCGCCAAGAAATAGGCGATGGCTAGCGCAATGGTTATGGCTAACGAATAAATCCAACCACCTGACAATATAAGAGAAGCGGACTGGCGGTCGCCGACTTGCCCCAGCGAATACTGTGTCATCAGGCCAACCCACACGCAGAACTATTAACCCGTCGTCACGTCTTCTCTCCTGAGACAATATGGCGCTTTTTTCGATGCGCCAATAGAGCGCCACAAAGGCCTAAAACCAGCAGGTCGAAAAGGTCCTTGGGCGTCTTTTGGTCCCAACCCTGAGCGGATATCTTGGGCATTGGCGCTCTCCTCCCACAACGCACGCACACAGCATGGGTTAGTTCGTTCGTGAAAAATTTCAAACGTGTGACGCGGCTATTAAGGAGGCGGGAACAATTTCGCAGCTACCCTAACTGAGGCGCCCCGTTTTACGGATTTAATCGCGAATTTCCCATGTATCGCCTGATTTCAATCCAATTGCCAATTGCGGCAAAAGCCATGCTTTTAATCGGCGCGCTCGCAACGATGTCAGCCGCTGCAAACCGGTTCTGCATGCGCAGTCTGCACAAGATCGACGCGATCAATGCGATGGTGACCCAACAAGTAGAGCCGGCGCGGCTCACTTTGACTGAGGCAAAGATCGCCGTGGAGGCGCTTGGGCTCGCCACATAATCGCCGAGTCCGTATATGTCTCGACGACGGCCGGCGATCGCGAGCGCGTGAGACGGACACAACTACATCATTCGGGTGTTGCCGTAGGCCACTTTAAAGAAGCCAGAAACGATAAAAATGGCAACGCCAACGAAAAGTTACGAATGCGGGCCGGAAATGAGAACGAAACCAGAAACGATTCTGGCGCCCAAGGGAACGGTCGTACCTAACAAATCCTGTCTGACCTGTCCGGTTTGCAGCTATTCGACTTAAGACATTCCCTATTTCTGCCGTCTATTTCGAACTGCTGGAGTTATCCGCGCAGGAACGCCGTGAACGTACCAGCTCGCGTGTGCTCAAAAGCAACGATCATTCTCGGGACGTCTACAGTGATCGACTGCGTCGTGCGCGATCTAACCAACGTCGGCGCACGCATTGAAATTCAAAACACAGTCGACCTGCCGGAGGCGGTTGACATCACGTTTGACGGCGGTCACACGTTCCGGCCCTGTCGACTCATATGGCGGACATCGAACGAAACGGGCTTAGAATTTTTTGAACCGCCCCGACGCCAGTCTTGAGAAACTTATTTCCGGACTTTGAAATTTCCCGGCGATTTTTTGCCTCTGTCCGAAATAACATTGTAATCGACAGTCGCGCCTTCATTACCGGCACGAAAACTGGAACCGGTAAAATGAAAAGGCCGAACGCCGGAGGCGGCGGTTCCAGCACGATTCGCCACTACCGCCATCTGCTGCGCGAACGACCCCGCCACCACCACCTGCGCGGACGGCCCCGCCGCCGCCACCGGCTGCGCGAATGGCACCTCCGCCGCCGACTGCGCGGACGACACCGCCGCCAGCGCAGGCAAAGCCCTGTGTCCTACCCAACGGTCAGGCGTGCCCACCAAAGAGGTAATTTCTGTGAAAGAATTCGGCACGGCAACGCAGGTCTGCATGGGGTTAAAAGTGGATGCAACGCCTGCTGTTTGCGATGTCCGCTCGATGCCCCCTGAAAGATGCGCGGAGATTTTCGGCACATTTGAATCTCCAAACTCGGGACACAGAGACTCGTCGTATGATGCAAGAAGGCCGCTAACGGCGGCCTTCTTCATGACTTTGTATGAAAAATCTCCAGGGATCGGACTGGATGGCTGGTGCAAGGAGCCCCCTGCTCTGGCCGTTTTCCATGCTAACAGGGAATTTTACTGGGAATTTTGCATAATCACGCGACTACAGGAACATTTCGTCTGCGGCGGCGTTTTCCATGCTGAGTGAAGGTGCGCTTTTTGCGCGCCGCATCGTCCAGCGACCTGCGAAAAGTGCGCCGCCTAATTCTGGAGGCGAACATGCACACGCAACTACAGACACAGGCCATGTTCACGGTGCCGGTTAAGCCGCATCGTCTGATCGCCAGCGACCGGGTGGAACGAACAGCGGTGCGCCGCTCCGACGGGACCAAGGTGGGTACTATTGAGCGGCTGATGATCGATAAGGTCAGTGGCAAGGTCGCCTACGCGGTGCTTAGTTTCGGCGGCTTCATGGGCGTCGGCGTCAAGCACATTCCGGTCCAATGGGATCGGATGAAATACGGCGCCTCGCTCGACGCCTATGAGATCAATCTGAGCGACGAAGAGTTATCACGCGCTCCGTCATTTGAGGCAGACGAGGAGTTCGACTGGGGCCGTCGCGACGATGTGATCGGGCACCTTAACTTCTACCGCACGCCGCCCTACGCCTAGCCACGGCGGTCGGCACGATGTCTGCTTTGCCCCGAAAGCGGATATTGATCGCTGGCTCGGGAATGTCCGCTAAGTGCCAGATTCGGACATGCATCATTGTATCGGCGCGAAGTTTTGCCCACGGCAAACGGTCATTGCGACTTGCGGACTGTCTTTCCTAAGGTGATTTCTGGCCTGCGAAGACCCATCGCGATCCAAGCGGCGATAAGCCTCAACATGAACTTGCCGGAGTGACCATCATAATTCGGTAAGTCATCAGCAAGCTCGACGCCGTCTCGTCGGTCCTGGGTCATGACCCGCATTTCAAGGGGCGGAGCGCTTACCGGAAAGCGGTTCCGGTACATCGTCAGCCAATGTCCCTTGGTAAAGTCGAGGAACATTCCCGAATTGCAACATGTGGCAATGACCCGCCGGGTCGGGGAATCAGGCTTGAGCCGGTGCTCTTCAAGATACTCCTGCCCCGTCACACATTGCACTCGATCCTTTCGATATAGGACGTAGTCTGTTCCACCATCGGGATTGAGCACGGGTGACGCGGAAGCCAGTTTCTCGAAGCGGCTTCCGGCTTCTTGGCAACTCGCGCAATAGCAGGAGGCGGTCAGAATCGGCCGGCCGACTGCCTCCAATTTCACCTTGCCGCATCGGCACATCTCGGAGAGGGGTTTTTGCTGTTTCTGGTTCACTGCGACCGCTGCTTATTAAGTTATTTTGGCGTTATTAAGAAATGTCCGCTTTGGGTCATTTGCGGACATTGCGACTAGTCCCAGCGATGACCGCTTTACCCCTCGAGATCAGTATCATTCGATGGAATGGCACGTATGGATCAATCCATCTGACGACCTCGCATCAGACCAGAAATCTCATCCGACAATGATTCCTGTTTTGGCAGGTAAATCTTCGCTGCGCTATCATTGCGCTGGTGACCACACTCTGCGCTATGCCACAGACCGCCAGCGCCCGTCACTCTCTCAATCTCTCAATGTCAGTCACGCAGGCCCGAGCGCTTCGGCTGCCACCAACTCCTGATACGCCTGCGGCAGCAGGCGGGCGAGCAGCGCGGCCCAGGTGTGCTGCCCCTGGTCGCCAGCGATCAGGTCCTGGCGGATCTCAATCGCCACATGATGCAAGCCACGCCGTTCGCCATGCACCGGAATGGTGTAATCCGTCGCATCGTTCACGTCGTAGGGTTCGTTGTCGCCGACCACGAGTCCCTCTTCTCGTTTCAGCAGCGCCGTGAGGAGATGGGCAAAACGCGGATCTCGATTGTAGAGCACGCCAGCATGCCAGGGCCGTGTCACGCCCATAAAGACAGGGGTGAAGCTGTGCAGCGCGATCAGCGCCGCCGGCCGGCCGGCTTGGCATCTACGGTCGAGTTCGGATTCGATACGATCATGGTAGGGCCGGAAAATCTCGCGCACGCGCGCGGCCTTGGCGCCTTCGCTCAAGCGGATGTTTCCCGGTACCGGGATGCACTCGCTGACGTCAGCGATCGATTCCTTCGAGCCTGGAGCGCGGTTGCAGTCGATGACCAGGCGCGAATAGTTCTGCTGCACAAGGGTGGCGTCGAGCGCGTCCGCCACCAGGCGGGAAACCCCGGCGATGCCAATATCCCAGGCGATGTGGCGCTCGCATTCGGTATCCGAAACGCCGAGCCGACCGAGCGCGCGCGGCATGGAATTCCCCGCGTGATCGGCGACGATTAGGAACGGTGACAGGCCGTTTTCGTTGTGCACCGTGACGGGCGCCGGCTCATCTACCGCCAACAGACAATTCGACATCTCGTTCATCGGCGCTCAGGCTCGTAAAAAACGACGGGATGGACGAGACACGCACTGTTCTTGGCGCGAAAAATGCATATTACCGGGGACTTACATCATTGTGGAACTACGATGCCGATTCTCACCATCAGGCACGTCACGACCTACCACTATAAGCAACCGGTCGCGTTCGGCGAGCACCGGATGATGCTGCGTCCGCGCGACGATGGCGACCAGAAAGTGCTCGAATCCGAGCTCGTAATTACCCCCGAGCCGAGTCAACTGTCCTGGACGCGCGATAACCACGGCAATCATGTCACGACCGCCCGTTTCGCGGAGCGGGCCTGCGAGCTTCGCTTCAAAAGCACCATTCATCTCGACCACGCGCCGGCCGGGTTCCGAGCAGCCGATATCGAGGATTTTGCCCGCGCCCATCCGTTTGCCTACCCGGCGGGAGACGGGCTCGGCCTCGCGCGCGTCATCGCGCCGCTGTCCCCGCACCCCAGCGTCGATCGCTGGGCCGCCGAGTTCCTGCGCGCGGACGGATCGGCCGACACTTACGAGCTTCTCGTCGACATGACGCAAACCATCAAGCGGACCTTCAAGCACAAGGCGCGACACGAGAGGGGTACCCAGGACCCCGCCCGAACCCTGAAGCTTGCGAGCGGGAGTTGTCGCGACGTTGCGGTGCTCTTGATCGAGGCGCTACGCTCGCTTGGCATCGCTGCGCGGTTCGTGTCCGGATATCTGCATCTTGCCGATGATGATGACGACCGTGTCACCGGCGGCAACACCCATGCCTGGGTCCAGGCCTATGTTCCCGGCCCCGGTTGGGTCGACTTCGATCCGTCGAGCGGCATGGTCGGGAATCAGAATCTCGTGCGCGTCGCGGTGGCGCATGATCCGCGCCATGCAATTCCTTTACAAGGTACGTGGATCGGGAGCGCGTCGGACCATCTCGCCATGAAGGTCGCCGTCAAGGTCACCGCGGCGGCCGCATGATTGGTGCGAGCGTAATGAACGAATGGAACTTTTGTGCTGTCTTATATTTTAGCACCCAGGACGCCGCTTGCGGGGACGGAAAAGGCTTTCGATGAAGATTCGGGCCGGCTACGAAATCTCCTATGACTGCCCGCAGCCGACGCCCATGATCCTTCAGCTGAGTGTGCATCCGTCCCGCACTCCCGACCTGCTGACCTGCGATCGCATGCAGTTCCTTCCGTCCGTCCCCGCCAACACCTATCACGACGGTTTCGGCAATTTCTGCCACGTGATCCGCGCGCCCGTGGGTCGACTGACCATGCGCACCGACTTCCTGGTGCTGGATAACGGCGAGCCGGACGCGACCGCGCCACGGGCGCAGCAGCACGCGCTGGAGGACCTGCCGGTCGACGTCCTGGTCTATCTGCTCGGCAGCCGCTACTGCGAGACCGATCGGCTGTCGAATACGGCGTGGTCGCTATTCGGGCAGGTGCCGAAGGGGTGGCCGCTGGTGCAGGCAATCTGTGACTACGTCCACGATCGCATCACGTTCGGTTACCAGCATGCGAGCCCGACCAAATCAGCCTGGGATGCATATAACGAGCGACGCGGCGTGTGCCGGGACTTCGCCCACCTTGCAGTCACGCTGTGCCGCTGCATGAACATTCCGGCGCGCTACTGCACCGGCTATCTTGGCGACATGGGCGCACCGCCGCCCTACGACCCCGGTGATTTCGCCGCTTGGTTCGAGGCGTATCTCGGAGGACGCTGGTATACCTTCGACCCACGGAACAATGTGCCGCGCATTGGCCGCATCCTGATGGCGCGCGGGCGCGATGCCACCGACGTCGCGATCGTGACCTCATTCGGCCCCTGCACACTCGCGGGTTTCAAGGTGATCACCGACGAGGTCACGTCGGCCGCTCCTATGAGTACGTAATGATTCGCAGCCCCTGATCTAAACCGCGATTATTTTTCAATCACTAAACGCGATGGCCAATCAAAAACTCTCTCGACGCGGGGAATTCGGCGAAGTTGATCCGCTGTGACGGGATTGCCTTTACCGCGCAATCTTCTACCCATTCCGCTCAATGAATAATCTTGCCCGCCGAATCGCAGCGGGCGAGAAAATCCCAAGCATCGCGTTCCGTTTCAAATCGTTTGACGCGACCATTTTCGTACGTCATCTGCCCGTGCCAGAATGCGCTAAACGCGCCATTCGTTAGGTGATCTACTCTGTTAGTCTGAATCTTATTTTCGACGGTCACGACGATGTTAATTCGCCCACGTCAGAACGGCGGTTAAGCCACCTTTAGCAACCGTAGGAACGCATCGGGCGTCTCGCTCTTGTGAACCTGCCACGCATGTTCAAGGTGGCCGACGAATTTTCCATCAAGCGAGTAGAGGTTTCCGTCGCACATCGTGCCCACCTGCTTTTCGGTCGTGACATCGAAAACTTTTCCGTCCTCGATCCATGCGAGCTGTCGCCCGTCAGTTTCATTCCAAATGTTGTCTCGCGGCATACCTGCCCTCATTCGATTCGAATTTCAGCGAATTTAGGACATTGAAGGTCTGCGAGCAAACGATGACGCCGCTGTGGCCCCAGCTCAATCGTCATTTTCTCCCGCGACCTTACCGGTGGTCGGGTTCACCAAATGCACCCGCTGGCAAGCGATGCACGTGTTCGTTTTATAGCCTTCATCGGTCTCGTCGTTGTCGCCCGCTTCAAACCCTTGCACGTTGAAGCCGGTACGCGGGCGGCGGAAAATGAAAGTAGCCATGTGCTATTCAATCGATGGAACGTCCAAGAAGCCTTGATCTACGACAAATTCGACGGCGGCTGCTCAAAAATAAAGAGGCCGCCTCAATTGGTAGTTTATAGGCGGCGGTCAGATTTTCTTTTGAGGGCGCATTTTTCCAGTATCGGCCAATTTCAACATTGCATCAGATGCGCGCTTTTTAGCGTCAGCCACAGCGCCGTATACAACTCCTGATTTTAGGGGGACCGTGCGGCGGTTCTTATGAAATACTTCCCAACGCCAAAAGGAGGATGCGCCACTTGATGCACGATAAAGTTTATAGTTGAGGTCACTTAGCCGCATCGCGTCACGCTACGCGCTTGCGGAAATGTCTCTAAGCCCAAACATTGGGCGGTGATTACTTAGGCAATTAGGTAATAAAAGCGCCGTAGGCCGCTCGAAAGTGAGCAGTCGCACCGTCGCGATGTCCGCTTTGAGTCATTAGCGGACATCCGGGCACGTCTGCGCGATGTCCGCTTTACCCCCGAAAGCGGACATTCGCTGCAGCACTAAACGTTTGCTAAGCGCCAGCCGTCATCGGGAGCGCGCATGAAATGTTGATGTCGTCAGCGTCACTTCATGTTCGGTTCCACAATGGGTTGAGCAAGAATCCAAAGGCTCAACATTGTATAGCTGACCATCAGGACGAGCATTGGATATTGGCTTCGGCTCGCGGCGCGGCTATCGCGAAACACTGAGGACGCGGTGAAATGCCCGACCCAAACTGCGACGACGTGACCCGTCACAATGGCAATAACCGAGAGATACCAGATTGACTTCGCATCGACGACGCCGATGTCGATCCGGTAGAGCATCGTGCCGAACAAATCCCACCCGTAACCGAAGGGGTCGGACGCGAGGGGGATGATGAACTGACCCGCGATCGCGAACAGTGAAAAATAATGCGCAAGATGATACGCGATGGCAATGGGTATGAAAGAGAGGACGAACAGTCCCGATAAATTCGTCGATTTTTGGCCCGATATCTGCGCCATCAAAGCGATAACGACGAGATAGAGCCCCGTCAACGTCAGTGGGCCTGCGATGAGCAGCGCGGTCTGCATGGCCATGTACGCCCACGGATTGGCGTCAACACTTTCGGGACCGGGAAGAACCCTTTCCACGATCGCCGCCCATAGCGGCGTTTCCATAAATCCATCGACTGTCACCGTGCCCAGTATCAGCAGGCTAAATGCCGTCATTGATGGTTCGAGCGGCGTGCGCGTCAGCAGCCCGGTAGCGAATGGACGGAGTCCGGCGCGCCAGCGGCCATCATTGGTAAAATAAAGCGGTGCAAACCGGCCAAACAGGCCGAAGGCAACGGCAAAGACCTCGCCGTTCTTGAGCCAGATGTCGCGCCCGAACGTGACGAAGCCGGTCCACGTGAATACGGAATAAATCAGAATTGCGATCGCGACATTGCGCGGCACGTCGCGGCCAAGCGCGACGAGTTCGAGCCAAGCGAACAGAAGAAACAACACACAGCTCGGCCATACGCCGAGCCAGCGCGGATAGTGTGCGCGGAATGAAAACCCACTGGTCCATGGCCGCGCTAGCGTCTCAGCAAAACCAAAAACAGAGCTCCACGGATTGATCAGTGGCCAGATATTCCCGACGAACGCCGTCAGAAAACCAAATCCGACCCACCAAATCACCCAGACGGCGACCGGCGTGATGTTCCTGAAGGTCGCAGGGTTGCCGAACAAACCGGCAGCAATCAGCAATATCAGAGCGAGGACGGTGAAAATCTGCAAGCTTGCCACGACCGAGTCGGGGACCGTTCCGCGCAGGATCGTATAGTCGCGTGCTTCGATCGGCTTGTCGCTACCGCGCCAGAATAGCGCGAGGATGACGAACGTCATGACGACGACCGCACCTGAGGCGATGAGAAAATAACCGAGTGGCAGCGGCAAATCGTAACGCTGTGCCAGGGCATGGGCGAGCGCGTCACCAACGAACGCTGGAAGCGCGATCAAGGCCGCTGCAAAAGCCGTCGCAGCCTGCTTCATGTGCGGCTACCGCGGCTGCACTTCAAGGTAGAGCAGGACCGTGTGACGGGCACCATGAGCCTCAATCGAGAAACGTCCGGTCGCGCGCGCCCGAAATGCCATGACTTGTGTCTGTCCGGGATTGACCGTGACTTCGATGTTGTAGCCATGTAGGTGAACATCGGTGCGGCGGTCGGCAGACCAGCTAAGTTCGACAGCTTCGTCCCGCTGCACCTGGACAGTCTTCACATTGCCGGCAATCCGCCCGTTTTCGATGCGCAAATCAACGCGGTGTGGCTCGGCGGCGGCGGTTTGGGCCAGACAATTGCCAACAATACCAATCGAAATTGTTATCACAATGACAGCCATGCTGACCAATTGCGCGCCTGTGTCACGACAGCTCATGCGCCACTCTCGCGTTTGCCATTTGTCGCGAGCATAGTGTCCTTTCATGGAAGGCAGCATCCGGGAGGTTGCAATGAAACAGTTTTATGCACTTGCTGTCACCGCGTTTGCCGGTTTTGCGTGGCCTTGTATTGGCAATGCTGAAATTCTCGCAATGCTCAACTATGAGAGCAAAACAGCCGACGCGCTCAAAGCTTTCAAGACGCCGGTGCCGGGGCAAACGCGAACGGAAGGCATTGCCGTCATCGACGTCGATCTCGCTTCAGCAGCCTATGGCAAAATCGTCGAGACTATTCCGCTGCCGCCGGATCTCGTTGCCCATCACATCTTCTACAATCGCGACGCATCGAAGGCTTATGTCACTGCTCTTGGCAAGGGTGAGCTGCGCGTAATCGACATG